>Ga0299915_10000452_pt1 | contig 30970 bp, 22 predicted proteins | sample RVTome_13_FD_200263 | JGI IMG/M metagenome (GOLD analysis project Ga0299915, IMG submission 200263) | Soil microbial communities from uranium-contaminated site in the Upper Colorado River Basin, Wyoming, United States - RVT92D227 (version 2) ...
ATGTCGCACGTGATGGGGCTCGGAGATCCGAGCGCGCTCGCCGCGGCCGCTCGGCTCGGAGTCGCGATGCAGCTGACGAACATCTGTCGCGACGTCCGTGAGGACTGGGAGCGTGGACGGCTCTACATCCCGCGCTCGCTCCTGATGGCGGTCGGCGGTGACGGGCTCGAGCACCTCGGCAAGCCGCTGCCGCGCACCGCTCGGCGCCCGCTGGCCGACGCGATCGCGCAGCTGCTCTCGCGCGCCCGCGACGACTACCGCGCGGGTGATCAGGGGATGATGGCCCTGCCGCCGCGTTGTCGCGTCGCGATCGCAGCGGCGCGGAGGATCTATGCCGCGATCGGAGACGAGATCCAGCGCGTCGATTGCGACCCGTTCGCGCCGCGGGCGGTGGTCCCGATCCGGCGCAAGCTCGTCTTGATCGCCTCTTCCGCCGTCGCCATCGCGCTGGCTACGGCCCGTGAGCCACGAGCGCGCACCTACCGGCGCGATCTGCCCGAGCTCGGCTTCGAGGCGATCGCGTGAGCGACCGGTCGTGTTGACGCGCGAGCTCCTCCCTCAGCCAGGCGGCCGCGGGCGGCTCGCGGCGAACGAGCTGTCCGTCGCGGTCGTCGGAGGCGGCATCGCAGGCCTGGCGGCGGCGTGCGTGCTCGTCGAGCACGGCGCGCGCGTCGTCCTCTACGAGAAGGAGCCCCACTTCGGTGGCCGCGCCGGCGCATGGACCGATCGCGTCGAGGGCGTCGGAGCCTTCGAGATGGAGCGCGGGTTCCACGCGTTCTTCCGCCAGTACTACAACCTCCGCGAGCTCATTCGCCGCGTCGATCCCGCGCTCGACGTGCTGGTCCCGCTCGAGGACTATCCGCTGCTCGGGCCCGAGGGTTCCGAGTCGTTCGCCCGCCTGTCGCACCGGACCCCGCTCAACCTGGTCCAGCTGGTCGCGCGCACGCGATCGCTGCGGCTGCGCGATCTCGCTCGCGTCAACGTCTCCGCGGCGCTCGCGATGCTGCGCTTCGACCTCGATCGGACGTACGCCCGTTACGACGCGGTCACCGCCAAGCAGTACCTCGATGGGCTGGGCTTCCCGCCCGCCGCGCGACAGATGCTGTTCGATGTCTTCGCCCACTCGTTCTTCAACCCCGAAGCGACGATGAGCGCGGCCGAGCTGCTCATGATGTTTCACTTCTACTTCGTCGGCAATCCCGAGGGCCTCGTGTTCGATGTCGTGCGGCGACCGTTCTCGCACGCGCTGTGGGGACCCCTCGCGAGCTACCTCGCCGCCCGCGGCGCCGAGCTCGCGCCAGACACGGACGTCGTGGAGATCGTGCGTCACGCCGATGGCGGGTTCTCGGTGGCGACCGCTGCGAGCCGGTGCGAGCGGGTCGATGCCTGCGTGCTCGCGCTGTCGGTTCCGGGGCTCAAGCGGCTGATCTCGTCGTCGCCGAGCCTCGCCGGCCCGCTGCGCGCCGGGGTCGAGTCGCTCGAGGTCACGCTGCCGTTCGCGGTGTGGCGGTTGTGGCTCGACGTGCCGACGCTACGCGGCAGACCGCCATTCGCCGGGACGACCGGCATCGGGCTGCTCGATAACATCTCGCTCTACGATCGGTTCGAAGATCAGAGCCGCACGTGGGCGAGAGGGTCGGGTGGGACCGTGGTCGAGCTCCATGCCTACGCGATCCCCGCCGACGCCAGCGACGAGGACGTGCGTCGCGATCTGCTCGCCGGGCTTCACCGCTGCTATCCCGAGACGCGCCGCGCTCGCAGGATCGGCGAGCGATACCTGCGGCGGTGCGACTGCCCGGCCTTCGCAGCGGGTTCGTTCGCGAGCCGTCCGGGAGTCGTCACCGAGATCGACGGCGTCGTGCTCGCCGGGGATCACGTGAAGCTGCCCATCCCCAGCGCGCTGATGGAGCGCGCCGCGACCTCCGGCATGCTCGCCGCGAATCACCTCCTCGCCCGCCACGGGGTCGCTGGCGAGCCGATCTGGTCCGTGCCGCGGCGTGGCCTGCTCGGAGGACGACGGGCGAGGGAGTGGCTGCCGTGGGTCGGCTGATCCTCTTGGGACGCGCGCTGGAACCGTCGGTCCGGCGATCCGCCCCGCGCGCGCCGTGGGTCGAGGCAGATCGACGCTGGATCGCTCGGGCGCTCGCCGCCGCCGAGGCGCGACCGACCGGTGGCTGGTTCGTCGTCGACGCGACCCGAAGCATCACGGCGGAGCGACCGCGGCGCTACGTCGTCTCCGGAAGGTCGTTGGTGGTGTTTCGCGATCGCGACGGGCGCGTGGTCGCCGGTCCCGACCGATGTCCTCACATGGGAGCGCGGCTCTCGGAGGGGCGGCTCGACTGCACCGGCGTGATCTGTCCATGGCACGGGCTGAGCCTGGGCCCCGAGCGACGGGGCAGCTGGCGGCCCGTGATCACCCACGACGACGGGGTCCTCGTGTGGGTTCGGCTCGACGAGCCCGGCGAACCGCCGACCGCGCGACCGGTCCTGCCCGCGCGGCCCGAGACCTTCATCGACGCCGTCGTGCGGGTCGAGGCACACTGCGATCCGTCCGACGTGATCGGCAATCGCCTCGATCCCTGGCACGGCCCGATCCTGCATCCGTACGCGTTCGGGCGCCTCGAGGTGCTCGAGCTCGGTGACTCGCACGTCATCGTTCGCGTCGCCAAGTGGGTCGTCCGGCCGTTCGCGATCGAGGTCGACGCGCGCTTCGATAGCCCCGAGCGCCGCACGATCGTCATGACGATCCTCGCCGGCGAGGGACAAGGATCGGTGGTGGAGACCCACGCAACGCCGATCGAGCCCGGTCGCACCGCGATCATCGAGGCGTCGCTGGCCACGTCGACGCGCCGTGGGTTTCGGTTCGCGTTGCCGCTCGCGCGGCTGATCCGGCCGTTCATGGAGCGCGCGGCCCGCCGGCTGTGGGTCGACGATGTCCGCTATGCCGAGCGGCTGCACGAGCTCCGCAAGCCGTAGCGAGGATCGACCAAGGGCGAGTTCGCCCGCGGCGGGGCGATCGCGACGCACTCTCCACGGTGCGACGGTGTGACAGCCCGTGGAGTGGCCCTGCAGGCCATCGCGGACCGGTGGCACGCGGGGTGCTCATCGATCCAGCATGCTTCGATCCATAGTTACGGCTCTTACGCTCACGATGTTGTGCGGTATCGGTTCGGCGGACCGTCGCGACCATCGCCGCGATGATCGCCACGACAAGCGGCCGGTCGTCCGCGACCACAAGCAACATCGCGTCAATCGTCCTGCACAACGCGCGAATCGGCGCGTGATCCCGCGTCGCGCGGTCCACGTACACAACGGCCACTTCGTCTTCGCGGGTGGAGTCAGCCGCGCGTACCACCGTCCGGTGATCCGCGCCCGCTACTACAACGTCCGCGTCCGCCCGCAGATCATCGTCGAGAACTACCGTCCCGAGCCGGGCTACATCTGGGTCCGCGGCCAGTGGATCTGGAGCGGTTACGAGTGGCGGTGGGGCGACGGTCACTTCGTGCCCGACCCGCAGTACTCGAACTACTACGACGACGGATCGTATGACTACTCGGTCAACATCTCGATCGGCGGATAGGCAGCGGCTGATTGGCATGATGTTCGCCGGCTTGAGATCGCGGTGAACCACGCCGCGTGTGTGGGCAAGATCGATGGCGAGACAGACGTCGATGAACGCGCGGAGGAGCGGCTGCAACGGACCTCGTGCCTCGAGGCGCGGCGATCGCATCGGGATCGTGCAGGGTTGGAGGTGGTTCGTCGACCATTGGCCACGATCGTGCCACGGCGCGAAGTGGATCAAAGAGGTGAGGCATCGAGCCGTCGGCGTGGGAGGCTCGTGGTGATGAGACTCGCGGTGCTCGGACTCGTGCTGGCGATCGGCTGCGGCGGCGCGCCGACGTGCGCGATCGAGCCGCGACCGATCGTGGAGGCGGCGCCGTTCCTGTGGAAGGTGCAGCGCGCCGGCGGGCCGGTGGTGTGGCTCTACGGGACGATTCACAACGCCGGTGGCGACGACGTGCCGAAGGCCGCGTGGACCGCGCTCGAGGCCTCGCCGAGGTTCGTGTCCGAGCTCGGCGACTCGGAGCCCGACCCCGACAAGACGGTCGAGCTCGCCCGCCTGCCGCCGGGGAAGGGGCTCGACCACCAGCTGCCCGCCGACGACTGGTACGAGCTGCGCGACGCGATGCGCGGCGTGCTCAAGGAGGACGACCTCAAGCGCGCGCGACCGTGGTACGCGATGGCCCGGCTGACCGCGCACGTCGCGCCCTCGGCGTCGCCGACGATGGACTTCGCGCTCGCGAAGCGTGCACGCGCGAAGGGGATTCCCGTCGACCCCCTCGAGTCGTGGGAGGTCCAGCTCGCGGCGCTCGCCGAGGCGGTGAAGCTCGCCGATCTCCAGCAGGCGATCCACGCGCGCAAGTCGATGCGCTGCGAGCTCGATCGGATGCGCGCGATCTATCTCGCCGGCGACCTGCCGGGGATGCAGCGGCTGCTCTTGATCGCGCAGCCGGAGAAGCTGCTCGTCGAGCGATCGAAGGCCTGGCTCGCCAAGCTCGAGCCGCACTTCGCGGGCGGCGGGGCGTTTGTCGCGGTCGGGCTCGGCCACCTCGCCGGCGATCAGGGCCTGCCGGCGATGCTCGAGCGGGCCGGCTACACCGTCGAGCGCGCGCGCTGACCGCCGTGCGCGTGCACTGCTACTTCGCGATCTCCGTCAACGCGCGTCGCGTCGACGTGCCGCCATCGACGCTCGGGACATCGATCGACGCACCGAGCTCGGCCGGCTTCGGGGGCGCGGGCGCGATGACCATGCCGTTCTTCTGCGGGTTGCCGCCGAAGTTGTGCCAGCCGTCGAGCGACTTGTCGGCGACGTTGAGCGCGATCACGTAGCCGTCGTCGGTGGTGGCGTAGAGCCAGCCCTTCGCGACGATCGGCTCGGCGACGACCTTGTGGCCGAGGTCGTACGACCACAGCGTGTAACCGGTGTCGACGTCGAGCCCGAACACCTTGCCGTCACGCGACGACACGACGACCGTCGAGCCCGCGAGCGCGACCGAGCCGAGCGCGCGCGTGGTCGCCTTCGTCTCGTAGCGCCGGTGCCAGATCGCCTCGCCGGTGCTCGCGTCGGTCGCGTGGACCTCGGTGCCCATCGCCACGTAGCGGATCCCGCGATCGACGACGGGGCGCGAGCCTTCGAACGCCCACACCGGCTTCCAGTCACCGAGGTCGGTGGGGACATCGCGGACGTAGGATCCGCTCGAGACCTGATGCTCGCGCAGGATCTTGCCGGTCTCCGTCGACACGACGATCTGCTGCTCCTTGCCGCCGAGCCGCCGGGTCACGAACAGCTCCTCGCCCGCGATCCACGGCGCGGTCGTCGCGCGCAGAGGTTTCTGCCAGCGCAGCTTGCCGGTGCGATGGTCGAATCGATACGTCTTCCCGCCGACCGTCGAGGCGTAGACCGAGTCGCCCGAGATCACCGGCGTGACGAGCAGCTCGGTGCCGACGTGGCGCGACCACACAGGCGCGCCGGTCTTGACCTTGTAGGCCGAGAGCCGCTGGCCGTCGTCGGAGGGATGCGCGGCGTAGACGAGGCCGTCGACGACCGCGATCTGCGCGAGCGTCGGGTCGCCGAGGTAGCGATGCCAGTTGCGCTTGCCGGTCTTCGCGTTCAGCGAGAACAGCGTGCAGCTCTCGGTGTTGAACAGGACGTCGTCGCCCTCGATGACCGCCGCGGTCGGCCCGTTGTCCTCGAGGTTCGTCGTCGCCCACTCGACCCGGCCCGAGGTGGCATCCAGCGCGTAGAAGCTCACCGACTCGAAGCCGCCCGAGACGTAGACCTTGTCGTTGCCGTACGCCACCGACGGGAGCTGGCGCGAATCGGGGATGCGCGCGACCCAGCCGGGGCGATCGTCGGCGAACGTGAACCCGACGGCGCCGCCACGCGGCGGGATGGGGACCGACACCGGCACGACCGCGCGATCCGCGGTGAGGTCGAGCGGAACGGCTGCCTTGGGGGGAGCCGGAACGCCGTGGTGCTCGGGGCTCGCGATCGGTCCGTCGAGATCGGCGCCGGGTGCGGGCCGTGGCGCGGGCTCGGGCACCGTGGGCAGCACGAGCGGTGGACGGGACACCTCGTCGGGTTGCGAACCACAGCCGAGCGCGATCGACACGAGCGAGATGGCAACTCTCATTTCAGCAGCTCCTTGACCGGCGCATGCGGCAGTACCTCCAGGGGCGTGGCCGGTTTCAACGTGAACGGGTAATTCACCTGGATCACTCCGCCATCCATGGCCCTGGGAAACTCGATCGTCTTGATGACCTGGGCGATGCAGGCCTCGACTTCCTTGTCGCCGAGCCCTGTCGCCGTCGCCGTCACCACAGCCCCCGTCGTGCCGATCACGAACTGCGTCGTCACCGTTCCCGCGAGCTTCGGGTTCTGGAGCAGCGCCTTCTCGTAGCAGTACTGGACCTGGGCGATCCTGCGCTTCACGTAGCGCTTGATGATCGCGCCATCGAGACTGCCGGTGACACGTGGAGACGCGATGGTCACCGTCGGAGCGATCGACTTGTGGGCGGACGCGTATCCGGAGCTGCCAGAGCTGTATCCGTATCCACTGCCCGAGCCGTGGCCGATCGTGCCGTACGACCCGATGCCGATCGTACCCCAGCCGGATCCGCCGCCAGCGCCATAGCCCATGCTGTAACCACCGCCACTGCCATTGGTCGGGATGTTGCGGACCGAGTCGGGGACCTCGACGGGGACCACGACTCGCTTGGCGTCGCCACCGGCGGTGACATGCGAATCGTCGACGGCGACGAACGCGGTGTACTGCGTGAGCACGCGATGCTCGAGCGAGAGCGCGATGATCTCGCGCTCGGCGGCGACATCGGCCTTGCGCAGCATCCGTCGCGACAGCTCGGCGATCCGCTGGCGCGCCCACACCGTGCCGATCGCAGGACGACCCGAGTCCTGTTCCGGCAGGACGACCGGCACGTCGAAGCTGACGTCGCGACCCGCTTGCTTGCCGCGCACGGTCACGATGCCGGAGCCGCCGCCGCGGTAGTGACCGGCGAGCACGAGCGGCTGGCCGACGAACAGATCGGGGATCGCCTGCGGGACGACGTCGCGCACGGGGAGCTTGCCCCAGTCGATGCGGAGGTCCGTCAAGACCGGCGCGTCGATGCGTCGCTCGAACGCGGTGACCGCCTTCGCGGTGTCCTCGTCGGGCCGCACGAACTGGACGGCGCCACGTCCGATCGCCGCCATCTCCTCGAGCAGGTAGCGGTTCACCGCCGAGCCGACGCCGAACGCGAACAGCCGGGTCGTGCCGACGTGCTTGCCGACGCTCGCGAGGATCTCGTCCTCGTTGCCGACGTAGCCGTCGGTGATGAACGCGAGCATGCGGAGGCGCAGCGGATCGTGCGGGACCGCGAGCGCGGTCTCGATCCCGGTGACCATCTCGGTGCCGCCGCCGGCCTCGAGCGCCGAGAGCCATCGGAGCGTGAGCTCCACGTTCTTCGGCTTGTTCGAGATCGGGCCTGGACCCAGCGCGCTCGCGCGATCGGCGAAGCGGATGATCTGGAACGTGTCGTCGGGGCGCAGCGTCCACAGGACCCGCCGGATGAGCTCCTTGGCCTTCGCGAGCGGAGCGCCGCGCATCGACGACGACGTGTCGAGGACGAACACGATCTCGCGCGGGGCGATCTGCGTGGCCGCGGCGGCGGTCGGCGGTTGCGCCACGAACAGGAAGCTGCCGGTCCCGCCGTCGCGATGTCCGAGCACCGCGAACTTCGGCGCCGCGCCGGCGACGTGATAGCGCAGCAGGAAGTCCTTGTTCGGGATGTTGTCGGCGGGCTGGATGCGCACCATGGCCCGCGAGCTCGACGCGCGTGCGATCGCGATCTGATGCGAGCCCGACGAGATGTCCTCGATCGGCATGCCGGCATCGAGGTCGATCCGCAGGCTGATCTCGTGAGCGCTGCGCAAGCCGGCCGGCAACACCGCGGGCTGCACCGCGGCGGCCTGGTCCTTCGACGCCGCCGGCAGGTACCGAGGACCCGCGACCATCGGGAACGCGAGCGAGTAGCTGCCGTCCTCGTAGTCGAGACGCTGGACGTACCGGAGCGTGACCTCGAGCGTCGCCGTGGGCTCGAGGTTGGCGATCGACTGCGTGAACAGGTTCGGTCGTTCCTGCGTGAGCAGCGCGGCGACGAACCCTTGCTTGCGTGCGGCCTCGTACACCTGCTTGGCCTTCGCGCGTTCCTGGATCGAGCCGCGGATCGTGCGGCTGCCATTGACGATCTTCATGTCGTTCACCGCGGCGCCGGTCGGCAACGGGAACAGATACACCGCCTCGATCTTGGTCGCGTACGGGTTACGAAACCGCTGCGTGACCGTGGCCTCGGCGAGATAGCCGTCGACGCGAATGTGCACGTCGGTGTGCTCGAGGGGGACCTCGACGAGCTTGCCATCGTGCTTCGTGACGAGGCGGCCCTCGCTCGTCGGGCGTTCACTCGCGGCCGCGTGCCCGAAGCCCGTGATGCCCACGGCGCAGATCACTACCAACCAGGATGCGGCCCTCATGGATGCTCCTTGCAGCCCGCACGGCGTTGGCCGCGCAGGAACGTCGCGAATCAGTCTTCCGACAACCACCGCGAAGAAAAGTTGCGTCGATGTGTTCCCGAGAGCCCCATGACCCCGCTCGCGCCGGGGACTGGCGGCATGGCTAGGGCAGTTGCTGGAGCCGCGAAGATCCGGCGCAACCTCGCGACATTCCAAGCGGTCGGACCGGCACGAGGGATGCTGAAAGGGCGGGTATGAAGACGCTCGCGCTCCTCTGTCTCGTGGCCACTGCCTGCGCCGGTGAGGACGTCGTCGATCTCGATGACGAGTGGGGCATGGACGGCCCGCTCGAGCCGACTCCGCCGCCCGGCAAGGAAGACTCCGAGCTGCGGCGCGGGATCCTCGTCAACACCGACACCACGCGCACCCAGGTGTGGAGCGCGCGCAACAAGTGGGAAGACATCGACACCACGGCGGCGAACGCCGCGGGGCTCGCGTGGCCGGCGAACAGCGGGCTGACGTGGGACGTCAAGTACGCGAAGTGGATCGACTCGCTCGCGTTCATCCCGTCGCTCGACAACTTCTCGATGACAGTCGAGCTCACGACGCCGTGGGGCAAGCGCCTGCCGTCACCGAGCCTCGAGTGCGCCGAGCTCTCGCTGTTCCTGCGGATCACGTTTGCCGCGTGGCACGAGCTTCCGCTGTTCCTCGAGGCCCAGGATGGTAACGGGAAGCGCGTCTACTTCGGCCACAACGGCGTGCGCACGCAGGCCGGTCGCTACGCGCAGTCGCCGGAGTTCGCGATCCGCTACAAGGACCACTCCAAGAGCCTGGACTGGCAGACCACGTGGCCGAGCGACGCGGCGTTGCGTGCGAAGCGGGTCGCCGGTGGCGAAGACGTCCAGCCGATGATCGCGCCCGATGCACGGTTCGGCGCGTACCTCGACGAGATCCACCTCAACAAGCGCGCCGGTTACTTCACCGTGATGGCGCTCGACTACCTCGGCTCGGTGAACCTCGCGGATCCGGCGAATGCCTACAACATCGTTCCCGACGTCGTGCGCTCGGGAGACACGCTGATCGAGCGCTGGCAGCGCAACGGCATCGGCCACACGCTCGTCATCAAGGCAGTGGCCCCGCTCCCCGGCGGCAGCAAGGACGTCACGACGATCTCCGGATCGATGCCGCGCCGGCAGGGCGTGCGTCAGTCGGGGCAGTCGTCCAAGAGCTACTTCACGAGCGAGTACACGGGCGGCGAAGGGACGAGCTCCGACGGTAGCGCGTACGCCAAGCTCGGCGGCGGTATCAAGCGCTGGCGGGTGGCGAAGAACATCGGCGGCTACTGGACGAACACGTGGATGGCCGCTGACGAATCGAGCTGGATCAACTCGACCGACTACCCGCGCATCGCGGCCCGGCCGGCGCGCTTCGAGCAGATCCTCGGGCAGGTCTCGCCCGAGCAGCAACGCACGGAGCTACTGCAGCAGATCGCCGACGCGCGGCACCACCTGTCTCAGTTCCCGGCATCGTGCTCGGCGCGCGAGCGGCGCGAGCAAGCGTTCGCGACGCTGTACGAGGTCTCGCGTCGTGCGTTCAGCCAGACGCCGGCCGAGGTCGACGCGGAGCATCGCGAGCTCGAGGACTACGTGCTGGCCGAGCTCGACTACACGACGTCGAAGACGTGCTGCTGGAACTCGTCGACGTCGGCGATGTACGACATCGTGATGAACAAGGCCCGCGCGGATGCCGCGGCGGCCGAGGCCACGAACACGTGCGCCGCACCCGTGGTGTTCAAGTCGCGGCAGGACGGCTACCAGGTGTGGGCCTCGCACGCGACGTCGCTCGGTCGCGGCGCCGAGTGGCGCCCGTGGTCGGAGGACGAGACGTGCGCGCAGCGCGCAGTCGCCGCGGACACCGAAGCCACCCTCGAGGCCACGCCGTACTGCACGCTCGAGCTCGGCGGCGGCACGCCGTCGTGCACCGACGCGCACGAGCCGAACGACACGCATGCGACGGCGCACGCGACGAGCGGCACGGTCGCCGGCCTGCAGATCTGTGCGAGCGACGACGACTGGCACTCGATCGCCGCCGGCGGGACGGTGCGGATCGAGTTCCGCAATGCCGATGGCGATCTCGACCTGGTGGCCCACGACGCGGGCGGTGCGCGAGTGGCGGCCAGCGAGAGCACCGCCGACAGCGAGCAGGTCAGCGTGCCGGCAGGCGGGTCCGTCCGCGTGTTCGGCTTCAACGGCGCGCGCAACACCTACCGGTTGGTCGCTCCATGACCAACGGCTGATCGCCTGGTGACTGGATCGGATCGCGGCCGACAAGCGAGCCAGTGCCCTTGGGGTACCATCGAGCAGTGCGCGCCTCGCTAACGTCGCTCGGACGACGCCTACCGGAGCTCACGGCGAACCTCGCGCACCTCGCGGATCTGCTCGACCGGGACGCACCCGAGGTCCTCGACCAGGCGCGCCGCATCGTCGACCAGGCCGTGCGGGCGTTATGTGCGGAGCAGGGCGTGGAGCAGGGCGGCACGTCGGCGGTCGAGATCCTGGTCGCGAGGAACGTGATCCCGCAGACGATCGCCAATCACGTGCGGACGCTCGACGACCGCGAGCTGACGCTCGTCGGCGACGCCGTGGACGCGCTCGTCGGATTCCTCGAGTGGCGGGTCGGATCGCGGTCGGACATCGTCTCGCCTCGACCGGCAACGCGCCACCCACGACGCCGGCTGGTCATCGGCGGCGCGCTCGTGGGAGTCGGCACCCTGATCGCGATCGTCGCCTGGCCGCGCGATGCGCCGCGGGACGCCTCGCGAGATCAGGCCGCCATGGTGCGGATCGCGGGTGCAACGTTCGAGATGGGGAGCCATCCCGAGGAGCTCCGAGCGGCGCTCGTCATGTGTCGCGAGGTCGAGCACCGGACCGACTGCCAGCTCGATAACGAGCCGCTCGCGCAAGAGCAGCTGCGCAAGGTCGTGGTCTCGACGTACGAGCTCGATCGCGACGAGGTGACCGTCGCCGACTACGTCGCGTGGCTCAATCGCGAGCCGTCGCCGAGCGCCACCGTGATCGCGCTGCCGGGGATCGACTACGCGCCCGAGAGCCGTCGGTTCTCGGTCATGCCCAGACTCGACCGGATGCCGATCGTCGGCGTCACGTGGCACCACGCACGCGCGTACTGCGAGGCAGCAGGCAAGCGGCTGCCGACCGAGGCGGAGTGGGAGCTCGCGGCGCGCGGCGTCGAGCGGCGCCTGTTCCCGTGGGGCAGCGATCTGCCGACCTGTACCGAGGTCATCTTCGCGCGCCGGGAGTCCGCGCCGTGTAATCAGGTCGGAGCCCATGGAGGTACCGAGGCCGCGCCCGTCGGCACGGCGCCCAAGGACGTGACGCCGGAAGGCGTCCGCGATCTCGGCGGCAACGTGGCGGAGTGGACGGCCGATGCCGGCGGCGATCGGCCGCGGTGTGCCGGGCCGTGTGTCGATCCGCGGACCGAGGGGCCACCGACGGCAACCCGGGTGATCCGCGGCGGCACGTGGAGCGGCTGGCTCGGCTGGTTGCGCGGGGCCGGTCGCTCGGCGCTCGAGCCCGAGACGACCCAGACCAACATCGGATTTCGCTGTGCGCGGGGCGCTTAGAGCAGCTTCGCGGTCATCGTGATCGGCACCGACACGAGCAGGCGCGAGATCGGGCAACCCTTCTTCGCGTTGTTCGCGAGCTCGTCGAACTTGGCGGCATCGATGCCGGGGACGCTGCCCTGCACGTCGAGCGCGATCCCGATGATCGTCCAGCCGGCGTCCAGCTTCTCCATCGAGACGGTCGCGACGGTCTTGAGCTCCGTCGCCTCGGCGCCGGCGTTCGTGATCTGGAACGCGAGCGCCAGCGTGAAGCAGCTCGAATGTGCGGCGGCGATCAGCTCCTCCGGGTTCGTGCCGGCCTTGCCGTCTTCCGAGACGAACCGCGCATTGGCGCTGTAGGGCTGGTCCTTCAACGCGCCCGAGAGAGAGGAGATCGTGCCGGTGCCCTTGGGGCCCGGGCCGTGCCAGATGGCGGTACTGGTTCGTTTGAGCATGCGTAGTGCATACACCGAGCGTCAGAAGAACACGCTGAAGTGCATGTCGAATCGATTCGCCCGGCCGTCGCTCATGTCCTTGTACTGCGTCCGCCAGTGGAGGTACTCGAGGCCGACCTGCAAGGCAGGGCGCGGCTTGTAGCGAACCACGCCGTAGACCGTGGTGTTGCGCTCGCGGTCGCCGACCTCGACGTCGGAAGCGCGAGCCGTATCGATGCTGCTGCCGAACGCGAGCATGTGGCGCCTCGTCGGCAGCAGCGCGAGCTCGAGCCAGCCGCCGAGCGAGCGGATCGGCTCGCCGGTCATCGCGTTGACGCCCTGGCCGATGCCTCCGCCGAGGTCGGACAGGTTGTCGCCGAGGTAGCCCTCCCCCAGGACGACCACCTTGCGGTGGAGTGGCACGAAGCAGTGAACGCCGACCGAGGCCGAGCCGGTGGTGACCCCATTCGCGAGCTCCTCGCGGGCGGCGTGGCCCGAGAGCCCGACTCGCCTGGTGCCCTCACCGTTCGCGCGGCCGCGCACCTCGATCAGCCACTGGAGCATCGGCAGCGCCGAGGCCATCGCATCGACCTGACCGTCGCCGTCCAGGTCGCGCTGGTCGAGGACGCCCGATGCCGCCGCGGCGACCCCGATGAGGATCCGCTGATTCGGGTGCGCCGAGATCCGGAGCTGCGGCCGACGATCGCCGAGGTTGCCGGCATAGCGCAGCTGGGTGTCGTTCTGCGCCGACGGAAACAGCGGCGACACGAGATCCGTGGTCTGGCCGATCAGCAGCTCGAGCTTCTCGCGCACGGTGATCGACGCGTACGCGTGGCGCAGCCGGATCGCGTTGGTGCCATCGCCGCCGCCGAAGTCGATCTCGAGCTTCCCCTCACCGGTGAGCTTGTCGTCCTTGATGTTCCACTCGTCGATCGAGAGCCCGAGCCGCGAGAGCCGCGGCGTCATCGTGAGCGCGCTGTCGAGCTGACCGTCCGAGGGCTCGCGCTCCACGAAGGTCGCCTGGTCCAGCGAAGACATGCGCGAGTCATTCGCGAGCACGTCGAGCCGCGCGAAGCCATAGATCGAGAGCGGTGGCGTGTCGTCGTCCGCGAGGGCGGGTGCCGAGAGGAACAGGACGGCCGGGACCAGGAGGCGGAGACGAGGCATGGCCATCTGTACGCGCGGCCCATGGAAACGATCGATCACTTTCCAAGGACTTCAGATCGCCGGTGTCGTTCACGCGTTGCAGCTGCGACCGCATGCACGGAGGGTCTCCCGCTGACTGGACGCCGCATCGGCTGTCCCACACCGACGATCGCCGATGTAGGGCGCCCACCCCCTCAAGATCGGGGTGATCTGGCCGATTACCCTCGATGCATGTCGAATCAGAAGCGGTCGCAGGCGATCTTGCGCATGCCGATCGACATGGTGGACGCGACGTTGACCCTCCACGACGGCGAGCGCGCCGACGTGCTGCTGTTCATCCCGCCGACCGAGGACATCTCGCGGCTGGTGACCGAGGGTAACCCGTTCGTCGCCATGGTCCGGGGCGGGATCGAGTACTTCGTCGCGCGCGCGGCCGTCGCGTGCCTCGAGCTTCCGCCGGATCGCGTGCCGCAGCTCGACCAGGAGCTTCCGATCGCGCGGCGGAACGCACGCGTGAAGCTGCGGTGCGGCACGATCGTCGAGGGCGAGCTCCGGTGGATCTCGCCCGATGGACAGCAGCGGACCGCGGACGCCCTGAACGTCGACGTGCCGTACCTGGTCGTGCACGGCGCCGCGACGACGTACCTCGTCATGAAGGCGCATGTCGCCTCGGTGGTCGAAGCGTGACGGTGACGATCCCGTCGCTGCTCCGGTTCGCCGTCGCGCAGAAGGCGTCGGACCTCCATCTCTCGGCGGGCGAGGCCCCGATGTTACGCGTCCACGGCGAGATGCACCGCATCGACATGCCGGCGCTCACGAAGGAGGACACGCACCGGCTGATCTTCGACGTGATGAACGACGGGCAGCGCCGGACGTTCCAGGAGAAGCTCGAGGCCGACTTCGCGTTCGCGCTCGACGACGAGCTGCGGTTTCGCGTCAACGTGTTCGTGCAGAACCGCGGCGAGGGCGCCGTGTTCCGGACGATCCCGTCGAAGATCCCGCGGTTCGAGGATCTCGGCCTGCCGCCGATCTTGAAGCACCTCTGCGACGAGGAGAAGGGCCTCGTGCTGGTGACCGGCCCGACCGGCAGCGGCAAGTCGACGACGCTCGCGGCGATGATCGACTACCTCAACGAGAAGATGGCCGGTCACATCCTGACTCTCGAGGATCCGATCGAGTTCGTCCACACGCCGAAGCGCTCGCTGGTCAACCAGCGCGAGGTCGGGACGCAGACGCAGACGTTCAGTAACGCCCTCCGCAGCGCGATGCGCGAGGATCCCGACGTCATCCTCGTCGGCGAGCTGCGTGACCTCGAGACGGTCTCGCTCGCGCTGACCGCGGCCGAGACCGGGCACCTCGTGTTCGCGACGGTTCACACGTCGAGCGCGCCGAAGACCGTCGATCGCCTGATCGATGTGTTCCCGGCCGCCCAGCAAGCCCAGGTCCGCACGATGATCTCCGAGTCGCTGCTCGGCGTGTGCACGCAGATGCTGTTGACCAAGGTCGGCGGCGGCCGCGCCGCGGCACTCGAGATCCTCGTCGGTACCCCGGCGGTTCGCAACCTGATCCGCGAGGGCAAGACCCACCAGATTCCGTCGGCGATGCAGGTCGGCGGCAAGGCAGGCATGGTGACGATGGAGGCCGCGGTCATGGACCTCATCTCGCGCGGCGTCGTCACGCTCGACGAAGCCCGCAAGCGCATGCCCGACCTGATGGCGGGGATCGATCGCAGCCAGGCGGCCGCGCGATGACGGCCGCGGACAGCCGGTGGGATCCGACGATGCGCGGCCTGCTCGAGCACATGCTCAAGGTCGAGGCGTCGGATCTCTACATCACCGCGGGCAGCCCGCCGGTGTTTCGCATCGAGAGCGTCGGCTATCCAGCCAAGCATCCTCTGGGTGGCGAGGCCACCGCCGCGATGGCCGACTCGTTGATGAACGACGCGCAGCGCGACGACTTCGCGCGGACGATGGAGATGAACCTCGCGCTCGCGATGAGCTCCGGCGGGCGATTCCGCGCGAACATCTTCCGCCAACGTGGCTCGGTCGGGCTCGTGATTCGCCTCGTCCGCACGACGATCAAGACGCTCGCCGAGCTCGGCCATCCGCCGGTGCTCGCGCACGTGATGGCCCAGAAGCGCGGCCTCGTCCTCGTCGTCGGCGGCACCGGCAGCGGCAAGTCGACCACGCTCGCCGCGATGATCGATCACCGCAATCGCAGCGAGACCGGCCACATCATCACGATCGAAGATCCCGTCGAGTTCATCCATCAGCACCAGAGCTGCATCGTGACGCAACGCGAGGTCGGCATCGACACGCTGTCGTATCGCGACGCGCTCAAGAACGCGCTCCGCCAGGCTCCCGACGTCATCCTCATCGGCGAGATCCGCGACGCCGAGACGATGGAGTCGGCGATCGCATTCGCCGAGACCGGCCACCTGTGCGTCTCGACGCTCCACGCGAACAACGCGAACCAGGCGCTCGAGCGCGTCCTCAACTTCTTCCCGCCCTCGCGCCAGCACGAGATTCGCCTCCAGCTGTCGCTCAACCTGCGCGCGATCGTCTCGCAGCGCCTCGTGCCGTCGCTCGTCGGCAACGGCCGCGCCGCCGCGCTCGAGGTCCTGCTCGACACGCCGCGCATCCGCGATCTGATCAAGCGCGGCGACATCGACTCGATCAAGGACGCGATGGAGCAGGGCGTGAACGAGGGCTGCTGCACCTTCGACAGCGCGCTCTACGATCTGATGCTGGTCGGGCGGATCGACGAGACCGAGGCCCTCAAGGCGGCCGATAGCCCCAACAACCTGCGGCTCATGATCGATCGCTATCGCCAGTCGAGCGGAGCGGGCGCGATCGGCGAGCCCCAGCTTCGCCTCGTGCCCGTAGGTAAGCTCCACGCGGTCAAGCGCTAGTTTGCCGGTGGAGTGAACAGCTCGATCAGGTCGTTCGCGGGATCGCCGCCGACGATCGCGATCTGATCGTTCGGCAACGCGAAGGCCGACGCGGCCGAGCGAGCGAAACACGGCACGGTCACGAGGAAGGCGAGGGTCGTCGCATCGAAGATGTCCGCGGTCGCGACCGGTGCGCCCGCGAGATCGGTGCCGCCGGCGACCACGAGATGGCGTGTCGTGGCCGCCACCGCGGCGCGCTGCCGGACACTCGACAGTGCGTCCGGGATGCGCGTGCTCGTCCCGGCGACTGCGTCGACGACGAGCAGATCGCGGGTGGACGGAGCACCGACGCTCGCGAACACGACCCGGCCCTGGGGTAGCGCCGCGGCGGTCGCGACCTCCTCGGCGGAGACCGCGAGGGTATCGAAGCCATCGTCCAGAAACCGCACGATCGGATCGCCGGCGAACAGGGCGAGCGGCGAGACGCCCACTGCGACCGACGCGCCGTTCGTCGAGAGCGAGGCGAGGTCGCTGCGCGCGGTGAGGGCGTTGAACGTGAGATCGATCGGAGGAGCCCCGGGGATGAGGTAGCGATCGACGCCGAGCTGGATCGCGGAGGAGCCCGCGCGCGCCAGCTCGATGCTCTCGGCGAGCACGCTGTAAGCGCCGAGGGGAGGAATGGTGGTGTCGAACCGCCAGAACGTCCCGGTCGGGACATCGTCGGAGCCGGTGCCGCCGAACAGATACACCGAGTTGTTCGATCCGACGGCGAGGGTCTGGAACGCACGCGGAGCGGGCATCGCCATCCCGGCGAGCAGCGAGTGATCGTACGTGTTGTAGATGAAGATCGAGTCGGTCTTGCTACCCGCGAGGTCCTGGCCTCCGGCGATCGCGAGACCGTACGTGAGTGACCCGCTCGCGACCCCGGTTCGCGCGACGGGCAGGCCGGCAGGTGAGGGGCCGATCGTGAACGGTGCGGCCATGTAGACGACGATGCGCGCGTTGATCGCCGCGACGGGAAACGGCGGCGAGCTGCCGACGGCGACGAGCGAGCCGCCGGAGTCGAGCCCCTCGACGATCAGCGAGCCCGCGGTCCCGGTGGCATCGACGTCGATCACGAGGTCGAAGCCCGCGGCGGTACGGTCGGCCTCGACGACGGTGGCCGGGTCGGTGATGGTGACGCGCAGGTGCTGGACTCCATCGAGGATCGTGGAGCCGGGCGCGGTGGTGAGCGAGAGATCGATCGTCCCGGTCTCGCCGGCGCAGGACGCGAGGATCGCGCAGAGCCCGAGGATCGACGCCCTCACGCGACGAGCCCCTCGATCTGCTCGGCGGTGACCCCGGTGACCCGCAGGGTCTTGCGCCGCGACGATGCCCCGGCGACGACCTCGACGGAGCTCTTCGACACCCCGAGCGCCTCGGCGACGACCTCGATCACGGCCGCGTTCGCTTCGCCGTCGACCGGCGGTGCGGTGACCGCGATCTTGATCCTGCCGTCGTGCCGCGGCCCGATCTTCACGCGGGACGCACGCGGCTGGACGAGGACGTCGAACGTCACCGTGTTGGTCGGGCGTGGCCGCGCAGTCGTCACTTGCCTCCGCGACCGAGCTCGCGCGCGCGCCTGGTCGCGGTCTCGACCGCGTTGATCAGCGTGGTGCGCAGCCCACCCTCTTCGAGCGTATGCAGGCCGGCGATCGCGGTACCGCCGGGCGACGTGACCATGTCCTTGAGCCGCCCCACATGCTCGTCGGTCTCGAGCAGCATCTTCGCGGAGCCCATCACGGTCTGCGCGGCGAGCAGCTGCGCGTTGCGACGCGACAGCCCGACCTTGACGCCGGCATCGGAGAGCGCCTCGAGGATGAGGAAGATGTACGCCGGACCCGAGCCCGAGAGGCCGGTCACCGCATCGAGGTGGCTCTCATCGAGGACGACGGTGATGCCGACCGCGTCGAACACGGCACGGGCGGCGTCGAGGTCGGCCGCGTTCGCGTGACCACCGGCGGAGATCGCCGTGGCCCCCGCACCGACGAGCGCCGGAGTGTTCGGCATCGCGCGCACCACGTGGACGCCGTCCGCGACCGCGGCCTCGATCGTCTCGGTGTCGACACCGGCGGCGATCGAGATGACGAGCGTGCCGGGCTTCAGCTGGTCGCCGATCTCTCGCAGGACCTTGTCGAGGATCTGCGGCTTCACGGCCAGGATGCAGACGCCGGCACCGCGCGCCACCTCGCGGTTGTCGGTGGTGACCGCGATGCCGTAGGCCGCGCGTAGCTGCTCGAGCCGCTCGCGGCGAGGGCCGGATGCCGTGACGCGATCGGGGGAGACGTGGCCGCCGCGTACGAGGCCGCGGATCAGCGCCTCGGCCATGTTGCCGGCACCGATGACTCCGATCGTGTGGGAAGCGAGGATCGACAAGGCTCGACCTTACCCTGTCAGACGTAGCGCAGCCACGCGGCGATATCGCCGAGTGCCGCGACCTCGTCGATCGCGCCGACGTCGATCGCGGCCTTCGGCATGCCGTAGATCACCGAGGTTTCCTTGTCCTGCGCCAGCGTCTTGCCTTCGGCACGCTTGATCGCGAGCGCACCGGCGGCCCCATCCTTGCCCATGCCGGTCATCACGACACCGAGCGTGCGCCGGCCGTAGACCTTCACCGCGGACAGCATCGTCACGTCGGCGGCGGGGCGGCAGCCGTTGACGAGCGCGCCGTCGGTGAGCACGATCATGCCGCGCTCGTCGAACTCGACGTGGCGGTCGCCGGGCGCGATCAGCACCGAGCCGGGGAGCGGACGATCGCCGTGCTGGGCCTCGCGAACCGCGACATTGCTCTCGCCGTCGAGCCGCTCCGCGAGCGCCGCGGTGAAGCCCGCCGGCATGTGCTGCACGACGACGATCGCGATCCGCAGATCGCCCGGCAGGGCAGGGATGACCTCGGACAGTGCCGCGGGACCGCCCGTGGAGACCGCGATCACGCACAGGCGTGGCAGGCCCCCGGGCAATGTGGTGCGCGCGATTCCGCTCTGCGCCGGTGTTCGCATGGGTACCGGCAACGACGCGGCCCGCGGGCGGGCGGATGCCGCGGCGATCACCTTGCGCGTCAGCTCGTCGGCGATCTTCGAGATGTCGACCGAGACTTCGCCGGCGGGCTTGGTGACGAACTCGACCGCACCCGCGGCGAGGGCGTCGAACGTCTCCTTCGCGCCCTGCTTGGTGTGCGCCGAGAACATCACGACGGGCGTGGGGCGTTGCCGCATCAGCGCGCGCACGGTCTCGGCGCCGTTCATGCCCGGCATGTTGAAGTCCATCGTGATGACGTCGGGCTGGAGCTTCGCGACCTGCGCGAGCGCATCGGTGCCGTCCTTGGCCTGGCCGACGACCTCGAACTGGATGCCGGTGAGGGTCTTCGCGATCGCCGCACGCATGAACAGCGAATCGTCGACGATGAGGACGCGGATCCGGCGTGCGGGAGGAGAGCTCGTGACGCTCATGCTGGGTGTTCCTCCTCGGCGAGCGCCTCGACGACATATCCGGTGACGGGCACGGCGACGCCCTTCAGCTGCAGGCCGGCGATCTCGCGGACCCGCGCCCGGTCTCCGAGGACCTCGCGGGTTGTCCCGCTGACGAGCACCTCGCCCGGCGGGCATCGGGTCTCGTAGCGGTTCGCCTGGTTCACGGTGTCCCCGATCACCGTGTAGTCGCGGCGCACCACCTTCGAGCCGAGGTCGCCGCGGATCACGGGACCGGTGTTGATCCCGATCCGCATCGCGAGCTTGATCGTGCGGTCCGCGTTGAACCCGTGCAGCGCGGCTTGCATCGCGAGGGCCGCGCGAGTGGCGCGCTCCGCGGCAGGTGATCGGCCGCGTTCCTCCTCGAAGATCGCCATGATCGCGTCGCCGATGAACTTGTCGATGTCGCCGCGGTGCTCCTTCACGATCGGACACATCACGTCGAAGTAGTCGTTGAGCAGCGCGATCAGCTGGGCCGGCGTGAGCGACGCCGACATCGGCGTGAACCCGACGAGGTCCGAGAACATGACGCTGACGATCCGCTCGTCGGCGCGGAACGCGAGCAGGGTGCCGTGGAGGGCGCGCTCCTCGGCGGCCTCGCGTGCCCCCTCGGAGATGAACAGCGAGGACGCCTCCTTGTAGGCGATCAACCTGCGCTCGGCGAGCGTGCGTTCGACGAGCGCGATGCACTTGTCCTGCGAGAATGGCTTCACGAGGTACGCCGACGCGCCGGCCGCGCGCATCTGCGCCATGTCGCGCTTCGAGTCACGCGCGGTCAGCATGATCACCGGGATCTGGCGGAGCTCGGGATCGCGGCGCAGCGCGTGGACGAGCTCGAAGCCGGTCATGTTCGGCATCTCGTAGTCGCTCACGATGAGCGCCGGCCTGACCGCCTGCGCCTTCGCGAGCGCGACCTTGCCGTCCTCGGCGGTGGCGACGTCGAACCCCTGGCGCGCGAGACAGTCCGCGACGTAGTGGCGCTGCGCCGGCGAGTCGTCGACCACGAGCACGCGCTCGCGACCGCCCGGGAGCGTGCCCTGCACGAGTGCTCGCACGCGGGTCGAGAGCTCCTCGGGGATCACCGGCTTCACGAGGTAGTCGTCGGCGCCGGCGTCGAACCCGCGCTCGAGATCCGTGGCCTCGCCGAGCGAGCTGCAGATCAGCACGGGCAGGTGTGCCGTGGTCGGGTCGTCCTTGAGCGCCTTGCACACGCCGTAGCCGTCGAGCTTGGGCATCTCGATGTCGGTGATGACGAGGTCGGGCTGGTGGGCACGCGCGAGCACGAGGGCCTCGAGGCCGTCGTACGCCGAGCGGACCTCGTAGCCGTCGTCCTCGAGGATCGGCACGGTGTGGCGGTGGATCATCGGCGAGTCGTCGGCGAGCACGATCAGGCGCTTCGCGCGCGTGGTCGCCCCGAGCACGTCGAGGACCTGCGCGTCGGAGAACGGCACCTGGAGGTAGCCGTCGGCATCGACTTCGCGGGCGATGCTTCGATCGGCGGTCGTGAGTCCGACCACCACGATCGCGACCGGATCGGAGAGCGAGCGCAAGAGGCCGACCGTCGCGGCGAGCGTGCGATCGGGCAACCGGCGCGGCAGCAGCGCGGCACGCGGTGCGAGCTCGACCATGCGGGCCTGCAGCTCGGCGATCGACGCGACCGCGGTGACCGTGTGGCCGAGCGGCTCGAGCGGTCGCCGCGCGAGTGCGGCGAGCACCGGCTCGTCGGACAGGATCACCACGTTCACGAGCCGTCTCCCTGCTCGCCGCCCGGGGCGGTGTGACCGAGGAGCTTGCGGACCACCCGCACGAGCTGCGTGCGATCGTGCGGCTTGGTGATGTACTCGTCGACCCCCGCGTCGAACCCGCGCACGCGATCGATCCGCTCGCCCATCGACGTCACCATCACGATCGGGATCTGGGCGTACTCCTCCATCGCGCGCAACGCTCGCGTCAGCTCGTAGCCATCCATGCGCGGCATGACGACGTCGGTCGAGACGAGATCGAACTTGCGCGTCTTCGCGAGCTCGAAGCCGTGGGCGCCGTCGACCGCGACCGTGACGAGGTAGCCGGCATCGACGAGGATACGGCGCAGCGACTCGCGCACGATGTCGGAGTCCTCGACGAGCAGCACGTGCGAGGAGCTCGCGGACGCAGCCCGCGCGGTGACGCGGCGCGGGCCGACCGGCCGATCGAGGGCGCGGCGGATGATCGCGGGGATGTCGAGGATCAGCGCGACGCGATCGCCGAGCAGCGTGGCGCCGGCGACGCACGGCACGTTCGTGAGCAGCTTGCCGAGTGACTTGATCACGATCTCGCGCTTGCCGATCAGGAACTCGCAGACGAGCGCATACGCCTGGCCACCTTGCTCGACGAGCACGAGCTGGAGCTCGCCATCGCCCCCACCCTCGAGCTCGAGCACGGCATCGAGCCGGACCAGCGGGACGTGCTTGCCGCGGACGACGCACACCTCGCGGTCACCGACGAGCGCGATGTCCTGCTGCGAGATCGCGAGCACGCGCTGGACGACGTCGAGCGGGATCGCGAACGTCTCGCCGCCGGCGCGAGCGACCAGGACCTGGATGATCGCGAGCGTGAGCGGAAGTTTCAGCACGAAGGCGCTCCCCTGGCCGGTGGTTGACTCGACATCGATCGTCCCCTTGAGGCGCGTGACGATCGCCTGCCGCACGATATCCATCCCGACCCCGCGACCCGAGACCTCGCTGACGGTGGCCGCCGTCGAGAATCCCGGCCGGAAGATCAGCTCGCGTGCCGCGCGGTCGTCGAGCCCGGCGGCCTCGTCGGCGGTGATGAGGCCGCGCTCGACCGCGCGCCGCTTCAGCTTGTCGGGATCGAGGCCGCGGCCGTCGTCCGACACGCGGATCTCGACCTGGTTGCCACGATGCGCGGCCGACAGCCGCACGATGCCTTCGACCGGCTTGCCGGCCGCGGTGCGTGCCTCGGGCGGCTCGAGGCCGTGATCGACCGAGTTGCGCACGAGGTGCATGAGCGGCTCGTCGAGCGCCTCGACGAGGAGCTTGTCGAGCTCGGTCTCCTCGCCGACGAGCTCGAGGCGCCCGCGCTTGCCGAGGTTGGCGGCGAGGTCGCGCACGGTGCGCACGTGCTTGCGAAACACGCCGGCGACCGGGACCATGCGCAGCCGCATCACCTGCTCGCGCAGCTCGCCCGAGATCGCATCGAGGCGATCGGTGCCGTGATCGAGATCGGTCGTGACCTCCGCGAGCACGCGCTCGACACGCCCGAGCTCCTCGCCGAGGCTATCGAGCCCGCTCGCCACCAGGCCGCCGCTCGCGCCGCGGACGTTGGCGACGCGGCGGGCGACTCCGCGATCGGTCGCGAGCTCGGCGGTCACCGAGCCGAGCGACGAGACGGCGCCACGCAGCTCGTCGCGACCGAGCACGAGCTCGCCGACGAGGTTCAGCAACCGATCGAGCTTCTCGAAGTCGACGCGGATCGTGGGCTGGCCGGGCTTGGAGTGGTCGGTCGAGGCTGCACTCGCGCCGGCGGCTTGCGCCACCGGCTTGACGGCGGAGACCGCCGCCCCCGGGTTGCGTAGCCGCGCGATCACCGGTGCCGCGTCGTACACGATCGGCGCGCGCGTGCGGGCCTTGTCGAGCATGTCGCGCAGGCCGTCGAGCGCGGCGAGCAGCGCATCGATCACCGGTCCGTCGACCGCGCGCCCCGCATCGCGGATCTGCCCGACGAGATCCTCGGCGGCGTGCGCGAGGTGGTTGATCGGCGCGAGCCCGACCATCGCGGAGCTGCCCTTGACCGTGTGGAGATCGCGAAACACGTCGCGCAGCAGGTCGGCGTCATCCATGCGGCGCTCGAGCTCGACGAGCTTGCCGGCGAGTGCCTCGAGCCGCTCGGTCGCCTCGTCGAAGAACAGCTCGACCATGTCGTCCTCGACGGCCGGTGTCCACACGAACGCGCCGGCGGGGGCGGCGGGCGCGGGCGCCGCAACCGCCGTGGGAGGCACCCACTTCGGCGGGGTGGCGCCCGGCATCACCGGTGCGGCGGCAAGGCTCGCGATCGCGGCCTCGAGCGCGGCGCCACGCTCGGCGAGCGGCAGGTCCTCGACGCGCGCGCCCGACTTGTCGGGGTTCGCGAGCTGGACGAACGCCGCGTGTAGCGTCGCGATCGCCTCGTCGAGCACGGCGCGCTTCGCCTCGTCGAGCGCGGTGGCGCGGTCGAAGCCGCGTTCGATCGCGAGCGCGAGCTTGCCGATCGGCTCGGCGCCGATGCCGAGGCACGACAGCGCGATCCGGAACGCGATGTGTCCGAGCCCGGTGAGCTCGGCGGTCGACGAGCTCGCGATCGTCTCTGCGAGCGACTTCGCATCGCGTCCCGAGCCGACGACGAACTCGTCCCACAACGAGGAGCTCACGGTGCGTCTCCGTCGAGCTCGTGGCGTGTGAGCCAGCGCAGCGCGCCGGTCTTCGTGGCGCGCACGACGAGGTCGACATGCGCGGCGCGTGCCGCGGCGCGTGCTCGGCGCAGCACCGGCGCGAGCTCGTCACCGAGCAGCTCGACGCTGTCGAGATCGATCACGAGCCGCTCGAGCCCGGCGATCGCGAGCCGCGCCATCAGCTCGGCGGTGACGACTCGCGAGCTCGGATGGCCGCGCAGGACGAGCACGTCCTCGCCGGGCGGCGGCGGCGGGACGACGATCGGTGTGGTGCGAAGGAGCTGCTCGCCCGAGGCCGGCGTCGTGCGCTGGACGACCGGCACGCCCGCGGCCGGCGTCGTACGACCGATCGTCGGGCCCGGGGGAGTCGGCCGCGCGACTGGAGCGCGCTCGCCGGCGCGGCGCACGTAGTAGACGGCCTCGCCGCTACGCACGGCCTCGAGCTCGCCGATGTCGCGCAACGACTCGCTGTACCCGACGAACACGAAGCCGCCGGGGGTCGTGGCGCCGACGAGCCGGTCGATCACGCGCTTGCGCGCCGCCGGCGTGAAGTAGATGAGCACGTTACGGCACCACACGAGATCGCAATCGCGCGGCGGCGGCGGACCGAGCTGATCGGCGAGGTTCGCGCGCTCGAACCGAACGAGCGCTGCGAGCTCCGGCTTGACCCACACGCCGTCGCCGGCGAGCTCGAACCCGTCGCGCCACTCATCGGGGATGTCGGCCCACGCGCTCGCCGGATACCGCGCCTTCGCGGCGGCCTCGAGCGCATCGGCGCTGACGTCGGTCGCGACGATCGTGACGCCGACCCCGGGCATCGCGCGCGCCAGCACGGCGGCGAGCGTGTACGGCTCTTCGCCCGCCGCACACCCGGCGCTCCACACGCGGATCGTGCGACGTCCCCGCGCGCGCAGCGCCGGCACCACGGCGTCGACGAGCGAGTTGATCTGCGAGCGATGCCGGAACAGCCGACTCTCGCCGACGCGCACCGACTCGATCAACTCGTGGAGCTCCGCCGCGCCGCGCACCGATCCGATCAGCGCCACGTACTCGCTCGGCGCGATGTCGAGCGACGCGATCCGGGCCGCCGCACGTGCCTCGACGACCCATCCCGGCAGCTCGAGGCCGGCATACTCGGCGAGCCGCCGGGCGACGCCGGCGACGATGTCAGGTGCGACTCCCACGCGTCTGGGAGTATCCCCCACCGGATTGGCCGAGAGAACGGGATCGCGCGCTCATCGGCGCTGCGAGGATGGAGGAGGCGAACGTCAGTTCTCGGTGGTCGGAGACGACGCGTGCGAGGCCGGGTTCGGCGACGGCGACGGCAGCGCACGTGGGCGCTCGCCATTGCCGGTGGCGCCGGGGGGACCGGTGGTCGGGCGCCGCGTACCGCCGAGGTTCGAACCGTCGAGGTTGAAGCCGCGGATCGACTCCTCGAGCTCGTAGGCCAGCTCGTGAAGCCGCGCGGCCTGCACCACCGACTCCTCGGACCCGTGCAGCGCCTCGCCGGCGAGCTGGCGCACGGCGTCCATGTTGTGAGCGATCTCGTCGGAGACGACCGCTTGCTCGTGAACGGCGGTCGACGTGTCCTTGACGACGGTGATCAACATCCCGAGGCCGGTCAAGGTCGAGGTCACGAGCTCCGAGCCACCGACCACCTCGCGCGTGCCGACCTCCATCGAGGCGATCGCCGCCTGCGTCTGCTCCTTCACCGTCTGGATCAGCGCCTCGATGTCCTTCGCCGATTGACCGACGCGGCGAGCGAGCGAGCTCACCTCGTCGGCGACGACCGCGAAGCCGCGGCCTTGCTCGCCGGCGTGCGCGGCCTCGATCGACGCGTTCAGCGCGAGCATCGAGGTCTGTTCGCTGATCTGGCGGATCACCTCGACGATGTTGCCGATCCGCTTGCTGCTGTCGCCCAGCTCCTTCATCTTCTCGGCCGCATCGTCGACGGCGGCGCGGATCTGATCCATCCGCCTCACGGCGGCATTGACCGCGGTGCTCGATTGCTCGGCGACCTGCGTGGCCTGCGCCGCGTTCCCCGCGACCTGCTGGATCGACGCCGACAGCTCGGTGACCGCCGTCGTCGAGCTCTCGATCTTCAACGTCTGATCCTTCAGCCCGGTCAGCATCTGCCGCGACGCCGCGCTGATCTCCGCGCTCGACGCGCCGACCTGGAGCGCGGCCGACTGCACGCCCGTGGCCAGGTCGTGCACGCGCTCGAAGACCTGGTTGATGTTCTCGGCGAGGTCCGCCGTCTCGTCGCTCGAGCTCACGACGATGCGCTGGGTCAGGTCGGTCTCGCCGGCGAGCAGCTCGCGCGATTGCTTGACCATCTGCTTGATCGGCCGCGTCACCCAGAAGCCGAGCAGCAGCGCGATCCCGATCGACGCGCCGACGCCGACCATGATCGCGGTCCACGGCGTCGACGACGGATCCACGACGTTCGCGCGGCTCCGCACCATGACGAGCTTGCCGAGGACCCGGGCATCGTTCTTCGCGTAGCCGGGGAGATCCTCGCCGTAGAAGTCGAAGTCGCCCGATGTCGTCTTGTCGTTCTCCACCTTCGGCATCCGGATGATGTCGCGCTCGTCGTCACCGATCTTGACGCGCAACACTCGCTCCGGCTGCAAGGCACGAGCGACATCGCCACGGCGCTCGTTCGGCCATGCCGCCGCCTGCACGGTCAGGCCGTCGACGAGCAACGGGCGCATGCGCAGCTGCGGGTCCTCGTCGCTCTGCTCGGACCACTCGTTGAAGTACCGCTCCACCTTCACGCCGATCATGAGCCCGCCGACGATCCGGTCGCCGACCCGAACCGGGACGGCCGAGACCTGATACGGGACGCCCCCGAGCATCTGCACGTTGTGCGCGAACACGCTGCCATTGCGCGCCTTCTCGACGGCCGCGATCTCGGGCAGATCGGTCTCGACGAGGGGAGTCTGGGGGGACCTCCACACCAGCTTGTTCGTCGTCGTGAAGACCGCGAACACATCCGGACGCAGCCCGTTCTTGCCCATCAGCTGGTCGTGGAGCTGCGCGGCTGTCGCGGTGATCGCTCGCGCAGGTTCGGGCACTTCGGGGGGTGCCTTCGGATCGATCGCGGGTGGAGGCGTGGGTGGGGCATCGAGCTTGTCGAGCCCGTTGCGAACCTCGCCGTCGTTCGCGAGCATCTCGAGCTGGCCGGTCATGCCGCGGCCGACCCGCTCCATGTATCCGGCGAGCCGACGCGAGGACTTCGCGAGGTAGTTGCCCCGCGCGCGCAGGCGCGTCTCGTTCTGGAAGACGTAGGTACTACCGATGATGAGGAACGCGGCGAGTGCCAGACACCCGACCAGGAACTTCGCGAACATCGGGACCCGGAAGCGTCGTGTCGCAGGTTTGCGCGTCATGCGGATCTGTTGTCCTCGTCAATCATCGAGAGCGCGCGCACCCGCTGAGATGTAGCACGAGACCTGCGTTACCATCTCGTCTCGTGCCAGACGCCGTACTCGGTCGCATCTGGAGGTTCGTCGCGGCACGTGCGCTCAATACGTTCGGCCGCGCGGTCACGAACACGACCGTGCTGTGGGAGCTCTACGATCGCACGCACGACAAGCTCGTGATCGCCGGTGTGGGGATGATGCAGGTGATCCCCGTCATCGCGCTGTTCGTGCCCGCCGGTGCGATCGTCGATCGCTTCGATCGCCGCCGGCTCGCCACGGTGGCCGCGCTCGGAACCGGCCTCGTCGGCCTGGGCCTCGCGATCGCCTCGGCGACCCACGCGCCGGTCTGGATCTACCTCGCGCTGTTGCTCCTCCAGGGTTGTGTCGTCGTGATCCACGCGCCGGCCACGTCGGCGCTGCTGGCGAACATCGGACCGCGCGAGACGCTGCCGCGCGCGAATCGGATGCTGTCGAGCTTGTCGGAGACCGCGCAGATCACGGCGCCGGCGTGCGCGGGCCTCGCGCTGCTCGTGCTCGAGACGCGATTCGTCTATGCCGCGGTCGCGCTGACGGCGCTCGCATCGGCGGCGTGCTATCGCTCGCTGCCGGCGGCTCCGCGCTCGACCAGACACGCGAACGGGGGTGACTGGCGCGTCGGGTTGCGATTCATCTTCCGATCGCCCTTGCTGCTGTCGGCGCTGACGCTCGACATGTTCGCGATCCTGTTCGCCGGGGTGGTCGCGCTGCTACCGGCGATCGCCACCGACCTCTTGCACGTCGGGCCGTTCGGCTACGGCATCCTTCGCGCGTGTCAGCCGGTGGGCGCCGTGGCGATGGCGATCGTCGGCGGGAGACTTCCGGGCTGGCAACGTCCCGGGCGCGTGCTGCTGATCGTCGTCACGCTCTACGGCATCGCGACGATCGGGATCGGGCTCTCGACCTGGTTGCCGCTCACCGGTGCGTTGCTGTTCGCGTGCGGCGCGCTCGACAACATCAGCGTGGTCATCCGACTCACGCTCGAGCAGCTCGTCGTACCGGACGCGATCCGCGGGCGCGTCGCCGCGGTTCACAACGTGTTCATCGGGATGTCGAACGAGCTCGGCGCGGCGGAGTCGGGGCTCGCGGCGCAACTCCTCGGTACGAGCTTCGCGATCATCGGCGGTGGGGCCGCGGCCGTGATCGTGGTGGGCATCGTGATCGTGAAGTGGCCGGAGCTGGCCCGGATGCCTCCGCTCGCCGAGCTCAAAGCCCCCGACGATTAGTCACTCGTCGCGCGAGGCTGCTTCGGCGCGGGCCTGGTCGCGGCGGGCAGGGCGCGCTGCGCCGATTCGCCATTGCTCGCGCGCGTGCGCGACGTGACCTTGGAGCCATCCAGGTTGAAGCCGGCAACCGATTCCTCGAGCGAGAACGCCAGCTCGTGCAGCCGATCGGCCTGGACGACCGACTCCTCCGAACCGTGGAGCACCTCTCCGGCGATGATGCGCACCGCATCCATGTTGCGCGCGATCTCGTCGGACACGATCGCCTGCTCGTGCACCGCCGTCGCGGTCTCCTTGACCACCGTGATGAGCTGCGCCAGCCCGGTCAACGTCGACGTCACCAGCTCGGAGCCGCCCACGACCTCGCGGGTCCCGACCTCCATCGACTGGATCGCGGCCTGCGTCTGCTCCTTGACCGTCTGGATCAGCGCCTCGATGTCTTTCGCAGACTGACCGACGCGACGCGCGAGCGAGCTCACCTCGTCGGCGACGACCGCGAACCCGCGGCCTTGCTCGCCGGCGTGCGCCGCTTCGATCGAGGCGTTGAGCGCGAGCATGGACGTCTGCTCGCTGATCTGGCGGATCACCTCGACGATGTTGCCGATCCGCTTGCTGCTCTCGCCGAGCTCCTTCATCTTCGCGGCCGCGTCGTCGACCGCTGCGCGGATCTGGTCCATGCGCCGCACGGCCGAGTTCACCGCGGTGCTCGACTGCTCCGCGACCTCGGTCGCCTGGGCCGCGTTACCGGCCACTTGCTGGATCGAGGCCGAGAGCTCGGTCACCGCGGTGGTCGAGCTCTCGATCTTGAGCGTCTGGTCCTTGAGCCCGCTCAGCATCTGGCGAGAGGCCGCGCTGATCTCCGCGCTCGAGGCCCCCACTTGAAAGGCCGCAGACTGGACCCCGGTCGCGAGCCGGTGCACCCGCGAGAACACGTGGTTGATGTTCTCCGCGAGGTCTGCGGTCTCGTCGCTCGAGCTCACGGCGATCCGCTGCGTCAGATCGGTCTCGCCCGCGAGCAGCTCGCGCGACTGCTTCACCATCTGCTTGATCGGTCGAGTGACCCAGAAGCCCATGAGGAACGCGATCACCAGCGACAACCCGACGCCGACGAGGATCTCGATCCACGGCAGCGAGCTCGCGGGATCGACGACGCGCGCGCGGCTGCGCGTGATGTAGAGCTTGCCGACCGTGACCGCGTCGCCGTTCTTGTAGCCGTCTTCGTCCTCGAAGTAGAAGTCGTAGTCGTTGTCCTTGAGCCGGACCACCTCGCGCGTATCGTCGCCGGTGGTGACCTTCACGAGCTTGTCGGGCTGCAACGCACGCACGGCCTCGGGCGCATCGCCGGGGAGCGCGCTCGCGAGCATCGTGGTGCCATCGAGCAGCACCGGCCGGTACCGCAGCTCGACCGCATCGTCGGTCTGGTCGGCATAGTCCACGACCATGCGCTGGAGCTTCGAACCGAGGAGGATGCCGCCGACGATCTGGTCGCTGCTCGGCGCGCGGATCGGGAGCGCCGTGATCTGGTACGCCGTCGTGTCGATGACCTGGATGCGGTGCGTGAACGGGCTGCCCGCACGCGCCTTCTCCACGGCCGCGATGGTCGAGAGCGATTTCGGATCGATCGGCGAGCCCTTCGGCGCCCACAGCTGCCTGCCGCTCGCATCGAACACGAGCATCACGTCGGGCTGGATCGAGTTCT
>Ga0299915_10000453_pt1 | contig 30938 bp, 59 predicted proteins | sample RVTome_13_FD_200263 | JGI IMG/M metagenome (GOLD analysis project Ga0299915, IMG submission 200263) | Soil microbial communities from uranium-contaminated site in the Upper Colorado River Basin, Wyoming, United States - RVT92D227 (version 2) ...
AAGTTCTTCCTTGGGGAATCGGGAAATCAGTAGCCGATGGGGGGATAAAATGAGCGGGAAGACTCAAATAGAGGACAGGAACGGCCGCCGGTTCTGCACGGGATGCCGGAAGTGGATCTCCCTCGGGGGCAATTTCTGGACCGAACGGGGAGGGTACCGGCGGCAGTGCAAGTCCTGCATGAGGAAGTACGGGACGGAGTGGTGGAGGAAGAACCGCCAGGGACGCCCGCGCCGGGAGAAGGCGGTGGATCCCAGGATGGGGGAGTTCATGACCCTGAAGGAACTCCAGAAGGTTGCCTACGAGAACGCCTGCGCGCGGGGGTTCCACCAGGGAAATCCCGAGATCTGGAAGTTCCTGGGGAATCTTCATGCCGAGGTGAGCGAAGCGTGGGAGGAGGCCCGGAAGCCCGACTTCGACCCGAAGCGGACGTACTACCGCGAGGACGGCAAGCCCGAGGGCCTTCCTTCCGAGCTCGCGGACATCCTCATCCGGGTGGGGGACACGGCCGAGACGTTCGGGATCGACCTCGAGAAGGCCGTTGCGGAGAAGATGGCCTACAACCGCACCCGCCCGTACCGGCACGGGAACAAGAGGGCCTAGATCGGAGAAGAACATGGAATTTTTGTCATATGCCTGCCTCGTTCTGGCGGCCGCCGCGGCAATAGTCTCCACGTGGGCGTTTTGCCGGATGACGAAGCTTCCCGACATTGACGAGGCCTGATTCCACAGGAGGTTTCCATGGATTCCATGATCGAGAAAAGGGCGAGACGGTTCGCCTTCTACGTCCACGACCCGCTCAAGCGGCTCAAGGCGTGGAAGAAGCTCTCGGACTACGAGATGGAGAGGCTGGAGCATGCCCTCGAAGAGGCCTTCAAGGCGAAGATGGAGGACGAGCTCCACGACGCCGTCCACCTCATCCGCGTCAAGAAGGAGGTGAAGAAGGCCCTCTCGAAGAAGGATCTCGCGCTCCTCGTGACGGAGATCCGCCGCGTCGTCGGGAGAATGATGAGGTTCCGGCTCGACTGGACTGGAAAGCTCGTCCGGGCGCATGCCAAGGCCAACGGCTACGGCGCCGACGACGTCGAGGACGGCGACGGACTGGCCCCGTTCTACAGCGAGGCTTTCCTCTATCCCGTCCTGGGCAAGGAGGACGCCCGGAGCGTGCTCTATCCGATAGAGCGGCTGGCGGAGATGCTCGGATGCAAAAAAGGATCCTACTTTATGCCCGACAACCCGGAGGAATCATGAAGAAGAAGAAGTACCAGAAGCTCCCCCACAGGAATCCCGACCCGCTCAAGAGAGATGTGCGGCCGGATGACCTGAAAGGTCACTGCAACAACTGCAAGAAGGACACCTACTTCAGGCCGCGCCCGCCCGACAACCTGTGGCGCTGCATCCGGTGCCTGGCCAGAATGGAGGAGGACCGACATGGTCATTGATAAGGAAGTCTACAGGCATTATCGGGCGATCCAGAAAGAGGCCGTCGCGATCGAGAAGACCATCCTCGTGCCGCGCGCCAAGGAGGTCATCTGCGCCCTGAGCAAGAAGAGGATGGACTTTAGTATCGACAATATCGAGGTCGGGTTCCACGAAAAATCCTTTTCTTGGCGGGATGTGAGGGTCGGGTGGGGCCGCGGCCGAGGCGACGACCCCGAATGCGAGTATGCCGACATCGATCTCCTCTTCGACGAGAACTGGGAGGCAACCATCCGGGACTATCTCGAGAAGCGCGACAAGGCGTGGAACGAACGGATGGAGCGTCTCGAGCGGGAGGAGAAGGAGAAGGCCGAGAAGAAGGAGCGGGACGAGCTCGCCCGGCTTCTCGCCAAGTACCCGGACATGGGAAAAACACCATGAAGCTCTATCCGTCCATATCCCGCAGCACCGGGCAATCCTTCCGGGAGTTCGACGCCTACGTCTTCGACAAGATCGACGGCTCGAACCTCCGGTTCGAATGGACGCGGAAGCGCGGTTGGCACAAGTACGGCACCCGGGAGCGCCTCTTCGACCAGACCGACGAGGTCTTCGGCGAGGCGATTCCCATCTTCGAGAAGACCCTGGCCGATCCCCTCGACAAGGTGGCCCGGAAAGAGAGATGGGACATCCTCACCGTGTTCGCCGAATTCTGGGGGCCCGGTAGCTTTGCGGGACTCCATGTCCCGGGGGAGCCGAAGAACCTCACCCTCTTCGACGCGAATCCCTATAAAAAAGGCATCCTGGGGCCGAGGCAGTTCCTGGATCTCTTCGGGGATCTGGGGATCCCGAAGTTCCTGGGCCGCCAGCGCTGGACTCGCGGGTTCGTCGAGCGGGTGCGCCTGGGGCAGGTCGAAGGGATCACCTTCGAGGGCGTGGTGGGGAAAGGCGGCGAGGGCCATGATCTCGTCATGGCGAAAGCCAAGACCCAGGCCTGGCTCGACCGGGTGATGGAGAAGTTCGGGATCGAACAGGGAACGAAGATCATCAACAGCTAGGAGGTCTCATGAGCATTAAAATTCATCCGAGGTGCCAGAAGGTTCGGGAAGCCAGCCTGGAGCTGGGAACGGTTCTCTGCGGGATCGCAAAGAAACACGACCTGACGCCCGCCGAGCTGAACGGCATCATTCTTGAGCAGGCCATGAGGTGGAACCAATATGCGATCCGGGACGAGCGGCATCCGGGCGACCCGGGCAAGAAGGCCGACGAGGCGTAATCTTTTAGGAATCGCGTCATGAGCCACACTATGGCCATTGTCGCCGTCGACGGATCGTATGACGAGGACGAGCTCGAGAAGGCGGTCGAGGAGCAGATGGCCCCGTTCGACGAGAACGGGGAGTGGTTCCGCGACGGCTCCCGGTGGGACTGGTGGATGGTCGGCGGCCGGTACTCCGGGAGGCTCGCCACGGAGAAGGAAACTGGCCTCGATTTCGTCCGCAAGAAGGATCTCTGCCTCGAGGCCATCCGGAAGGGATACCGTGAGCGGGCCGCCCGGGCGTGGGAGGAGGCCTCCAAGAAGTGGCCGGACGATCCCGGCCTCCGGGAGGCGATCTACGGCATCAAGTCGGGACAGACCCGCGAAGAGTACATTGCCGACAGAGCGAATTTCCCCCTCTCCGCCCACACTTTCCTCATGGATCTCGAATGGCACGAATCGGGACGCATGGGCTGGTGGGGAGCCGCGGCCACGCCCGAGAGCGGCGAGGAGGAGGGCGTCTCGGTCTGCGTCAGCACCCACAAGCGGCTCCGCCAGGCGAAGATCGTTACCCACAACAACCTCAGCCAGGAGGAGTGGGCCGAGAAGTTCTTCGAGATGTTCATCAAGCCCCTCCCGGAGGACGCCTGGATCGTCGTGGTCGACTATCACGTTTAGGAGGAGGAAGAATCCATGTCTTTGCATGACGACGAGATTCAGAAGTCCGCCATCACCCTGACCCCGTCGGAACTCTTGTCCGTCAAGATCATGATGGACGCACTCAAGTGGCATTGCCGGGAAGATCTTCCCGGAACCATCCTCTATACGGGCGCCTTTCGGGTTCTTCCGGACGACGATGGGAAATCCGTCGTCGATCTGGCCAGGAAGTTCAACTTCACCGATGACGAGAGAAGTCGGATGATCGGCGCCGGGGTAGTCCTGAAATAGGAGGAAAGAACATGCCTTTCGAACCGATGGCCCGGTTTCCCAGGAGCGACCAGCCCTTTACGGAGCCCATGGCCCGCCTCCAGATCATCCTGCCCGAGACGCAATACCACGGGCTCCATTCCCTGATCGAATGGATCAGCGGCTTCCAGGCCGCGGGCAAGGGAGATGTGCCGGGGTATTTCGAGCTCGTCATGCACTTCCGGGAGCTCAACCACGCTCTCCGGGATTCCGAGAAAGCCGCCCAGAAGAACTGCCGGCACGTGTGGAAAGATCATCCGGCTGTGGCTGGCGTCGATCTCTGTTCCAAGTGCGGCGCCGACAGGCAACGGCCATGAAAGAGAACGGGGGTCAGGATGCGTCACCGAGAGAAATGGATCGTCCGAGCCCATAAGCCGACCGGCGTCCTCTACGGCTTCTTTGTCCTCGGCGATTACGACTTCGAACTCTCCATTGCTCGGCAGATCCAGTTTATAGAGGAGTTCGGCGGGGGAGCCATGCACATCCTCATCGAAGGGAAGATCGCGAGCGGCAGGGCCTCCCGGAAGCGGGGGATCTGGCAGCGCGACCCCGACGATCCGAAAGTCATCCACTTCACCTGCCCCTGGTGCGGCGCGATCGGGACGTCCGAAGCCTCCTGGATCGGGAGGAGCTACGTCGAGTCGATCTTTTGCCTCAAGAAGAACGGCGGCTGCGACCGCCACCTCTCCCTTTTCTACTGGAAGAAGGGCGACGAGGACAAAGACCCGATGGAGTTCCGCATCCCGAACCCCAATGACGAAGGAGACGGAGAATGAGCCGCAAACTCAAGCGCGTCGCCATGAACTTCAGTTGGCCCTTGAACAAAATCTGGAAGGGCTACGTCAACCCCTTCTGGGAAGAGCGGAAGGAGTGCGCCTCCTGTGACGGGACGGGCTATTCCCCGGACGGGAGGTTCCTGAACGACCTCTGGTACCGGCATACGTCCCGGGACATGTTCGGGAACTGGTACGGATCGAACATCCTGGCCGTCCCGGACTCCGATCGCCTTCGTCATATGGGCTGGGGCGAGGACGTCATCGCCGACGTCGAACGGGCCCGGAAGTTCGGGTTCAAGATCCTTGCCCATTGGGGCGACAAGCTCGACCAGGAGGACATAAACCTGCTGGTCGAGAAGGGACGTCTCATGGACTTCACCCATACCTGGACCAAGGGCGAGGGCTGGAAGAAAAAGGATCCTCCCGTCATCCCCACCCCCGACGAAGTCGCCGTCTGGCAGGCGAACTCCATGGGCCATGACGCCATCAACCAGGGCGTCTGCGTCGAGGGCCGCTGCAAGCGGCTCGGGATCAAGTATCTGTGTGCCGACTGCAAGGGCCACGGCTACACCTGGCCCGATCCCGAGGTGGAGAAGAAGTACGACGACTGGAAGCCCGAGGAGCCGGCCGCGGGCGAGGGCTACCAGCTCTGGGAGGACGTGAGCGAGGGGTCTCCCATTTCCCCCGTCTTTGACACCCTGGACGGGCTCTGCGAGTGGGCGGCGAAGAACGCCACCACCTTCGCGGACTTCAGGGCCTCGGCGGAGGTCTGGAAGAAGATGCTTCTCGACGACAACGTCCATGCTAAGATCGGGAACAACTTTTTCATATAGGAGTTCCATCGTGGAAGAAGATTTCTTCTGTCGCGAGGACGTCTCCGACCTGGCCTTGAACACGGCGCGGAAGGTCTGCAGGATGGTCTACGGCCACATCGACGATATAAAAGGGAGCGATGCCGAAAAGGCGATCGCGGTCATGGCATCCCTGGGCCAGCTCCTGGGCGCGTCCTACATGAAGGTCTGCAAGGACTACGGGCCCAAGGCCTCCGATGACTGGCTGACCCGGCTCTTCGCCGTCGCCCAGGCGACCATCGTCGCCAACGACGGCCCGCAGGTGGAGTTCTCCTTCCTCAGGAAGGAGGAGTAGGTTACTTCGACTCGATCACCCGTTAGGCGGAGGAGAAGATGGGAGACCCTCACAATCCAAAGCGCGCCGGGGAGACCTGGAATTCCGGGCGGATCGAGATCCAGCTCGAGGAGATCCGCTCGATCGGGAACCTCCATGCCGCCGACGGGCATCGCATCGCCACCCTGAGCGGCGGCTGGGCCTGGCACTTCATGTCCCCCGAGGGACACGAGGAGGTCAAGACCCAGCATGACCACAAGGACGTGGACCTCTTCGTGAAACCCGAGGACTTCGAGGCCCTGAGGATCGCCCTCGTGGGGCGCGGATACCGGCGCGCCCGGACCCGGCATGACGATCCCTCCGGCCGGTTTTACCGCTTCACGAAGCATTATGAGAGCGGCAAGGTGGTCTTCGACGTCTTCCTCGAGGAGGCGCCTTCCGTCGAGGCGGGCGGGTTCCGGGTCGTGGAGCCGAAGTACCTGCTCTCTCTTTATGGGATGAAACATACGAGTTCGGAATGCCGCGCCGTCCAGGAGGCCCGCAAGCTCCTGGAGCGGGGCATCGACCCGGTCGGAAGATCCGAGCTGGTTGAAGGGAACGACCCATGAACGAATTCCGTGTCAGGAACCATCCGAATCGCGGGAGATTCCTGTGTTCGAGGGGACATACCCGCGAGGCCTACTACGTGCTTCCCAAACCGGGCTATTGCGATGTCTGCCATTCCCCCATGGAGTTCCTGGTCGAGGGGAAGCCCGTCGATCTCGAGGTTCGGGGGACACAGACGGAGCAGATGGTGCAACCCTATGCCAATTTCCAGTACGTCTTTCCGAAGGTCAGGAAGATCGGGCCTCGGCGCCGCCCCGGGGTATGGGCCCGGCAGGAGGGCCGGATCTTCGTCACCTGCCTCCTCTGCGGGGCCATCAACGACATCTCCGGCAATAGGATCCAGAAGGACGGCCTCTCCGAGTGCTTCTACTGCACCAACTGCATGGGAAACCATTTCATTTTCCTCGGGGGCTGGAAGCCGCCCGGGAGGAGAAACCATGCGCGTCGATACTCGTAGAAGGAGCAAGCTCCGGATGAAATGCCCGGAGTGCGGCCATCTTTGCCCTTACAATGGCGCCTCTCTTGCCCTTTACCCAACCCCGTGCAAAGACTGCTGGGGAAAGAGAGACAACCGTACTCGGGCCACGGCCGTTTTTTATGACTTCTTTGTTGGGGAAAAACGGCTCGAATTCGAGGTTGATCGGCTTCATGAGCGCTTCTGGATTCCCAAGGCCAAAGGTCTTGGAAAAGGGAACAGGCGGGTTCATGGGCGCTGGACTCCGGTCAAGATCGCCAATGGGCTCGAGATCTACTTGAGTTGTCCGGTCTGCGGAGGAGCCAACAACCTCACCGACTGTGATGTGAACGAACGTGGCGCCTGCGAGTGCTTCCACTGCGGCCAATGTGGAACCGACCTCTACGTCTCCCTCGAGGGCTGGGCGCCGTACCGGGGCCTCGAACCGGGCGCCATGCCCAAGTTCATTACGTCCCAGGGAAGGGCCTACTCCTTCGAGGAGATGGAGGACAGGAATGGCGACAATTACGATTACGAGGAGGGAGAAGACGAGGACGCCCCCGATGACAAAAAGTGAGAGGAAGATCTATGAGCAACCTCGTGATGAGACTCCGCCTGAGGGTCGCTTTCGGTGAGCTCCGCAAGGATGGAATTCTGGCCGAGGAATGTCTCGCCTGTTGCACCACCTGCGCCACCCATGAACTCGGGGAGAAGATCAACAAGGAGAAGGCGCTCGGGGGCGTCTACTGGCATTCCCAGGACGAGGACGGCTTCCGCCAGTACGGGCCTCCTCTCATGATCGGATTCGTCGACGGGTCGGCTTCCGGCGAGGAAGTCGCCCGCCGGGCGGTTCTGGCCTTCAAGGAGGCCGGACTCGAGGCCAAGTGGGACGGCTCCGCGGGGACCAAGATCGAAGTGGACATGCCGAAGGAGAAGAAGAAGTGAGGAAATCCGCCAATCCCAAGAACGCCCAGTGGCTCCAAGACCAGATCCGGCACATCGTCAAGGTCTACACGCCGCTTGCGGAACAGGATCTGGAGTTGAAGGATCTCGCCGCCAACGGGCGCGGCTTCGGCTACGAGCAGCTCGTCGGCATCCTCCGGGGGATCCTGGAAGGGATCCCGGCCGCCGAGTTCAAGTGGGACCCGAAATACGACATCGTCAGGAGGGCAAGAAAATGAACGACATCGGCCGTTTGAGAAATCTCTTGGGCGGAATCGTCGGCGGCCTTAAGAGCGCCGTCGTGACTCCCGACGGGGATCACCTCAACAACTTCGCCGAGGATTCTACGGGGCTTCAGCCCTTGCGGATCGTTACTAACGCCCGCATCGACTCTCTCCAGGTCGGCAAGTCGAAGAAGTGACTACCGGAGGACGAAATACAGGACGACTCCGACCGCGATGACCCCTCCGCCGACAAGGGCGTAGGTCTTCCAGTCGGGCCCTTGGCCGGTCGAGGATCCGCCTTCCCGGGCGGCCGAAGTAGTGTCCGTCGCGGCTTTGATCAGCCCAGGAAGGAGAGATGTAGTAGAGGGCGCGCGGCGGCCCGCCGCCTGGGTCAGGGCCTTTTCCATGTTTCTCGGTAGGCAGGCCCACACGGCGTAACGGGTGTAATAGCTCCTGGTTCCCAGAGTTCCCTTATGGCCCACGGGGATCCTGATTATCTCCAGGCCCTCCTTCTTCGCCGCCTCGATCGCGTCCTTGCTGACCGTCTCTAAAGGCCCGGCACTGTATCCGAGCCTTCTGCAGCCCGTGTGCCCGGGCGGCGGCTCATCCTTCTCGGGCACCGGCCCGATCGTCGAAAGGGAAAGATCCTTGAACTGCTTGAGCAGAGCCTCCCACTGTCCGAGTTCCGTGCCTTCCGGGATGATCATGGCGGATTTTCTCTCACTCCAGTATAGCTTGTCCAGAACATCTTTCAACATTTGAGGAGGACGAAGTGACCGATTCCAAAGAAGTTCCCGAGGGCTGGATCCCGGAGGCCTGGTACCGGCACCTCCAGAACATCGTCTGGCTCGAGGCCATGGGCCTCCACACCAGCGTCACCAGCCCGGCCCGGAATATCGCCCTCTTCAAGGAGAAGGTGATCCGGGAGTTCGCCGAGAACGCCAGGACCGTCCGGTTCGACCAGGCGGATCTCAGAGAGGGGGCCGTCCTGGAACGGGCGATCCTGAAGCGGCTCGAGACGGTCGACCTCTCGAAGGCCGACCTCGTGATCCTCCGCTCCGAGAGCACTCCCGAAGGAATCGACCAGCTCGTCGTGGCGCAACTGGCCAAGACCCTCAAAGCCAAGCGGGGCCAGGACGCGCTGGTGCTCCTCATGCGCCCGAACGAAGGGGTCGAGGCCTTCAGCAAGGACGAGGTCAAGGACGAGGTCAGGAAGTCCCTGGTCGACGGAGAAAACAAGGACTTGAAGGATCTCGTCCGCCGGCTCCGGGAGGACTTCGACCAGATCGAGACGATCGCCCTCAAGGAATTCGAGGGGGATCAGACGCCCCTGGCGGGCATCCGGGAGATCGCGACGAACGCGATCAAGGCGATCGACGAGGGGAAATAGGCGCCCGCCCATGGAGGAGGAAAGGATGAGACGATTCTATACCGATGCCAGCACCCTTTGCTATTGCAGGGAAAGGGGCGTTTATACCATCCCGGAGGGGCCCATCGGGTTCGACTCGTACGGGCGCCGGAAGGTCACCTGGCAAAGGGACGGCGGGAAGATCTACGTCGTCTGCCCGGGCTGTGGAAACATCGGCGAGTACGACCTCCGAGGGGGCAGGATCACCGGCCAGGATATCCATGTGACCCTGTGCATCCTCTGCACCTTTTGCGGCGCCCACAACTTCCTCCTCCTCAAGGGAGCGGCGGCGGAGATGGTCGAGAAGATCCGGAAGGACCCGGACTCCTGCCCCAAATGCGGAGATCCGGCCCCTGTTCACTGGGGCAATTACGAGCACTGCTCGGCCTGCTCCAAATGCGGCCTCATCTGGGAGTATCCCATGGGCCGTAACCAGTGTCCGAAGTGCCTGCGGGGGAGGAAACCGAAATGAGATGGTATCTCACCGACGCCAGCGCCCTTGAAGTCGCGAAATCCCGTCTTACCACCTATATTGTTCCGCAAGGGGAGGCCGGATTCGACCTGTATGGCCGGAAGAAGGTCACCTGGCAGAGGGACGGCGGGAAGATCTACGTCACCTGCCCGAGCTGCGGGAACATCGGACATTACGACATCGAGGGGTGCCAGATCATAGGCCGAGGCATCTACACATCCGACTGCTTCACCTGCTGGCACTGCCGCGCCCACAGCTTCTTCATCCTCGATGGAGCGGCAGCGGAGATGGCCGAGAAGATCCAGAAAGACCCGTCCTCCTGCCCCCGGTGCAAGGCCACGGCGAGTCGGCATTGGTCCGAATATCCGCGCGGGGGCTCCCACTTCTCGACCTGCGGGAGCTGCGGCATCTCCTGGGTTTGTCCCGGGAAATCGTACACCTGCCCGAAGTGCAACGAGGAAAGGGGGCGGAAATGAGCCGGTTTTCCGTCTGTAAGCACTGCGCCTTCGTGAGGGGGAAGAAGGGCTATTGCAATGTATGCGGATCGAGCGCCTCTCCGGACTTGCTGGATCCCCGCAGGATGAGCTATAGAAAGCTCGGCATCGGCGACTACATCTTCTACTTCAGGCGGAAGCTCGACCCGAAGAAGATCCGCCGCCTCGGCTGGAGGACGGTCTGGGACAGGACGAGGGACGGGATCTTCCTTACCTGTCCGCAGTGCCGGAAGATCAACGACGCCTCCCGCGAGAAGAAGACGCTGTCCCTCCGTCGCGGGTTCATCCGGAACTGCGTCGTCTGCTGGAGCTGCGGGAACCACTTCTGGGTCTACCTCCATGGGTACGGGAAGAAGAGGGAGCGCGACTATGAATAAGGAGTACAACGGGGTTCCCTACAGCCTGCAGCCCTACGAGGTTCCTGTGTTCCTCCTCAGGCGCGGGGAGATCTCCAAAGAACGCTTCGGCACCTGGGAGATGGGGACCGAGAAGTATAAAGGAGGAAACACCTGCGGATGCAGAGGCTCCACGTTTGTGTCTCCCTGTCTCGGGAAGCGGGTTCCCCATGTCTTTTTCGCCTGTCCGTACTGCGGCAAGCTGAATGCCGACCATCGGTGCAAGGACTACCTCGTGAGTCACATGTCCCTCGAATGTTCCGCTTGCAGACGGCACCTCTGGATCCGCCTTGAGGACTGGGACGACAAGTACTGGATCGAGGCCATGAAAGGAGAGAAGGCATGTGGCGCCAATTCAAAAAGCTGAAGAGCGTCGAGGATCTCATCATCCCCATAAAGGCCAAGAACTACGGAGACCTGTCGAAGCCCAAGAGCATCAACGGCATGGCGCTTTATAAAGCCCTGGCAAACGGCCTCGTGGTGGCGAGGGAGCAACCCCTCTCGTTTGAGAGGGTCTACTGCAAGGAGCACCGCCAGTGGGAGTTCGTCAACCATGAGAACTACATCCATGATCTCCGTTTCTGGTACCGGGCGGGCCTCCATCCCCGCTTCTCGGTCGTCGGCGCCCTGATCCAGGCCAAGCAGCACAACCGCGAGATCCAGTCCTTCATCGGCCCCGAATGGCGCTTCTGGCGGAGGGGGGAAGGAATCTTCGAACGGAATCAGAGGGCCCTTCTGAAAGCGCTCAAGAAGTCGAAGACTCCGAAGGAGTTCATCGAGGCCCTGCATCCCCATCTCTTTGCCACGCTCCAGTTAGGGATGCGCCGTCCCCGGGTGCCCAATGCCTTCAAGGAGAGATACCTGCGGAAGGACTTCAACCCGCAGGACTTCTTCCGGGAGGAGAACCAGGAATACCGCCGGATCATGCTCAGGATCCTTCCCATCGGGAAGGTCCTCGAAGGACTCAAGTTCGTCGCCAAGGACGACGAAGGGATCCTCTATGATCTCGTCCGCAGGTCCGATGACATGTCCGATGCGAGCGAGAGATATCTCTACGTGAAGTGCCCCTCGACGGGCCAGGAGTACCTCTTGGCGGTTCCGAACAACATCCAGAAACCGAAGGAAGCCCGCCGCTGGACCTTCAATCTCGACCCGGAGGCCGAGTTCTCGAAGGAGGCCTAGATCATGTTCTGCTACACGAGGAAGCTCAAGAGCCTCGATGACCTGATCATCACCCAGAATGCCTGGAATTATTACCGCCTTAGGGGGAAGGATCTCAAGGGCTTGGCGCTCGACCGGGCCCTTGGTCAGGGGATCGTGGCGAACGAGGAAGGGCATTCCTACGGAGGAGAAATCGCCTTCCACCCGGTCTGGTGCAAGGAGCACCGGCGGCCGGAACTCGTCAGCAAGTACAATTTCAGACGTGACCTGTGGATGTGGTACCATCCGGTCGGGCGCCATCCCCGGTTTTCGATCGCCGGGGCCCTGGCCAAGGCGAAGCAGCGCCACTGGGAGATCGAATATCTTATGGATGTGAATGGGATTCTTCCCAGGATCCTCCAGAAGGCGCAGACCCAGGAGGAGTTCCTCAAGTCCGTCCGGCTCCATCTCTTCGCGACGCTCCGGGTGGGCCGGAGGACCTACCGGGTCTCCGGCCGGTTCAAGGAAATGTACGAGCAGAAGAGCTTCAAGATCGGAGACTTCTTCCGGGAGGCGAGCCAGGAGCTCCGCCGGCTCATGATCCGGGTGCTCCCCATCCGGGAGATCACCCGTCGCCTCAAGTTCGTCGCCAGGGACAGCGAGGGGATCCTCTATGACTACAGGCGTTCCCGGTTGCCGCCTTCCCGCTACTTGTATGTCCGATGCCCCTCGACGGGCCAGGAGTACCTGCTCGAAGTCCCCGTCGATATCAGGAAGCCGAAGGACGCCAGGCGCTGGACCTTCAATCTCGACCCGAAAACGAAGTTCGCCAAGGAAGCCTGAGGAGAACAATCATGGAAGAATCCGTGGAATCCGCCAGGAAGCTCAAGGAGATGGCCGACCTGCTCGGGAGGCAGGTCTTTGATCAGATGGTGAAGGTCATGGACGACCTCGTGGAGAAGGGGATGGGCCACGACTGCGCCCAGTCGATCGTCATGGAGGCGCTCGTCTCGGTCCTGGGATCCTTCTTCGCGTACCCGGCCTCCGGAGGGAACGAAGCCGCCGCGGAAGAGATCGCCCAGGACATCATGAAGAAGCTGGACGGCCTCATCAAGGAAGAGCACCTCAGGTACGGGGCCAGCATCGTCGAGATCGACCTGAAAAGGAAGGAGGAGCCATGATCGACGACGCCGTCCGCGAGATCCTCGCCGAGATGGACGAGAAGAAGCTCTTCGCCAAGAAAGCCCATCGGGACGCGGCCGAGGCGATCCTGAGGAAGGCCCTCGGGAGCCTGCTGATGACCGGCTCATACCCCCCGATCGATTTCAAGAAGATGGAAGCCCGCCTGGAGCGGCCCATCCCTCCCCAGACGGTTACGCCCCCGCCGCCTCTCGATCCCAACCGTCCGCAGGCGCGGTAGCTTTCGAGGAAAACCCTTATGACACCCTATGAAGCCGGCATGAACGCGGCCAAGAAGGTCTTCGACGCGGTCGGCCGAGACGACATTCCCCAGGTCGTCTGGGCGGCCATGGACGAGGCGCTCCGGGCGGCCATCGAAGCGACCCGGCAGGAGATGGTCAACGAGAAGGCCCGGGATCTCGGCGCCGGGGCGACCGGGCGGTTTCCCGAAGGGAGCATCGGCCCGGACGACGAGGGGGAGCTCAAGGCCGCCCTCATGGTAAAAGACGGACGGCTCATCCTCCTCTTCGGGAAGCCCATCTCGTGGCTGTCGTTCACCAAGGACGAGGCGACCGTCTGGGCGAACGGGCTCCTGGAGAAGGCCGGGAGGCTCCCATGAATTCCCCGAAGGGCATCAGCAATAACTGCCTGGAGAACTGCTGTCGCTATCAAAGCGGTGTCATCTGCCCGTCCTTCGGACGAACGTGCCTTCTCCGGCATAAAATCAATAACAGATACATTGAATTCAACCGGGTAAGGGACATTGCAAAAAGGCGCCCGGCGGTCTGGATGATGCTCAAAGACGAGATCTTCCTCCGCTGCCCGGTCTGCGGCGGAATGAACGCGGTTCATGCCAGCGAGGTGGATCGTCTAGGACGTGTACGGACGTACCCGCAGGGTAGGCTGTGCACCACCTGTCCACAGTGCAAAAGCCACTTTTACGCCTGTCTCAAGGGATGGAAAGGATGAGCGACATTCCCGAATACGTGCTGCGGGCGCGCCTGCGGTGCTGGAAATGTAAATACCTCTGGACGCAGACGATGCCTCCGCCCTGCGGGGTCGAGTGTCCCAAGTGCCACGGGGAATACATCACCTGGCTCAACCACCCCTATGTGGTCGCCAATCCCGACCGGTGGGCCCGATGCAAGGAATTCATAGAGAGGAAGAAATGACCATGGAACGACCCAAAACCCTCGAGGAACTCACCCGGTTCATGGCCGAAGGGGCCGAGACGATCGGCAACGACATCTTCCACAAGATCCAGATGCTCGGCCTGATGATCGACGCGGAAACCGGCATAGAAAACCTCGGCAACAACGTCGGCATCAACGCGGCCGGGCTCGTCGTCGACAGCCTCCTCACCGAGATGGCCGTGAAAGCCACCGGCCGCGACCGCAAGGAGCTCTTCCAGGAGATCTCCCAGAGGCACCAGAAGTGCGTCCACGAGATCCTGAGCGAGTACTCCAAGAGCAAGCTTTCCATCATGATCGATCTCGGAAAAAGGGAAGGAACCTAAAATGGTCGCCCCGAAGCCCGCTTTCGAAATCATCCAGGAAACGGCCGACCAGGAATGCAAGGAGATCGGCCGCCGCCTCTACGAGAAGTTCCAGGGGATCTTCCCCGAGGACATCGTCACCCAGTCCGTCGCCTCGGCCATGAGCCTCATCACCTTCTCGCTCATCGGGGCGACCTACGAAACGCTCAGGAAGTCGAAGGGCGATGAAATCGCTCTGGAGTGGCTCGACGCGGCGATCGCGGACATCGGGATGGTCCTCGACCACAGCGGCCTCGACTTCCAGTTCACCCTCAAGCCGAAGGGGGGCGGGAAATGAAAAGCCGGCACGGCGTCTACTTCGCCCGCCATGGAGGGATCGCCAGGCGCCGCCGGAAGAGAACCGTTTCAAAAAGCATGGCGTTTTATCCCATGCCACGCGGGGCCAACAGTTCTCCCCGCGGTTCGCGCCGGGACTCCCACCCGGAGACCGAGCGTCTTCCCCCGCGCATGGGTGGGCGAAGACTCGGGAAGAATGGCGGGCTACTAGAAAAGCCGGTTTGGCTTAGAATAGATGGCGTTAAATGGTTGAAAGGCGAGGAGGACCCATGATCGTGAAGGGATCGGCGAAGATCCACAACACGCGGGACCGGTTCGTGACCATAGAGTGGGGTGAGGATGAAAACACCAAGCAAGGGGTCATCCGTTTAACGACTTGCGATGGTCGGATCGGACGAGAAATCACCGTTGAAGACATCTTGCGGGATGCGAAAATGTATGAGGCATGGCCTCACAAATCCAACCATAGGGGCCTTCGGAGTTAATCCGATAAGCATTTAGATATACGAGGACAGGAGGATTTGTGAAGCTCTTCAAGATCGACGACGGGGCTCTCCACGCCGTTGCGGCCAACGACGAGGCCGAGGCGTTCGGACTCTACATCGAGAGCCTCATCAAGTCCGGGTGCGACTGGCCCGAGGAGAAGCCCGCGATTTCCGTCATGGGCCTCCACGAGGACTACACTCTGCATCCCAGCGGTGGAACACTCAAGGTCAAACTCCCCGTACACGAGTGGATCGTTCTGTACGGGAAACCGCAGTACGTCGGATGCTCGGACTTTTAGGTCGCCTTTTGGTGGTGATATGACCAATACAGATTGGTTCTTCCTGGCGCTGGGGTGTGTGGGGATTGTCGGGTATTTCATCTGCATGATGATCAGGCAATTCAAGGGGAAGTCCTGATATGAGGGAAATATGAAAGAACTAAAGAGGGTAAGAAATGGCTGGGCCGTATGGGATGGAGAACATAACTGTTTCGTTTTGGACGATGACGGCCTGTGGTGGGTATCAGAATTCTTCGAAGACGCAAAGACATACGCCAAGAACTGCTATACCAACGCAAAACCCGTGAGAGTTAAGTGCGTCAAGTCTTTAATCATTGTACACAAATCAGATATGAGGCGAGCCCCATGAAATGCGACAAGTGCAAAGGCGAGACCCGCCAGCATTCCCCTTGCGCCTGCTGCGGAAAAGATCTCTGTCCCGAATGCCGGCATGACACCAAGTACGGCGTCTCCTGCTCGGCCGTCTGCGCCCGGCAGTTGAGGAAGGCCAAGGGAGTCCGCCGGCGGCGCTGGTAAGGACGTCCCCTTCGACCCTTGTTCTGGAAGAGAGGAGAATCCCGCCATGCCCAGACTCTACCACGGCGTCCGCTACAAGCCCAATTACGAAGACGACGACGAGCCCCTCTTCTACCTCGACAAGAGGAAGCTCTCCCGAAAGAGGAACCGCTTCGGCGTCTGGACATTGGATCTCATGGTCGAGGAGGATCGAGAATCCGACTGTCATGGCGAACGGGTTCCCCATGTCCTCTATGCCTGCCCCCGCTGCGGGGCCATCAACGCGACCCATGTCAGTCGGGGCAGCCTCGCGAGCGAGTACGCCTGCTCGCTCCTCTGCTTCAAGTGCGACCGGCATCTCTGGATCAGGTTCCGGGGCTACGAGAAGGGCGACTGGGAGCGGTGCCTCGAAAAGGAGAAAAAGTCATGAAGGTGGAAAGAGGCCGGAGGATCAGGAGGGCCGTCTGCGGACGCTGCTGCTTCCCGATGGATCTTTGGGGAGGCATCAAAGGGAAGGGCAAATTTCTTTCCTGTCCCGAGTGCCGGGCGGAGTACAGGTCGGGAGCGAACTTCATCTTCGGAACGATCATCCACACGGTCTTCTGGAAGGAGTCGATCGAGGCCGATCCCTCGACGCGCGCCGGGGCGCTCTGGCAGGTCGACACCGCGAGAGGCAAGAGGAAGATCCTCTTCCTGACCTGCCCGAACTGCGCCTCCGTCTGCCAGGCCGATCTTTCCGATGTGGACGACGAGGGCTACGTCGGCGGGACCGGGGGATACACCTGCGTCACCTGCGAGTATTGCCACCACCACTTCTGGCCGTACTTGAAGGGATGGGAGGGGTCATGAGAAACGGGGTCAAGCGCCGGCAGAATCGGCTGAAAATCCTCTCCAGGGATGTGCCGCGGGGCCCGGTAGCCGACCGGGAGCGCCCGGAGGATTGCGTCTGGCAGAAGATCGGCCGGGAGACCTATGTGACCTGTCCCTGCTGCAGATCCATCAACCGGATTACCGACCATCTGAAGGTCGGGGATAAAGCCTGCATCCGGGTCGACGGGCGGATCAATACCTGCGTCACCTGCGTCTACTGCGAAGGGCACTTCTACGCCTGCCTTTCGGGCTGGAAGGGGACATCCTTCATCTGCTGCAGCCGTTGCGGCCGGAACGCCCAGGGGCTGGTCCGGAAGTTCAAGGACTGGGATATCGATTATATGTTCTGCCCGGAGTGCCGGAAGAGCATGGGGTAAGGCTTGGATACAAGGGAAGGAGGAATTGTGGTAGTCTTAGCTCGTTCCTCCAAAGGTCTTCCGCCAGAAAAGGGGCAGACCCTATGGGACCATCACGTCTCGACTGGTGAAATAGCCGCCCGGATGGGATCGTACTTGGGCATGTCTGAGGTGTGCCGCTTTACGGGTCGCACTCACGATCTCGGAAAGGGATCCGAGCCCTTTCGGAAGAGAATTCTCTTTGGGGGACCCCCGGTCGATCATTCGACGGCAGGAGCGATCCTGGCCTACGAGAAGTATAACCTTCTTCCGGTAGCCCATGTGATTGCCGGACACCATACGGGACTTCTCGACCGGAACGATCTCAAGGGGAGACTGAAAAAGAGGGAGCTCTTCTCGGATTCCTTGGTAATGGACGGGCTCCTGGACGGCCTTCGGCCCGAGATTCCGGCATTCGCCCTTCGGGACGAAAAGTCACTTTACCTTTTTACCCAGATGCTCTTCTCCATACTTGTGGACTCGGACTCTCTGGATGCGGAGCGCTGGGATCTTTCCGTTGAAGGGAAAGTTCCGGATGATCCGATCCCTCTGGATCCGGTTGGCCTTCTGGAGCGGCTAGATCGCTATACGGCAGGGCTCCCCGCCAAGGGCCAGGAGATCGACCGGATTCGCCTTATGGTTTCCGAGGCCTGCCGTCGGGCAGGACGAGAACTACCCCCCGGGTTCTTCTCTCTCACTGCGCCCACTGGAGCCGGGAAGACTCTTTCCTCCATTCGTTTTGCCCTCGAGCAGGCCCGAGTTCGTGGGCACCGGCGTGTCATTTCGGTCATTCCATATCTGACGATTATTGAGCAGACCTCGAAAGTATATCGTGATGCGCTGGGAGAAGACCTTCCCGAGGGAACAATTCTCGAACACCACAGCGGGGTGGTCGACGATGGCAGTGAGAAGACAGACGAAGAGAAGGCCAACTACGGAGAAAACTGGGACGCTCCGATCATCGTTACGACCAGCGTCCAGTTCCTGGAAAGTCTCTTTGCCTGCCGCCGGAGCCGGTGCCGCAAGCTCCACAATATCGCCCGGAGCGTTGTCCTCATGGACGAACCCCAGACGGTTCCGAGGGATGTTCTCGAACCCACACTTCGCGTGTTGAGGGATCTTGTTGCCGACTATGGCGTCACGGTGCTCTTCTCGACGGCGACCCAGCCGGCGTTCGATCTCAAAGGCGTGCAGGAGATCATCCCGGAAGACGAAGTACGGAAAGGATTCCGATTTGCCGCCTCTAGGGTCAAGATCAAGGACCTGGGCCGGATGTCGTGGAAGGCGCTCGCTCGGCATTCCCGCGGAAAGAGGCAGGTCCTTTTCATTGTCCATCGGAGGGACGACGCTGTCCGGCTCGCCCGTGAGATGGACAAGATTCATGGCGAAGGAACAACCTACCATCTTTCGGCTTCGATGTGTCCGAGGCATCGCCAGGAGGTTCTCGAACGGATTCGGAGGAACCTGGAACGGAGCGAGGAATGCCGGGTCGTTTCCACTCAACTCATCGAAGCGGGGGTCGACATCAGTTTTCCGGTTGTCTACCGGGCCCGCGGCGGAGTCGACTCCGCCGTCCAGGCTGCGGGACGCTGCAACCGAGAGGGACTCCTGGCAGTGGGAGAATTCTACCTCTTCACTGCGTCGAGCCGCCCTCCACCGGGAGTCCTCGAGCAGGGGTTGGATATCATGAACCTACTCCTTAAAGAAGGTGAGGTTGATTTCTTCGACCCGAACCTCTATCGGCGCTATTACCGTCGCCTCTATGCTTCTGGAGACATGGATGCGTTCGGAATTGAGAAGATAAAAGATCGATTCGACTTCCGCACCGTTTCGGGAAAGTACAAGATCATCTCCGAGGGAACCACTTCCGTCGTCGTTCCATACGACGAGAAGGCTCGGGAGATTTTGGAAAGGATCCGGACCAAGGGCCGGATTTCCCGGAGCGACCTCAGGAAGCTCCAGCCGTACAGCGTCTCGGTCTATCCGAACAAGTTCGAGCGCCTGGCCGTACGGAACATCCCCGAAGGCGCGGAAGAGCCCATCCGCATCGTCGAAGGATACGATCCCCGATTCGGCGTCGTGACGATCCCGACTCTCATCGTCTGACCTTCCGCGAACCTGGAGCGGCAACGCCTTCCTAGAGAGGTTCGCGGAAGCGGATCTTCTTGGAACGAAGGTCCTTACGGTCGGATGGACTTTTTCGAGTTGAAAAGTCATATCGAAAAAAGGAGGTCCGCGGAAAGAAGCGGATTGGACTCTCGGAATCAAGGATTTACGGCGGAACAGTTGCTCCCCTCCATCGGAAGGGGAGGGCATTGAAACGCGTCGCTCCGGATCTGGATCTTGGTCGCGTTGGGGTTGCTCCCCTCCATCGGAAGGGGAGGGCATTGAAACATCGACGCCTCCAGTAAATCTATCCTGCCCGATGTTGCTCCCCTCCATCGGAAGGGGAGGGCATTGAAACAAGCACCGCGCCCCGTACATCGAAGGGTACTGCCACGTTGCTCCCCTCCATCGGAAGGGGAGGGCATTGAAACCACCGTCAAACCGATCTCATCGTCGCCGGGTGCGGGTTGCTCCCCTCCATCGGAAGGGGAGGGCATTGAAACATGGACAATCCCCCGCCTATCGACAGCCTCCTGGGTTGCTCCCCTCCATCGGAAGGGGAGGGCATTGAAACGTCCGAAAAGACGAGCTCGGATCCACGATGTGGGGTTGCCCCCCTCCATCGGAAGGGGAGGGCATTGAAACGGCAAGGCCGCCCTCTGGCTGATCGCCATCGTCGGTTGCTCCCCTCCATCGGAAGGGGAGGGCATTGAAACTCCTATCCTGCGGTGCTACTGGCGCGGACGTACGTTGCTCCCCTCCATCGGAAGGGGAGGGCATTGAAACCTCGGCCTTGTCCCCGACTCGGAGGGGTTCGGCCTGTTGCTCCCCTCCATCGGAAGGGGAGGGCATTGAAACATGGAGATTCGAGAAGCGCTGCTCGGCCTCCCGGGTTGCTCCCCTCCATCGGAAGGGGAGGGCATTGAAACTCCAACGAGATCGACTACTGCCTCACCACGATCCGGTTGCTCCCCTCCTTCGGGAGGGGAGGGCATTGAAACCTGGCCGCAGACGGGGCAGAACAGAGGCACGGGTGTTGCTCCCCTCCTTCGGGAGGGGAGGGCATTGAAATAAACAAAACAAAGGAGGAAACATGGAACAGAGCCGTGTCTATTTCGTCCGTGTCCGGGGGCCTCTGGCCTGTTTTACCAGGCCCGAGTTCAACGTCGAGCGGGTGTCCTATGAAGTGATGACCCCCAGCGCCGCCCGTGCGATCCTGCGGGCCATCTTCTGGTCTCCGCCGATCCGGTGGAACATCCATCGGATTCACGTCCTTGCTCCGATCAAGCTCGACACGATGATCGCCCTTAACGAAGTGGACTGTAAGATGCCCCGCAAAGTCGCCGAGCTGGCCTTGAACGGGCGCTCGACGGCCATGGTGGCCGACGATCCCAGGGTCCGCGCCCAGAGGCGGTCCCTGGTGCTTCGCAATGTGGACTACGTGATCGAAGCCTCGTTCGATGTCTCCCCTGGAAACAAGCCCGACGATGGCCTTCCGAAGTTCGCCTCGATGTTCGAACGCCGCCTTGAGGGCGGTCAGTGGCATCGGGCCCCCTGGCTTGGGATCCGGGACTACGAGGCGGCGATTTCTCCGGTCCATCTGGAAGACGGAGTCATGATCGACGGGTTCTCCGGCGAGCGCCTCCAGTACGATCCGGGACTCGTCGAAAAAGGCGTTGTTGATCTTGGTCGGATGTTTTTCGGGTTCGCTGACAAGGATCGGGCAATCCCCCTCTTCTTCGACGCGGCGCTCGACCGTGGACGTCTTGTGGAGAAGGGGCAGGACAGGCTCAGATCCGTGGAGGCTGAATGATCATCAAAGAACTGGCCGAGCTGTCGATGCGCGAGGGATTCGTCCAGGACATCGACCTCGAGAAGAAGGGGATCTCCTTCGCCATCGACCTTAGCAAAGAGGGTCGTTTTCTTGGCCTCATCCGGCTGGAAGGGAAGAAGATCCTCAAAAAGGACGGGACCGAGGTGGTCAGTCCCAAGGAGATGCTCGTCCCCCGGATGTCCGAAACGACGAGCGGCATAGAGTCCTCCTTCCTTGCCGGGAAATCGAAGTACGTTTTTGGCAAGACCGCAAAGGACGAAGAGGAGACAAAGAAGAAGGACGGAAAGGAGCTCGATTCCAAGACGGACCAGAAGCGGGATAGTTTCAGGGCCCTTGTCGAGGAGGCCTATAAGGAGACCGGCGACGATTCCCTCGGGGCAGTCGTCAAGTTTCTTTCGGACCCCAAGGCGCTGGAGGCCGTCTGGAAGGAAGCCGAGGAAAGGGTCAAGAGCAGCAACCTCTTCACCTTCCAGGTTGCGGACGAAGTGGTCTTCGATCGCCCCGGTGTCCGGCGGTGGTGGAAGGGTAAGTGCGAGAAGAAGCGACAGGATGGTCCTCAGGGGATTTGTCCCCTGAGCGGCCGGAACGGCCCACTCCTCCTGCTCCACCCGAAGATCTCGGGGCTCATGGGGACCCCGCTTCCGCTCGTATCCTCCCAGATGGAATCGGCTCGGTCGTCCACCCAGTACGACCGCGGGGCCACTCCGGTCAACTTCGAGATCGGGATCCACTATGCGACGGCTCTCGAAGAGCTTCTGAGAGACGACAACTCGAAAGTCGGTCTCGGAGGAAAACGGGTCGCCGTCTTCTGGCCAAGGATCAAGGTGGTGGGCGCTCTCAAGGACGATTCCAAGACGCTCAAGGAAGCGATCCAGTCGGTCCGGTACGGCCCCAACCGTTCCATGATCGACGATCCTTCCGAGTTCCGGATGCTCTTTCTCTACCGGCAGCTTGGCCGCGTTTCCATTCAGAGCTGCCACCGCATGTCGGTCGGCGAAGCCGTCAGGAACGTCCTCTCCTTCCAGAAAGAAGCCTCGCTTGGCGAGGAAGGAAACTTCCATCCGATCTGGGCCATGATCGAGGCGGTTGCCATCCGGCACAAGCGGGGGGATGCTTACTACGGCTTCGAAGAGGATCTTTTCCGCTCGGCCCTGTTCGGATGGCCGATTCCCGCGGCTGTTTATCAGCTTGCGATCGACGCCTATCCGAAGATTCTCCGGGAGGAGGCGGAGGAGAAGAAGAAGAAGAAAGGCAAGGGAGGCAAAGCCAGCCGGTACCTTCGCCAGTGCCTGGGGCTTCTGTCCATCGCTATGAACCGGTGTACTTTCATAAAGTCTTTAGGAGGAGGATTGAAAATGGGAGAACCCAGCGGCGATGTCGGATTCGTGCTCGGGCAGATCTTCGCCGAACTCGAAGGGCTGCAGTACCAGGCCCACGACGGGAAGATTCGTAGCCCGATCTCGATCACCAGTTTCTACGGAGCCATGCGCGTTCCGGAGGGAATCTTTCCTGATCTTTTCCAGCTCTCGATGGCCCATCGCAACAAGCTCATGTCCGCCAACAGGGCCGGCATCGTGGTCAATGCGGACAAGGCCATCGGCGAGCTTCTCGGGAAGATCCCCCGGGGAGCCTTTCCGAAGAAGCTGAACGCCCGTGAGCAGGGTGCATTCATCTTCGGGTACAACTTCCAGCGCCAGCTCCATTTCGAGCGGGCCAGGAAGGCCAAAGAGGCCAAGGCCGGCTCCGAAGCTACCTTGGGGGAAGGGCCCAAGAGTCAGGAAGTCCCCGTCTAAGAAACAGATCGAGTCGTTGCCCGCAATCCACATGTGCTCCTCTGAAAAGAGGAGGGATCGGATTTGAAGTGGGCTCCTCCTTTGGGAGGAGCGGAATTGGAACAACAAAGGAGAAACCATGATCCGGAATCCGTTGAAAGGCATCAAGAACCGCGTTGAGTTCGTCGCCCTCTCCGACATCCACAATGGCATCCCGAACGGGGATCCCCTGATGGAGAACCGCCCCCGCGTCGACCGGGAGACCGAGACCGGACTTGTCAGCCCTGTTTCGGCCAAGCGGAAGATCCGTGACGTCGCGGCCCTCCTGATGGAAGGGAAGCCCGGGTACGACATCTACGTCAAGATCGGGGGAACCCTCGACGACGAGATCGAGAAGACCTGCAAGGAGCGCGGTCTGGACATCAAGAAGGCCCCCCGCGAGGAGGTCCGGAAAGCCCTGACGAATCGCTACGTCGACCTCCGCTATTTCGGGACGGTGGGCGCCGGAACGAACCCGGTCGGTCACATCACCGGTCCCATCCAGTTCGGCTGGGGCCGATCGGTTGATCCGGTCACGGTCGATCCCGTCCAGATCACCTGCAAGTCGGTCACCAAGGCCGAGGCCAAGGCGGAGCAGATGGGGGACGACAACAGCGGCTATGTCACCGGCACCATGGGGATGCAATACGTCATCCCCTACGCGCTCTACCGGACGAGCATCTTCTACAGCCCCTTCCTGGCCCGCGTCTCGGGGTTCACCGAGGAGGATATGAACCTCTTCGTCGAGGCGCTCTACAGGATGTACGAGCTCACCCGGTCGGCCAGCCGCGCCGAGATGGCGGCCCAGAAGCTCTACGCTTTCGAGCATTCGAGCCCCCTGGGAGACGCCCCGGCGCACAAGCTCTTTGACCTCATCCGGGTCGCCCGCAAGGACAAGGAGGCCCCGGCGAGGAACTTCTCGGACTACTCGATCACGGTGAACCGCGACGACGTCCCCGAAGGGGTGACGTTCCACGAGGTCTTCTAGTGATAGGCGGCCTTCGTCCGCTCGCTCTTGGTTGCTCCCTCCTTCGGGAGGGGAGGGCATTGAAACAACAACGACGAGAAGCAAGCGAGAACCTGGGTGCCGAAGGGCCCTGGATAGGGCGCTCGCGTCCGAAAGTCTTTGGTTTTGAATCGGATGGAGCGTCGGGGCTCTTTCGGCAGACCGGGATAGGCCTCTTAGAAGCAGGCCGCTCGCAAAGGCTCTGGAAGTTGGTTGAGGACCAAGCATTTACGAAGGCGCTGTGCGCTCCTCCTTCGGGGGGAGCGGGTATTGAAACAGGCCGTCCACCGAACCCATCGCGGCCACCACGGCAGGTGCGCTCCTCCTTCGGGGGGAGCGGGTATTGAAACGGTGCCCCACTCGCGCCCGCAGGCGGGGCAGAAGAGGGTGCGCTCCTCCTTCGGGGGGAGCGGGTATTGAAACGAGGTCCTCCAGGACATCGCCCAGAACATCCTTGCCGTGCGCTCCTCCTTCGGGGGGAGCGGGTATTGAAACTCTAGAATCTAACCACATCTACTCCATCCACTACTCGTGCGCTCCTCCTTCGGGGGGAGCGGGTATTGAAACTACGCGTTTCCCTCTCCAGGCAGTCCCGCGATCCTCCGTGCGCTCCTCCTTCGGGGGGAGCGGGCATTGAAAGAAACTGGGAAGAGATGGGTGTTGAAACGGCCACGCTCTGGGCGATCGCCAAGGTTGCATCCCTTCTTCGGGAGGGATGGGTATTGAAACCCGCCCGAGGAACTCTGTCGCCGCGTCGAGGCGGCGTTGCTCCCCTCCATCGGGAGGGGAGGGTATTGAAACGGGGGGCGGCCGATCCTTCCACCGGCCTGCTGGTGTTGCATCCTCCCTTCGGGAGGGATGAGTGGCAGGGCCGGGTTCTACTCCCGGTCCTGCTTTTCGGGAGGGATTAAAGGCATATAATATCCAGGAGAAGATTTGTAGGAGCAGGAGGCCCATCATGGGTATTCTCGGCGACCTCTTCAAGGGTTTCGAGAAAATGGCAAGCGAAACCAGCAGGATCATAAGGGATCCGGCTGGCGTCGGGAAGGAACGGGCGCAGAAGGAGTTCCGGTCGTCTTCGGCCGCAGACCTGGTCGAGGGAATCATCAAGGAAGAGAAGATCGTATTGGAGAACCGGGCCAAGGCCATGGACCGGTCGGCATCTTCCTCGGACGTCATGGGTGCGGAGTCCACTGTGGCCTTCCACGAGGCCAAGAAGGACGAGCTCAAAAAGATGCTGGATGAGAAGTTGAGGAAGGGCAGTTAAGGCTAATCCTCCATTCCAGCGACAGGCTCCTGGCCCTGCTTAGTTGACCTCCAACTCACCATAACCATGATTATCATGCACGCTTTTTAAGAAGGAAGAATCCCATGAGACTGTGCGACAACTGGTACCGTGACCATCAGAAGTTGCCGACCCTTCCGACTCAGGAAGACATCAAGGCCTTCGACCAGGTCCTCAAGATCCACCTGGCGGCCTGCGAGACCTGCCAGGAAGAGGTCAAGAGATGCGAGAAGATCGACGACCGGGCGGGACAGATGCCGATCGCGCTCCTCGCCATCATTGGGGATTCGGCCCAGCAGGCGGCGGAAGGGAAGCCATTTGAAATGACGAGGGAGGACTACGCCTATCTCGTGCTCAAAGTGGCTCAGGACTGGAAGATCATCACCTGGAACGAGCCGATGCTCCAGCTCCGGGAGGATTGGGCCAGGCGTGTGGCCGGTGACTAGTTTACAAAATCGGAGGAGGAAACCATGCTCGGAATACTCGGGAAGCGGCTCCTGGAAGACATCCCCAGGGCGAGAAAAGCCAAGGCCCCCGTCGATCGGAAGGCCAGGGATTTCAATCCTGCCACTACGGCCCTCAAGAAGTTCATCCGGGAAGTCCTGAAGCTCAAGTCCAACCAGAAGGTGTCGGTCTACATCTGGAAGGGCCAGTCGGACGGAGTCCGGGTAGCCGAGATCTCTCTCACCACGGAGATGGGCGGGGGACGCATGTCCGGATGCTCCTGGATGAGGAGCGACCCCGAGGCCGGGGCGATCATCCTCGCCGCCGAGGACTTCATCCTCACCTACGGCCAGAAGCCGTACCGCCCGGAGGGATGGGAGTCGGACATCGACGAGCATGAGGACGCCCGGTGGAAGCTCAAGGAGCTCATTAAATGAAGATCAAAGAAGATCTCGTTAACCAGTTTTTCCACCGGAGGCTCGCGCGCCGCGGAAAGATCACCCCGAAGCGGAAGCGGAGGGAGGTCCTCTGGCAGTGGGCCGAGAACAGGAAGGACATCTACATCACCTGTCCCGGGTGCTCCGCGATATCCAAAATCCGCTCCCCCGAGGTCTCGAGGGCGATGAAGGTCAAGAATTGCGTCGTCTGCTCGAACTGCGGCACCCACTTCTACACGGTGCTCGAGAAGTGGGACGGGCCGATCGCCGCCCACTGCACCGGCTGCGGCCGGAACTCGAAGACCTCGAACAGGGACGGCCTCCCCGCGGGATGGAGGCGGTCGAGGACGGCCTGGGGGAGCGCCGTCGACACCTGCCCGAAATGCAGGCCTTCCGGGAGACGGACATGAAGATCCACAAGACAAACCAGCAGGCATACCCCCTTAGGGGCATCCCGGCCCGCCGGGGGGAGATCGCTTCCGACCGGGAAGAGCGGGAAGTCCTCTGGCAGCCCGACGGCGAGGGCGGGTTCTACATCACCTGCCCGGGCTGCTCGGCCATATCCCATGTCGCCGATCCGCATATAAGGCCGACCCTGCTCGTCCATGAGTGCGTCATCTGCGTGAACTGCCGCACCCATTTCTTCGCCAAGCTCGAGGACTGGGATGGGCCGGTCTACATCCAGTGCCATCGCTGCGGAATATACGGAAGGGCGTACGGAAAAGACGCCCCCGCGGGATGGAAGCGCCAGAACCAGGATACCTCGTGCCCCTGCTTCCAGTGCCAATCCCTCGTCTGCCCGAAATGCCTGTGACCGGGCCGCAGGAGGAAACCATGAAGATCGATCGTCATCCTCTCCAACACTGCACTCTGCACGATCAGACCGCGCGGCATGCCGAGATCGCCGCGGATCGGAAGGAGCGCGAAGTCCTCTGGCAGTGGGCCGAGGACAGGAAGGGCATCTACATCACCTGCCCCGGGTGTTCCGCCATCTCCAGGATCGGGTCCCCGGTCGTCTCGGGGGACGGTGTGATCCACCAATGCGTGGTGTGCTCGCGCTGCCGCACCCACTTCTACGTCAAGCTCGAGGGCTGGGACGGACCCTTCTCCGTCGGGTGCGGGATATGCGGAAAGGCGGGAGAGATTACCGGGGAAGATTCCCTTCCCAAGGGGTGGCTCCGGGGAAATCCCGGGTGCCGCTGTTCCAACTGCAGGAACATGATCGTCTGTCCGAGGTGCGGGCAGATCGAGCCATGAAAGACGAGGGGCCCAATGGAGACTTCGAAAACCCATAACTACTTCAACGCTCCGTGGAGGCTCGCGCGCCGCAGGGAGATCGCTCCCGGCCGGTCGAAGCTGACGACCCTCTGGCAGCCCGACGGGCGCGGCGGGATCTTCGTCACCTGTCCGTACTGTTCGAAGATTTGCAAGGTCGACGAGGCGACGACCCGCCCGGGCGGAGTGATCCTCGGCTGTATCATCTGCCCGAACGGGCGGTGCGAGAGCCATTTCTGGGTCAAGCTTGAGGACTGGGACGGGCCGGTCTGGTACGCCTGCGCCCGATGCGGCGATAACGCGACGGGGTACCAGCTCCCCCAGGGATGGAAAAAAGGCCAAAATCCGCCGGTTCCAGGATGCCAGTGCTGGAAATGCGATGGCTACTACTGCCCGAAATGCGAGGAGATCGAGCCATGAAGAAAACCGCCAAGCCGCCGAGAGTCGTCAAGCACCCGATCACCGTCACCGTCTCCGGCCCCCCGAAGTGCGGCAAGTCGATCCTGTCCATGCTGATCGTCCGGATCCTCAGGGAGAACGGATTCTCCGCGACGCTCGAGGATCCCGAGATGACCAAGACCGCGATCCGGTACCGCCAGAAGAACCTTCTGGAGCTGGTCCGGCATCTCGCCCGGCTGGACCGGGCCGAGATCGTCGTCTCCACGGCGCGGAAAGGGCGTGCGACCATCCCGTAGGTCGGAGGGGCCCATGAAGGAAATCAAGACAGACCAGAACGGACTGATTCTGCTCTTCCGGAAAAAACCATCCAAGAAGAGGGACTTCTGGCAACTCGACACGGTCGAGAAGAGATATACCGACTCCATTTTGCGCCTGACATGTTCGGATACGAGCTACTACTTCAGATGCCCCTATTGCGGCCTTCTCCAGGGATCCAGCCTGGGCGTTACCGTCTCCGTAGGGAAGGCGAAGGTCAAGGAAGACCCGTCAGACTGCATCGTCTGCTTTCGGGGCTGCGGACGCCATTATTTCGTCCGCCTGCGCGGGATGCGGAAGGCCGTGGCGAAGGCCCTCGAGAAAAGGGAGGCCCGATGAAGGCATCCAAAGAGCCCCACTACGTCTACACCTGCGAACACTGCGGGCGCCGGTTCACCTGGGTCGCCCTCACCAAGCGCCAGTTCTGCAACTACTGCGGGAAAAGAAATATCCGCCGGGAGGGCGAGGTCCCGGGGCTCCGCTACAAGGTCGACGAACGGGGCGGCTACCAGGACGAGGAGTTCTCCTACATCGTCTTCGCCCGCGGGAAGATCGAGGGCGGCCAGCGCCAGCGGGCGATCTGGCAGAAGACCGAGGACGGCCTCTACATCACCTGCGCCGGGTGCGCCGGCATCGTCGACGTGAGCCGGGAGAACGTCGACGACGGGTATGTCCCCGGGTGCGTCGTCTGCCCGGAATGCCTGAGCCACTTCTGGGTGTACCTCGAGGACTGGAAGGAGGACGGCCCATGAGCTTTGCCGGCATTCCGCAGGAGTGCGGCTACTACGAGTTCGCCCGGGTCGAGGAGATCCGGGGTAGGCCCGCCGACCGGGTCGGGAAGGCCCTCTGGACGGAGAGCGAGAAGGGTCTCTTCATCACCTGCGCCCGCTGCGGCGTGATCAACAGCCTTGAAGGCTTCGACGTCGTCGAGGAAGCCATCGTAGGCCTAAGCAAATCGGCCTTGAGGGACGTCATCGACCCGTGCATCCACTGCGTCAAGTGCAACGCGGTCTTCGGGGTGCACCTCCTCGACTGGGAAAAAGTCTCGAAGGCCACCCGCAATAAGTTCGCCAAGAAATTGAGGTTCTGGCGGAAAAAGGAGGCCCGATGAGCTTCGCCGACGTTCCCAAGTACTACGAACACTACAACTTCACCCGGGTCGAGGAGATCCGGGGCGGGTCTGAAGACCGGATCGGCAAGGCCCTCTGGACGGAGGGGGGCGGTGAAGTCTTCGTCACCTGCGCCTGTTGTGGCGCGATCAACCATCTCAAAGGGTTTTATCTCCTTGAGCACTGCCGCTATACCCCGACTATATTCTACGAAAACATCGTCACGCCATGCATCAACTGCACAAAATGCAAGGCGATCTTCGCGGCCCGTCTCTGTGACTGGGAAAAAGTCTCGGAGAGGACCCGCAAGAGATTCGCCGACCTGAGACACCGGCGGCCCGAAATGAAAGGAGGAGAAAAGTGAAGCCCATCGAACTCATCCAGAAGGTTTTTAATCCGATGAACAAGTACCCGGAAGACCAGGCCAACTCGGCCAAGGCGGCCTTCCTGGCCAACCTCTCGGAGCTGCTCAAGATCGACGAAAACGGGATCCGGTTCCCGCCGTCCTTCTGTCCGGACGACCACCCGATGCGCTCGAAGCTCCAGCTCTCTTGGTACGCCGGGATGATCGTCGGGTACGGCCAGGACATCCCGCCGGAGAAGATCCGCACAGCCCACATGTCGATGATCTTCATCTGGTCGCGGGCGATCGTCTCGGACATGCTGGGGTACGAGGAGATCACCCATGTGGGGGTGCCGGCGGAGTACGGGGCGGTATGAACTACTACACCTGCCCCGAATGCGGAAACATCGTCGAAGTACCGGACAGAGGGCTGGTCTTCCACGCCTGCCCCCATGAAAAGTACCAGTCGGCCGACGAGATCTTCGCCAGCTTCCAGGTCTTCGACGAGCCCTACATCGTCAAGGGCCTGAACATGATGCACATCGAAGGCGCCCGCTGGCGTCCTGTCGAAGGGAAATCCGACCGCGTAGAACTCGCCGTCCGGTGGAAGGACGGGAAGGAGGAAACCTACGAGGTGGAGAAATCGATCGCCCTGGAGGTCATCGAGAAGATCAAGAGCTTCAGGAATGAAACCCCTTTATAGAAGGGAGGTTCCCTTGGGGATGCCGACCAACGCGAACAAACTCGCCCTGACCAGGATCCATGCCCTGTCGATACGGGACATCGCCGTCGTTCCGAAGGGACGGATCGGGGCGGAAGACAAGGACGGCCGCCGGAAGGTCGTCTGGCAGTGGAGCGAGAAGAAGATCTACGTCGTCTGCCTGTCCTGCGGGGAGATCGGACACTATGAGCTGGAAGAATCCGTCATCCTGGGCCGGGACCTCTACACGGGGGGCTGCATCGTCTGCGGGCTCTGCAAAATCCACAGCTTTGTTCTCCTCAAGGGAGCCGGGGCCGTCTTCGCCCGGTCTATCAGGAAGAATCCGGAGACCTGCCCCTGCTGCGGGCACTTTCATTCCGTGTCGGCCTATCACCAGAGGTACGTCGAGAGGGGTCCGAAAGGAGAGCCGAACCGGATCTACTCCCGCTCTTTTTTCCGATGCGCGGACTGCTGGATACACTGGGAGGATCCCAGGAGCGGGGCCAAGCTCGAGAAGATTGTCAGGATGGGCTAGTTCTGGGGAGCCATCCTCATCGCGGTCGTTTCGAGCCTCGGCTGCCGCAGCACCGTGTACCGCAGGCTCTTCATCCGGACAGGTGCTCCGAGGACCCGGGTCATGTCGGTCAGG
>Ga0299915_10000454_pt1 | contig 30904 bp, 23 predicted proteins | sample RVTome_13_FD_200263 | JGI IMG/M metagenome (GOLD analysis project Ga0299915, IMG submission 200263) | Soil microbial communities from uranium-contaminated site in the Upper Colorado River Basin, Wyoming, United States - RVT92D227 (version 2) ...
ACTCGTACCAATGCCGCTCACTTAGCGTTTGCGCGAGCACTCGATTCGCTCAGACCGCTCTCGGTTCGAGGCCCAATCTCGACATCCAGAAGGAACGCCAGGGTCGCCACAAGCCGCCAGCAAGAACGCCAGCAGAGGTCTTCACGAGAGCTGCTCGCACCAAGGCGGCCCGAAACACATTCTTCTGGTGGCGTTCCTGCTGGAGTCTTGTCGCGACCCTGGCGTTCTCTTTGACGTTTGAATCTTGTCGGACAAAAGTCCGGCGAATCGGGTCGACGAAGATCGGCCTCGTCGGTTGTGCCGGGCGTCGCTCGACAAGGGTGTATCGTTTCGATGCAGTACTATCTGATCGCATTGCGGCTAGTACGTACTAGCCGGTACTAGCCGTCCTTCGCGAAGTGCTCGAGCGCGGTGAGCGCGGCGGGGAGATCCGGTCGCTCGGTCAGCACGCGGACGCACGGATCGCCGGGCCAGGCCGCGATCCGATCGAGCGCGTTGCGCATGTGGAACTGCTTGGGGTCGAGCTCGGGCACGACCTCGTCCCACGTGAGCGGCATCGAGACCGAGGCACCGGAGACCGGGCGCACGCTGTACGGCACGACGAGCAGCTGCCCGTGCGCGTTCTGGCCCCAGTCGAGGTAGACGCGGCCGCCGCGCGCCGCCGGATTGCGGGCGGTCGTCGCGAGGTCGGGGTGCTGCTTCTCGACGAGCAGCCCGATCAGATAGGCGAGCGTGCGCGCCTGCTCGAACGTGCACTGCCCGCCGAGCGGGATCAGCACGTGCAGGCCGCTCTGGCCCGACGTCTTGACATAGTTCGGTAGCTTGATTGCCTCGCACAGCTCGTGGATCGCGAGCGCGAGCGGCACCACGTGCTCGCGCGGCGCGTTCTTCGGATCGAGATCGACGATCGTCCAGTCCGGCTTCTCGAGGCTCACGCTGCGACTCGCCCACGCGTGGATCGGGATCGAGCCGAGGTTCGCGACGAACGCGAGCCCGTCGGCGTCGTCGATCAGCACGTAGTGAATCTCGCGCTGGCTGTGCTCGCTCCACAGCGTCGTGGTGCGCAGCCACGGCGGGATCCAGGCCGGCATGTCCTTCTGGTAGAACATCTCGCCGTCGATGCCGTCGGGGTAGCGCGTCAGCACCGTCGGGCGATCCTTGAGGTATGGCAGCAGCACCGGCGAGACCGCGCGGTAGTAGTCGATGAGGTCGCCCTTGGTGATGTGCTCGTCCTTCCAGAACACCTTCTTGAGGTTCGAGAGCCGGAGCTCGCGAACCGGCTGGTCGTACTCGAGCTCGACCTCCTGCTCGACGGCCGCCTCCATCGGATCGTCACCGGTGCGGCGGAGCGGCATCTCGCACTCGCGCGCGGTCTTGTCGCGACGCAACCGCTCGAACACCGGGAATCGCAGCGCCGAGTCGAGCGGCCACTCGCGATAGCGCACCTGCACCACGAGCTCGGGCTCGATCCACTTCGCATCGGAGGAACCCTCGGGACGCGGAAACGTCGGCTTCCAGCGCGGCTTCTGCGCGAGCTCGGCCTCGAGCGCGACGAGCTGCTTGTCGTCGAACCCCGAGCCGACCTTGCCGGCCCACATCCAGCGATCGTCGACCCAAACGCACAGGTGCAGCGCGCCGAGGCCCGCACGGCTGTGCTTCGGCGGCGTGTAGCCGCAGATCGCGAAGTCGGCCTCCGGATCCTTCTTCATCTTCAGCCAGTCCGGCGAGCGCTTCGAGCGATACGGCGAGCTGGCCTTCTTCGCGACGACGCCCTCGAGCCCGCGCGAGACGACCTGCGCGAGCAGCGCTTCGCCCCTTTCCTCGACGTGATCGGCGTACCGTAGTGGCCCGATCGTCGGCAGGATCTTGCGCAGCAGCGCCTTGCGCGCGACGAGCGGCAGCCCGCGCAGATCGAAGCCGGCCGCACCGAGCAGGTCGAACAGCACGAACGTCACCGGCGACACGAGCGACGCGCGCTGGATCTCCGACGTCTTGTGCATCTGGCCGCGGAACGACAGCTTGTGAAAGTCGGGCTTGCCCTCGGCGTCGAGCATCACGATCTCGCCGTCGAGCACGAGGCCGGGAATCGGCAGCGCGCGGATCGACGACGTGAGCTCGGGATAGCGATCGGTCGACTCCTGCCCCGAGCGATAGCGGAGCCTGGCCTCTCCGGTGCCGCCGAACGCCATCATCCGGAAGCCGTCGTACTTGAGCTCGAAGATCCAGTCGGGCGACGAGAACGCCTTCTCGGCGGTCTGGCACAGCATCGGATCGATCGACTCCGGCGAGATCACGCGACGCGGTACCCCGAGCTTCGCGATCTCGGCGACCACGAGCTGATGCGTCGGCGCGTGCGCGGCGAGCTCGTCGACCGTGAGCCCCGACAGCACCGACACACTCGACAGCTCGGTCTTGGCCGCGAGGAACTGCTCGGCATACTCGTCGCGCTTCTTGATGAGCAGCCAGTGGTCGGATCCCCGTCCGCTCTGCTGGCCGCGCCGGCCCTTGCCGGTGTGCACGAGCGTGAACGCTCCGCGTAGCTTGTAGCCGTAGAGCTCGAACTTGATCTCGCCGTCGAGCAGGCCCTGCGCGGGATCCAGCAGCGGTCGGAACAGGCCGCGGTCCCACGCGATCATCGGCCCGGCGCCGTAGTTGCCCTCCGGGATCACGGCCTCGAAGTGCACGTACTCGATCGGGTGATTCTCGACCTTGACCGCGAGCCGCTTGTCCTCGGGATCCATCGACGGCTCGCGCGGCACCGCCCACGAGCACAGCACCCCGTCGATCTCGAGCCGGAGGTCCCAGTGCATCCGGGTCGCGTCGTGCTGGTGAACGACGAACACGCGTGGTCCACGCCCCGCCACGGGAGGGGTGCTGGCCATCGGTTCAGGTGTCGATCCTGCCGTGCGCTTGGCGCGGTAGGCATCGAGTCCGTCGTCATCTTTGGGGTCGTTCACGCCGCTGCTCTGACCTCTGGTACGAGAAGTCCGTCTACAATTATCGAATGGTTGCTCGCTCCATCGGTACCGCCACGATCTCGTTCGGTCTCGTCTCGATCCCGACGAAGCTCTACACGACCAACGAGTCTTCCGGAGACATCCACTTCAACATGCTGCACGAGGCCGACGGAGCGCGGCTCAAGCAGCAGTACATCTGTACCAAGTGCGACGAGGTTGTCGACCGAGAGCACACGGTGAAGGGCTACGAGCACGCCAAGGGACAGTACGTCATCTTCAGCGCCGACGAGCTGAAGGCGCTCGACGCCGTGGCGACCCAGACCATCGCGCTCGAAGAGTTCGTCCCGGCGAGCGCCGTCGATCCGCTCTATGTCGAGAAGAGCTACTACCTCGGACCCGACAAGGGCGGCGAGCGCGCCTACAAGCTGATCCGCGACGCGATGGTCGACACCGGCCTCGTCGGAGTCGCCTCGTACTCGGCGCGCGGCAAGCAGTACATCGTCTTGCTACGCCCGTTTCACGAGGGCCTCATCATGCACCAGCTGCGCTATGCCGATGAGGTCAAGCCCTGGACCGAGGTCCCGATCCCGGACTTGCCGGAGCTCAAGCCCGCCGAGATCGGGCTCGCGAAGCAGATCATCCAGCAGATCGCGCACGAGACGTTCACGCCGGAGAAGTACAAGGACGAGGTCCGGGCGCGCATGGACGACCTGATCCAGAAGAAGGTCGAGGGCCAGGAGATCACGATGGCGCCCGAGGCTCCGGCCGGCAAGGTCATCGATCTGATGGAGGCCTTGAAGCAGAGCCTCGGCATGGCCAAGAACGACGAGCGCAAGCCCGCGATCGCGGCCGAGGCCAAGGCAGAGGCCGCGCCGAAGAAGAAGACCGCGTCGAAGAAGAAGTAGTCAGCAGCAGACGCCCGCGCCATTCGGCTGCGGGTGGCACGTCCGAGTGCTCGCACGTGGTTAACTACGCACGTGCCGGAGTTGCCGGACGTCACCGTCTACGTCGAGCGCCTGCGCGCGCTGACGAGCGGCCAGCCGCTCGAGGGCATCCGGATCGCGAGCGTGTTCGTGCTGCGCAGCGTGTCGCCGTCGCCGCGCGAGCTCGTGGGCGCGAAGGTCGAGACCGTCGAACGGCTCGGCAAGCGGATCGTGATCGGCCTCGAGGGCCAGCGGTTCCTCGTGATCCACCTCATGATCGCGGGCCGGCTGCGCTGGAAGCCGCGGGGCGAGAAGGTGCCGGGCAAGATCGGGCTCGCCGCGTTCGACTTTCCGAACGGCACGCTCGTGTTCACCGAGGCATCGCCGAAGAAGCGCGCATCGCTGCACCTCGTCGCGGGTCGTGAAGGGCTCGCCGACTTCGATCGCGGCGGGCTCGACGTGTTCGCCGCGACCCCGGCACAGTTCGCCGAACGGTTGCGATCCGAGCGCCACACCGTCAAGCGCGCGCTCACCGATCCGACGCTGTTCGACGGCATCGGCAACGCGTACTCCGACGAGATCCTCCACGCCGCGAAGCTGTCGCCGTTTCGCATGACCCCGTCGATGACCGACGACGAGGTCGCGACGCTCCACCGTGCGTGCGTCGACACGCTGAACCTGTGGACGCGACGCACGCGCGACGAGGTCGGCGACGGGTTCCCCGACAAGGTCACCGCGTTTCGGCCGGAGATGGCCGTGCACGGGCAGTACGGCAAGCCGTGCCCGGTCTGCAGGACGCCGGTCCAGCGCATCGTCTACGCCGACAACGAGGCGAACTACTGCCCGACCTGCCAGACCGAGGGCCGGCTCCTGGCGGACCGCTCGCTGTCGCGCCTGCTCAAGGAGGACTGGCCGAAGACCTTGGAAGAGCTCGAGGAACGCAGGGCGCAGCGAGTCCCTGCCGTGGCCCCAGCCGACCGCCCGCAGCCCACTCCGAAGGGTGAAAAGCGCAAGCCCCGTTAGACCCGCCCCAGCCCCCATGCGTTTGGCTCAGGAGCTCTGAGCCCGACGCTCTTCACGGAGTGGTCGGTCCTTCGTTCGTCCACGCCAAGGGGTGTCATGAGAAAGCGTCTCGCCGGAATCCTCCTCGCAACTGCACTCGCGGGCTGTGCCCCCAAGCGCGTCAACTTCGTCAAGGTCGATGACGTGGCCCTCGGCCGCGTCGTCGTGTACCGCAACGGCGTCGCCTACTACGAGCGCCGCGCGACCGTCACCGGCGGCACGCTGACCGTGAGCGTGCCGCGCGACAGGGTCGATGACTTCCTCAAGTCGTTGACCGTCGTCGACGCGATCTCGAAGCAACCGCTGCCCGTCTCGATCCCGCGGCAACAGGCCGATGACGGCGCGTACCTCGTGATGAAGCTCCAGCTGCCGAGCAAGGACAAGGCAGACGTCGTGCTCACCTACGTCACCGAGTCGCCCGCATGGAAGCCGAGCTACCGCGTCGTCGTCGGGACCAACGGCAAGGTGATGCTCGAAGGCTGGGCGATCGTCGACAACACGTCGGGGGAGGACTGGAAGGGTGTCCTCGTCGGTGTCGGCTCGAGCTCCGCGCTGTCGTTCCGCTACGATCTGTGGAGCGTGCGCCAGGTGCAGCGCGAGACGCTGCAAGCCGAGGAGCGGTTCGCGATCGCGCCACCGACCGGCATCTCGCCCTACGGCCCGGCCGGCGAGGCAGGTGGCGGCGAGGCCGTGGTCGCCGAGCTCGATGATGGCGAGATCCGCCGCCCCGAGGGCCACCCCGAAAACAAGACCGCCCCACGCGTCAGCAACACACCTCCACCGGCTCCGATCTCGACGGCTTCGGTCGGCGGCGCCACGCGAGGCGATAGCTGGGGAGGTGACGACGAAGACGAGCGCGGCGGCTACGCGGTCAACGACTCGACCTCGAGCAGCAAGAGCGGCGGGCGTCCGCGCACCCGGGTGTCCGGCAAGTCCGGGAAGCGGTCGGTGGCGATGAAGCCCGCCGATCCCTCGCCGGACAAGGAGCGCCTCAACGACGCGCGCGTCCAGACCGGCGACGCGAAGATGAAGAACCTCTCGCAGCAGCTGATCAAGTCGAACAAGACGATCGTGATCGAGGGCTATGCGGACGCGAACCGCGGCGGCGACGGCAAGCGTCGCGCCAGCGATCGCGCAAACATCGTGCGCAACCAGCTCATCGATCAGGGCGTGGCGCCCGGTCGCATCAAGGTCGTCACCAAGGTCGAGCCGAATCAGCAGGAGCGCGTGCGGCTCGTCGCCCAGGCTTCGGCCCCCGAGGAGCAGAAGCCCGGCCAGACCCAGCAGAAGGGTGAGGTCGCGGCCTCGCCGGTCGGCGAGAGCCACTTCGCGAGCCCGACCCCGATGACCGTCGAGCGCGGCGCGTCCGCGATGGTCTCGATGGTGCGCAAGGAGACCGAGGGCGAGGTCGTGTATCTCTACGACGCCGAGAGCGTGCGCGGTAACGATCAGTTCGCGTTCCGTGCCGTGCGGTTCCGCAATCCCACGGACTCGACCCTCGAGACCGGCCCGGTCACCGTCTACGGCAACGAGCGCTTCATCGGCGAGGGACTCACCGAGCCCATTCCGCCGAAGGCCTCCGCGGTCGTTCCGTACGCCCTCGATCGCCAGATCGTGATCGAGCGCAACGATGGTGACGAGAACAAGATCTCGCGCCTCGTGACCCTGCAGCGCGGCATCCTGACCGCGCAGGTCCAGCACATCCGCCGCAAGAAGCTCACGATCACCAACCGGATGAACGCGCCCGCGAAGGTGTTCATCCGCCACACGGTCAACAAGGGCTGGACGCTCCTCGACGCGCCCTCCGACTTCGAGCGAGTGGGCGACGCGCACCTGTTCTTCGTCACGCTCAAGCCGCACGAGGTCAGGCCGGTCGAGATCGCCGAGGCAACGCCGATGGAGCGCACGCTCGATCTCAACGCCGACGTGACGCTCGAGATGATGAAGGTCTACGTCGAAGCGCCCGAGGGCGGCAAGGAGCTCAAGGACCAGCTGAAGAAGCTACTCGGAGTCCACCGCAACCTGATCGATCTCGCGACCGAGCAGGACAGCCTTCGCCGTCGCCTCGGCGACTACAAGGAGCGCATGGACGAGCTGCACGCGCAGATCGTGACGCTCCAGGCCGTCAAGACCGGCAACGACCTGATGTCCCACCTCAAGACGAAGATGAAGGACATCTCCAACCGCGTGCAGAAGACCACCATCTCGATCGTCGATCAGGAAGAGAAGATGATGCTCGCGCGCGTGCAGTTCCAGGACATGCTCGCCGAGCTGTCGCTGGTGGATGCGATGCAGCAGCCCGGCGCGACGAACAACGCCGCGATCACCAAGACCAAGCAGTAGCCGCGTTCGTGGTCGCGGAGTTTCCCGAGGGGATTTCCCGAGGGAATGGAGATCTTCCGAGGGACGTGGCGCGCACGGTAGTCGCGGAGCACATCGGGTGATTCGCACATCGAATCACAGACCACACACCTGGCGCGAACGTGACGTCGGGGCACCGCGAAGGAATTCTCACTGGATTCCCTTGCGGTCGACTCGTGGCTCACCTCGATGATCGACGACAGAGTCGAGCTATATGCCGACTCCTATCATCGCTTTCTCGAAGGACTGGCACGAGGACCAGACCTCCAACCATCACGTGCTTCGCGAGCTCGCGAAGACTCGACGGGTCCTGTGGCTGAACTCGCTGGCGACCCGCACGCCGCGGCTGTCGTCCGCGCGTGACCTCGGCAAGCTCAAGCGCAAGCTCTCCGAGTTCCGCTCGGGGACGGTCAACGTCGAGCACGATCTGTGGATCGCCACGCCGCTCGTGCTCCCGCTGCCCTACAGTTTCATGGCGCGCGCGCTCAACCGGCAGATCCTGCGGTGGGTCATTCGCGACCTCCGCAAGCAGCTCGGCATCGAGCGCTTCCACCTGTGGACGTTCCTGCCGAACACGGCACCGTACGTCGGCACGCTCGGAGAGGAGCTCGCGGTCTACTACTGCGTCGACGAATGGTCGTCGTTCCCCGGGCTCGATCGCGAGGCCACGGTTCGCCTCGAGCAGCAGCTCCTGGAGCGCGTCGACGTCACGTTCGCCACGAGCCTCGCGCTCGCCGAGAGCAAGCGAGCGATCTGCGCGGCCACCCACCTCGCGCCGCACGGCGTCGACCACGCGCGGTTCGCGACCGCACTCGACGATGCCGTCCACATCCCGCTCGATCTCGCCGCGTTGCCGAGGCCGCGCATCGGGTTCTTCGGGACGCTCCGCGACTTCATCGACGTCGAGCTGATCGCCACGATCGCGCGGGCGCGGCCGAGCTGGACGATCGCGCTGATCGGCCAGCAGCTCACGAACCTCGAGCCGATCCGCGGCCTGGCGAACGTCCACCTGCTCGGCCAGAAGCCCCACGACCAGCTCCCGGCGTATTGCCGGGGCTTCGATGTCGGCTTGATCCCGTATCGCATCGACGATGCCGCCCGGTTCATCAATCCACTCAAGCTGCGCGAATACCTGTCGGCCGGCGTCCCGGTCGTGTCGTCGGCGCTGCCCGAAGTCAGGCCGTACGCACACCTGTGCCATATCGCCTCGACGGACGACGAGACGATCGCCGCGATCGAGTGTGCGCTCGGCGAAGGCGATCCTGCGCGACGTGCCGCGCGATCGGCCATGATGGTCACGGAGACCTGGTCGGCGCGGGTCGAGCAGCTGACCCGCACCATCGCCGAGATCGAGGTCGAGAAGCGCCGTGTCGTCGAGCCCTATCCGCGCCCGATCCCGATGATCGGAGCGCCGATCAAGCGGCTCGTCGTGGGCTGAGCCGTGGGCTCGGACTTGATTCCGCCGACAGGTCTGCTGCACCGCATTCGTCGAGCGGCCGTCGCGCCGAACGCGAACACGCTCGCTGCGGCGACAAAGGGGCCGGTCTCGCGGGAGACATCGCACGGCTTGTCTTCGCATCACCCGCCTGGAAACACTCGACCACCCGGAGCCAGCCTGAGCGGCGAGCTCCCGCAGCGACCCACGAAAGAGCTTCTGACCACCGGTTCGTAGGCGGCGCCATGTTTGACACGTGACGCGTGGAGGTCAACCTTTCCGTGTGAGCCAACTGATCGATCGATTTCGAACGGCGATCCTCTCCGGAGATTTCCCGGCGGCGCTGGCAGTAGCACGGGAGGCGCGAGAGCTCGGCCTCCCGGTGCTCTACGAGCAAGTGGTCGCGCCGGCGCTCGTTCAGGTCGGCGAGTTGTGGCAACAGGGCCGGATCTCGGTCGCCGACGAGCACATCGCATCGGCCCTCACGCATCGCGCATGATGTCCGTGGAGCGCTCCAGGGCATCGTGCTGAGCGCGCAGGTTCTCGAAGACAGCAACGCCAGCGTCTCGCCCGAGCAGTTGCTGTCGGCGGCGGGACGCATCCGGCGCAGCGCAGCACGGATCGCGAGCCTCACCGACAAGGTACGCGCCGATCGCGGCTCGCGCGGAGGTTGGCATCGAGGTCGTCGATCGGCTGGACAACGAGATCGTGACAGCGGATCCAGTTCGGCTCGGCCAGGTCATCGGCAACCTGCTCGAGAACGCGCTCCGCTACTCGCGCGCCGGTGACGTCGTGACCGTGGAGCTCACCGATGCGCCCGAGCACGTGCGGATCGTGGTGCGCGATCAGGGGCCCGGGATCGCCGCCGACCTGCGACAGCGCGTGTTCGATCGATTCGTCCGCGGCGCCGGCCGGCCCGGATCGCTGGGGCTCGGGCTCTACGTCGCTCGCCAGCTCGTGGAGCTCCACGGCGGCCACATTCACGTCGACGAGGCAGTGCCGCGTGGTGCGGAGTTCGTCATCGAGCTGCCGCGCTCGCGCTGACGAACCGAGCGCCTCTGCACGCCAAGTCAGCCGAAAGACGCATCGGCTGACGCACGAGCGTTCGATCAGCGCGGCTCAAGCTGCGCTGATCCGTCACGCCAGTCGGGACATGGCCGAACGCGATCAGAGCTTGAGCACGCTGACCGAGCCGCCGAAGAACAGCACGGCCGCGACCAGGTGGCGCAGCCTCGACGAGTAGCCCTCGATCTTGCCGACGCTGCTCCCGCTGCCGTTGCGGATCGTGCCGTCGCTGTCGATCTTGCCGACGGAGGAGTTGGAGCCGTTGCGGATCGTGCCGTCGCTGTCGACCTTGCCGATCGAGCTGCCCGAGCCATTGCGGATCGTGCCGTCCTGCTCGACCATACCGATCGAGGAGCCGGAGCCGTTGCGGACGGTGCCGCCCTTCTCGATCTTGCCGACGGAGCTGCCGGAGCCGTTGCGGATCGTGCCGTCGCTGTCGACCTTGCCGATCGAGCTGCCCGAGCCATTGCGGATCGTGACCTCGCCGAGCTCGATCGCGTGCGCGAGACCGGAGAGCACGAACAGCACCAGCAGGATCGGAGCGAGGCGCAGCTTCATGCGCGAGACCCTATCACCGGGTCTGACGCGGTGTTGGACGATCAGCGCTCGCGACCGCCGCGCGGCTGTATGATCGTCGTCGGTCGGTTCACGATGGGTAAAGGCGAGCAGAGACGTCGAGACAAGGCCCGGGCGATCGCCAACGCCGACGAGCGGCGACGCGTGGTGCTGCGGGTCTATCAGGGCTGCGAGGCAGCGGGCGGGCGGAAACTGGCGGAGCTGGCCGCGACTGGCGTGACCCCGAGCTGCACGGCCGGCTGTTCGCATTGCTGCAGCCTCGAGGTTCCGATGAGCCGCGCCGAGGGAGAGACGCTCGTGGCGTGGCTCGTCGAACAGCGCTCCGCCGAGGAGCTCGACGCGATTCGCGCACGGCTGCGCGGCTGGCTCGTCTGGTACCGCACCGAGTTCCCGCGGCTGCTTGCCGCCGGCATGACACGTGTCGATGCGTTCTTCCTCCACGGGCCACCGTGCGCGCTGCTCGAGGACAGCCGCTGCAGTGCGTACCCGGTACGCCCGGTGGCCTGCCGCAACCACTACGTGTCGTCACCGGCGTCGGTGTGCGATCCGGCGGTCGGGAACGGCGAGCCCGACGTGATGCTGGCGGTGGCGGCGGCGACCTATGATCACGTGGCGGAGATCCGCCGCATCGTCGAGCAGCACGGCGGTAACTACCTGGCCTCCAGCCATCTGGTGGCCGAATGGCTCGCCCACCTCCTCGACGTCGAGCTCGAGCCCTGGCGCGGGGCCGAACGGCCCGCAGATCGCTGAGCACGCGCGTCAGGCAAAGTGAGGCTGGGCTCGGAATTCACGTACGTGATCTTGCTTCGTGATGGCATCGTGGGTGCTCCAAGAAGGAGCGCCATGATTCGACGTCTCGCGTTGGTGACCGTGCTCGTTACTTCGACGATCGCGTCGGCAGGTCCGCTCGATCACAGGTGCGGCACGACCGAGCTGCTCGCCACTCGCCCGATCCCGCGGCTCGCGCAGGTGCTGCATCGTGCGGCCGCGGGACCCAAGGGCGCGCGTGAGGGCTTTCCGGGCACCACGTTCCAGACCACCGAGTCGACGAACTTCGCGGTGAAGTGGGCCGACGCGACGATCACCACGGCGCAGGCGCAGATCGTCGCCGATGGGCTGGAGATCGCATGGGCGAAGTACATCGACGACCTCGGTCACGATCCGTGCACGGGCTGCGACACGTTCAAGCTCAACGCGTACATCGCACGCGCGACCGACACCCCGAGCATCGACTACGCGGGCGGCTACGCGTGGGTCGACGACGCGGGCTTCCCGTACTTCGTGATCAGCCGCGAGATCTTCAGCCAGCCTGATGCCGCCGCGAGCGTGCAGGCCGTCGCGGTGCACGAGTTCTATCACGACATCCAATTCTCGACGGGCGCGTTCGTGTGGGACACGACGCAGTACGGGTGGTTCTGGGAAGCGACCGCGGAGTGGGCTTCGCAGGAAGCGCTGCCGACGGCATCGGATCCGTTCGTCTTCAGCGGCGCCTTCGCGCTCACGAGCGAGCTGCCCGTCTATCACTACGGCGATCCGTTCGGCGCCGACGCGGTGACCGGCGTGCACCAGTACGGTGCGGCGATCTTCTGGCGATACCTCACCGACAAGCTCTCCGCGCCGAGCGTCATCGTCAACACGTGGGAGCAGTCGACGGCCGACGCCGAGCCGCTCGCGGCCGTGACCGCGCAGCTGCCATCGAGCGATCTCGTCACGATCCACACCGAGTTCGCCGCGCGCAACTCGATCTGGGACTACCCGTATCGCCAGTTCATCCTCGATTCGATCGACCTCTACCAGAGCGCGTTCCCCAACCTCGATCTGATCGCAGCACGGGTGCCTGCTGCCGGTGTAGCGCTCACGCCGCTCGCGCGTTCGCCGTATGGATTCGGCTACTCGACGATCGAGATCGCGCGGCCGGCGACCGGCCGGTTCTCGGCAGAGATCGAGATCGCGTCGCCGACGGCGCAGGTGCACGGCACGCTGGTCTACGGCGCTCCAGGCGCGGCGACTTACACGCCGCTCGAGACCACCGGACAGACCGCGACCGCGACGATCGATCTGCCGGCGGGCGTCGACACGGCGTACCTCGTCGTCAGCGTCACGACCGACGAGCGGCTCACCGGCAGCGCGATCCTGCTCTCGTACAAGGTCACGCCGCTCGAGCCCGAGCCCGAGCCCGAGGCCGGCGGGTGTTGTGACGCCGGCACGAATCCGCGCGGCGCGATGGTGCTGGCATTCGGCGCGATCGTCGCGCTGCGCCGCCGTCGTCGCTGAGCGGACCGTTTCGACAGCGCCCGAGCTCAGTGGGCCGGATGCTCGCTCGCTCGGCCGGCCGGTCGGCCGAGCGAGACCTTGGTCAATTGCGCGCTCGCAGCGCCTCGTACTCCGCGGGGTCGTGCGCCGAGAACAGGTCCACGTCCTGATAACTGTGACGGAGCTGGCGGAGCGCGGCGAGCGACGCGCGGCGAGCCGCGGGATCCATCTGGACCGCGCGCTCGAACGCGGCGAAGCCGAGCGGGACCCGGCCGCTGTCATCGACGGACGTGTGATGGAAGTACGCGTCGCCGGCGTGCACGAGCCAGCGATCGCGAGCCCGCACGATCACCGCGGAGTGACCGCGGGTGTGGCCGTGCATCGGCAGGAGCCCGATGTCGGCGTCGAGGCCGCGGAGCCGAGTGACGGCGGGCAGGCCACGCCAGGTGTCGCCGTCCGCAGTGTAGAGCTCCCACTTCGGGCCATGCTGCCAGTGGCTCGCGATGTAGCGCTCGCGTTCCTTGAAGTGCGTGCGTGCCATCGCGGCCGCGTGCTCGCGCGCGTGGAGATGGACCTTCGCGTGCGGGAAGTCGACGAGGCCTCCGGCGTGATCGACATCGAGGTGGGTGACCACGATGTGCCGGAGGTCGGCGGCGCGATGGCCGAGCGCTTCGAGCTGTGCGATCGCGGTCTCGGCGTGGTCGAGGGTCGGACCGACGAGCTGGCGGAACGGTCGTGACAACCTGGTGTGACCGAGTACGTCGCGCGTGCCGAAGCCGGTATCGATCAAGACGAGGCCGTCGCGCTCGGTCTCGACGAGCAGGCAGTGCGCGATCATGTGGCCGCGTCCGAGCCCACGCCCGCCGAGCAAGAACCCGGCGACCGGGCACATCGTCGCGCAGTTGAGATGGCGCACGCCGCGGATCGACATGCGCGCGAGGGTAGCCGTTACGGTTGGGGGAGTGGCGGGATGAGCTTGATCTGGTAGCCGATCGCCGCCGGCATCTCGAGCACCATGCCGACGGGCGGCGGGTTGCCGTCGATGGTGACGAGCACCGGTGATGGACCGACGGTGATCGTCAGGATCCCGGGATCCGGATCGGTGTCGACCGCGAGGCTCGCGACGCGATCCGGCTCGAGTTGTTGCGCGGGCGAGAGGCGCTCGGGTGGCTGGTGCGCGAGGTTCGTCAGGTAGTTCGCCGAGGCGAGCAGCGCGACCATGCCCGCGAGCGCGACGATCACCGGCACCGTACGAGGCTGCAGCCAGCGCCATCGCGCGACGAGCCCGCCGCGCAGCCGACTCGCGGAGCCCGCGAACCACGAGCGCGAACGCACCGTGGCTACGGGCAGCTCGGCGGGATGATCGAACAGCATGCCTGCATTATTCACCGTCCGGGACCGAGGCGCATCCTCGGCGATCGCCCCAGGTGATGACCTGCGAGCTCTTCGCGTGTAGGGCAGGGTGCGCCGCCAGCTCGGCTGGTAGCGAGCCGCCATCACCCCGGACCGATCACGCCAGCTCCGGCGCCGCCTGGCCGCGCTCGCGGAACGTGCCGTTCTGCTGGTAGCGCTTGCGCTGGAGCTTGTTCAGCGTGACGCGTGCCTTCCATCCGAGGTACGCGCGCCCGAACGTCAGCATGCTGCCGGGATCGTAGTACGGGTTCTTCACGTCGGAGATGCTGACGAGCGCGAGCACCTGCTCCGCGACGGAGACCGGGCAGCCCTCGAGCCGCACGACCTCGGCGCCGAGCTTGCCCTTCGCGCTCGCGAGCTTCGCGAAGATGTCCTGCGAGCGGATCGTGTGCGGATCGAGCGTGGTGCGAGGCTTGTAGATGTTCTCGATCGCGATGGGCTTGTCGTTGATCGTGCCCTTCCACTCGGCGCAGTCGCCGATGAAGACCACCTTCTCGCCGGGCCTCGCGTCGATGTCGCCCTTGTACGCGCCGAACACGACATGGAGTCGCGGCATCTTCGCGTCGGTCTCCTTGTCGAACACGCGCAGGATCTCGATCGCCTCCTCGATCGCGCCGGGACAGCCGCCCCAGCAGTACTCGCCGGCCTCGGCCTCGGGCGGTGGCCCCGCGTACGCCGTGATGTTCGTGCCCTCGAAGTACTTCTCGACGCGGATCAGCCCGACCTTGAAGCCCTTCGCGCGCGCCTGCGCTTCGGCGAGCGTGACGTCGCCGGTGATCTCGACCTTGGAGAGGTCGGTGGAACCGAAGCCGTGCTCCGCCGAGAGCCGGATGTGATCGACGGTGTTCGCGTCGACTCCGATGATGGCGCAGCACACGGCGTCGAACGCGACCTGGCTGTTGCCCATGATGATGAGGCCGAGCGGGAACGGCGTCGGCGTCAACATGCGGCCCTCGCCGGCGGTGATCGCGTCGATCGCGATGAACTGCGGCTGGATGATGTGCTGGAGGTCCGCGATCTTCTCGTTGAGCTTGTGATCGTGATCGATCAGCCGGTGCCGATCGTCCTGGATCCCGATGTACGCCTTGCACGAGAACGTCACGGTCGTCCAAGGGTGCGCCTTGAACTTGGGGCAGTTCACGAAGAAGTCGGCGCGGGCGACCGGCTCGGGGGTGAACAGGTAGTCGCGCAGCCGCTGCGGATGCGACAGCGGAATCTCGACCTGCTGCGACTCCTCGAAGCAGTAGCGCTTGACGTCGATCTTCTTCAGCATCGCGTCCCAGCCGGACTCGCGAAACGCGACGCGGGACGGCACGGTGATCCCGCAGCGCTCCCCCGCGGCGAGCTCCGTCATCGACGACCCACCGACGTCGCGTAGCGCGCGCAACACGCCCTCGCCGAACTCTGGCCGGGTGTACGCGTAGGGGAACAAGGGGCCAGCCGCGACGAGGTTCGGCTTGACCAGGGTGCGCCCGAACGGACGCAGCCCGAGCTCCTCCAGTCCCTCGCGGATGATCTGGCGGATCCGCTCGGGATCGTAATCACGGCAACTGCGGAGGATCACCTTCGGCTTGGCCGGAATTTTCATGCGCGCAGCATAGCGCGCCCGCCGGTGTGCCGAGTGACTGAGTGGTGGTCAGCTCGGTCCGGCGGAACCGGTGCCGGGCGGCGTCTCGGGCCGCTGCTCCGGGATCGCCGGCTCGGGGATCGGAGCAGGCGGAGCCGGCGGGGTTGCGGTGCGTGGGCGCCACTCGCTCTGCGCGAGCCAGCTCTCGACGGCATCGAGGTTCGCGTTGACCTCGGTGTGCCCCGCCTGGAGCCGAGTCCGCAGCTCGCCCATCACGCGGATCAGCTCGACGCGCGGCTGCTCGGCCTTCGCCGCGGTGGTGATCGCAGCGGGCGCCTGTGTCACGGCGCTGCGCAGCTCGACGAGCTTCGCGTTCGTCTCGACGAACAGCTTGCGGGCGTCGTTGAGCCCGGGCGCCTCGGAGGTCAGCGTGCGGCCACGTTGCTCGAGCGCGGCGACGCGCTTGCTCAGCGCGTCGAACTTCGGCTTGTACGTGGTCGCGATCCCGTTGGCCTCGTCCTGCATCGGTCCGAGGTCGGAGGTCTTCCCGCAGGCGGTCGCGAGGAGCATGAGCACAACTAGCAACGAGAGTGGTTTGATCACGGCACGGGGGTTGTCGCAAAGACGGAGCCGCCAGTCAAAGGGGCGGGGCATCGTCGCTCCACGCGCTGCCGTGGGCGTCGATCTCGTCGATGTAGTGGAGGAACGCCGCGTAGTACGGGTGCTCGCCGAGCGTCGCCGAGTCCGCGAGGACGATCAGACATCTTCGTGCCCGCGTCAGCGCGACGTTCATCCGCCGCGTGTTGGCCAGAAAGCCGATCTCGCCGTGCTCGTTCGAGCGGACCAGATCGACGATGACGGCCTCCTTCTCGCGGCCCTGGAAGCCATCGACGGTCCCGATCTCGAGGCCGGCCGCGCGCTCGGTACGGAGCAGCTCGCGGAGCCGGCGGGCCTGCGCGGAGTAGGCCGCGATGATCGCGATCTCCGTCGGTGGCAGCCCGCGCGAGAGCAGGCGGCGCGCCTCGGCCGCGACCCGCTCGGCGTTGCCGCTGTTGAACGTGCTCGGATCGAACTGGAACGCGGGCGCGTTGTTGAGCGAGCCGCCGGGCTCGAAGTCCGTGCGCTGCTCGATCCAGTCCTTGCCGGCGGTGTCGATCAGCCACAGCGGTCGGGGGCGCTGCGGGTCGGGCGTCACCCCGAGATCGTCGAGCCGGTGCGACGCGACCGCCGGCGACGCGACGAGCCGTCCGTCGTACATCGAGCGCGACGGGAACGTCATGATCTCGACGTGCATGCGGTGCTGCTGCTCGAGCATCACCGAGGCGTCCCCGCACAGCCGCTCGAACACGGTCGAGCCGAGCGTGGCTTCGGCCGACGGCCCGGTGATCACGGGCCCGAGCTGGTGCGGATCCCCGGCGAGCACCGCGACCTTCGCGCGACCGAGCGCGACGAGCAGCAGCGGATCCGCGGCCTGCGTCGCCTCGTCGACGACGACACAGTCGAAGATCGTGTCGCCGAGCAGCGGATGGTCGCACCCGACACAGGTCGCGAGCACCACGTCCGCTCGCGAGATGATCGCGCGCTCGGTATTCGCGAGCTCGCGCGCCGCATCGCGATCGAGGGCGCGGGCCTCGTTCCACAGCTCCTTCGCCTCGGCACCGTGGCGACCGGCCGCGCTCTTGCGGAGCGCGCGCGCTCGATCGCGCCAGTCGCACGCGAGCCGCGAGGCACCGTCGGCATCGACCTGCGCATCGATCGTGAGCCCGGCGAGCTTCGGGTTGATCCGTGCCGGGTGCCCGAGCCGGACGGCGCGAACGCCTGCTTCGGCGAGCCGGATGCCGAGGTTGTCGACGGCGGTGTTCGACGGCGCCACGCACAGCACGCGCTCGCCGGCGGCCACGCGCTGCCGCACGACCTCGACCAGCGTCCGCGTCTTGCCGGTCCCCGGCGGGCCGTGGATGAGCGCGATGTCACCCGAACGCAGCGCGGCGTCGACCGCGGCACGCTGGCGCTCGTCGAGCTCGTCATCGATCGCCGACCAGGTCCGCGCCGCGATCGGCCGCGGCGGGCGGAGCATCGCGGCGACATCGCGCACGCGCGCGAGATCCGAGGTCGCGAGGGCGGCCTTGGCGCGGACGATCGCCGCGTCGCCGCGATCGAACGTCAGCTCCGGCGCCTCTGGATCGAGCGCGTACTCGCGCGCCAGCTCCTCGACGGGGCGGTCGAGCATCAACCACAGGGTCTGTTCCTCGCGGCGCTCGTACACGCCGCGCACCGCGGTCGGCTCGTCGGGGTGCTCGGCCCACAGCCGCACCGGCTCGCCGGGCACGAGCCGCAGGTTATCGAGATCGATCGCCTCGGGAACCGCGACACACACGCGGACTCGATCACCCGGCGCCGATTGCTCGTCGACGATCCGCAGCTGCGCGAGCGCGATCCCCAGCGCGACCCGCTCGGACAGGATGCGCCCCGAGCGCTCGAGCGCGACCTTCGCGCGGACGGCCATCCGCTCGGCGCGCCAGGCAGCGCCAAGAGCATCGAGCCAGTCGCGGGCATCCGCCACGCAGCAAAGTTACCGCGGTCGGGACGTGGCGGGAATCCATTCGTATGCGGCGCGATCACGGCAAAGCGTCGGCGATGCCGCCTCGAGCAAACAGGACCTTGATGCTGTAGCTAGCTGACTTCTCTGGGCCCCAAGGGCCGAGTTCGGTGCGGTTCACGTTGCGGGGGCGCGGGGGCCACGGGCATAGTCCCGCGGCATGCCCGAGACGATCGCCCCCGAAAAGCTCACCCGCAAGACCACGTCGATCGCCCAGCTGCTCGCCACGCGCGTGCAGGAGACGCCGGACCGCGAGGCGTATCGCTATCCGGTGGGCGAGGAGTGGCGGTCGATGACCTGGCGCCAGGCCGGCGAGCGCGTCAAGGCGATCGCGGCGGGCCTGCTCTCGCTCGGGCTCGCCCGCGAGGAGCGCGTCGGGATCCTGTCGAACACGCGCGTCGACTGGCTGCTCTGCGACCTCGGGATCCTGTCGGCGGGTGGCGCGACCACGACGGTGTATCCGTCGAGCAGCGCCGACGAGTGTGCCTACATCCTCGCCGACTCCGAGACCCGGTTCGCGTTCGTCGAGGACGCCGGACAGCTCAAGAAGCTGCAGGCCCATCGCGCCGAGATCCCGAAGCTCACCAAGATCATCCTCATCGACGGCACCCCCGACGCCAAGGACAAGGACTGGGCGATGACCCTGGCCGAGCTCGAGACCGCCGGTGCGGCGCACCTCGCGAAGGATCCGCGAGCCGTCGACGACGTCGTCAAGGGGATCAAGGGCGAGCACCTCGCCACGCTGATCTACACCTCGGGCACCACCGGCAAGCCGAAGGGCGTCCGCCTGCTCCACGAGTGCTGGGCCTACACCGCCGATGCGATGGAGGCGACGCGGCTCATGACCCCCGACGACGTGCAGTACTTGTGGCTGCCGATGTCGCACTCGTTCGGCAAGGTCTTGATGGCGGCGCACATCGCCTCGGGCTCGGTCGTCGCGATCGACGGCCGCATCCCGAAGATCGTCGAGAACCTCGCGGTCGTGAAGCCCACGGTGATGGCGGCGGTGCCGCGGATCTTCGAGAAGGTCTACAACAAGATCATCGAGGGCGCGAAGCAGGGCGGGATGAAGCAGAAGATCTTCGAGTGGGCGGTGGCCAACGGCAAGAAGGGCTCGCAGGTACGCCAGCAAGGCAAGGAGCCGAGCGGCATGCTCGCGTTCAAGCTGAGGATCGCCGACAAGCTCGTGTTCTCGAAGATCAAGGGGCGGTTCGGCGGACGCGTGAAGTACTTCATCTCGGGCTCGGCGCCGCTGTCGCGCGAGATCGCCGAGTTCTTCCACGCGTGCGGCATCCTGATCCTCGAGGGCTACGGGCTCACCGAGAGCAGCGCCGCGAGCTTCGTGAACCGGCCGTCGAAGTACGCGTTCGGCTCCGTCGGCGTGCCGATGCCCGGCACCCAGATGAAGCTCGCGAAGGAGGACGACGAGATCCTCATGAAGAGCCCCGGCATCATGCAGGGCTATCACAACCTCCCCGATCAGACCGCCGAGGCGCTCACCGAGGACGGCTGGCTCCGCACCGGCGACATCGGCAAGGTCGACGAGCACGGCTTCCTGCGCATCACCGATCGCAAGAAGGATCTGTTCAAGACCTCGGGCGGCAAGTACATCGCGCCGCAGCACATCGAGGGCAAGCTCAAGGCGACGTGCCCGTTCATCAGCCAGGTCGTCGTCCACGGCTACCAGCGCAACTTCGTCACGGCGCTCGTCACGCTCGACGAGGAATCGACGATGAAGTGGGCGAACGCGCAGGGCTTGAACGGCAAGACCTACAGCGACGTGGTGCAGATGGGGGAGACCAAGGCGCTGCTGTCGCCGTTCTTCGACGAGGTCAACAAGTCGCTCGAGAAGTGGGAGACCGTGAAGCAGTTCGCGATCCTGCCGAAGGATCTGTCGATCGACGCCGGCGAGCTCACCCCGAGCCTCAAGGTCAAGCGCAAGGTCGTCGAGACGAAGTACGCGGGGCTCCTCGACAAGATGTACGAAGGCTCCGTCGCGGAGATGTGAAGATGAAATGGTGCTCGGCCCGGCCGCGTTCACAGTGACCATGCGTAGTGTCCTGGTCGCGCTCCTCACGCTCGGCGCAGCGTGCTCCGGCGGTGCCCCCGCGTCGACGCCGGCGACCCCCGGCTCGGCAGACCTCGATCTCGGCAGCCTCGGCGGGACGAAGCACGCCACCCCGGCCGATGCGGCCGGGATCGCACCGACGCCGCCACCCCCTGCACCGCAGGCGACCGCACCCACCGCGGGCGGCGTCGACTTCATCGAGGACGCCAGGCTGCTCTATCGGGTCGCCGCGTGCGGTGGCAGCGCCGATGGCCGCGTCGATTCACTCGGCGGTGGCAACGCGCAGCTCGCCGCCCAGCTGACGAAGATCACCGACCGTCACTGCAAGAACATCCTCGAGCGCATCGGCCAGTTCCGGGCGGCGTACTTCGAGAAGCACCGGTCGTGGTTCGAGGAGGTCGTCCCGAAAGCCATCCCGACCACCGTGGTCTATCCGTTCGGCGGCGGCGATCTGCTGTCCGCGCTCGTCGCGTTTCCCGACGCCACCGAGATCACGACGATCTCGCTCGAGCTCGCGGGCGATCCGCGCCGCATGCGCACGTTCGAACCGAACCAGCTCCAGCACAGCCTCGCCGGACTGCGCGTCGAGATCGGCGGGCTCATCTCGGTCGGCTCGAACACCAGCGTCAACCTCTCGCAGCAGCAGCGCAACGAGCTCCCCGGCCAGGTCTCGTCGTTCCTGATCGGGCTCGTCGCCGGCGGCTTCGAGCCGATCTCGATGCGCTACTTCTCGCTCGACGACACCGGCGGGATCAACTACCTCGAGCAAGCGGAGATCGACGCGGTCGACAAGCAGCGCAGGAAGTCACTCAAGGGTGACTGGGCCTCGCCGAACTTCTCCGAGGCGTTCTCGCACGTCGAGATCCAGTACCGGAAGCCGGGCGAGACCACGGTGCGCGTCCATCGCCACCTAGGGTGGAACCTCGGCGACGACTACCTCACCACCCATCCGCAGCTGCTGCGCCACCTCGAGAAGAAGGCCAAGGTCACCATGATGACCAAGGGCGCGAGCTACCTGCTCCAGCGCCCGAACTTCTCCAAGATCCGGACGTACATGCTCGATCACCTGGCGTGGATGCTGTCCGACTCGACGGGCATCGCACCGACCTACGCGAACGCGGCGGGCATGGCGCAAGCCACCTACGGCACGTACAGCGGCGCGTTCCTCGTCGGCGGTCAGGGCAACCGCCACGATCAGTCGTTCATCGAGCTGTGGCGCAAGAACCCGCGCAAGAAGCTCCCGTTCCGGTTCGGCTACGTCGACGCGTCGGGGTCGGCTCACCTCGTCGTGACGAAGCCGAAGTAACGGTCACCCGAGCACCTCGACCAGCTTGCTGATCGCCCACGCCAGGTAGGCCGCGCTGCCGATCCCGGCGACGATCGGGAGCACGAAGCGGCGAGGGGAGGGCCCCTTGCCGACCCGTCGCCGTGCGCGCCGCGCGATCAGCTCGGCGGTCGTAGCATCGAGATCGATCGCCGACAGCTCCTTGCTGATCTCGGCGAGGTGATGAACGTCATCGTCGATCGTCATGCGTCCTCCACGAAGCGGGAGCGTGATCGCCGAGCGCTTCGGCGAGCTGGGCGCGGGCCCGCGCGAGGCGCTGGCGAACCGCGTCGGGTCTCTGGCCGAGGATGTGCGCGACCTCGGTCGGCTGCATGCCCTCGACGCCGACGAGCAGCGCGACCTCGCGATGGGCCGGTGAGAGCTGCGCGAAGGCGCGCTCGAGCGCGAGCTGGACCTGCGAGTCGGCGAGCGCCTCGAGCGGCGAGCGGTCCTCGTTGGGAGCCTCGCGCGCGGGAAGATCGCCGGCGAGCTGCGCGCGGACCGCCTGCGCACGCGCCCAGCTCACGACGAGCCGGTGCGCGACGGTGAACAGCCACGCGCCGAGCCGCGTGTCGGCGTCGAGCCGGCGTGCATGCTGGGCGAGCCGGAGGAAGGCCTCCTGGAGCAGATCCTCCGCGACGTCGCGCCGCCGTGTCATCCGCACGAGATACGTGTAGAGCCTGCGCCGGTACGCCGCGAACACCGCGTCGAACGCCGAGGCATCGCCCCGGCGAAGCCCGCCGACCCATGCAGTCTCGCACCCCAAGGGTACTTGCTCGCCTGTCGGCTCGCTGGCGTCGGCCTCCACGCATGTCCAACGCACCACCCGGCGGTGCGTGACACAAGTTTTTCGGTCGCCCGGTCCTGCGACGTCGCACGCGGTCGCAGCGGGCCCGACGAAAACCTCGTCACGCTCGCGTGCGATCCGCGTTGACCGAGCATGATCGATTTCTTCCTGGCCGGCGGCTTCAACATGTTCGTCCTCGCGGCGTTCGGCATCGTGCTCGTCCCGACCGCGATCAAGTTCGCGCGCAACGCGGATGCCCAGCGGCTGTCGATCATTCGCGCGCTGACGTGGGCGATGGTCTTCGCGACGGTCGTCGGCTTCTTTGCAGGTCTCTCGAGCACGGCGATGTACGTCGTGCGCGAGGAACCCACCGATCCGCTGCCGTACCTGTTGATGGGCTTCGCGGAGTCCACGACCAACCTCATCCTCGGCGGCGGGATCGCCGTGATCACCTGGATCCTCGTCGCCGTCGGCGTCCGCCGCATGCCTCTCGACCACTAACCAAGGAGCCACCATGTACCGCTCGTGCTCGCTCGTCCTCGTCCTCGCACTCTCCCTCGCACCGTTTGCAGCCGCGTGTGGCACCACCGACGCAGCTCCGGCACCGTCCGCTCCCAAGGCCCAGCCCGCGAGCACCGATCCTCAGGCGCTCTGCATCGAGGTGTTCACCAAGAACCGCACGTGCACGGACACCTATCTCCCCGCGCTCGTCGACGTGCGTGCGAAGTACGACCAGCCGGCCGGCATCGCCGACGAGGTCAAGGCCGATCGTGCCGCCGTGATCGCGCACGCGATGCAGGAGTGGGCCGGCGACTCGACCGACGAGGCGATCGCCGGGACGTGCGCCAAGATCACGTCGTCCGACGTCGATCCGGCCGACCAGGAGTCCGCGCGGGCCTGCCTCGCCAAGGACCCGTGCAGCGCGTACACGACCTGCATCATGCCGTACTTCGAGAAGCGCTTCTCGAGGTAGCGAACGCGGATCCGGTCAGTAAGTTGCCGGCGTTCCGAGGGGCGTGGTACCCGGAATGACCGGCCGATGAGTGAGCCCGAGCCCGGAGCCTCCCCCGACGGGGCGAAGCAGGCCGCGACCGGCGCTGGGCGCGGCGTCCTCTACATCGCGTTCGCGAAGTTCTACTTCATGTTCGCGGGCCTGTTCGTGCAGGTCCAGCTGCCGGCGATCCTCTCGCGCGCGGCGTTCGGCAGCTACAGCCTCGTGTCGAGCGTCGCGTCGTTCGCGAACAACATCGTCGTCATGGGCACGATCCAGACGGTGTCGCGCTTCGCGGCGCAGGATCCCGCCAAGGCCCGGCTCGTCCAGCACGCTGGGTTGCGCATGCACGTGCGCGTCGGGCTACCGATCGCGATCGCCTTCGTCGTGCTCGCGCCGCTGATGTTCTGGCTGTTCACGCGTGACGCCAGCAAGACCGCACCGCTCATGCTCGCGGGCCTGATCGTCGGTGGCAACGCGTTCTACGCCGTGTTCGTCGGCACCGCGAACGGGCTGCGGCAGTTCAACAAGCAGGCGGGGCTCGACATCACGTTCGCCACGCTGCGTGCCGCCGGCCTGATCGGCATGGCGATGGCGGGGCTCGGGGTGCTCGGCGTGATCGGCGGGTGGCTCGCCGCGCTCGGCCTGATCCTGTGCGCGGCGATCGTGTGGGTCGGGCTGCCGCGCACGACGACGACCGAGCGGATGCCCGTACGCCCGCTCGTTCGCTACTTCGTCAGCGTGGCGCTGTATCTGACGCTGTTCAACGCCCTGATGTTCGTCGATACGATCCTCATCAAGCGGTTCACCACGATCTACTTCGACGACCACGCGCCGCAGCTCGCCGCGAGCCTCGGCCCGGTCCCGTGGCTGACGCGCGTGACCGGCTACCACCCCGAGTCGAGCGTGCTCGCCGACGTCCAGATCGCGTACTACGCCGCGGTCCAGAACCTCGCGCGGCTGTCGTACCAGGCGATCATCGCGGCGACGTTCGTCGTGTTCCCGCTGGTCTCGCGGTCGACGTTCACCGAGGACAAGGAGACGACGCGTGGCTATATCCGGGTCACCTCGCGCTACTCGCTGATCTTCGCGATGGCGATCGCGGTCGTGTTCGCGGCGAACCCGTCCGACGTGCTCGGCCTCGTCTACGCCGAGGACTACGTCCAGCACGGTGCGACGGCGCTGATCCCGCTCGCGCTCGGCAACGTGGCGTTCAGCGTGTTCGCGATCAACGGCACGATCCTGAACGGCGCCGGCCTCACGCGCCAAGCGATCGGCATCGCGGCGGTGACGCTCGGGCTCGCGGTCGTCGGGAACTGGATCGCGATCCCGCTCGCGATCGAGCACGGGCGCGTCCTCGAGGTCGCGGCGAGCGTGACCGCCGGCGCGATGGTCGTCGGCGCGATCACGTCGGGCTGGCTGCTACACCGCCGGCTCGGCGCGTTCGTGCCGCTGGCGAGCGTCCTGCGGATCGCGATCGCGACCGGCGCGGCGATCGCGGTCGGCCGGTTGTTGCCGCTCCACGGCAAGCTCATGACGCTCGTCGAGGCCGTGGTGGTAGGCGCCACGTTCCTCGTGGCACTGATCGCGACCGGCGAGCTCGGCAGGCGCGATCTCCAGGCGATCAAGGCGAGTCGCAAGAAGCGAGCGCCCGCCGCAGACCAAGGAGAACCAGAATGACCAAGCTCGGCCCACTGATCATCGGCTTGCTCGTCGCGTGCGGCGCGGGGCAGCAAGACCAGGACACGCTCGCGGAGTCGATCCGCAGCTACAACGATGGCATCCGCTGGGGACGCTACTCGGTGGCGGCGGGAAGGATCCCGCCGGCCGAGCGGACCCAGTTCGTCGACGAGATGGACGAGCGTGCGGACACCGTCAAGATCACGGACTACGAGATCGTGAACGTGGCGGCACGCGGAACGAAGGAGGCGCAGGTCCGGATCAAGCTGTCCTGGTACCTGAGCGCGAAGGGGACCGTCCACGAGACCCACGCGCTCCAGACCTGGGAGCGCAAGGGCAAGCTCTGGTTCATGGTCCAGGAGGCCCGGGTCCGAGGAGCCGAGATGCCGGGGCTACCCGAGCCCGCCTCGGACACGACGCTACCGGTCCCATGACCGGACCTCGTCGTCGCGCTCGACTCGCACTCGCGTGAACGGCGCCGGCCCATCGCGCGATTGGCCGGAACGCAAGGGCAAGCGCTGATTCCCTGGTCCCGGAGGCCCGTCCAACGTCCCGAGATGCCGACGCTGCCCGCCTTCTCCACCTCGGCACCACGGACGGGGTAACATTCGCGGCAGAGGTGTCGCAGAGCGACTTCGTCAACCGTGGTCAGGCGCTGGTCAGCGCAGGGCAGTACCAGGAGGCCGTCAAGGTCTGCCGCCTGGGACTGCTTGGAAGGCCGACCACCGTCGAGGGCCGCGTCGTGCTCGGACAGGCCTTGCTGGCGCTCAAGCGCTACGACGAGGTGCTCGCCGAGATGCGCGTCGCGCTCGAGCTCGACCACACCTCGGTTCCCGCGCAGCTGTTGAAAGGGGAAGCGCTGCTCCGCAAGGGCGATCCCCAGGCGGCAATCGACGTCCTGCAGCGAGCGCGGCTCCAGGCTCCCTCCGACCCGAAGATCGTGGCCCTCTACGCCGACGCTCAGCGCTCGCTCGGTCGACCGGTCGTCACCGCGAGCCATCCCTCGGTCGGGTTCGTCGGCGGTGGGACGCCGTTCGTGGCCGAGGAGGCCACGCGGAACTACCCGAGCCACGGCGCCGACGACGAGGACACCTCCGACGACGACGGCAGCGACACGAGCGGTGACAGCTTCACGCGCCCGACGTCGATCGCCGCACCCGGCGCGAAGAAGAAGCCGCCGGCGCCCGCCTCGGCGCGCAATCCCGACACCACGCCACCTCCTTCGGTCCTCGCGGTCGGCGATCATTCGGGAACCGTGGAGGTCGATCCAGATCTCGATGGCGTCGAGCTCGAGGGGGATGACGATTTTGGCGAGCTCGCCGCACCACCACCGAAGTCTCGCGGGAACCGGCCTGCGGCACCGCGCACACCCGGAGACGAGCGCGGTCAGGTGATCCCGTCGCGCGCGAAGCTGCCGGGACCCAAAGGCTCGGCCGCATTTCCCAAGGATGAAGTCTCGGGCTCGCTCCGGTCGCGCCCCAGGCGCTCGAAGGTCGATATCTCGACGGTCGAGCTAGGCGACGACGAGATGATCGAGATCGACGAGACGCTGCAACCCGCGGAGCGAGGGCCGGGCCCCGGGACGCAGGTGCGCAACGCGGTGAAGATGCCGTCGGGGCCGCTCGACGCGCGAGTCCCGATCGCAGCCTCACGGCCCACCGCGCACGCGCCGGCAGTCGCGCCACCGCCGCACCTCGCGCAGATGCTCGCGAACGCTCCATACGGGGCCCAGATGGCGCCGCCGCCGCAACCGTTGCCGCCACCACCGCGTGGCAATCCGATCGCGGCCGCGATGCCGACGATGGCCGCGGTTCAACCGATGCCCTACGGCCAGCCGCAGATGCCGTACGGCCAGCCGAACCAGAACAGCCCGGCCGCCGTGCGTCCGACGATGATGAGCGCCGCGCAGCAGCAATCGGCCGCGGCTGTCGACGCGCTGTTCGAGCAGCAGCAGCAGCCTGGTTCTCCGGCGTGGGCTCGCGCGACGGTCGCAGCTGGGCACCCCAACATGGGGAAGGCTCGCCCCGACGACGCGACCAGCCGGCCGGGTGCGATGGATCCCCAGCTTGCCTCGATGCTCGAGATCTCGAGCGCGTCGGCCGTCATGCTCGAGCCGAGCCAGTCCGGGGCGAGGCCGCTCAAGACCGGGATGCGAAAGGCGAGATCGCGGCTCCAGATCATCGTCTGGATCTTGATCGGCGGGCTCGTGATCGGCGGTGGCGTGTTCGCCGGATTTCAGATCCGGGCGATGCGGCTCGACAAGCAGATCTCCGCCGCGCGCGAACAGGCGGTCGCGCTCGCGAAGGCCGACACGTGGAAAGGCTGGATCGGCGCGCGCGACCGGCTCGCCGGCATCGCCCAGGCATCCGCGACGCCCGACAATCGTTCCGCCCTCGCACGCGCGCGTGCCCTCGTCGCCTACGAGTTCGGGGATGGGCTCGCCGACGCGAAGGCCGCGGTCGAGGGGCTCTCGGGGCAGGCCACGCCGGATGTCGAGCTCGCGGCGGCGTACGTCGCGCTCGCGCAGCACGACTCGAAGGCCGCAAAGGCGGCGGCGGAGCGCGCGACCGCGATCTCCACCAACGATGCCGCCGCGCTCTACGTGACGGGGCAGGCCGCGCTCCTCGCGGGTGACACGACGAACGCGATCAAGAGCCTCAAGGCCGCGGTCGAGCTCGAACCGCGCCCGCATTACTCCGTCGGGCTCGCACGCGCCTACGCCGAGACCTCGGCCTGGAAAGACGCACTCGCCGCGGTCGACAAGGCCCTCGTGGCGTCGCCTGATCACCCGGGTGCGCTGATCGAGCGTGGCTCGCTGCTCGCGGCGAGCGGACAGATCGCTCCGGGCGCGCCGCTCGGCACCGAGGTACGCGGCCAGCTGCAGAAGATCGTCGGCGAGGGGGGCAAGCCGCTCGTCGACCAGGTGCGCGGAGTCTCACCGGCGGAGGTCGCGTTCGCGTACCTCGCGCTCACGCAGATCGACTTCATGCGAGGAGATGTCGCCTTGATGCAGGCCGACTTCCGCGCCGCCTTGCTGATCCGGATCGACGAGCAACGCTTCGCCGAACAGGCCATCGAGACGCTCTACGCGATCGGCGATCTCGCAGGTGCGCGTGCCGCCGTCGAGGGCACACTCGCGGAGTGGCCGTCGAGCCGGCGAGCGCGGATCGCGATGGCGCGCGTGCTGCTCGCTCAGGGCAAGCCGACCGACGCGCTCGACATCGTCACGAAGATCCCGGACCTCAAAGACCTTCCGAAGGCGCTCGCGGTGCGAGGCCAGGTGCACTTCGCGCTCGGCGACCTCGATGCCGCGGTCAAGGACTTCGACCGCGCGCTCAAGAAGTCGCCGAACCTCGAGCTCGCGCTGGTCGGCCGCACGTGGATCGACATCGAGACTGGAGACCTCGTCGCTGCCAAGCAACGGATCGAGCCGAAGCAGTCCGCCCAGTCGAGCGCAGCGATCGCGACCGTGTATGCAGCGGTGCTGCGGCTCGGCAACGAACCCGGGGCGCGCGACAAGGCCAGGGACATCCTCGAGAAGGTCGTCGTCGGCCCACCGAGTGTCGACATCACGCGCGCCCAGCTCGAGCTCGCGCGCATCTACCGCGATACCGGGGATCTGCGGGCCGCACGGATGTATGCCGACGCGAGCCGGACCGGCAGCGAGGAGGCACGGCTCGAGAGCGGACTCTTGCAGATCGAGTTTCGCGATCCGGCGGGCGGTCGCGCCACGCTCGACCAGGTGCTCAAGAGCACCGACCGTCCGTCCTCGACATTGCTGCTCGAGGCGGCGCGTGCCCGGATGCTCGTCGGCGACCACCGCGGCGCGATCGATCTGCTCGACCTCGCCGACAAGGCGCCGAACGTGACGCGATGGAAGTACGATCGCGAGCGCGGCCGGCTCGCGCTGCGCAAGGGTGACTACGCCGGCGCGGCGCTCTCGCTGACCCGCGCGCTCGAGACCTGCGGCGACGACGTCGAGACGTTCTTCCTCGCCGCAGAGGTCGCCGCCACCGAGGAGAAACAAGCCAAGCTCGGCGACCGCGTCAGGCAGCTACTTCCCGCACGGCTGAAGGACCGTCCCGAGGCCCAGATCGTCACGGGCAAGCTCCTGCTCAGCAAGGGTGACGACGCCTTCAAGTCGTACGAGGCCGCGAGGCTCAAGCTCGAGGCCGAGAAGGCCACGCCGCGGCGAATTGCCCAGGCCTACCTCGGACGCGCGATCGTCGCCTACAACAAGCAAGACGATCAGGCAGCACTCGACGCCCTGGACTTCGCGCTCGAGGCCGATCCCTCACTCTACGAGGCGTTCCTCTACTACGCCGATATCGCGAAGGAGCGGGATCCGAAGAAGGCGCTCGCGAAGGCGCAGAGCGCGGTGCTGTCGAACCCGGACCTCGTCGATGGCTACGTCATGGTCGGCACGATCGCGCACAAGCTCCGCAACCGGAAGCTGCTCGAAGAGGCGACCACCAAGGTCAACGATCTCGCGCCCAACAGCGAAGCGTTCAAGCAGCTCCAGGGCCTGCGCTTCTAGTTCCGGATCGACGCCCGGCACAACCGGCGAGGCCGATCTTCGTCGACCCGATTCGTCGGAGAACGCCAGGGTCGCGACAAGACTCCAGCAGGAACGCCACCAGAAGTATGTGTTTCGGGCCGCGAGCATCTACGGCTCGTTCCGCGGCACCGCGCCTTGGTGCGAGCAGCTCTCGTGAAGATCTCTTCTGGCGTTCTTGCTGGCGTTTTGTGGCGACCCTGGCGTTCCTTCTGGATGTCGAGATTGGGCCTCGAACCGAGAGCGGTCCGAGCGAATCGAATGCTCGCGCAAACGCTAAGTGAGCGGCATAGGTACCAGCCGACTGGTACCAACCGAAGCTCACTGCATCGCGACGACGACGGCGACCGCAGCACCGGCGGCGAGCAGCAGCATGATCACGATGATCAGCGCCCACGGCGGCTTGGCTTCGCCCTTCTTGTGGACGCCGGTGCGATCCGGCTCGAGCATCTGTTCGAGTGACTCGATGTCGTTGGGCTGCGGCGTCGCCTGCGGTCGACCCTTGTTCACCGGCGGACGGCTCGGCCCGGGACGCTTGGCCGGGGGCTGCACGCCGGGGTTCAGCGACGCGAGCCCCATGTCGTTCGCCCAGTTCTGCGTATCGATGAAGGTGCTCGGATCGAGGCTCATCGAGCCCTGATCGGTCCCGGCGGGCGTGCCCCCGGCGCCGTCGATCAGCGAGGTCATCTTCTGCATCTCGTCGAGAATCAGCGCGTCGATGAGCGATTCCTTCGGCTCGGCCGAGCGCTTGCGCATCATCTCGACCTGCGTGTCTTTCACGAGGGTCGCGATGTCGCGGGCCGTCACCTTCATCCGGTGCGAGAACAGATACTGCGCGAGCGCGTCGCCGAGGTCGTTGGCGCTCTGGTAGCGATCGTCGGGCTCGCGGGCGAGTGCCTTGCGAACCACCTGCTCGAGCTCGGCCTCGACCTCGGGGTTGAGCGCCGAGATCGAGGGCACCTTCGCCTGCCGTACCAGCTCGACGGTCTGGTAGTCGGTCTCGCCGTAGAACAGGCGCCGGCCCGTGAACAGCTCCCACAGGATGATGCCGACCGCGAACACGTCGGCTCGGCTGTCGACCTCGAGCCCGCTCGCGGCCTCGGGCGAGAGGTAGCTGAACTTGCCCTTCACCACGCCCGGATCCGTGGACTCGATCTGGCTGTTCGCCTTCGCGAGCCCGAAGTCGACGAGCTTCACCTCGCCGTTCTTCGATAGCAGGATGTTCGGAGGCGAGATGTCGCGGTGGACGATGCCGAGCGGCTCGTTGGTCTCGGGATGCTCGAGGCTG
>Ga0299915_10000455_pt1 | contig 30890 bp, 26 predicted proteins | sample RVTome_13_FD_200263 | JGI IMG/M metagenome (GOLD analysis project Ga0299915, IMG submission 200263) | Soil microbial communities from uranium-contaminated site in the Upper Colorado River Basin, Wyoming, United States - RVT92D227 (version 2) ...
CAGGTAGACGCGCCACGGTGTCGCCTTCAGATACGGCTCGGGTGACGACTCGCGACGGCTCCTGACGAGCAAGGCGATCCCGATCGCCAGCGTCACGAGACAGCCCCACTGCGCCGGAGTGAGCGCGAAGTACCGCGGATCGACGGACGGGCGTCTCAACATGTCGAGCAGGAAGCGCGGGGCCGCGTAGCCGACCGAGATGAATCCGACGAACCAACCCGCGCGCCGCGGCGTACGGAGCAGCAACACCGAGACGAGCAGAAGCACGAGTAGCAGCGCGAGCTCGTAGAGGCCGAGATCGTGATGCGAACCGACGACACCCGCCGGATTGCCGGCTGGAAAGTCGATCGCGAGCACGAAGCTCGACGCGACCCCGACGTGATCGTGAACCGACGCACAGCCGGCGCGGCCGAAGGTCAAGAACACCACGACACCGAGGGCCGCCGCGTCTGCGTAGCGGAGTCGCCTGCGCCCGCTCGATCGCGCGGACACCAGGAATCCGAGCGTTCCTCCGAGCAACCCGCCATACGAGGAGATCCCAGCGAACGGGTTCAGGAACGTCCACAGTGCGTCCGGACGGTCGAACCAGCCGGGCTGATAGAGGAACAAGTCCACGTAGTGGGCGCCGAGCAGTGCACCGACTCCGCAGCACAGCGCCATCCGGCGTATGCGTTGAGGATCGAGGCCCAGCTTCTCCGCGTGACGCGTGCCGGCCGACACGGCAACGAACATTCCAATCGTGACGAGGACACCGAACGAGCTGACCGGGCCAAGCGTTGGGACCTCGAGATAAGGAAGCACGCGGGAACGAACCGAAGCAGGCCGACGCGCATTCCCCACGGGACTGCGATGTTGAGGTTCGCGGTTAGCTCGCCGTGATCGTTTCCATCAGGATGGCACAGCTCCACCCGTCGTTCGCGCCGCGATGTTCCCCGCGTCGCCTGCCTTACGGAGCTAGCCAGCTCGCCAGAGCTGCGGCGGGTTCGCCCAGACGCCCACCCCGAGACCCGTCTATATTCCTAGCCGCGTCCAGAGAGGAATGTCCGGTCATGTCGAACTACCAGGCCAGCGTTCGCTGGCAGCGCCACGGCGCGTCGTTCACCGACAACCGCTACAGCCGCCGCCACGATTGGCACTTCGACGGCGGCGCCGTCGTACCGTCGTCGTCGTCGCCGCAGGTGGTGCCGCTGCCCTGGTCGGACCCCGCCGGTGTCGACCCCGAAGAGGCGTTCGTCGCGTCGCTGGCGAGTTGCCACATGCTGTGGTTCCTGTCGATCGCAGCGGCCGCCGGCTGGCAGGTCGACGACTACCGCGATGACGCGTCGGGCGTCTTGGCGCGCAATGCCCAGCGTCAGATGGTGATGACGGTGATCACGCTGCGTCCGGCGGTGCACTTCAGTGGCACAGGGCGGCCTGACAATGCCGAACTGCAGCGGCTCCATCATGAGGCGCATGCCGCCTGTTTCCTCGCCAACTCGGTCAAGACCGAAGTTCGCTGCGAGCCGGTCTTCGACGCCTGAAGCCTACCCAGCGACAACCAGCCCACGCCATCGTACGCGCCTCGGGCACTGCCAGGTCCAGCCCTACTCTGTCTACGTGCACGACCTCGTGAAGGGCGTCGAGGATCTCTGCACCACGCTGCAGACCGCGCTCGACATCGAGAAGGCGCTCCGCGGGATCACGGCCGGCTTCCACACGCCGACGTTCGTGGTCGACGCGCCCGGCGGCGGCGGCAAACGCGGCCCACAGCTTCGAGCACCACGATCGCGTCACCCGCATCTCGGTGTTCGCCGCGCCGTCGGCGAATCCGGAACAGGCGACGAGCGTGCCGACTGACGGAGATAGTCACGAGCGACATACTTGTGACCATGGCCGCCGATCACTGGAGCATCGCTTCGGCGAAGGCCGAGCTTTCCCAAGTCGTGCGTCGCGCCCAGCGCAAGCCGCAGATCCTCGAGAGTCGCGTCGTTCGATGCCCGGGCTGGCTTGTTGGGTGACGTCCGTGTTCGCGGCTGGAGCGATGGTTTCTCGTCGAGGGAGAGCACGCGCTCGTGAGCCCCAAGCTTGCGCGTGTACAGGTCGCAGATGTTGCGGACGGTCTCCCGGAACCGGTCGTCGCGAGGGACCTTCGAGCTGAGCCAGTGATGGACGCGCCACGGCTTCAACTTCTGCGACGCGAGCATGCGCTGCACGGATGAGGCCGAGATCGTTTCGACGATACGGTCGCTGATGAGTGCGCGCGCCAATTCGGCGCACGTCCAGGTCGACAACGAGCGTGCTTCGTCCTCAGGCAGCAACCGCTCCGCCCATTTTCGTACGACTCGTCGCCGTAGGCCCACGCGCCGACTCACCTCTGACTGCGACACTCCGTCAGCCAGCAGAAGAATCGTCCGTGCACGCACGACGTCCCGATGGGGGCAGCATCATCGCGCGAGCAATGTCTTCGAGCACCATCCGCTGCTCCCGGTCGACCACGACTCGAAGCAGCGGCGTCGTAGGCTTTTCCCTCGCAGACCTGACCTTCATCCCCTAGTTGGATCACGCCCCTCTGACGAGGAAATCGGCGAGAGCGCCAACTGATCGAAATGATCCGGAAAGGTCCGCACCTCCGAGGACCACAGGGTGATCACCAACTTGAGGGTACCAAGCCTCGCGTCGCCAAGAGCCACAAGCAGTCCGGATCGCGGGCTGCGCGCACGCACTGGCCCCAGCATCAACGATCGTTGTCTCGGTCTGGCTCCATGTTCTGTAGTGCGTCGGCAGCGGCGGCACGTTCCTCGTCCGTGGTCGCGTGCGTGAGACGCTCCGCGATCAGCGGCGCGAAGCCCGCCGCGCGCTCGGAGAACTCGCCGAGCGCCTCGAACACGGCGACACGTACCTCGACGTCCGAGTCGGCAAGCGCGCGCGCCAGATGGGGAAGCGCGGATTCGGCATCGGCCGCGAGAATTGCGAGCGCGCGCGCGGCCGTGACACGAAGCGCTGGTTGCTGCGCCGCCAGCGCTCGCCGCGCGTAGGGGATGACCAACCTGGCCACCTCACCATCCGTCGTTCAGCCATCGTCAATATTGCAGCGTGTCACGTAGAGTGCGAGCAGGTCCTCGAGGGCAGCGCTACGCAGTTCCTCGACCGGATGGCAGAGTTGCTCGCCGATCTCGAGTGCGCGTGACACCAACCGCTGGGAAGCCATCCTGGAAGGATACTAACGCAGGCGAGACGGCAGATCTGAGCAGCGTGCTGCTGTGGATCGTCGCCGGTCGGTCGCCCGCGAACCGGCAGTCAGACCGCCCGTCCGCCGCCGTCAAGGTGCAGCACCTCGCCCGTGATCGACTCGTTGGTCATCAGGAGCTCGCGCGTCCTCGCGATTTCTCGCAGCCGTGGTGGAACACGTAACGATCTTCCACTTCCCTGACACGAACAAGATGCCGAACCTGCATGCATCGCGCGTTGCACTCGTGATCACGCCCGTCGGCGCTCACTGCCGAAGAACGGCCGCTACCCGGCGGTCTGCAGCCCCGCCGCGATGCCGTTGATCGTCGTGAACACGATCCGCGAGAGCCGATCGCCATCCGCCGCACCCGCGCGGTGACGGCGCATGCCCTCGATCTGGATGTGCGACAGGATGTCGAGATACGGATTGCGGCGCGCGACCGACTCCGCGAGGTACGGACGGCTCGCCAGCGGCGTGGCGCGCCCGAGCGTGTCCTGCAGCGCCGTGATCGTCCGCGCATGTTCGTCCGAGATGATCCGGTACAGCTGCTGCGCATCCGGATCGGCGAGGCGCGCGTACTCGCCGGCGACATCGATGTCGGAGCGCACCAGCGACAGCTCGCAGTTCTGGATCAGCGCGTGCACGAACCGCGACCGCTCGACGAGCGCCCGCACGCCATCGACACCCAGCTCGGAGGCGAGCCGCTCGATCGCGGTACCGACGCCGAACCAGCCGGGGATGCCGTGCCGGCTCTGCGTCCACGAGAACACCCACGGGATCGCGCGCAACGAGTCGAGCGAGATGCCCGACTTGCGAGAGGCCGGTCGCGACCCGAGCGGCAGGTGCGCGACGTACTCGATCGGGGTCGCCGCGACGGTGTAGCGGACGAGCCGATCCTCGTCGGCGGTGAGCCCGAGGTAGGCGCGGCGCGCGGCCTCGGCGGCGCGATTCACCACGTCGACCTCGATCACGTCCTCCGCGGCGGTCCGCTCGGTGGTCGCCGCGGCGAACACCGCGGCCAGCGTGAGCTCGAGATCGCGCTCGGCGATCTCCGGCTGGCCGTAGCGCACGGTCACCGTCTCGCCTTGCTCGGTGACGCGCAACCGCCCGCGCACGGCGGCAGCGGGTTGTGCGCGGATCGCGTCGCTCGCCGGTCCACCGCCGCGGCCGAGTGCGCCGCCGCGCCCGTGAAACAAGGTCAGCAGCATGTTCGATCGCGCGGCGACCTCGACGAGCTCGAGCTGCGCGCGACGCAGCGCCACGGCCGACGCGACATAGCCGACCTGCTTGCCCGAATCCGAGTAGCCGATCATCACCTCGAGCTCGTTGCCGAGCTCGATGCGCAGCGCCGGCTGCGCGAGCACGTCCTCGGCGATCCTGCCCGCTCGCTCCAGATCCTCGAGCTGCTCGAGCAGCGGCACGGGCCTCAGCTCACCAGGGGCGAGCCCGGCGGCGCGGGCGAGGAACGCGACCTCCATCAGGTCCGAGGCCTCGCGCGTGAAGCTGACGACGTAGCGCTCGCACGCGTGGGGCCCGAGCTCGCGGCGGGCTCGGCCGGCGACCTCGAGCGTCGCGAGCAGCTCCTGGGCGTCGGGTGACAGCCCTCGCGTGTCGCGCACCGGGGCGATCGGCGCCGCGAGTACCTCGCCGAGGATCGCCCTGCGCCCGGCCTCGTCGAGCTCGAGGTAGCCGGGGCGCCCGCCCCGCGCGAGCAACTCGCCGACCACGTGATCGTGGACGCCGGAGTGCTGGCGAAGGTCGAGCGATGCGAGGTGGAACCCGAAGACCTCGACGCGCCGGATCGCGTCGCGCAGATCCTGGTCGGCAACTGCCGCGAGCCCGACCGCGCGTAGCGCGCGATCCAGGATCGCGAGCTCGTCGCGATACTCGTCGGCATCGACATACCCATCGTCGCGATGGTCGAGCGTCGCGCGCAGCCGCGCCTGCACGTACCACAGCTTCTCTCGCCACGGCTCGTGCGTGGTGCGTGGCCTCGCATGCGCCGCGACCTCGGGCATCCGGGCGCGATCGTGCTCGAGCGTCGCCACGAGCTCGTCGATCGATCCGCGCACGCGCAGGTCCGAAACCGACAGCGACCGCCCGATCGCCGCGACGTCGTCGAGGTAACGCCCGATCACCAACGCGCGTTGCCGGCCGAGCGCGCCGCGCGTCATCGACGCGGTGACGTTCGGATTGCCATCGCGATCCCCGCCGACCCACGTGCCCCAGCGCAGGAACGCCGGCACGCGCCAGGTCACGCCGAGGCGCGCGCGCAGCCGGTCCTCGATCGTGCGGTAGATCCGCGGCGTGACGTCGAGCAGCGAGCGGCGAAACACGTCGAGCGCGTTCTCGACCTCGTCGAGCGGGGTCGGGCGGCGCGCGCGGGCGTCCTCGGTTGCGGCCAGCGCGAGCACCTCGGCGCCGAGTGCGGACGCGCTGCGCAGGCGCCCGGGCTGGTCGAGCGCCGCGCCGATCCGGACGAGGTGATCGAGCGACGATCGCCGCCGCGCCTCGGTCGGGTGCGCCGTGATCACCGGCATCACGAGCGCATGATCGAACCACGCGCGCAGCTCCTCGGTGGTCGCGCCCGAATCGATCAACGCGTCGACCGCGGCCTCGAGCCCGTCGGGCGGATGTTCGCCGCGCTCGCGCAGGACGCGCAGGCGCTGGCGTTCCTCCGCCGTGTTCATCAGGTGACACCACAGCGCATACGCACGCGCCACGTCCTCGAGCTCGTCGTCGGGGAGCGCGGCGATCCGATCCGCGAATGCGCGCCGCCCGCCGGGCAGCTGGCCATCGCGCAGCTGGTGCGCGATGACGCCGAGGCTCTGGCACAGCGAGAACGCCTCCTCGCCTCCGAGCGTCGTCACCGCCGACCACAACGCCGACGCCAGCCGCTCGATATCACGCTCGAGCAACGCGGGATCGTGCACGCGCCTTTGTAGACGATCCGCCCCGCGCGATCAGCGCCCGCGGGCGATTCTCACGACGCCGCAGCGGGAATCGTCGCGGGCTCTGGTTCCCGATACACGGTCCACCTGCGCACGCCGACGGGCGCCGGTAGCGCCTTCGATGTGTACGACATCACCTCGAGCTCGGCCTGCTGCTCGGCGAGATAGGCGGCGACGCCGGGACCCTGGTAGGTCGCCTCGCTCATCGCGATCTGATAACCCTCCGCCAGCGCCTGCAGCTTCGCGGCGATGTTGACGGTGCCGCCGAAGAAGTCCGCGTTCGCGTTGAGCCGCACCGCGATGCACGGGCCGGTGTTGAGCGAGATGCGGAGCCGGATCGGAGTATCGGCACGCGCCGGATGGAACGCGTCGTGGATCCTCTTCGACGCGCGTAGCGAATCGACCGGATCGCCGAACGTCGCCATCACGGCGTCGCCGATCGTCTTGACGACCGCGCCGCGACACTCGCGGACGATCGCGAACACCTCGTCGAAGTGGCGCTTGATCTCGATGAACGCGGCCGGATCGCCGCGCGAGGCGTAGAACGCCGTCGAGCCGACCACATCGGTGAACAGCAGGGTCTGCTCACCCACCGCGAGCCGAACGTCGGCGCCGATGTACTCCTCGGAGAACAGGTCGCGAAACTCCTGGAAGCCGAGCAGCTGACCGGCGCGCAGCGCGTGATCGCTCCACTTCGCCTCCTCGATCGTGAACAGCTCGTTGTCACCGGCGTCGTTGTGCAGCTCGATCGCCGCGCCGGAGGTCGCCTTGACGACGGTGCCTTCCGGATGGGCAGCCCAGCGCACCGAGCCTGCGCCGCTGTCGTCGACGTCGAGGTACCAGCCGCCCGTGTGACCGCGCCACACCGTGTAGCGGCCTTGCTCGAGGTGCGGCTCGAGCTTGACGGCGCCGCCGGGTGGCAACGTCCACTGGACGCGGATGTGCTCCTTCTTCGCCGGCTCCGCGCTGCAGTACAGCTGCTCGGGGACGTCGCGGATCGAAGGGTGCACGCGGAACGTCACCTCGACGGACTCCTGGGTGTCGGTCTTGAACGAGACCTGGCACGCGCCGCAGTGGGACGCCGCCTGCAGCTTGTCGAGGGTCTCGTTCTCGTCGCGGACGCCGCGGCAGTGCGGGCACACCGTGTCCCACGACAGACTGAGCACGCCGGCGCGCGTCGCGTAGAGCGCGACCTTCAGGAGCTCCTGCTCGGGGAGCTTCCACACGCGGGCCCGCTCGCGGATCTGGATGCGGTGGAGGTCCTGATCGTCACCGGTGCGGATCCAGTCGATCAGCGCGTCGACGCAGTCGCGGGCGAGGCCGCGCTCGATCAACGTCTTGCGTTGCGTGGCGAGCCGTTGCTCGGCGGCCTCGGTGAGCGGGGGCGGCGGCAGCACGAGCACGTCGGGCCGCAACCGATCGAGCTGAGCGGCGAGTGCCGGCAGCACGCGCCTGTACGCGCGCGCGATCGACGGAAACCCGAGCCGGATCGCCGCGCCTGCGAGCGCGTTTCGTGCGACCGCACCATAGTACAGATAGACCCGCGTACCGGTCGGGCTCGGCTCGAGGCGATGGATCGCCCACACCGCGCGGAAGAACCCGCGCTCGTAGATGCGCAACGACGTGAGCCACTGGTTGGCGACCCAGTTCCACGGCATCTCGAGCCACTCGTGACGGACGCCGCCGGGCTTCGCGGTGCCCCACCGCTTGCCGTCGCGCTCCTCGAACTTCATCTCGGCGGTGCCGAGCGCACGGTTCATGCGCGACGTGTCGGAGAGGAACGGCCACAGCGCCTCGGGAGTCCCGGGCAAGTCGTGGATCCACAGCCGCTCGATCCGCTTCTGCTTGTCCCATGGCGCCGGCCACGGGTGCAGCGCGAGCACCTGCTCGACGGTCAAGACCTCCGATGTGCGCTTCGCGTTCGCCACGACGAGTCGAAACATAGGCCATCGCCGTCCCACGATCCTGACTGCGACCAGGATTTCCGTGGAGTGATCGCGCCTTGGGGTAAGGTTCGCGCGATGCCGACGACGCACTACCGCAGTTGCACGCTTTGCGAGGCCGGCTGTGGCGTCGCGGTCACCGTCGATGGCGACCGCGTGCTGGCGGTGCGCGGCGATGAGGCCGATCCGTTCAGCAAGGGCTACATCTGCCCGAAGGCCTCGGCGCTCGCCGATCTGCACGACGATCCGGATCGGCTGAAGCGGCCCGTCGTGCGCGATGCCCGCTCGCCGTCGGGCTGGCGCGAGGTCTCGTGGGACGAGGCGATCGAGCTCGTCGCGTCGAAGCTCGGCGGGATCCGCGATGCCTACGGCAAGCACGCGATCGCGGTCTATCAAGGCAACCCCACGGCGCATAACCTCGGCCTCTTGACGTACGGCCAGCTGCTCCTGCGCACGCTCGGCACGCGCAACGCGTACTCGGCCACGTCGCTCGATCAGCTGCCGCACATGCTCGCGGCGCTGCTGGTGTTCGGCAACCAGCTGCTGATGCCGGTGCCCGACATCGATCGTTGCGAGCTGTTCATCTGCCTCGGCGCGAATCCACTCGCCTCGAACGGCAGCATCATGACCGCGCCCGACGTGAAGTCGCGGCTCAAGGCGATCCGCGATCGCGGCGGCCAGGTGATCGTCCTCGATCCGCGCCGCACCGAGACTGCCGAGAAGGCGGATCGTCACCTGTTCATCCGCCCCGGCACCGACGCGGTCCTGCTGCTCGCGATGATCCACGTCGTGTTCACCGAGGACCTCATCAAGCTCGGCAGGATCGGCGCCACCGGCCTCGAGACGTTGCGGTCCGCAGCGTCGGGCTGGACGCCGGAGCGCGCCGCCGCGATCACCGGCGTCGCCGCCGCCGACGTCCGCGCGCTCACCCGCGCGCTCGCCACGACGAAGCGCGCGGTACTCTACGGGCGGATCGGCATCTGCACGCAGGAGTTCGGCGGGCTCTCGGCGTGGCTGTGCTACGCGCTCAACGCGCTCACCGGCCACCTCGACGAGCAGGGCGGCCTCATGTTCACCACGCCCGCGATCGATCCACTGCCGCTCGCCGAGCACATCGGCTTCGACGGTGGGTTCGGGCGCTGGAAGAGCCGGGTCAGCGGCAAGCCCGAGTTCGGCGGCGAGCTGCCGGTCGCGGTGCTCGCCGAGGAGATCGAGACGCCCGGTGACGGTCAGATCCGCGCGCTGATCACGAGCGCCGGCAACCCCGTGCTCTCGGCGCCCGGTGGCCCACGGCTCGAGCAGGCGTTTCGCGAGCTCGACTTCATGGTCTCGATCGATCCGTACATCAACGAGACCACGCGGCTCGCGCACGTGATCCTGCCGCCCACGTCTCCGCTCGAGCGCTCGCACTACGATGTCGCGCTCAACGCGTTCGCGGTGCGCAACGTCGCCCGGTACTCGCCGCCGCTGTTCGCGCGATCTCCCGACGCGCGCCACGACTGGGAGATCTGCCTCGCGCTGTGGACGCGCCTCGGTGCGCCACGCAGGCTCGGTCGCGGGGCTCGGCTCGTCGAGCGCGCGCTCGGCAAGCTCGGCCCCGAAGCGATCCTCGAGCTCGGTCTCCGGCTCGGACCGCACCGGCTCTCGATGAAGAAGCTCCGCGCCGCTCCCCACGGGATCGATCTCGGCGCGCTCGAGTCGAGGCTGCCGGGCCGCCTCGGCACCGAGGATCACAAGCTCCACCTCGCGCCCGCCGAGTACCTCGCGGATCTCGCTCGCCTCGAGCGCACGTTCGCGCGCGCACCGAACGGCGCGCTCGTGATGGTCGGACGCCGTCACCTGCGCAGCAACAACTCGTGGATGCACAATAGCGAGCGGCTCGTGAAGGGGCCGCCGCGCTGCACGCTGCTCATCCATCCCGACGATGCGGCCACACGAGGTCTCGCCGACGGTGGTCGCGCGAAGGTCTCCACGCGCACCGGGGCGATCGTGCTGCCGGTCGAGGTGACCGACGAGATGATGCGCGGCGTGGTGAGCGTCCCGCACGGCTGGGGTCACGGCCGCAGCGGCGTCAAGCTACGGGTCGCGGCCGCGCACGCGGGCGAGAGCGTCAACGACATCATCGATCCCGCGAGGATCGACGAGCTCTCGGGCACGAGCGCGCTGACCGGCCAGCCCGTGGAGGTCGCGCCCGCGTGAAGTCCCCCGCGCTGTTCGACAAGATCGGCGGCGATGCACTGCGCGCCGTCATCACCGACTTCTACAGCCGCGTGTTCCCCGACGTCATGATCGGCTTCATGTTCCAAGGAAAGGACCGCCAGCACCTGATCGAGCGCGAGTGGGAGCTGGTCGCGGCGCTGCTCGGCGCACCGGGCGTCATGTACAAGGGCCGGCCGATGCGCACCGCCCACGCGCAGCACACGATCTTCGGCGGTCACTTCGAGCGCCGCTTGCAGATCCTGCGCGAGACGCTGCGCGACCACGCCGTCGATCCCGAGGTCCAACAGGCCTGGATCGATCACACGCTGTCGCTGCGCTCGCAGATCACGCGCGACCAGGGCTCCGAGTGCGCGACGACGAAGGAGCTCGAGCCGAAGCTCGCGGTGGCACCGGAGCAATCACCGGACGCGAAGATCAAGCTCGGGCGCCGTCCGCGCTGAGGGTCCAGCGACGTGGTGGTCGTGATCTCCGATGGAGGCGGCGATCTAGAATCGAACGCCAGGGTCGCCACAAGACCGCCAGCAAGAACGCCACCAGAGATCGATAGACGGCGCGCGCGGGTTCGACGCAGGATTCGCGCGTGGGTTCGATCGATCTATGATCGCGTTCCTGATCGCTCAAGAATCCAACGGAGCCCAGCCAAACAGAATCGCATTGGGAGCCAACGAGCCCGAGCCCAGCGCGAAGCGCGGAGCCCGAGCCCGATCTTGTGAGTGGATCTCTCCGATTCTCTGGCCAGCGCAGGCATTGAACCTGGCGGAACGCAAATCCGGGCTCGATGGATCTTGGTCGACGCGTACCTGTTTAGCTGGGTTGGTCAGCGCAGACAACGGTCGCAGACCGGGCCGTCGGCGGTCATCGTGGTCGCGGCGGCGGCCACCTCTTGCCGGCACTTGATGCAGACGTAGGGACGCGGCGCGACGGCTGTGGCGGTGGTCTGCGGCGGCGGTGGCGGCGACGCCTCTTCCAGTGCTGCCTCGAGCCGCGCCTCGAGCAGCGCGGGATTGAGGACGTTGGTGTCACGCAGCGTGTTGACGAGCACGGTCAAGGCGGCGCGCAGCATCACGATCTCGCGGCCCATCGTCGTCATGCGCGCCTGGAGCTGCCCGATGGTGAAGCTGGCGGCCTCTGCCTGGCCCGCCGCGATCTCGGCCTGGTCGTAGGCGCCGTTGATCGCGTTGCGCTCCCAGTAGGAGACCCGGTCGTCGAGGAGGAGTTGCCAGAAGCCGATGCGTGCCATGGTGCGACGATACCAGCCGGTGTCAGCCAGATCTCACGACGAGCGGAAACAACCAGAGCCCGACGAGCGTCGACGCCGCGTTCGCCGTGAGGCCGGCGCCGAACGCGAGCCCGCGCCGGCGCGGACCGAGCGCCGCGACGACGATCGCGGTCTCGACGATCACGACACAGACCTCGCCCACGAGCACGTAGAGCCAGTACGGGCCGAATCGCGGAAACCCGTACCAGAACGCGGGGTGCGTCGCGAGGTTGACGACGAACGCGAGCAAGCACGGCGCCCACCAGCGCCGCATCCGGCGCCGTAGCCACACCACGTAGATCGGGAGCTCGACCGCGAGCGTCCAGACGAACGCGGCGAGCCACAGCAGCGGCGATGGGCTCATGCCGCCGGCTCGCCGAGGCGCTGCCGCGTGACGACGAGGTACCCGATCACCGCGAGCTCGAGCCAGCCGTGAAACAGCGCGACCGAGAGGTAGAGGTCGCGCACCCGCGCGGGCTCGTACACGCACGCCAGGGTGGGCACCGCCAGCGCGACCACGACGATCGCTGCGAGCGCCACGGCACCGAAGTCGGCGCGCAGCGACGCGAGGCTTCGCCGAAACGTCGACGCGGCCGGGGTCTGCGACTGCGTGCTCGGGATCAGGCGCAACCAGATCACGTAGTGCAGGGCCTGCAGGAACGCGTAGACGAGCACGAGCCGGTTCGCCATCACCGGGTCGAGGCCCGGTGCGAGCGCCGGAGCCAGGTCGAAGTCCGGCCCGCCGGCCCACGCGATCCCGTCGAGCACACCGGCGAGCAGGGCGGCGGTCGCGACGATCGCCGCGAACAGGATCGCGATCCGATGAGCCAGCCGGACGGTGCGGCGGGTCCAGCACAGCCAGATCACCATCGCGATCACGTTGTGGCCGTGGAGCAGCACCATCATCGCCACGTACGGCGCCAGGATCGCCGGGACCGCGAGCGCGACGACTCCAGCCAGCACGCACGCCCGCCGCCGCCCGCTCGCCGGAGCCAGCGAGACCGCCAGGGCGATCGCCGCGAAGCCGAGCGCGACGTCGACATTCGGGTACGACGGGCCGCCCATCACCTCCATCACGCTCAGCCCGGTCATCGCGGCGAGCGGCACCACGAGCGCGACGAGCGTCTCCGGGCGCAGCGAGGGTCCACGGATCACGAGGTACCTGACGTCGGCGACCACGTGCGGTACGCCGAGCACGAGCGGCGAGAGCAACAGCAGCCACAGCGGCACCAGCCCGACGACCGTGAACGCGACCAGGATGTGGCCGAGCCCGAGCGCGAGGATCCGCGTCGAGCGATCCCGCGCACACGTCCTCCCGAGGTCCGTGCGTGCCGCGTGACGCCACAGCCAGCGGCGGCCACCGTCGAGCACGCCCACCGCGACCTCCGCGAGGCTCGCCGCGCGAGCAAGCGGGCTCACGTCAGCAGCTTCCGCCGCGCGAGCCAGATGCCACCGGCGAGCACGAGGACCGCGACGCCGATCCCGAGCGCGATCCGGATCGGGCTCGGCTCGCCACCGTCGATCGAGTCACCTGCGCCCGACGCGCCCGTCACACACCGCATGCAGTCCCACTCGTTGTTGACCAGCGTGCCGTCGGGCCCCGGTCGCGAGCGGCTGCACTTCGTCATCGCGCACGCGCCGCCCTCGCACGACGCCCCGATCGCCTTGCCCTGACAGGCCTCCTCCTCGGGGCTCGGGACATCGGCACCGGCCACGGACGTCACCACCACGAGGATCAGCAGCACGCGCGTCATGGCTGCCGATAGTGCCACGGTGCCCCGAAGAAGCGATCTCATCGCACGGTGCTACTGTAGTGCGATGCGCGCATCGCTCGTGGGGCTCGTGCTCGTCGCTGGATGCTGGAGCGGCGCATCACCACCGCAGCAACCCCTCGCGCCGCCGACGCCCGTGCAGGTCACGATGCGGCCGATGCGACCCGCCTCGCCGTCCCCCTGCGTCACCGCGATCGACCACGCGATCGAGCTCGTGCGCGACGAGCTCGATCAGATCGCCACCATGCGCGAGCGCATCGACCTGCTCCGCGACGCCGCCGTGGCCAGCTGCGAGGCGACGCACTGGCCCACCGAGAGCCTCGGCTGCTTCGAGAACGCGACCGACATCGCCGTGATGCAGACCTGTCAGTCGCAGCTCACCCACGACCAGAGCCAGGACCTCTCGAACCGCATGATGGAAGTCATGTCCGCTGCGACGCCGTAGCGCTAGAACCGACCGCCGAGCGTGATCCCTCCACCGTGCTCACCGAGCGTCGGCACGAGCGAGATCTCGTGGCGCCGGTTGAACGCGCGGACGTGGCGCGGCACCGTCGCGATGTCGTCGATCGTGCCGGCGAGGTAGATCGCGCGCCCGACCAGCAGCAAACCCTTGCCACGCTCCTGGCTTTCGCCGGTGAGTCACCGTGGAAGCACGAGCGCGGTTGGCCACGGGCGCAGCCTAACAAACTGCGGCTCCGACCAGCGGTTCTCGCAGTAGGGGCCGAACCGCCGAGCCGGTGACCGGCCGGGCCGGGCGGTCTCCACGTCGTCGACGGAGGAGCTCTCGTCCTTACCCGTGATGCACTCGCTGCGCCGCGATCTCGATCTTCTGCCGAGCATCCGGATTCGCCCCGCGTTCGACGGACTGTCGCAGGGGTACGACCCGTATCGCGACCACCAGGTCGAGCGCGTGACGAAGTCGCTGGACGAGGTCGAGGAGCACCGTGATCGGGATCGTGTTTCGGTGTTCGAGAACAGCTGCGGTTCCGGCAGCTCGAGCCGTACGCGGCGCTGGACGATGGCATCAGGCCGCGGACGCTACCCGGTCGCGCTCGATCCGGAACCCGTTCCCGAAACCAACCTCGCGGAATCGATCAGCTCTCTGCGGTCGCGAAAGCTCCGCACATCGCTCGAAGCGGTCACTGGCAATGATGTCCACGTCTGCCCGCGACACTCGCGCTGTCTTGGTTCCGCGCGGACGCCTTCTCCCAGTGCGACGAGCGCACCGAAGTCATCGCGGGCGTGCGGGGCCTCGTCGCGGAACCCGAGGTAGACGGTCGGGGTCGGAGCCGACGACAGCCAGCGTCGGCGAGCCTCGCGCGCCCGATCGGATCATGAGATACAGAGTCCGTACTGACCACGTGAGAAGATTGAGTGTCACATCTGCGTGATACTCGATCTGAATGGAAGCGAACCTCGTAGACCTGGGCGAGCGCATCACGGAGCAGGCGGCTCACCTCGATGCGGCGATGCACCGTCTCCTGACGGACCTGCGCGAATTCGATCGGGGCGGTGGCTGGGAACACCAGGGCTTCCGCTCGTGCGCGCAGTGGATGGCGTGGCGTCTCGGCTGGGCGCTCGGCACCTCGCGCGAGCATGTCCGCGTCGCGAACCGCCTCGACACGTTGCCCCTCACGGACGACGCCCTCCGCCTCGGCAAGGTCTCGTACTCGAAGATACGAGCGATGACCCGCGTCGCCACGCCTGCCAACGAGGGCACCTTGCTCGCGGAAGCTGGGGTGACCACCGCGACCCAGCTCGAGTCGATCTGTCGCAAGTACTCGACGGTCCTCCGCCACGAGAACGGCGTCGCTGCGAAGGACCACGCGGAGCGCCGCCACGTCACGCGTCGTGATCTGCCGGACGGCATGGTGCGAATCCAGGCAGTCCTCCATCCCGAAGAGGCCGCGCTGGTGTGGGCCGCCCTCGATCGGATCGCAACGGAGCGTTGCCGAGAACATGCTGTCGATTCGGCCGACGACCTCGCGATCACCCCCCCTGATCCGGAGTCAGAGATCCGGGAATGCCAGTCGAGGCACGTTCCCGGGGGGACCGCAGACTCCCGATCAGTCGAGGCCGGCGCGTCGCCCTCGCGAGCCTCGTCTCGGCCGGACCATGCGGCCCGCGATGACGAGGCCGTTCCCGCGGGAACGCCGGCTATGGCCATCGCGGGAATGTCGCTTCATGACGGCGCGGCTTCCAGCGAGACTTCGCAGGGCGCTTCGGGTTCGCAGTCCTCCGAGGTGCTTGTGCAGACATCAGCTCACTCCGACGACGAGGTCGTTCCCGCGGGAACCTCGAGCACGCCGATGTCCCTGATCTGGAACCACATCGACCAGACTCTTGCGGCTCGCGGCGGAGACCACGCAAGCGAGGATCGCTGGAGCCAGCACGCCAGGGACACCAGCTACGAGGACGCCGACTCCGACCTTCCACCGAGCGGTGGCGTCACGCTCTCTCTGACGAGCATGCGGGAGGTCAATTGCTCGAGCTCCAAGGCAGCTTCGAACCGAAGCCAGTGCGACTTCGACCGTGCCGACGCCCTCGTCGCGATTGCGGAGGACATGGTTCGCGGAACCCGCAGGGACCGCTCTCCGATCGAAGTCATCATGACGGTCACTTCCGGAACGCTCGCGTGCGACCGAGCGATAACCAGCGATCCCTCCGAGGTGGCGTGTTTCAGCGACGGAACCTGCGTATCCGCCGAGGCGGCACGAAGGCTGTCCTGCGATGCGGGTGTCGTCACGATCGTCGAGGACGAGCACGGCAATCCACTCTCCGCGGGTCGCAAGGTCCGCACGATCTCCGGCTCGATGAAGCGCGCGTTGCTCAAGCGCGATCGCACGTGCCGATTTCCTGGCTGCACCACACGCGTCTTCCTCGAGGGCCACCACATGAAGCACTGGGCCGACGGTGGCGCAACGGATCTCCAAAATATCGTCTCGATCTGCAGTCACCACCACCGGTTTGTCCACGAGTACGGCTACTCCATCGAGCTCGACTCGGATGGCTCGCCACGCTTCATCGATGATCGCAGTCGCAGGGTCTTGGCCGCGCCGTCACCGGCTCGGCCGCCGGGGCTCGGCTGGGAGGCAATCCTCGAGAGCAATCGTGACCTTGCGATCAACTCGACCACCAACGAGTGCGGCTACGACGGCAATCCGATCGACTACGGCTACGTGATCGAGGACCTGGTTCATGCCGACAAGCCCGATGAACAAGGCGTCCAGTAACGAACCGCAGGTAAGTGCCAGCGGATCTCGACGGCCCGATGTGCTGCTCGCCGCGGAGCATCGATCGAGATCGAGCTGCAGCCACGACCTCGAAACCCGCTGCATCGCGCTCGCCGCGCTCGAACCGCACGCGCGCGAATGTCGACTTCCCGACACCGGAGCCGCCGAGAACAGACGACCTCGCCCGCACCGATCGTGAGATCGATCCCATCGATCAGTACGCGCCCGTCGGGGAGTGCGACTCGCAAGCCGCGCGCGGCGAGTGTGCTCGGCGCTATCGCCGGTCGGTCATCGCCGAGAACGGACCACCAGCGTGATAGCTGCGCGTCGTGCGCACGATCGTCGTGAACAGCTTCGCCATCGATGGCGAGGGCATCACGTTCATACCGACCGCCTACTGCTCTGGATGCGACGAGCAATTCCCGAAGATCTCGCTCGATCAGCTCGGGCCCAATCATCCGTGGGCGGTGAAGCTCGTCGAGTGGGTTCGCAAGCGTGCCACCGCCGGAGAGAGCCTCATCAAGTACGAGGTCGCCCAGTGAACCAGCGACCTACACCGTCGCGATTGCGACGATTTGGGGGATCACACGAACGAACCAGCGCAGTGATCTCGAGCCACGGGCAGACCGGTCCGATGGCACGCGCGAGGCGAACCGGACTGCTGTCCGCGGTGTCGGTGGTCGACGTGGGCGTAGCAAGCCTCGAATCGAGACGGTCTCAGTAGACGCTGTCACCCGGTAGCCGCTGCGTCGTGACTCCGCGCCTCGACAACACCCTGAAGATCGATCCGCTGGTGATGCTGTAGTCGCCCGTGAGTGCGACGTGGAGGTGATTTCTGGCGATCGAGATCGATCGGTGCTCGCCAAACTCCACCGTGCCGAGCCTCGGTGCTTCCGTGCCGAAGATCGCGAGGCGGTCTCCGTACCGATCTTCGAGCTCCTTCATCCGACGCGCGAGCGCAGCTGCCGTGCTCGCGCTGGTTGCGAGATCGACCCCGGTCGCGTTCTGCCATTCCTCGGGAAACGGCTCGTCCGGCCACAGCGCCAGCTTCAAGCGAGCAGCCGCAATCCCTCCCGCGCTCGAGCGAATGTCCGAAACCGCCTGCGAAACCGCGAACCGGAGGAACGCATTGCGGGACTCCGATTTCTTGGCGCTCTCGTAGTCCATCTTCAGCAGCTTCAGCGACCACAAGAGCGAGACGAGCTCCTTGTCTCGTCGAAGGTTGGGCAACAACAGCTCGCGAGCGAGGCGGTCCGCTTCGATACGCTCGTCGAGCGAGCCCCCCGTGCCGACGATCGCCTTCACGATCTCCTCGTCGGTCGGGAGGGTCTTCCAGGGAGGGATCTGAAATGGCTGGAACGGAGGATCCATACGCTGTGGAGCGCAGGCGACGAGCAGGACGCAGATCAGCAGGCGACTCATGGGGACCTTGGTCGGAGCTCGACCGGTTCGACAACTGTCTCCGCGATCCTGGGGTCCGGCACCTCGAAGTGGCTCGCACGTTCGACGACCTTGACGACGGTTGCGTGAAACGTCCCGCCGCCCTTCAGCTTGATCTGCGCCGTCCAACCTTCACGCACACCATTGCGACCACCAATGCCGACCATGAATCGTGTCTTGCCGGCGACGATGCTCCTGCCGATGATCCGGCTCGCGACGATGGGCGAGGTCGCTTCGGGTGGCCACGTCGCACGCTCCTTGGTTTCGGCGGCATCACGTTGGGCCTTGTCGGCAACCTCCGCCTGTTGCTGGGCATCCTGTTCCTTCTCGATGCGGGCTTCGTTGGCTTGGTGCGCACCGACCAGCAGTGCTGCCGCCGCAGGAAACTCCTCGCTCTTGAGCACCGTCACGTATGCCTTCCAGGTCCCCTTGGCTTTCGAATCGAGGACCAACTTCGCCGGCTCCACGGCGCCATGGAAGGTCAATGCGGCGAGGCGCTCGTCGCCAATTTCGGCGGCCAGTTTCCCGACGGCCTCGCGCTCGCGAGGATACGCAGCCTCGAACGGCACGCCGTTCTTCCGACACACCATCTCGGTGAAGTAGTCCGCGGCTCCCTCGACGAAGTGTTCCCCGAGTCCGACGTTGCCACTCAGGTGTCTCGTGTCCGTGTGGAGGTGGATCACCTCGTGGATCGTGACGAAGGCGGGGGTACCTTGCGTGTAGATGTCTATGTGACGGGTATCGGGATCGGTGAATCCCGGTGCCTTCTTGGCGAACTCGCGGGCGGCGGCCACTCGCTTGTCAGCCGGGACGAGCAGCAAGCGCGGGACCTTCGACGCCAGGTCCTGCACGTATGCATCGAAGTCGTCATACAGGTGCACTCGGTGCTCACCATCGATGCCTGCCCGGATGTCGCTCTGGATCGCATCCGAGATGACCGGGACCGTCGCGATGTGCTGATCGGCTTGCTTGCCGCTCATCGGCGGTCCGGCTGGCATCGAGTTTCCAGGGCAGCGCTGGAGCTGTAGTCCGGTCTGCAGGAGATCGCCGAACGTGGACGTCTTCTCGCGTCCACCACCTAGCTGCGTCATCACCTGCCCGGCGACGCCATCCGCGGCGGCTTCGGAGCCTGACGCTTCGTCGCCGATCGCCTTCTTGCGAGCGACAGGATCTCGCGATGCCTCGGCTTGTTGGGCGACGTGCGCGAGCTCGTGGGCGAGGAGCACATCGCCGGCTGGAGTGCCCGGCTGATACGCGCCGGCGGCGAACACGACGTTCTGGCCGACAGCGAAGGCTCTCGCGTCAACCTCGGCCGCCTTTCGTGCCGCGTTGGCGTCGGTGTGAACCCGGACCTCGCCGAGACCGCTGCCGACCGCGCCAGCCATCGAGCTTGCCGTGCCTGGATCGAGTGGTTGTCCAGGGCCGAGCTCGGCCTCGAGCGAGTCGAGCGTCTGCTCGCCGTTCGTGGCTTCGTTCGCAGCGGCGGCCGCACCCGGTGCCGCGGCCTCGAGATCCGCGGGAAGCTTGCCGGTCGACTTCCAGTCGCGAATGCCTTCGCGAATGCGCGCGACGAGCGGAGCGAGCAAGTCCGCCGCAGCACGCGCCTCGCGAGAAGCGGGTGCGAACCGAGCGATCAGCGCCTCGGTTTCCGCGGCGGAGGCTGCTTGGTATCGAGCGAAGTACTGTTCGATGAACGGACAACCGGTCGCGGTCATCGGTGCAAGCTCCTGGTTCGCGGCCGCGACGACGAGTGGATGCAACTGGGCGAGGAACGCGGACTTCAGGAGCTGGCCGGCTTCGACGAGGTCCGCGTCGACGAGAAGCGGCACCGGTCGCGCGCCCGCGCTAGCGTCGAGCTTCGCGGCGGCCTTGGGAAGGGATGGCCCAAGGCCACCCCTTGGTGTGGACATCGGACGAGGCGTGAATGCCTGTGTCGAGGTGCGTTTGCCGGGCCAGATCGGCGGCGCCTCGAGCACTCGCGGCATTGTTCCGCTGCGCTTGCCCGGTGAGAGCACCGGTGTGTGTGTGTGTGCTCGTCGTCGGCAACACTCTCACCCCCATCACGCCACGACCGACCGCCCATATGAGTATCTCTACATCGCGACAAACACCCGAGTCACGCCGACGAGCGCGGAATCAATCCAGGCTGCGCGCGTCACGTTGCCAGGCGCGCGCGACGAAGATCGCGACCTCGACGAACAGCGTGAGCGCGACGTTCATCGCCGCGCACGCGACCGCGACCTCGACCGCCGGGATCACGACGAGCCACGTCGGGCTGGGGACCGACACGAACGGGGGCGGGAAGAACGCCCAGATCACGCCGGCCGGGACCATCGTGAGCATGAGGCCCGTCCACGCGATCCCGTTCGCGGCGGCGAGCCGCTTGGCCAGGGTGCTGTAGGCACGCAACGCCCACATGCTCGCGAACAGCTGGACGATCATCGCGATGCTGCCGTAGCGCAGCAGCGTCGACGCGATGTTGCCGCGCGCGGGCAGGAACGACGGCGAGAAGCGCTGGCCGAGCAAGCCGATCAGCGCGATGTAGACGATGAAGAACGCCGGCACCGAGACGAGCAGCACGCGGACATCGAGCCGCAGGACGCGCCGGCGGATCAGCAAGGCGGCGAGGGCCGCCGCGAGCAGGGCTCCACCGAGGACGATCGCGAGGCGCGCGGCGCGATGCTCGAGCACGGTGCTGTCGGCGCGCTGCTCGGCGAGCTCGACGACCCGCTGCGTGACCTCGAGTCGCGAACGATCGGCGGCGACGCGCTTCGCGATCGAATCGGCATCGAGGACGAGCAGCTCGGTGAGGGTGCGGCCGAGGCCATGGCCGGGGGCGGGGATGCCGAGCAGGGCAGAGACGGTGGGCGCGACATCGATCAAGCGCGCGTCGAGCGAGCTCGCGCCCGGCTTCACGCCCGCGCCCGCGACGACGAGTGGCACGGACAGCACCTCGGGCTCGACGCCGCCGTGGCCGCCGCGGTTGGTGTGACCGTGATCCGCGGTGATCAGCACGGCGTCTTGCGAGAGATCGAGCTTCGCGAGCACGAGCGAGACGGCATGATCGGCGACGAGGGTCGCGTCGCGGTACTGCGGGCTCGCACCGCCGGTGGTATGGCCGGCGTCGTCGACGGCGCCGACGAGGAGCACGACCAGATCCGAGTCGCCGGCGGCGAGCGCGATGCCGGCTTCGCTGAACCCGCCGGGCCATGGTGCGTACCGCGCGTCGTCGAACGGCGAGGCGAGGTCGGCATCCGGGGCGCGGATCGAGGCGCGTGCGAACGGATCCCCGACGGTGTCGGAATCGAGCTCGAGCTCGCCATCGCCGTTGATGCCGAACGTGATCGGATCGCGCGGGGCATCGCTCGGCTCGCCACGCCGCCGCAAGAACAGCCGAGGCAACACGTCGTAGTCGGTGGCGGCGCCGACCTTGAGCCCGGCGGCACGTGCGCGATCCATCAGCGAGTCGAGTTGCACGGGCGTCGAGTGATGGTTCGTGCGCACGCCGCTGGCGCCCGGTGGCACGCCGGTGAGGATCGACACGTAGTTCGGACGCGACCAGCTCGGATAGTGCGAGACGGCCTCGGTATCGACGCCACGCCGGCGCAGCTCGTCGAGGTACGGCAGCTGATACGACTTGTCGAGGCGCAGCCCGTCGATGACCACCACGAAGACGCGGCGGGCCAGCCGGGGCGTCGAGGTCGCATCGATCACGGGTGCGATGCGCGCGAGCTCGGGCTGCACCTGCTCGAGGTCGTACATGAACGAGTCACCCGCGAGCCCGGCCTGCACCGCACCGACGCCGCCGAGGAGGAGCAGCGTCAGGGCAGCTGCCACCACTTGCCTCGTGGGCGCCGTCTGCAGCGTCATCCCGGAGTCTAGCGTGACGAACCGGGGCCGCCCATGGCAGGCTGCGGAACTATGTTGCACCGCGCCATCGCCCTCGTGATGTTGTGTTCGATCGCGTGTGGCAGCGACGATCCGGTCGACGGGATCCCTACCGTCTACGGCGGTGACCGCCCGGTCTCGCTCCAGATCCCGCTGTTCACCGAGGGCCAGGTGTACCCGCTGGTCCTGATCCTCCACGGGTACGGAGCGAGCGGCTTCGTGCAGGAGGCCTACTTCGGTCTCGACGACCTCGTCGAACGTGGCACCGCCTTCGTGCTCGCGCCCGACGGGCTGGTCGACTCGATGAGCAGGCAGTTCTGGAATGCCGACGACACGTGCTGCGACTTCGACAACCAGAACCCCGACGACGTCGCGTACCTGGGCGGCCTCGTCGATGAAGTCATGGCCGACTGGCCGATCGATCCGAAGCGGGTCCGCATCATCGGGCACTCCAACGGTGGGTTCATGGCGTATCGGCTCGCGTGCGATCGTGCGGACCTCTTCACGAGCATCGTGTCGCTCGCGGGCAACGCCGCATCGGTGACCTGCCAGCCGTCGGAGCCCGTGCACGTGCTGCACATCCACGGCACGGCGGACGCCACGGTTCCGTTCACCGGTGCGGCGCCCAGCGTCGACGAGTGGGCGACGCGCAACTCGTGTAGCGCCACCGGCACGCCGGCGGGGACGTTCGATCTCGACGCCGCGATCCTCGGGGCCGAGACGTCGGCGGCGACGCGGGATGGCTGCGCGGCGGGCGGCACCGTCGAGCAATGGACGATGACCGACTCCGGCCACATCCCGAACCTCACCAGGGAGTTCGATACCGCGATCTCTCAGTGGTGGGCCGATCATCCCCGTCCGGACTGACTCCCCCGTTGGCTGCGACGCAGCGGCATGATATCGATGGATCACGATGTGGTACCTGGGTTCCGTCCCGCACCAACCAGACGTGGGTCGAGCGTTCGCCGACTGAATCGTTCCCCCTGACGTCTGACTCCTGTTGTTTGCGAGGACTCCCATGGACACCCAGCTGAAGCTACTAGGCCGCGATGCGCCGGCCGCGCTCGAGCCGATCAAGCACATCAAGCCGTCGATCGATCCGTCGACGCTGCACCACCGCCAGCTACTCGACGGCACGTTCTGGCAGAAGATCCCCGCGTACCGGCTGATCGACGAGGCCACGTTCCTCGATCACAACTGGCAGGCGAAGAACACGATCACCAATCCGGCGAAGCTGCTGCAGGCCGTGCAGCACCTCGTGCCGCAGAGCTTCTACGACGATGTGGCCGAGGGCTTTCGCCACGCACCGATGGCGATCCGCGTGTCGCCGTACCTGCTGTCGCTGATCGACTGGTCGGACGCCTACAACGATCCGCTGCGCCGGCAGTTCGTGCCGGTCGCGTCGCGCCTCCTGCCGGATCACCCGAAGCTGACGCTCGACTCGCTGCACGAGCAGGCCGACGCGCCGGTCGCCGGGCTCACGCATCGCTATCCCGACAAGGCGCTGTTCCTCGCGCTCGATACCTGCCCGGTGTACTGCCGGTTCTGCACGCGCAGCTACGCGGTCGGCATCGATACCGACGAGGTCGAGAAGGTCTCGCTCAAGGCCACCGAGGAGCGCTGGGAGCGCGCGTTCCGCTACATCTCCGAGCGGCCCGAGCTCGAGGACATCGTCGTCTCGGGCGGCGATAGCTATCAGCTCAAGGCGCGCCAGCTCACGGTGATCGGGAACAAGCTCCTCGAGCTACCGAACATCCGCCGCATCCGGTTCGCGACGAAGGGCCCGGCCGTGATGCCGATGAAGCTCATCACCGATCACGAGTGGATGGATGCGCTCACCGCCGTCGTCGAGCGTGGCCGCAAGCTGCACAAGGAGGTCGTCCTCCACACGCACTTCAACCACCCGAACGAGATCACCGCGATCACGAAGCGTGCGCTCGATATCGTGTTCGAGCGCGGGATCATCACGCGCAACCAATCGGTGCTGCAACGCGGGGTCAACGACTCGATCGCGACGATGCAGCTCCTGGTCAAGCGCCTCGGGCACTGCCAGGTCCAGCCGTACTACGTCTACGTACACGACCTGGTGAAGGGGGTCGAGGATCTCCGCACCACGCTACAGACCGCACTCGACATCGAGAAGGCGGTCCGCGGGATCACCGCGGGCTTCCACACGCCGACCTTCGTCGTCGATGCTCCGGGCGGCGGCGGCAAGCGCGTGGCCCACAGCTTCGAGCACTACGATCGCGTCACCGGGATCTCGGTGTTCGCTGCACCGTCGGTGAAACCGGGATTCTTCCCGTACTTCGATCCGATCGACACACTGGCGCCAGACATCCAGGAACGCTGGAAAGATGTCGCCGAGCAGGATCGGATGATCGAGGACGCCGTCGCACAGGCGCGCGAAAATCAACTCGCGAGCGCGCGGGCCTCCAGCGTTCGCTGAACGATCACAGCGGGAACACCGCGATGCCGACGAACTCCGGCGATGGCACCGTGATCGGCGATGCCGTCGGCGAGAGGGCCCCGGTGTCCTGATCGATCACGAACGGAACGACCGTGCTCGAATTCTGATTGGCCGCGTAGAGGAAGCGCCCGCCCGGATCGAGCCCGAAGTTGCGCGGCGTCATGCCTTGCGTGCTGGTGTGACCGACGAGGGCGAGCATGCCGGTCGCCGCGTTGATCGAGTACGCGACGATGTTGTCGTCTCCGCGGTTCGATCCGTAGACGAACTTGCCCGACGAATGCACGAAGACCTCGGCGGTCGTGTTGTTACCGGTGGCGCCGGCCGCCCGGGTCGTCAGGGTCTGCAGCTCGGTGAGGCGGCCCGTCGAGCCGTCGAGTGCGAGCGCGGTCAGCGTGCTGTTCAGCTCGTTGATGAGATAGGCGTGGGTGCCGTCGGGTGTGAACGCGAGGTGCCGCGGGCCTGCCCCGTTGGCGGTCGCGAGCCGTGGGACCGCGTTCGGTGTCAGCGTGCCGGTGTTCGCGTCGAACAAGTACTGGGCGACGTGGTCATCTCCGAGGCACGGCACGAACACGTAGCGATTCGACGGGTCGGTCGTGATCAGGTGAGCGTTCGCACCGGAGGCGAGCGTCTGGGTCGCGGGGCCGAGCCCGCCGCCGGCCAGGACCGGAAACACCGAGACATTGCCGCCGCCGTAATTCGCGACGAACACGAACGCACCCGTGCTGTCGACGGAGACGTGCGTGGGGCCGTTGCCACCCGAGGCCACGTCGTTGATGAAGGTCAGCGCGCCGGTCGCCAGATCGATCGAGTACGCGCCGACTCGATCGCCCGACGTGACAGCATAGAGCGAGCCCGCGCGGATCGCGAGGAACGACGCGCCCGGACGGAACGCCGGGATCGACGCGATCGGCGTGAGGGCTCCGGTGCTCGCGTCGAGGTCGTACCAGGCGATCTCGGGGCCGCCGCTGATGTATGCGACCGGATCGGGGATCAGCGAGTCCGGCGTTGCCTCGCCGCCGTTCGCGTCGCGTGGGACCGAATCGTTGCCGCCACACGCGCACGCGACGATCAACAGATAACGATGCGCTGCCACCGAGCGAGCATACGCTCCGGGCGCGGGACCGAGACGACAGAATGCCCGCGGTGATCGCTCGAGCCATCACTCGCGACCGCCGAGCGCTCGCGGCTCATGGCCCCGAGCACGAGTCCGGGATGGCTTCCTCGGCGAAGTCGCGCGGGTGATGCAACCGGACGATCACCAGGTCACCGGCCGCGTCCGGCTGCAGCTCGACCTCGATGCGCTCGTGGAACACCTTGCACACGGTTCCCGTGCACGTGCCGGAGCCGACGCTGCGAAGCGCTTCCTCGAGCTCGTCGACATGCCGGTGCACGACCCCGTTCCTCGGCACGCGGTTGCCCGGTACGGACGTCTCGACGATGCGAGCACGCGACGGCGCGTAGGCACGCCCATCCGGGTAGATCACCTCGATGCCGCTGGACGGTGCGAACGACGCCGCGATCACGTCGGCAGCTCCCCAGGAACCGAGCGCGAACAGGCAGAGCGCGCGCATCACGGCCTGCGGATCTCGCGTGCGAGGCCGGAACGGCAGCACGCTCGGATCGCTTCGCGACACGATCGAGGTGGCAGCGGCGGCCACCCTGCAGCTGCGGTCGGCAAGCAGTGGGCGCAGCGTCGCGACGAGCTCCGATCCGCCCCAGCCCGGCGAATCCGCGAGCTCCATGATCGCTCGGCTCCGTGCCTCGTCGGAGAACGTGCGGTCGAACACGACCCGCCGGAGCAGCGCCTCGTGGTGTCCGCGATCGAGGCTGTCCACGCCCTCGTCGAGGTGATATCGGCCGACCGCCACCGCCGCGCCTTCGGTGGAGAGAGGATTCAGGATGTAGCGGCTCTCCGCACCCGCCTTCGCGAGCGAGTGCACCAGCTCGATCTGCTGGGCCTCCGACAGCCGCATCGCCACGATCCGGATCAGGCCTTCGTCGTAGCTCATGAGGGTTCGCAACAGGCCGCGGTCGAGCTCGAGCTCGCTGTCGGGCCTGAAGCTCGCCAGCAAGAGCTCGACGAGCGTTCGCCGAAAGCACGGAGAGGTGATGGTCTCGTCGGGCTCCGGCGGGCCGTAGAACAGGACCGGGCACCCCGGATTCACGACCTCGCAACCCAGGGTTCCTTCCCGGAGGACCTGCTTCACGATCGCGGCTCGCGTGGCTTCCTCGGGGATCAGCTCGAACAGCTTGAAGGCCTCGGAGTGATCGTCCGCGAACGCGCGCAGCATCTCGACGGTGACCGGCAGCTCGGCGGAGCGGACCTCGGGCTTCGCAGGCGGTGATGCCCGCGAGCTGATGGAGCTCGCGGGCGAACGGGAGCTACAGCCGGCGATCAGGACGAGCGCGAGGACCAGCCGCATGGACCGTGAGACCACGGGCTCGCCGATCGGGTTCGTGAAACGTCAGTTGCCCGATGAGAGGTCAGAACCATGACCACGACGAGCACGGCCGTTCGTCATGGTCGCGGGTGCGATTCCGAGGCTGGCCGGGCAACGACGGCATGTCAGGATGGACGCGATGAGTGACGCAGCGACGAGGTTTCGCAAGGAAGTGGTCGAGCGCGTGCTGCACGGCCCGGGAACAGCGTCGGGCGATGCGCGGCGCGCGGCCTTCGACAATCAGCATGTCGCCGAGGGATCGCGTGCGCTGGTCGACAAGGTCACGCGCAACGCGTGGACGGTGACCGACGAGGATGTCGCCGCGGTGAAGCAGGCGGGCAGCTCCGAGGACCAGATCTTCGAGCTCGCCGTGTGCGCCGCGCTCGGTCAATCGACCCGCCAGCTCGAGGCCGCGCTCGCCGCGCTCGACCTCGCCACCACGGCCCCGGCGCGGAAGGCCGCGCCATGAGGCTCGAGGCGCTCGATACCGGCCACTCGTTCGGCACGAAGGCGCTGTTCGTCATGATCCGCGTGATGTCGCGCCATCCGGTACCCGACGTCGTGAAGACGCTCAAGTACCGGCCCGAGTTCTTCGGTGGCCCGATGAGCGCGATGTTCCAGGAAGTGATGCGCGGCTCCTCGGAGTGGTCGATCGGTGATCGCGAGCTGATGGCGGCGTACATCTCGAAGACGAACGAGTGCGAGTTTTGAACGAAAGCCCACGGCGCGGTCGCGTCGAAGGTCATCGGTAACGACAAGGTCGAGGCGGTCCTCGCGGATCTCGCATCCGCGCCGATCACCGAGCCGCTGCGTGCGACCCTCGGGTTTGTTCGCAAGGTGACGCGCGAGCACGACAAGGTCTCCGCGGAAGACGTACACGCGCTGCTCGCGCTCGGGGTGACGCGTTCGCAGATCGAGGACGCGCTGAACGTGTGCTTCGCATTCAACGTGATCACCCGGCTCGCCGACACGTTCCGGTTCGAGGTCCCTCCGCAGGCGGCGTTCGATTCGTCGGCCAAGGTGCTGCTCTCGCGCGGTTACAAGCTCTGACCCAAACGAAGTCAGGTGCCACGCGTGCCGCGTGGTGTGAGAAGCTGGGGGGAAGGCGTGAGCGATCGCTACGATACCGAAGTCGAGGATCAGACCGAGGCGACCAAGCGCGAGGGCGCGGGCTCGCTACAGCCGGTTGCCAAGCGGGTACGCGAACGGCTCGAGCGCGGCTCGGCGCTCGGCCGCTACATCGTGATCGACGTGCTCGGCACGGGCGGCATGGGTGTCGTGTACTCGGCGTTCGACCCCGTGCTCGACCGCAAGGTCGCCGTGAAGCTGCTGCAGGCCAGACCGACCGCCGGTTCGAAGGGCGACCAGGCGTGGCTGTTGCGCGAGGCCCAGGCGATGGCGCGGCTGTCTCATCCAAACGTGATCGCGGTGCACGACGTCGGCACCCTCCCCGGCGATCGCGTGTTCGTCGCGATGGAGCTCGTCGACGGTACGACGCTGCGCGCATGGCTTCGTGCGAGCCCGCGGCCGTGGCGCGAGGTCCTGCGGGTGATGCTCGCCGCGGGCGCCGGTCTGGCCGCCGCGCACGCCGGTGGGCTCGTCCACCGCGACTTCAAGCCCGACAACGTACTCGTCGGCAACGACCACCGCGTTCGCGTCATGGACTTCGGGCTCGCGCGGCAGAGCGCAGGTGACGACAGCAGCCCGATCCCACGCATCTCCGATCAGGAGATCGAGATCGAGAGCCCGCTATCCGCGAGCCTGACGATCGCCGGGACCGTGGTCGGGACCCCGGCGTACATGGCGCCCGAGCTCTACGTCGGTCTCGCGGCAGACGCGCGCAGCGATCAGTTCTCGTTCGGCGTCGCGCTGTACGAGGCGCTGTTCCGGATCCGGCCGTTCGTGAAGGACGCACCACGCGGCACCAAGCCGAAGCCGCCACCCGATGTCGGCGTTCCGGTGCACATCCAGCGCGTCGTGATGCGTGCGATCTCGTTGAACCCCGAGGAGCGCTTCGCCTCGGTCGACGCGATGCTCGCCGAGCTCGGCGTCGATGTCTCCGCGCGACGGCGCCGTGCGCTGCTCGTCGCAGGCGCGGTGCTCGGGCTGGGTGGCGCGGTGGTGGTCGGATTTGCCTTGTCGGCCAGCTCGCAGGCCGCGCCCCAGCAGCCTGTCCTGTGCACGGGGACGGATCGGCGACTGGTGGGCGTCTGGGACCCCGCAACCAAGCAGACCATTCGAGGTGCGTTCGACGCGACGAAGCGGCCGTTCGCGGCGAAAGCCTATGCCGGGCTCGAGCGCGCGCTCGACGCCTACGCGAGCGCGTGGTCAGGCGCGGCGCTCGAGAATTGCGAGGCAACGCGCATCCGAGGCGAGCAGACCGAGGACGTGTTCTCGTTGCGAACCGCGTGTCTCGATCAGCGGCTCGACGAGCTGCGTGCGCTCACCCAGCTGCTCGCGAAGAGCGACAAGAGCCTGGTCGAGAAGGGCGACAAGGTCGTCTGGGGCCTCGAGCCGATGACCCGCTGTGCGAACGTCGCCGCGTTACGTGCGCCGGGCCAGCCGCCGACCGAGCCGAAAGCCAAGCTCGACGAGTTGCACGTGCAGCTCGCGACGGCCAAGGCCGAGATGCTCGCGGGCCGCCCGTTCCCCGCGATCAACGCAGCGACGAAGGCGGCCAATCTCGCCGACGAGGTTCACTTCGAGCCCTACAAGGCCGAGGCGCTGCTGGTGCGCTGCGCCTCGCTCGTCGGTGCGGGCAACGCCGAGGCTGCAACTTCCGCGTGTACCGAAGCGGTCTGGGCGGCGGTGCGGGGTAGGGGAGACTTCGTGCTCGCCGGGGCGGCACTCGCCGCGGCGCTCATCGCCTCCGAGCGAAAGGTCGGCGAGGCGCAGATCTGGCTCGGGCTCGCCAGGGCTGCGATCGCGCGGGTCGGTCACGACAAGTCGCTCGAGCAACGCGCGCTCCAGGTCGAGGGCCTGGTCGCCGCGCTCGGTGGAGATCTGGACACCGCGATCGCCGCGCAACAGAGGGCCCTCGCCACCGCCGAGCAATTCCTCGGGGTCGATAGCCCGGCGTTGTGGACCGACGAGGAAGTGATCGGCGTGACCTATGCGAAGTCCGGTGCGTGGGACAAGGCGAGGCCGCACTACGAGCGTGCGCTCGCGCTCCACGAGGCGAGTGTCGGCCCCGACCATCCCGACATCGCGACCCTGCTCACGAACCTCGGCGCTTGTTACAGCCAAGCCGGTGACACCGCCAAGGCGCGTGCCGCATACGAGCGGGCGCTCGCGATCCGAGAGCGAGCCGACGGGCCGAACCCGATGCTGATCTTGACGCTCAACAACATGTCCGACGGGCTCATCAAGTCCGGCGACGCCGCCGGTGCGCTCATGTACACCGACCGCGCGAAGCACCTCGCCGAGACGCTGCTCGGTCGGGACAACGCGCTCTATCACGCCGTCGCGACGACGCGCGCCGAGGCGCTGGCCGCCGCGGGGCGGCTCGACGACGCGCGCAAGGAATACGACGATGTGCTCGCGCTCGAGACCAAGCTCGAGTCTCCGCTCCTCGGTGCGACGCTGGCATCGCGGACGAAGCTGGCGATCAAGACCAAGCGCTGGCCGGAAGCCGTGGCGTTCGCACACCGCTCGATCGCCGCGCTGGAGGCCACCGCCGGCAAGCAGGCGCCGGATCTATGGCAGCCGCTGACCGCGCTCGCGCAGGCGACCATCGCGCTCGGCCGACCCGCCGAGGCTCGGCCCCTGCTCGACCGCGCGATCGCGATCGGCGAGATGGCCCAGGTCACCGCCGCGGACCTCGCTCCGACCCGCGCGCTGCTCGAACAGGTCAATCACTAGGGACGCTCTCCACTTTCACAACTTTCTCTTGGCGCGGATCGCCGACGAAAGTTGTGGAAGTGGAGAGCGTCCCTAGAACCAATGTCGGTCAGATAAGAACGTTGACGTTGACATCGACGTACATCGACGTGAACCTGAACATGAACGCCACCTTGGACGTTGACCTCGACGCGATCAGGTCATTTTCGTGAGCATCGCCACGATCCCT
>Ga0299915_10000457_pt1 | contig 30824 bp, 35 predicted proteins | sample RVTome_13_FD_200263 | JGI IMG/M metagenome (GOLD analysis project Ga0299915, IMG submission 200263) | Soil microbial communities from uranium-contaminated site in the Upper Colorado River Basin, Wyoming, United States - RVT92D227 (version 2) ...
CCCTTCCGCTAATTTATTCTTGTGTTCCCATACCCGCTTTATCAAATCAGAGGTGACTCCAACATATAAAGTACCATTTCGCCGACTCGCCAATATGTAAACGTAAAAATTCTTTTCCATATACTAATGCGGTCGTTAGTATGGCGACATAGTTTCGTCTGTTTGTCATTCTCCGGCTTGACCGGTGAATCCAGTGCCTTTCTCTGGATTGCCCGATCAAGTCGGGCAATGACAGTCATGTATCCTTACTTATAGCCGTCTTAGTAAGTCTGGATTCCCCGGTCAAGCCGTGGAATGACGACAACATGTTAAACATTCCATTTGATTCGTCTTGGAATAGCCCCTTTTTCCCACAGGTAATCATACCAAATTTTCTCACACATCTTGAACTCCTATTTTTCACTGTCCAGAGCCAATCTACACCACTTTACTTACCACTTTTTATCCACACTCTTACGCGAAGACCCTATATTTATTATATGGTAATTTCTAAAAAGGCATAAAGTAAAAATAGTATACCATTTTATTGTTTTCCATTTGAAAAGGGCTAATACGAAAAAAGATTCCAACAATCGGCTCTCCTATAATTTAATATCGTAATATGATGTAAGACGATTGTTTATACAGTAATCAACAGTGGTCATAATTTTAGAAAGTGCGTATTACTATGTGCAATGGTTGCTACTTTACTTATATTATGATTGGCTAATTAAAGAGTTTGGTATATACTTTTTCTTGTGAAATCTTTCCCGTCAACTAGGAGGTGTGCACCCGAAAAAATGGGAGGGCAGATGATAATTGAGTGCGGATGCGACGAGGTTGGGCGAGGAGCGGGAGCGGCGGAGGTCTATGTTGGCGCGGTGATTCTGAATCCTGAGCATCCCATTGAAGGGCTGGCTGATTCAAAAAAATTGACTGCGCGCAAGCGCGAGATCCTTAGTGAGGAAATAAAGCTTTATGCGCTGTGCTGGTCAATCGAGAAAGCCAGTCTGGAGGAAATCGAAAGGCTTAACGTTCTTCACGCAACACTCATTGCAATGAAGCGCGCTGTTGAAGGTTTGAAGATTAAGCCTGACAAAGTCTTCGTTGACGGAAACCATTCCCCGAAGCTGGATATACCGGTCGAGGCGATTGTAAAGGGTGACGACAAGGTCCCGGCAATAAGCGCAGCATCGATACTGGCAAAAGTTGCCAGGGATAAGGCGATGGTTGAATACCATCGAATTTATCCGGAGTATGGCTTTGATGTAAACAAGGGGTATCTCACGAAGAAGCACCTGGAAACGCTTCGCAAACACGGCCCCTGCCCCATCCACAGGAAAAGCTTCTTCGGCGTGATGACGCTGGAACTGCCTTTTTGACTTTTTAACGCTTATATAGTTTAATGTAATCATAATCATGGATAAGGAAAGAATCGATGAAGCTCTGGAACTGATATGGGTACTTCATGAGGATGGTTATAAGGATCTGAATCGTTTCAGGTTGAGTTCCGAAGATGATGAAGTTGATGCACTCATCAACGTTTTAAGGACAGAGGGTCTTGTCATTATCTCAGAAGATTCTGTTCAATTTACCGACAAAGGCCACACAACAGCAAAAGCTCTGATAAGAAGATTACGCCTTGCGGAAAGACTTTTTACCGATGTGTTCGAGATGCGTGAAGATACTGTCATAGCGGATGCTTGCAAGATGGAACATATCCTGAGCGAAGAACTTACGGACAGCGTGTGCACCTTCCTGGGGCACCCCCAGACATGCCCTCACGGAAAGCCGATTCCAAGGGGAGAATGCTGCAAGAAATACAGGGTTGAAGTGGAGCCGGTAGTCACACGGTTGTCAGATTTTGAGGTAGGCTCAACCGGCAGAATTACGTTTATAGTACCGACGAAATCATCGAGGCTGAGCAAATTGAATTCACTGGGAATCACTGCCGGAAGCGTTATCAGGCTACTTCAGCGAAACCCTTCTTATGTTATTCAGGTGGATGAAACGACAGTTGCTATTGATCCTGAGATTGCAAAAGAGATATATGTCAAAAAAACTTTTTAAGATTCTGGTATTGCCTGGACAGAGGCAATTCTAGACTGTTTTCTTTCAGTAAATCCTCATTCATGAGTATCTCTTCAGAAGGTCCGTCATCTACAACCTTTCCGTCCCTGATGATTATGCATCTTTCGCATACATCGAGTATCAGATCAAGATCGTGCGAAGCGATAATCTTGGTATGTTCGAACCCTTTCAAAAGATTGATGAGCTGTCTCCTTGATTTGGGGTCAAGGTTTGAAGCAGGTTCATCCATGACCAGTATGTCGGGATCCATTGCCATAACGGTAGCGATAGCAACCGCCCTTTTCTGTCCCTCAGACAGCCTGTGTGGCGGCCGGTTGCTGAGGTGAAGACAAGCCACCATCTCAAGGGCGGCCTTTACCCTTTCATCAACCTTCTCCTCAGTTAATCCAAGGTTGATCGGTCCGAAAGCTACATCCTCATAGACAGTCGGCATAAACAGCTGGTCATCAGTCCTCTGGAAGACGAACCCGATTTTTTTTCGTATCTCCTGTCTTGTCTTTTTATCGAGAGTCACTTCTCCTATCGATATCTCTCCTTTTGTCGGGATGAGATGTGCACTCAAGTTCAAGAGGAGCGTTGTCTTTCCCATGCCGTTTGCGCCTGCTATCCCGACTGATTCACCATGGATTATCCTGAATGAAATCCCATTCAGGGCACCGGTCCCATCAGGGTAGCGGAAATGCACGTCTTTTAATTCGACAATATGATGGCTCATTTCGATAAACTTTTCATTGTTTCGCCGACAATATTGACCACATTTACATTCCTGAAGATATAGAACAGAGAAACCGAAACAGCAGCAAATGCGATGTCCCGGTACCCCAGTTTGTGTCTCCTCAAAACCTTTATCTCTCCCCTGAAACCGCGCGACAGCATAGCCTGATAAATCCTCTCTGCCCGCTCAATGCTTCTCACGAGAAGAACTGATATGAGCCTTATGAAAGTCTTTATTTCCTTGCCCCTTTTCCCGAAGGACCTCGCTTCCCTGGCGCGTATCATTCTCAGAGAGACGTCAAGCAGCACAAAAAGGTACCGGTAGAGGAAAAGCAGTTGTATCACAAATAGCTTCGGCAGCTTCAATCTTTCGAGTGCTTCACATATCCCGGGGAAAGATGTAACAGCTATCAGAAGGAGTGCGGTACTGACTGTAAGGATGAATTTGACCAGAATGGAAAAAAAGGATAACCAGCCGCCGGTAACCGGAATTCCGAAAGGAGTCAGCATAATCTCCGTATCGAGCAAGGGATTGAATATCCCGATAAAAATCGCAAACGGAGATATAAAGAGAACTTTTTTCGCGATGGCCTTGAAAGGGATATCACCAGCGTTCATCAGGAATACCGGATATATAAAGAACGGCATGAGAGCGGAAAGTTCATATTTCGGCAAAGACACGACGAAGAGTATGAACGCAAAAGACACAAGAATTTTTACCCTCGGGTCAAGTCTGTGGACAAACGTTCTTTTATATGAAAGGGTATCGAGATAGCCTATGTTAAAAAACTCAAGGTCAAATGTCACGTTTTAGCTCTGTATTTCCTCATAATCTTTATCCCGATTCCAAAAACAAGAACTAACCCTAACACCATGATACCACCGACTATCCCCGAAAGTGAAGTACCCGGATCTGCAGCAGGCCAAGCAGGATTATTATCCTGTTCATTTTTCGTTGGCAGGGAATAATCGGGAAGGACTGCGGTCTTTTCCTGGAGCTTTGCCAGATTTTCTGTAATCGGATTTGTCCTTTCCGGAACTTCCGGTTTTCCGTAAATCTTTTCGATTGACCATTCAAGACCATCCGGATTCGTTGATGCAAACCAGGAAAAGGCCCCGCCTATGACAACCGCAAGCACTGCGATAACTACTAATACCTTTTTTAACGAGGCACCTGAAGTAAGCGCCTTTACTCCTTCAAGGTCATCTACGATATCAGGTCTCAGGCTTCTGACATACATGACGATCCCTGCTGTGATGATTCCTTCGATCAGGCCTATAGCGAGGTGGATCGGCTGCATGATGAGGAGGAATGTGCCGAACGGCAACTCTGTTATGCCTGAAAGTTTTGTCTCTAAAACAACCGATAGTGCACCAAACTGAAGCCCTATAACTACGCTAAGGATTGAGGCAATCATAATTCGTCGGGGAGTCAGGTTTTGTCTTACAATCATTCTGTAAATCAGGGGATATGCAATAAAACACGGATATATGCCCAGGTTCCAGATATTTGCTCCAAGGGCAAGCAGTCCTCCATCAGCGAAAAAAAGGGCCTGTATAATTAGAACAGACGCTATCACGAGAAATGCCGCATAGGGGCCAAGCAGAATGGCAAGGAGCATTCCTCCTCCGATGTGACCGCTTGAGCCTGTCATCGGTATGGTGAAGTTTATCATCTGCCCTGCAAAGATGAATGCCCCGAGAACGCCCATCAAGGGGATCATCTTCTCATCCATCTTTTCTTTCAGTTTCCTGGCACAAAAAATGATTGTTCCCAGTGTTCCTGCCCACATAGCTCCGCCAACTGCGGGTGATAGTAAAGCATCTGCCATATGCATGGTATGTTCTCCTAAAAATCAACAATGATTCCGGCAAGGACTGTATAATCAGCTTCTGCCTTGTTCAGTCCTGTTTTTATACCGAAATCAATGCTGAAATTTTCATTTATTTTGTAAATCATACCGCCGAGCAGGAATAGAGGATGTACATTCGATTCCCGGTCCGGATTTGTTTCCCCGCCGATATTGGCAACAAGCGTCAATGGCTTTGAGACCGAATATTCGGCTGCAAGAGAGTAGTGCCATACATCTCTGAGTTCTTTTCCGTTTTTGATATATCCGAGGTTAAAATGGATATTCACTGGTTCGAGCTCTTTCGAAGCAACAAAGAAGAGGCTGTATGCTGCATTCCCGTCACCGAGGCCTTTATCCTCATCGCCTGTTGGGAGAATAATTCCCGGCTTCAGTGCAAAGCTGAGACCATCCTTCTCATAAAACTTCCATTTCAATTCGACGAGAATGTCGGATATGCCGTCATCTTCCACGACCTCGCCTTCTTCCTTTGTCCTTAAAAACTGATAGGGAGCACTGATCACAAGATCAATATTTTCTCTTATTCCTGCCGAAAGTATAGCCCCGAACTGTGTAACAGAATCGCCGTTATCATTTTCATGTTCGATGTTCGCTTCAAGCTCAAAATTTCCGGTGCCCATGGTGCCGGCATCGTCTGAAATAAGCGGGTGCACTGCGTAGGCGTTGACACATGGGAAAAGGGTTAAGGTGAAAGTTACTGCAAAGGCAAGAACTAAAAAAGGTGAGACAAAACATTCTTTCACGGGTATTCCTTTCCCGCGGCCAATAAAAAAAGCCGCGAATGCTTTTCGACCTGCTGGTCGTCTTTTAAGCCTTCGTGGCTTGTTACTAAAATTAATTTAGCAGAAATATCAGATTAATGTCAAGTTTTTAATGGAAACCTTGTAAAAATCTCAGGTAAAAATATATGTTAGGCAAAACCTATCAATTCGTTCTCATGCATTGAAAGTAACTATTAGATTTTAATTTTTCGAGACAGTTATCTTAATTTTAGTAAATAAAATACAGCATATATTGATATATGGTAAAAAGGATTGTTGAGAAAGCCTTATCAGACAATATACTTAATGCAGAGGAGATTTCTCTGTTATTTGAAGTGCCTTTGTTTTCTTATGATTCATCATTAATCCAGGCTGCTGCAAGGCAGATGTGCGAGAAGGCATCAAATGGTTTCGCTGAGGTGCATGCACAGGTTGGCCTTGACATTGCTCGTTGTCCACGCAATTGTCTTTTTTGCTCTTTTGCAGCCTGTAACAGGGTTTTTACTGAGAACATTGATCTGCCTGTTGAAGAAGTAGTAAATCGTGCCCGTGATTTTGAAAATGATGGAGCAAATGCAATCTATCTTATGACCACAGCAAGATATCCCTTTGAGAAGTTCATCGAAGTAGCAGAGGAGGTCAGAAAATCACTGAGGAGTGAAACTATCCTTGTGGCCAATATTGATGATTTTTCAGAAAAACAGGCCCTTCAATTAAAAGATGCAGGCTTTTCAGGCATCTATCATGCTTTGAGGTTAGGTGAAGGTAAGGACACCTCAATCCCACCAGAGAAGAGGCTCCAGACTTTCAGAAATGCAAAAGAAGCGGGCTTACTTCTTGGAACCTGTGTTGAGCCCATAGGGACAGAACATAGTATTAATGAGCTTGTCGAAAAAACCATTATAACAAGAGAAACGAAACCGGTTTTCAGTGGTGGTATGAGACGAATCCCTATCCCAAATACGGAAATGGAAAGATATGGTACAGTAAGCGAAGTCAGAATGGCTCATATACTTGGTGTTATAAGATTAGCCACCGGATACGATATTCCGGGAAACTGCACACATGAGCCAAACGTTATCGGTGTTACCGCAGGAGCTAATTTGATATGGGCAGAAACAGGATCAAATCCTCGTGATACCGAAAACGACACAGAAGATAAGAGGGGGATGGATGTTCAGCAATGCAGGGAGATATTCAAAGAGGCTGAATGGAATGTCCTGTCAGGCCCTTCGAAATTCTTCACATAATCCTTCCAGGGCTGATATTTGAATATCTTTTTTGTCAAGATTCAATATTACATTCTCAGCTTCCCCCCTGTCTTTTCAATAATATGATCAACGAGCAAGGTATGCAGTTCTTCAACTTCCTCTTCCCTGAGAGTTCTGTCCTTCGATCGGTAAATGATGTTAAATGCGAGGCTCTTTTTCCCCTCTGGTATATTACCGCCCTTGAAATAATCAAAGACGGAAACATCTTCAATGAATTGCGACGGATATGCCCTTATGATCTCCTGGATTCTTGACGAAGGAATGGTCTCATCGACTACGACGGCTATGTCACGTTCAACAGGCGGATACTTGGGGATGTCAGTATATTGCATCACATCAGGAATGAATGTTAAGAGCAGATCGAGGTTAATTTCAAAGACAACAATCTCCGGTTTCTGTTTCTTGAGGTCGAGCTTTTCTACCATGTCAGGCCCCAGAACACCTACATAACCCACACAGGAATCCGAAACAAAAATGTCGGCAGACTGGCCTGTTTGTAAAAAGGGTTCTGAGGACGGTGAAAAATTATAATGACTTATCTTCACCTCGCCGAAAAGGGATTCCAAAGCTCCTTTTGTTATAAAAAATCCCTTTGCATCCTCCTTCCACAGTGAGGCAGATTTGCCTGTGTAGAAAATCCCTCCGAGCCTGAACTCTTCTTTCGGAAGATTCCTTCCGGTGTCCTCAAAAACTCTTGATATCTCGAACAGACGGATATCCTTTATCCCCCTGTCCAGATTATATTTCAGGTTTCCAATCAATGACGGTATGAGTGTCGATCTGAGCAGGCATTCTTCCTGACTCAACGGATTACTGACAGCGATTACTTTTCTTCTCCTGTCATCATCCGGGATTGCGATCATCTCAAGACTCGACATGCCCATGAAGCTGTAATTGATTGCCTCGGTAAAACCGGCCTTCCTCATTGCCCCGCGGATAATGTTCATATTGGCTATCTTTCTATTAATACGTCCTGAAGAAAGGGGACTTCTGGGCTTTGTCGTCGGGATGTTCTCATAACCGTATATCCTTGCTATATCTTCAGCTACATCGCTCTCCCTCCTGATATCACGCCGGTTCGGAGGAGGAAAGAGAGCAACTTTTTCTCCCCGGTCCTCTGCGGGTATCCCGAGCCTCGTGAGGATCTTGAGCATTTCTGTATTCGTAAGACTGATTCCCAGAATTCTGTTGATCCTTCCGTATTTCACCTCAATGGTATCTGAAATATATTTCATGGGATAGGCATCGAGAATCTGATGAATGGTTCCTCCGGCGATTTGCTGTATCATAAGTGCTGCCCTGTCCAGCGCCTTTTCAAGAAACTCGATATCGGTGCCCCTTTCAAACCGGTATGAAGATTCACTCGATAGCCCCAGGCTTTTTGATGTCTTCCTGACTGAATAGGGGTCAAAATAAGCGCTCTCAAGAAAGATGTTTTTTGTCTGATCTGTTACTTCTGTCTCTGAACCTCCCATAACCCCGGCTACGGCTACGGGGTTCTCTGCATCCCATATTAAAAGCGAATCACCAGGTATTTCACGTTCGGCGCCGTCGAGTGTCTTTAGTTTTGTTCGCAGTCCCTGTCCTTTAACAGTATCCGGGGTTCCAACGATTACCTTCCTACCCTTTAATAAATCAGCATCAAAAGCATGCAGGGGATGTCCGAACTCCAGAAGGACATAGTTGGTCATATCGACAATATTGTTTATAGACCGGATACCGCACTTTTCAAGCTTCGTCTTGATCCATCCGGGAGACTCGGCAATCCTGACCCCCTTTATTACCCTTCCAGCATATCTGTTGCAGAGTTCAGGGTTCAGGATGTCTACTAAAAAATCGGAGACAGGTTGTTCTCCGCTGATCTCATGCGGGGGCATCTTTAAAGGAATATCATATGCAGCAGATAATTCCCTGGATATTCCGATGATGCTGAGACAGTCAGGCCTGTTCGGTGTAACGTTTACTTCAAAGACAACATCTCCATTGACAGACTCTGTTCCCTCAACCTCGAAGCCGATCATTGTAAGTCTTTTAGCAGCTTCTTCAGGGTCTGCCGGAATCTCGACAAACTCTTTCAGCCATTCATACGGTACAAGCATGGTGATTATTATAGCCTTGCAGAACAAGGATTGACAAGCTATGATTGTCTGTTTCCTTCAATCCTCTTCAATGCCTATCTCCTTTAAACCTATTTTCTTTAAAATTACTTACTGATATTGATTTTACTATGTAATTACATTATAATTACTTAAAATGAATATAATCTGGAGGGGTGTTAAATGAAAGTAAATATCGTATCGATTGGCAACTCGAAAGGGATAAGAATTCCAAAGTCCATTCTGGAGCAGTGTAATTTTAATAATGAGGCTGAACTTGAAGTGGAGAATAACAAGATAGTTGTAAAACCAGTAAGGAAAAAGATTAGAGGAGGATGGGACAAGGCATTCAAGTTAATGCACGAACGCAAAGAAGATGTCCTATTATTGGATGACTCTTTGGATATAAAAATGAAGAACTGGGAGTGGTAGTGTGCAATACGATGTGTATCTTATTAATTTAGATCCGACAATAGGCCATGAAATAAAGAAGACAAGGCCGTGCCTTATTATATCTCCTGATGAGATGAATGATAATTTACAAACTGTCACTATAGCTCCCATGACGACCAAATCTCATGACTACCCTACCAGGATAAGAGTAGTTTTTCAGGATAAGTCAGGATGGATTGTCCTTGATCAGATAAGAACAGTTGATAAGAAAAGGCTGACAAAAAGACTTGGTATGATAGACAGGAAAACGGTTCAGAAAGTTAAGTCAGTGATCAAAGAAATGCTTGTAGATTAAATTGTTAGCGCAAAAGAGCAGAAGTTCAGAAGTGCAAGAGTTAAAGAGATCGTCGAAAGCTCCACAGTAGCCTTCCCACTTCGGCGAGAAGTTCCTCAATCACAAAGCTATCTGAGTTACAGTAACCGAGTCTTTTTGAGAAATTAAACAGATATGCCTCCTCAATAAAAGATATTTTTTTGTCATTAAATAGAAGCGTTGCCTTTTTTCTTTGACGTTAAGCAGTATCTTGACTGCTCAGACGCGGTAACAGGCGGGGTCAGGTCTTTATTCTTGCAGCTACTTGGTCCTCGTTTCCGCCTTTGTAAAAATTTTCGTTTGTACTCTGCAGAATGACCAATATACCTTGGGGTGTTGACTACTGTGAGAAGTGAAAATGTCTGAACCCCGTTAGAATCTCTCTTTTTATGTGTGATTTTTCAGAATTGCTTTAAGAACCGCAGGTCGTTTTCGAAGAAAAGCCTGATATCATCAATGCCGTATTTGAGCATGGTAATCCGCTCCACACCCATGCCGAACGCAAATCCCGAGTAAACTTCAGGATCATATCCGACCATTTCAAATACCCTGGGATTAATCATGCCTGCACCGAGTATCTCAAGCCATCCGGTATTCTTGCAAACCCTGCATCCTTTCCCTGAACAGAAGATGCAGCCGATGTCAACCTCGGCGCTCGGTTCTGTGAACGGAAAAAAACTCGGTCTGAATCTCACCGGAGTTTCTGCACTGAAAACGCTATGGATAAATGCTTCGAGAACCCCTTTAAGATCACTGAAGGCAATATCCGTATCGACCATGAAACCCTCAACCTGGTGAAACATCGGTGTATGGGATATGTCCGCATCGCACCGGTAAACTTTGCCGGGTACAATAATCTTCAAGGGGGGCTTTCTTTTTTCCATGACCCTCACCTGGACTGGTGAAGTATGCGTCCTCAGGACAATCTCGTCGGAAATGAAAAACGTATCCTGCATATCTCTCGCTGGATGGTTTTTAGGAAAATTCAATGCTTCAAAATTATAATAGTCGAGTTCAACCTCAGGACCTTCTTCGATCTCAAATCCCATCGAAACAAAAATATCGCTTATTTCAGAAAGAACCTTTGTAACAGGATGCTCTCTGCCAAAAGAAGTGAACTTTCCAGGGAGAGTTATATCAATTACCTCTGAAAGGATACGCCTTTTATGCTCTGCCTGTTTGAGACGGGACTCCGCCCTGCCGAGCTCTCCTTCCATATAAACTTTTACATCATTGACTGCCTTGCCGTAAGCAGGTCTTGACTCAGGGGGGATTGATGAAAGGGCCTTGAGCTTTGAGGTCACAAGACCCTTTTTACCTAAATATTTTACTTTGAGCTGCTGGACATCAGAGAGGGAAGCTGCAGATCTTAAATCTTTCTGGAATGAACTTTTAAGAGAAAGAAGATCCTCCACTTCTTATTTAGTTTTTTACTTTTTCAACGAGTTGATTGAATGCAGCCGGATCATTGTAGGCCATGTCAGCAAGTGCCTTCCTGTTCAATACGATATTCGCCTTCTTCAGCCTTGATATAAACTGGCTGTAGGTAAGTCCAAAGGCACGAACGGCAGCGTTGATCCTGATAATCCAGAGCGACCTGAACTCGCGCTTCTTTACCTTGCGGTCCCTGTATGAATATCCGAGAGCTTTATCTACAGCCTCTGTAGCAATCCTGTAAAGGCGACTTCTCGCTCCATAATAACCCTTTGCCTTCTCTAAAAGCTTTTTCCTTCTTCTTCTTGTCTTAAATCCACCTTTTGCCCTTGGCATCTGTTCCTCCTCAACAAAAGTTATAAGTTTTCAGTGAAAAGTTAAAATTAGACAAACGGATCCGGGAACTTTTAACTTATAACCTTACACTCTTAACTGTTTATAAATACGGTAAAAGCCTTTTCATTCTAACATATTCTGTTTCTGAAACTAAAGAAGCCTTCCTCAGCCTTCTCGTCCTCTTCGCCGATTTGCCGGTGAGAAGATGACTCTTGTAGCCGCTCCACCTCTTTATCTTGCCTGTACCCGTAACTTTAAATCTCTTTGCAGCCCCTCTATGGGTTTTAAGCTTCGGCATCTCATCCTCCCTCGATAATAATGTTACAGACTCTGGTCTGCAAATTTACACAGCCGTATATTATACCTTGTTTTATTCATTTTTGTTAAGAATTTATTGGATTGAGAATTTTCTTATTTGGGGGTAACAACCATTGTTATGTGATTGCCTTCAAGTTTTGGCGCCTGTTCTATGTTAAACTTGCCGGTAAGCAGCTGTTTCATCTTCTCGAACACCTTCATCCCGAGTTCGGGCCTGATGACTTCTCTCCCCTTGAAGTACATTGTAACCTTTGCCTTGTTCCCTTCATCAAGGAAACGTCTCATGTTCTTTACTTTCAGACCGAGGTCATGTTCTGTTATCTGGGGCCTGATCTTAATCTCCTTGACGCCCATTGCCTTCTTCTGAGTCTGTTTTTTGCTTAATGAGTACCTGTATTTTCCGAAATCAAGTATTTTGCAGACGGGAGGCACAACGTTTGGTGCAACTTCCACAAGATCAAGACTTCTGTCATCGGCAATCTTCAAAGCTTCACTTATCGGCACAATTCCGAGCTGTTCACCATTCACATCAATCAGTCTTACCTCCCTGACCCTTATTTTTTCGTTTACTCGTATATCCTTACTTATATTCTCACCTCCTGAATATCAAAAATCCAGACTTTTCGCTGTAATCTTTTCATTCATTATTCCAATAAATTCATCAATGGTGAATGGACCTATATTCTCTCCCGTGCGTTTCCTCACGGTAATCCTTTTTTCTGTAATTTCTTTGTCGCCTATTATAACCAAATAAGGTATTTTCTTAATAGTAGCATTTCTTATTTTATATCCGATCTTCTCGTTTTCAAGATTCAGCTCGGTCCTTAGCCCTTCTGATTTAAATTTCTCTGAAAGCTCCACTGCGTAATCTGCATGTCTCTCTGCTATGGTGAGAATCTCAACCTGGACAGGTGCAAGCCATACAGGAAATGCTCCTGCATAATGCTCGATCAGTATACCGAAAAATCTTTCCAGGGAACCCATCAGCGCCCGGTGAATCATGATAGGCCTGTGCTCTTTACCGTCACTCCCCCTGTATGTCATATCGAATCTTTCAGGATTGTTGAAATCAACCTGAATGGTACTGCACTGCCAGGGACGGTTGAGTGAATCCTTGACCTTTATGTCTATTTTAGGACCGTAGAAAACCCCTTCTCCCGGGTCTATGTCATATGAAAGACCTTTGATTTCGAGTGCCTTTTTCAGAGCATTGGTTGACCTCTCCCAGTTTTCAGGGGTTCCAACATACTTTTCAGGTCTTGTTGAAAGATAAATATCATAATGAGCGAAACCAAAGGTCTTCAGGATAAAAATGGTGAAATCGAGGACATTCAGGACTTCATTCTCAATCTGATCTTCCCTGCAGAATATATGAGCATCATCCTGCGTAAAACCTCTGACGCGCAAGAGGCCGTGTAGAACCCCGGAACGTTCATACCGGTAAACCGTTCCCAGTTCGGCATATCGTACCGGAAGTTCCTTATAACTCTTCAATGTGTTTTTGTATACATGGATATGGAAAGGACAATTCATCGGCTTGATTTCATAATCGATTCCTTCAATCTCCATCGGTGAATACATATTCTCCCTGTAGAAATCGAGATGGCCGCTTCTCTGCCACAAATTGAGTTTTGCAATATGGGGTGTATAAAGGACCTTGTAACCCGCCTTGTAATGTTCTTTAAGCCAGAAATCCTCTATCGATCTTCTTATCAAAGCACCATTCGGATGCCAGATAATGAGGCCGGCCCCTATTTCGTCACTGGTGCTGAACAGGTCGAGTTCCTTGCCGAGTTTCCTGTGGTCCCTCTTCTTGACCTCCTCGAGAAAATCAAGGTATTTCTTCAAATCCTTCCTGTCGGGGAAGGAGGTTCCATAAATCCTCTGGAGCATCTTGTTCTTTTCATTCCCGCGCCAGTATGCACCTGCTACGCTCAAAAGCTTAAAGGCTGATACCTGTCCCGCAGAGTCTATATGCGGTCCCCTGCACAGGTCTATAAATCCGCCCTCTTCGTAGAGAGAAACCTCTCCGTCGGCTATCTCTTCGAGGAGTTCAACCTTATAATCCTCGCCCATTTTCTTGAACAGTTCGATAGCCTCTTTCCTTGAAACAGTCCTGCGCACAAACGGATTGTTCTTTTTTATTATGTCCGACATCTTTTTTTCAATTGCAGTAAGGTCTTCGGGCGTAAAAGGTCTGTCCATATCAAAATCATAATAGAAACCGTCTTCTATGGAAGGGCCTATGGCAAGCTTTGCTTCAGGGAAAAGTTCCTTGACAGCATGGGCCATAATATGGGAAGTGCTGTGCCTGTAAGTCTCTCTGTCTTCCTTTGAATTGAAACCAATCTCCTTGATGCGAAAACCTCCGATAAATAATTCTACAGAATTTCGTTCTATAAAGCTAATTTATACTATATATATTATTCTGAGATTTCAAAATAATAACCACAATTATAATAATCCATGATTCTTTCCTAAAAAGATAATAATTTTACCTTGCGACCGGGCAATCAGTCAACCTGTCAGGATATATCTTTTCGAAATGTTTTATAATAATTATATGGGTTTACTGGAAATAAAAAAATATCCTGAAAAGATTTTAAAGGAAAAAACTGCCGAAATAACCGATATCGACGCCGTCACTCAACATCTCATAGACGACATGATCGAGACAATGTACTTTGCAAGAGGTGTCGGGCTCGCGGCAAATCAGGTAGGTGTTTCAAAAAAATTGTGCGTACTTGATCTGAGCCTTAAAGAATACAATGACATACCCCTGATAGTTCTGGTTAACCCTGTCATTGCCGGAAAAGAAGGACTAATCGAAGGCGAGGAAGGATGTCTGAGCATACCCGGATATATGACCACCATAAAAAGAGCCGAGAAGGTTTTTGTGAAGGCTTTGGACAGGGAGGGAAAAGATTTTGAGATTGAGGCAGAAGGTATTCTTGCAAGAGTCCTTCAGCATGAAATAGACCATCTCGATGGATTCCTTTTCATTGACAGGATGAGTCCAATCAGAAGAGAATTTTTCAAAAGGCGCTATAAGAAGTCCTTGCAGGAAAAGAAGTAAAAATGACCTTTTTCCCTTTATGTCATTCCGTCCGTCATTCCGTCCGACGGATGTTCGGAATCTTTTTTCTTTTCCTCTCTTATAGTGTGCTGTCCCTAACATCTCTATGCATTATTTACTATTCCACCATGCCTCGAAAATCAGTAATCCCCCTTAATCCCCCTTTAGAAAAGGGGGAGCTCCATGTATTCCCCTCTTTCTTAAGGATTGTTTAAATGCGTATAATATTTTTCGGTACACCTCTGTTTGCTGTTCCGTCTCTTAGGGCACTCCTTCAGTCTGGCGATGAAGTCATTGCAGTTGTCACACAGCCCGACAAAAAAAAGGGGAGAGACCGTGTCGTCACTCCGCCGCCGATAAAAGAAGTCGCAGCCGATAACGGCATCACGATTTTGCAGCCATCAAGTATGAAAGAACCTTCATTCATTGGTGAGTTGGAGCATTTAAATCCGGAAATGATTGTTGTAGTAGCCTATGGAAAGATTCTGCCCTCGCAGGTCCTCGGGCTTCCCCTGCATGGCTGCATCAATGTGCACGCATCTCTGCTGCCAAAATACAGGGGTGCTGCTCCAATACAGTGGGCGATAATCAACGGAGAAAAAAGGACCGGTATAACCACGATGCTCATGGACGAGGGACTTGATACCGGTGATATCCTGTTGCAGGAAGAGATAGAAATTTCGGATGACGATACTGCTGAAACCCTGGGCAAAAGACTTGCCGATACCGGTGCATCATTACTGATGCAGACCATTACAAAAATAAGGGACGGCTCTCTAAAAGCGGTTCCCCAGGCCGGCAATACGAGTTATGCGCCTCCGCTTAAAAAAGAAGCCGGTAAAATCAATTGGGGAAAAACCGCAGCAGAGATTTTCAATCTCGTTCGCGGAATGTATCCGTGGCCCTGTGCATATTGTTATTTAAACAAGGAAAGGATTAAAATTATCAAAGTCAGGGTGCTCGGAGGCCACGGCATGGCCGGCAGGATTGATGAGGCTGACGGAGAACTTGTTGTCGGCACCGGAGAAGGGTTAATCTCGGTCATGGAGCTTCAGCCCGAAGGGAAAAGGCTCATGAGTGTTAAAGACTTCCTTCAGGGAAGAAGATTAAAAAAAGGTGCCTTTTTTGATGAGTCATAGATTGGTTAGAGGTATTACGCTGAAAGTTCTGTATCCGCTCCTGATGTTTGCCGGCTCTCTCGCAAAAAACAGGAAAGAGTCTTATCAGAGGTTCATCATAGACCTGAATAACAGACTGATCAGGAGGGAAAACCTCAGGCCGAAAAAGATACTGCTCCTCTTGCCTCACTGCCTTCAGATAAACGAATGCGATGTCAGGCTCACCTATAACATTTATAATTGTAAACGGTGCGGAAAATGTGAGATCAAGGACATGATCCAGATTGCTGAAGACAATAATTTAACGCTCTTTGTTGCGACAGGTGGTTCACTTGCAAGGAGAGTGGTTAATGAAACTAAGCCGGAGGCTGTGGTTGCCGTTGCATGTGAAAACGACCTGTCCAGCGGCATTGCCGACACCTATCCGCTTCCGATATTCGGAATAACGAACGAAAGGCCGCACGGACCTTGCCTTAACACGAGCGTTGATTTAAGAAAGGTGAAGGAGGCAATAGAGTTTTTCGGTGCATGGCAGAAAATTGCATAAGGAACTGAACAGATTCATTAAATTTCCTCTCTATATTTTTGCCTTTATACTCCTTGGTTTGGTCTTCGGTTACCTTACTTTCAAGGTTCTCAGTTTCAGCCGTACGGTTGAAGTGCCCGACCTTCTTGGAAAGAGTCTTCTGGAATCGAACAGGCTGCTCTCTGATAAAGGACTCTACCTGAAAATCGAAGGTGAAGATTATGATCCCGCCATTCCTACCGGAAATATAATAAGGCAGGATGTCCCGTCAGGAAATAAGATCAAGGAACGCAGGGGGATCAAGGTTGTCATCAGCAAAGGACCGAGGGTGACGTCCGTTCCGATAATCGTTAATGAATCAATAACAAATGCTGAATCCCTGTTGCTCCAGAAAGGGCTGAAAATATCGAAGGTTATAACGGTGCACTCGGATATCGTGGAAAAGGACATAATTATCGCTCAAAGACCTGGACCGGAAGAGCAGGTAAGCGACACGTTCACCGTAATTGTCAGTCTCGGTCCATACGAAAGAATCTTTTACTGCCCTGATTTTCAGGGCATGCCGATAGACCAGGCAAATATTGTCATCACGAAATTGAACTTGAAACTTGTCACCGAGGGAGAGGGAGAAACAGTACAATCGCAGAAACCGGTACCGGGGAAACATTTAAAGACTGGAGACACAATTTACTTGAAGCTATTCTAAGTTTCTTTTTATTATATATCTTGCTTTGTAGATAATCTTGAAAAATATGGTCAAAATAGCACCTTCAATACTTTCAGCAGATTTTTTGAAGCTTGGCGAAGAAATACAGGCGGCTGAAGCTGCAGGCGCCGATCTGCTACATGTCGATATCATGGATGGACATTTCGTGCCAAACCTGACAATAGGTCCTTTCATAGTAGATGCTATCCATAAGATTACTTCTTTGCCTCTGGATGTCCACCTCATGATTGAGGAACCGGATAAATACCTGAGGGATTTTATAAAAGCTGGTGCTGATTACCTGACAGTACACTATGAGACTTCCACGCACCTGCACCGGACTGTACAGAGGATAAAGGAGAGCGGTATAAAAGCCGGCGTCTCTCTTAACCCTGCTACCCCTGTATGGAGCCTTGAACATATCCTTCCGGATATCGATATAGCCCTCATCATGTCAGTAAATCCGGGATTTGGCGGACAGGAATTTATCCCGCAGGCGTTAGACAAGATAAGAAACTTAAAAAAGCTTATTCATGAGAAAAGATTGTCGACCCTTATAGAAGTCGATGGCGGAATAAAGCTCGATAATGCGCTGGACGTCATATCTGCGGGGGCTGATATCCTTGTAATGGGGTCTGCTTTCTTTCATTCAAAAGATTATGGGACAATCGTCAAGAAATTCAGGGAAATCGTCACGAACAGATCAAACCCTTAACCAGGCAGAAAAGCTTAGAGAAAAATCGGATTACCGTCAAGCTCTCAGGCTGTTCAAGAAGGTGTTGCAGGAATACGTAAAAATATCTGACAGGGAGGGTGCTCTCCGGTGCATGCTTTCGCTGGGCGATACATACCGGATGGTAGGCGATTTCGACCTCGCTTCAGAAAATTACCGGAACGCACAAAAACTTGTTCAACCCGCAGAATCTCCGGTTGAATCTGCTGATGCGAATGTCGGGTTGGGCCTTTCACTGAGGGCGCAGGGCAAATGGAAAGAAGCCATAAAGCTGATCCGCAAGTCAAAAAACATATATGAGAAAATGGGTGACAGACAGGGTATCGCATTTACCCTGTGGGCTGAGGCCGGTGCTTTAAGAATAAAGGGAGATATCCCCGGTGCAATCAAGACCTATAAAGAATCTAAAAAGATATTCAAATCCCTGAAAGACCTTCACGGTGTCGGCTATTGTCTGTGCGGTCTCGGCGGTGCATCACGCGTCGCAGGTTTATTCAGGGATTCACTGAATTATTACACGGCTGCAAACAGATTATTCTCTGATATACATGATACATTCGGCAGGGCTTATTCTTATTGCGGCACTGGAAATGCGCTGAGGATGCTGAAGGACTATAGAAATGCTTTTACAAATTTTAAAAAGGCAGTGAGGCTCTATGAAAAGATTGGTGACAGGGTAAGTAATGCTTATACTCTTTGGGGTCTCGGTACAACATATAAGATGATCGGAAAATTCAGTATTGCCCGCTATTATTTCATGAAGGCAATGACCCTTTTCAGGAATACAAAAGACCCGCGGGGTATAATCTACTGCAAGCTGGGATTTGGGGAAATTTCCCTTCTGAACGGCAAAACAGAGGTTGCAAAACGTCATATTTTAGCTGCACAGGCAGATGCAAAGAACAATAATTTCGCTCTTGAGCAATGTTATGCAGACACATTGATTTCATTTATGACCAATAATCCCCCTCAATCCCCCTTTAGTAAAGGGGGACAAAAGGGGGTTGTTAGTAAAGGGGGGCTGGGGGGATTTTCAGGGAAAATACATAATGCATGTTACAATCAGCTTGGATTAAAATTGAAGTTCCAAGAATTACCTTTAAATATTCCATAAATGAAATTCCTGTAGTAGAGCTACGAGGTATGGGGTCTGTCATTCCGTCCGTCATCCGTCTTAAGTACTGACGGACGTCCGACGGATGTCCGGAATCTTTCTTCACAAAAGAAGGATTCCTGATCCGTCCGTAACGGACGGAGGAATGACAAAATATAAAAAGATAACTTTTATTAAGGGTCTCATAATTGAATAGACATTTATCAGAAAATCTCCCCTCTCCCCTTCCGTCCTCCGTCTTACGTATTGACGGATTGGACGGACCAAAGAGGGGCATTATTCCTCCCTTTGATCCGCTTCAGGCGGAGAGGTCAGGAGGGATTTTACATAACAATGTAGTTATTATTTTAAGGCTGTTAATAACTTTTTTTCTATAGGGGGTTATCGTGGGGGTATTCAACATACCCAATACACTGACAATAACAAGAATAGTCATCATTCCTGTATTCATAACTTCGATCATCTACAAACGATATGACTATGCACTCTATTTATTCATCATTGCAGCCCTTACCGACATGTTTGACGGGCTTTTCGCACGGCTGAAGAATCAAAAAACTGTGCTGGGGACATTTCTCGACCCGCTGGCAGACAAATTCCTGCATGTAACTGCATTCATCATTTTTTCCATCTATGGCTGGATACCGAAATGGCTTACCATAACTGTCATAAGCCGGGATATCATCATAGTCACCGGCTGGTTTCTTATGTATTTCATCGCGGGTTCGTCCAAGGTAGATCCATCAATACTCGGCAAGGCGACAATATGGGTACAGAGCCTGCTCATTGCATACATACTTATTGATATTAATCTCCTTTTCCTGCCGGATATACCCCATTTCTTTTTCTTGCTGACAGCGGGAATAACAATACTCTCAGGACTTCACTATATTTACAGGGGGATGAAGCTGACACATGCAGGCTGAACACGGCATACAGATAGATACCGTCCAGCCCGGAAGCATTGCAGAAAAATCAGGGCTTCTTCCAGGAGATGTTCTTCTCTCCGTGAATGAGAACAGATTACGGGACCCTATCGACTTCATGTTCTTCTGCGCTGCAGATGATCTTTATATAACGGCTAAGCGTGATATTAAAACTCTGAATATCCATATCACCAGGAAAAGCAGCGGTGACCTAGGCATATATTTCAAGCCCTTCAAAATAATGACCTGCAGAAACAATTGCGTATTCTGTTTTGTCAAACAGCTTCCAAGGGGTCTGAGAAAAACACTTTATATAAAAGACGAGGACTACAGGATGTCCTTCCTTTACGGCAATTACATCACTCTGACAAACCTCAGCAAAGAGGATAAAAAACGTATCGTTGAACAGAAACTGGGCCCGCTCTATATTTCAGTACACTCGACAAACAGGACAGTGAGAAACAGACTCCTCGGAAATGCAAAAGCTCCGGATATCATCAAAGAACTTCAATTCCTCACAGAAAACAAGATACGGTTCAATGTGCAGATCGTCCTTTGCCCGGGATACAATGACGGCAGGGAACTGCATCAGACTCTCAGCACTCTCTACAAGTTTCACCCTTATATCCTGTCTGTTGCAGTAGTGCCCGTCGGTCTTACCATTCACAGAAAGCAGAGCATTCAGCCCGTTCGCAAGGAAGATGCTGAAGATGCCTTGAAAGTGATAGGGTCGTTTCAAAAGAGATTCCTCAAGAAACATGGTAATCCTATCATCTACGGGTCGGATGAGCTATATTTAAAAGCAGAACGTCCCTTACCTCTGCTTAAGGAATATGGCGAACTGCATCAAATAGAAAATGGCGTCGGTATGGTGCCCCTCTTTTTGAGCCAGGCAAAAAAATTGAAAGTTCCCAAGTCTTTGCCCGTCAAAAAGAAATTCCTTACCTTTACCGGACTTTCTTTCTATCCGTTTCTGAAAAGGTTCCTGGAAAGGCTCTCCGAAAAAGAAAGCCTGTCTGTTGATGTATTACCGGTTGAGAATAATTTCTTCGGGTCGTCCATCACTGTTGCAGGCCTCCTGACCGGGAGGGATGTTATCAAAACAGTACTGGACAGAATAGAAGACCACGAATTATTACTCATTCCCAATGTTGTCCTGAACGGAGAGGACAGGTTTCTGGATGATGTGACGCTGGATGATATTCAGGATGCACTCCGTATCCCTGCAAAGAAAATCAAGTCTACCCCGGAAGGGTTTCTCAAAGGCATCGCAGAGGCGGCGTAAACCCTGTGCGCAAAAGAGGAATTCTATGATTTAATGGGCGCTGTCCCTATTTATTTTAATAACTCCCGAAAGGTATAGTTACTGGAAAAGACTCAAATTTCATAGAGAGGTTAGAAATCATGTTTGATGAGAATATCGAAAATAATTCCCCTGATACTGAAAAAACAGAAGGAAAAAGAGAGCAGGAAGAAAACTTCGCTGCAATGCTCGACCAATGCAGTATGGGCGAAAGACTTTATCCCGGGCAAAAGGTCAGGGCAAAGGTCGTAAGTGTATCGGGGGACCTTGTGTACATCGATCTGGGGGGAAAAAGTGAAGGGGCCGTGGACCTGGCTGAATTTATCGATAAGGATGGAGTAACCAGTGTCTGTGAAGGTGATGAGATAGAGGCATTTTTTGTGAATGTTCAGGACGGTTTAATGAAACTGACAACCCTTGTAGGCGGATACTCAGCCGTAACATTGAACTCCATCAGAGACGCATACGAGGCTGGCATACCGGTAAACGGCGACGTAAAAAGTGAGATTAAGGGAGGGTTTGAGGTATCGGTCGGCGGGGTGAGATGCTTCTGTCCCTTTTCCCAGATCGACCTGAAGGGTGGACGCGAAGGCAGCGTATATCTCAGCCGGACATTCCCCTTCAAGGTATTGGAATACAGGGAAGAGGGGAAAAAAATAGTCCTCTCCAGAAGGGTGCTCCTCGAACAGGAGAAAGAGGCAAAGGTCGAGAAACTTAAGGAGAGCCTCGCTGTGGGCATGGATGTCACCACCGAAGTAAAATCAATACAGAAATTCGGGGTCTTTGTGGACATGGGAGGCATCGACGGTCTGATCCCTGTGAGCGAGGTATCATGGGACAGGAGTGTAAACGCCGGTGACGTACTCTCCATCGGTCAAAACATAACCGCCAGGATCATCTCTTTAGACTGGGAGAAGAACCGTCTCGCACTGAGTTTGAAGGCGATGCAGCCTGATCCATGGGCCTCAGCCGCGGAAAAGTATCCGGCAGACAGCAGGGTAAGCGGCTCCATCGTCCGTCTCTCCCCCTTCGGCGCCTTTGTAAGGCTTGAACCAGGGATCGATGGTTTGATCCACATCTCCAACCTCGGCGCCGGCAGGCGGATTAACCATCCCAGGGAAGTTGTCGAGGCAGGGCAATGGGTAGAGGTCTATGTTCTTTCAGTAGACCAGCAGAGCAGGAAGATCTCACTTTCCATGCAGCCGAAGGTCGAGCTTGCAAAGATCGTCCTTCCCGCTGTGGGAGAAATCCTCGATGGTATCGTTGAAAAGGTGATGCCCTACGGGATTTTTCTGAAGATGAATAACGGCCTTACAGGACTGATTCCCAACCTGGAGATGGGAACACCATCAGGCACAGACCACAGGCGCATGTTCCCTCCCGGCACAGAGATGCAGGTTGCCGTGATCGAGGTAGATTCTGTAAACAATAAAGTCCGCCTCAGCCGCAAGTCCGTTCTCGAAAAGGCGGCGCAGGACGAGTTCAACCAATACAAAAAATCCGTAAAAAACTCCACTGAATCATCGGGGAGCCTCGGAAGCCTTGGAGACATACTCAAGGCCAAACTGGAAGAGAAGAAAAAACAGGGCTAACCCGTCGCAGGAGATGTCAAGACGCGGGAAGGTTTTCCCACTGGAACAACCCTCAATATTACGCCGCGAAGTGCGCATAGGCTTTCTACCGGCTACACCTACAACTGTTGAATTCGAGGGATTGGATTAATCTGAGAATTTCTTCATCTATTCCGCACATAAGGACTCGCACATCGACTATTTGTGCACTTGTAATAAACTTACGTTAAAAATCGAAACTATAGAAGGCTTCATTCCGAATTAAATACATCTGGGATCCGCATATAGGAAGTCATTCCTTACGAAATGAATAGCATCCAACCGAAGATTCGTGTTTATTTGAAATGCAAATAAATGAACTTAGCACAAAGCCAGTAATGGCATATACTATAATTCGTGGTACGCAGCCTCTCATTCAATACGGACTCTTAGTATGTGCTCTGTTCTCCTGAATCTTCTTACGTAATATGTTCCCGGATTTTCGCTTGAACTTTGCAGAGATTGTTTTCAAGAAAGACAAGCATACCTAGAGGTGAATGGGCTTTTCAGATTCTAAACAGGCGATTGTAAATTCTTATATTGTTGAGGTTATCTCGAAATTCTTGATAAACTGACCTATCTGAACACCAAGATAAACGCACTTGATTCCGTCCATGCATTCATCAGCGTCTTTCTTCTCAAGGTGGGTTGTCAGTTCATGTTTGTCTTTCTTAAACTTCACAATATAGGCATTTTTTGTCGTATCAAAATCGAGGCTGACTAAAATCCCGTGCTTTGCAATCTCCGGATACATCTCCACAATCTTGTCCTTTAATGCTACGTTTGTGTATCCCATACATCCTCCTTTGATATGTTTTTTGCACTGCTTTGATTTTCATCTTCAACAGGTTTCGGTTTACATACCGGACAGTATAATTCTCCATGATCCTGGAGACAGACATGCCCTCATTCGGGACAGCAGATACATTTATCAATAGGCTGTTCACATACAGGACATTTTTCGATATTTCCCCAGCATCAAACGTGTATTTCCCTCGTAATATTTTTCCATTCGGTCATCGAGTTCAAAATCATGGATAAAATCTTTCTCCTGTCAGAAATCTTGATCCGAGCTGCATCCGCCCAGAAAGAAAAGCCCTGACCGCAAAAGAAAAAGCTACATGCTTCCTTCTGTTTTTTATCCCATAAGTCCTCGATTGACTGGAGTATGACAGTCTCAGCGAGTTCCTTCACAGCCATGGCTTTCCTCCATTATATTCTCTTACTGCCAGCAGCCGATAGGGCCTTTTGCATAGATCTTTTCCTGTAATTCCCGGACCTCTTTTTCGATCTTCGCTAAAGCCTCTCCGGTCGTCTTCGGATTGCGGGCAGCCTCAAAATATTCGAATCTCTTATTGTGCAGTTCCTTCCTGAGCCCGGCAGTCTCGTCATAGAATTTCTGGCATTCCGGACTCTGTCCCTGGTAGCCACGCCCCATCATACCGCGTCCCATCATGCCGGGTCCCATACCCTGACCACCCATCATGCCGCCGCCTATCATACCGGGTCCCATACCATAGCCGCCGTGCGGTCCCATATAATTACCACAATAAGGGCAGTAATTGTATCCGCCCCAGGAACCGGGTTCGTCCGCATACACAGAGCCGATTACTGCAAAGATTGATATGACCATAAAACATATTGATAATTTTTTCATCCTCCAACCTCCTTCATAAATACTTCCGGTTAATAAGTCCATAAGCAAGGACACTTTGAAAACACCCTAACCCGCTCCCCTATCGGGAGAGGGTCAGGGTGAGGAGGGGTCGTGATTATCTCCATTGCTCTTTGTTTTACGTTCCGAGTGGTTCCCATGACTTGAACATCATGACCTCATCTCCGGGATTCGGCAGTCCCGCTATTTTCCATGCTTGCACAGGATCAATGAATTTCTCATTGATGCAATTCCTGGGCTGGTGAACATTTTTACAGACATAGCGGAGAATGGGGAAAAAATTGTATTTCCTGTAGTAATCCCGCATAAACTTTAGGATATCTAACTGGTCTTCAGTTAGTGTTTTTTGCCCTTCATTCTTTGCTAATGCATGAGCAATCTTTTCGTTCCATTCTTCAAAGCTGACAAGAAACCCGTCCTCGTCAACAGCAACTTTCTTCCCATCGTATTCCAATATCGGCAAATTATTCCTCCTCTCGTGTTAGAGTCCATCTGTCCGGCAGTGCCTTTCTGTCAATAGTAAACATATGTTTCTTCAGGATATCTTTTATTTCTTGATGCATGAGCAGGCGATACTTCTGAACGTTCTTAAGGCTTTCGCAAAGCCCGCTGACAATGTCGGAGACAGCATGCACCTCCGGATAAGACTTTGGGGAATGACTTTCTATGGTGCGATAAAAAGTTTTATACTGTGAACTCATATGTTTCTCAGAAGCCTCCGTATTATTTTTCAAGGTCTTTAATTGCATTACATAACGTATCCTTAAAAGCTTCGCAATAGGTATTGTCCATGCATGCATCTGCATCCTGCTTCGACAGATTGACGACCTTTTCCTTCTCGCCTCTTACAAGTTTTACAACCCATGCGTTCCCGCCCACATTGAAACTGAGACGCGGTGATATGCTGTACTTCCTGATCTCCGGATACATATCCAGAATCTTGTCTTCCAATGCAACTTGTGTGTAACCCATGATTTCCTCCCTTGTTTACTATTGAATTACTGAAAACACGTTGTTCATATGATTCTTATTTCATGGTATTCACTTCATATGTCCTCCTTCCGGCATCATTCTGTTTCCCATGCCGTGAATTCCGAATTCTTTCCGCAATTGCCAGTGCCTTGGGAACTGAAGTATTTTTTCCACTGGAATATCTGATGGAGTGCGGTTATTAGCTCATTCGACAGGTTTACTTTTGACACATATCCATGAGCGCCAGCCCTGAAAACACTCTCTTCATATTGTTCAACCGGGAACATACTCATAATCAAAACCGGGATACCCGGGTTTCTGATCTTGATTTTTTTTAATACATCCAGCCCGTTGCCGTCTGACAATTCCGTGTCGAGGATAAGGACATCAAAAGCATACTGACCCAGTTCGTTCAGTACGTCGTTCTCACAGCATGCCTCGGATATCAGGGTGTAATTAAATTTATCGGCAATAACCTGTTTTATCTTTTCCCGGAAGAGACTGTTACTGTCTGCAATGAGTATCTTCGCAATGGTATCTTTATTTCTCATATCGCCTTGCATGATGTGGACATTTCATTTTGGATATCTCTGATGCATGATGATATTTTTTACCATGCCGAACGGAGCAATACTATCGGAAGAATTCTTATTCTTTTGTAAGAAATAGGATTTTTCTTTTGTAGGTATTTTTCTTAGACGGGAAAGGAGCTTAATTTTTGATGAAAATAGATAGGTACGTTCAGTCTATAAGACTATGCTTTGTCGCATAATGCGTTAATTCCATATTGTTTTTCATTCCCATCTTCTCAAGGATGCGGGCTCTGTAGGTATAAACTGTTTTTGCACTCAGAGAGAGTTCATCTGCTATCTCGTTCATGGTCTTTCCTGAAGCGATCATTCTCAAGATCTGATATTCACGGTCAGACAGAGTCTCATGGAGAGGCTTCTTTATATCGCTCGTTAATTCGGTAAGAAGTTTGTCTGAAAAGGAAGAACTAACGTAATTCCCGCCTCTCAGTATCTTCCGTACAGCTTTCACGAGTTCATTGGGAATGCTGTCCTTTGTCAAATAACCGGAAGCACCTGATTTTAAGGCCCTGAGTGCATATTGTTCTTCCGGGAACATGCTCAGAATCAGAACAGGCAGTTTTGGTTTCTGCATCCTTATCTCTTTCAATATCTCAAGCCCGTCTCTGCCCGGCATTGCGATATCAAGGAGCAGAAGGTCATAGTCCTGCTTCCCGATATTTTCCAATACCTCCTGTCCGTTGCTTGCCTCACCGGTAATATTGATATCGGGTATTTCTGAAAAAATATGCTTTATGCCCTCCCTCACTACAGCATGGTCATCAGCTACGAGTATCTTGATCATTTTTCATATCCTTGTTTTGCAATCGGTACCCTGACTGTTACCGTTGTCCCTTTATTGGGTATCCCTTTTATGTCTATATCACCGCTAAGATACTGAATACGCTCCCTCATACCCAAAATACCAAGGGAATGGGGGTCAGAGAGCTGCTCCTCGGTAATTCCTTTGCCGTCATCAACCACCTCGAGAGTCAGAATGCTGTCAGTCTCTATTAAATAGACTTTGATTTTCGACGCTTCAGCATAGCGTGCAATGTTGGTAAGCGATTCCTGAAGAATGCGGAAGAGCGCTATCGAGATATTCTTATCAAGATCAGAGATCTTCATATCTATAGAGATATCCCAGTCAATTCCTGTCCTGTTTGCAAATTCCTTGACCTGCCACTCCACTGCCGAGGAGAATCCAAGATAATCAAGCACACCGGGTCTGAGTTCTGAGGAGATTCTCTGGACTACTTTGATCGCAGAATTGATAAACTCAACATCCTTGTTTATTCTCTCTATCAGTGTATGCTGATCCCTATGTAATTTTTTCCCCAGCCATGAGAGGTCGATATTTAAGGCAGTCAAAATCGTGCCGAATTCATCATGAATCTCCCGTGCAATCTTTGTTCTCTCCGCTTCTACCGCTAACTGAAGGTGTGTGTAAAGGTTACGCAATTGTTCACGCGATTCTTTCAGTTTCTCCTCGGCCATTTTGCGCTGGGTAATGTCGATGCCGAGTTCCAGGATCATGGAAGACCCGTCGATATCAGTGAAAGGATAGTCAAAAATAGCATAGGTATTCTCGTCGGGCCCGGTCCATTCCCATTGCTGGGGTTTCTGTTCAGCAAAGACCCTGAATGTTTGGCAGATCTCGCAAGGTTTTTGACGGTCGAAAAGGAATTCGTAACAAAGCCTGTCTCTGGGATTGCCGAAACGTCTTTTGAACTCCTGGTTGACATAGGCAAACTTGTAACCAACAGTCAGAAGACACACATAAGCAGGAATCTCCTCAAGAACAGAAAAAAGGCGCTGACGTTCAGTTGCCACAACCTCGTACGCTTTGCTTAATTCATCAGTCCTCTCCTGAACTTTACTCTCTAATCTATAGTTAGCCTCTTGAAGCGCATCTTTTGCTTTTTTCAGCTCTCCTTCCGCCAGCTTGCGTGCGGTGATGTCCTGTGTTGTCCCGAACCCGCCAAGCAGCGAGCCGTCTTTGTCAAACTCCAGTTCAGCTCGCTCCCGCACCCACTTCTCGCGGCCTTTCACAACGATTCGATGCTCGATATCATAGTGCTCGCCGCGAAGGGCCGCCATCCATTTCCGGTCAATATATTCCCGGTCATCAGGGTGAACAGTGGAAAGAAACGTCTCGTACGTCAGCGGTATTCTCTTTGGAATTCCGAAAATCCGGTGGTTCTCATCAGACCAGAGCAGTTCATTCTTCTTTACGTTCATTCGCCAGCTTCCGGTATTTGCAACGGCCTGCGCGCGGTTCAGATCTTCCTCGCTCTCGCGCAGTGCCTCCTCTGTCCGCTTACGCTCGGTGATATCACGCACATTAATAATAATTCCCGATATTGCGGTGTTGTGAAGTAAGTTGCTACCCATGGCTTCAAGAAAACGCCAAGAGCCGTCTTTATGATGAAAACGAAACTCAGCAGATAAAGAAATATTCGGCTTTTGTATGATTCGAGTAAAGGTATTTTTAACATTTTTTAGATCATCAGGTTGCACAAATTCAAAAGCACTCTTACCAATCAACTCTTCCTGCTCATATCCGAGAATGCTTTTAATGGATGGGCTTGTGTATCGTATTGTCCCGTCTATCTCGAGAATACTTATGATATCCGATGACTTTTCGGTTAACTGACGAAAATATTCTTCACTCTGCCTTATAGCATCTTCAGCACGTTTCTGTATGAGTGCAATAGCAGCAAACTCGCTAAAGGCAGATACAATCCGCACATCGTTTTCAGTGAACCCTCCTGGTTTATTCCCAAGGCCGAATAACCCGACCACTTTTTTCTCAACAATCATAGGGGACATCAATACATTTTCGAGTTGCACATGGCCCTCGGGCAAAAAATGCGCCCACCCACTCTGCGAAAAATCATTATGATATATGGTATTCCTGCTGCTGTAGACTTCACCACGCATGCCCCGAATAGGCATCGGCAACCCAGGATCAACTGTGCAAAGCAGATCACCGGAATCTAAAAAGATGACTTCATTTTTCGTTCCGTCATGGCTAACCATAGCGATATATCCGGATGTAGCCCCAACGACATTCTTACAGGATTTAAATATCGCTTCCGCCGCATCCATAAAATTTCTGTATCGCAAGACAGCACTGGAACCTTCAAGCAATGCAGAAATTTCTGCCTGACGCTGCTTTGATTCGTTGAGTGTATCCCTCAATGCGTCTTCTGCTCTTCTGCGCTCGGTAATATCATGGGCATAGATCCGCACAGCATGAAACTCCGGAGCGAGGTAGAGTGTCTCTCCAAACACCCTGTCTTGTATCGTCACCTCTCGATAGAACTCTTTTTCTTTTTTATGATGTAACCCCCTTAAGATCGTATGGATATCTTGGGGGAGGAAAATATCGCCTTCTTCCCCAAGGTTAAGCTTTCGTAAAATATCCTTAGCTGCAATATTAATAAACAGTATTTCCCCCGAAGAATCGACTTCTAACACCGGATTCGGATTTAACCGCGGGAAAGAGGCGAAACGCTCTAATTCAGCTATCTTCATCTTTAAGTCTTTGTCAATCGTCTTATCCGTTATATTATGACAATGAGAACTTCTCTCTTTGGATTGAGCGGCTTTTTTCTTTGGAGCTCCTAAAGAACTTGTTTTGGAGGGTTTCTTAATATCTGTTTTCTTAGTGACCATTTTACAATCAGAACGCACTAATTATGCCCATTATAAAAAGTTTATCCCGTTTATTTCAATCAGAAGGGTTTTGTTGTCTCCGTTTGTAAGAATATTTTCTACAGGTACGATAACAAAATGCTTACAAAAAAATCAGAAAAATACGGATATTCATGTTGATTCACAGGGTGTATATTCGAAGTCACAGATCAAAATTTTAAATTTTAGGAGGTGTCATATGACAAGGAAGGAGTCAAAAGAATTAACGAAGAGTGAACCTATGGGAGGTCTCACGCCATTTGAAGAAGCGGAGAGGTGGTTCGAGGCTGCTTTCAGAAGGCCATTTTCACTCTTCGGCGACAGGTGGCTGCCGCGGCTCAGAGCCATGGAAATGGAAGAAGTCAGCCCTTCGATGGATATCTTTGAGGAAGACGGCAACGTAGTTGTTAAGGCTGAACTGCCGGGGATGAAGAAGGAAGACATCGAAGTGAGTGTCACAGACCACAGAATGCGGATATCGGGAGAAAAGAAGCGTGAGGAGAAGATCGAGAAGAAGAATTACTACTGGGAAGAACGTTCATACGGATCATTCTCGCGAAGCGTCCAACTCCCGTCCGAGGTACAGACTGACAAGGTTGAAGCAAAATTTAAAGACGGGATACTCGAGATAAGGATCCCGAAGACCGAGGAAGCGAAGAGCAAAGAAAAAAAGGTAAAGGTGGATTAAGAAGCGGCTGGCAACTATCGCAGCCAGAACGTTGTAAAGGTAACCCTATAAAAAATGAACCAGGAGGAAACAATGGCACAACATACAAACGATAAGCTTGTACAGCAGTTCAAGGAATGGCAGAACCTGGAAAATGATACCCGCGGTCTCGCAGAAGACCTGCAGAAGAAAACCAGCAACCCGTTCATACAGATGATTATGGAGGTCATAAAACGTGATTCTGAAAAGCATAAAGTCATGCAGCAGTTCGTTATCGACGCTCTCACGAAAGAGGCTGTTCACCTGTCTCCCCAGGAGCTTATGCCGCTATCCGAGGTTCTTGAGAAACATATCACGGCTGAGGCGAAGTCGATGGCTCTGGCAAATGCATGTGCAGTTGTGGAGAGTAAAAATTACTTTGTGGATTTTGTCGTTGAGGCACTCATGGAAGATGAGGCGAAACATCATTCCATGCTCAGGACGCTCGACCATA
>Ga0299915_10000458_pt1 | contig 30812 bp, 27 predicted proteins | sample RVTome_13_FD_200263 | JGI IMG/M metagenome (GOLD analysis project Ga0299915, IMG submission 200263) | Soil microbial communities from uranium-contaminated site in the Upper Colorado River Basin, Wyoming, United States - RVT92D227 (version 2) ...
TGCTGAGCGACAGTTACATCTCCCCGCCGGCGACAATTACATCGCCCCATTTCTGAGGCGGCCTCGGCGGTCGGCGGCGTGCTCTTCACGCAGGTGGAGAGGCAGGCCAGTTGCGACCATCGAGCGACGCCCAGGTAAGGAAACTGATGGAGGAGATGAACAAGCACGGACACATAGGCCAGGCCGCGATGAAGGCCGGCATGGATCGCAAGACGGCACGCAAGTACGTCGACGGCGGCAAGCTGCCGTCGGAGCTGACGACACGGCGCGACTGGAGGACGCGCGTGGATCCGTTCGAGGAGCACTGGTCGGAGGTGGTCGAGCGTCTGACGCTGGCGCCGGAGCTCGAGGCCAAGACGTTGTTCGAGGCGCTGCAGGTCGAGCACCCCGAGCGTTACGAGGACGGGCAGTTGCGCACGTTGCAGCGGCGGATTCGATGGTGGCGGGCGGCGCATGGACCCGACCAAGAGGTCTCGCTGGCGCAGCAGCATCGACCCGGCGAGGCCGCGCAGACGGACTTCACGAGCACCGGCGAGCTCGCGGTGACGATCGTCGGGCAGCTGTTCGTGCACATGCTCTGCGTGCTGGTGTTGCCGTACTCGAATTGGCAGTGGGCGACCGTGTGCCTATCCGAGTCGATGGTGGCGCTGCGCAAAGGAGTTCAGCGCGCGCTGTTTCAGATCGGACGGGTCCCCGAGTGGCATCAGACCGATAACTCGACGGCGGCGACACACCGGATCCCGGAGGGACAGCGCGTCGACGGGGTCGACGGCAAGCGGCCGTTCAACGTCGAGTACGTGGCGCTGATGGCGCACCTGGGAATGAAGCCGCGGACGATCGGGATCGGAGAGAGCGAGCAAAACGGTGACGTCGAGGCGGCAAACGGCGCGATCAAGCGGCGACTCGCGCAGGCGTTGTTGCTTCGGGGCAGCCGCGACTTCGAGAGCGTTGCTGCATGGCAGGAGTTCGTCGACGAGGTCGCCCGCAAGGCAAACAAGAATCGCGGGCGTCGCGTCGGAGAGGAGATCGCGGCCATGCGCGAGCTCGCGGTGACCAAGTTGCCGGAGTACGTCGTCGAAGATGCAATCGTGAGCGACTGGAGCACCATCCGGATCAAGCAGTGCGCCTACTCGGTTCCGTCGAGATTGATCGGATCGTGGGTTCGCGTCTGGATCTTCGAGGACAAGATCGAGGTGTACTTCACCGACGACCTTCAGCTCGGCTGCGAGCGGCTTCGAGGTCGGGGTCTTCGTCGGATCGACTACCGGCACGTGATCAAGTCCCTGGTTCGCAAGCCCGGTGGCTTCGCTCGCTACGTGTATCGCGAGGAGATGTTTCCGGCGGTGGCGTTTCGTCGAGCGTACGACGCGATCCAATCGCCGCATCGCGGGACCAAGGGCGACCTCGAGTATCTCCGGATCCTCGATCTCGCGGCGGGCACGATGGAAGCCGACGTCCAGCTCGCACTTGAGGTGTTGCTCGCCGAAGGCGCGACGATCACGGCCGCCGCCGTGAAGGCGTTGGTCGCCTCAACCTCCGATGGGATTGAGGTGCCGTTGCTGGTTCAGCCGATGCCGGATCTCGCCGTTTACGACGAGCTCCTGACCCAGGAGGCCGCATGACCGAGCCGACCTGGGCCTCCCTTGCGATCATGCTGCGGGCGCTCAAGCTCGCGACCGTGCGCCGACACGCGGAGGAGATCTCACAGCAAGCCGAGCGCGAAGGCTGGACGTTCCAGCGCTACATCCACCACCTCGTCGAACTCGAGCTTCACGAGCGACGCCGCCGGCGCATCGAGCGCAATCTCAAGGACTCGGGACTCCCGGCGGATAAGACGATCGCCACGCTGAATCGATCACGGCTGCCGATCAAGGTCGCGAAGCAGGTCGCCACGTTGTGTGAAGGCGCGTTCGTCGAGCGTGGCGACAATCTTCTCGCGTTCGGGCTTCCCGGCCGCGGCAAGACCCATCTCGTCTGCGCAATCGCTCACGAGCTGATCCAGCGCGGCTACCGCGTGCTGTTCACGGCGACGTTCGCGCTCGTTCAACGGCTGCTCGTCGCCAAGCGTGACCTTCGCCTCGAGGACGAGCTTGCAATCCTCGATGGCTTCGACGCCGTGCTCTGCGACGACATCGGATACGTCCAGCAAAACCGCGACGAAATGGAGGTCCTCTTCACGTTCCTCGCCGAGCGCTATGAGCGGCGCACGGTGATCATCACCAGCAACCTCGTGTTCAGCGAGTGGGACCGGATTTTCAAGGATCCGATGACGACCGCCGCGGCCATCGATCGTCTCGTCCACCACTCGGTGATCCTCGAGATGACGGGCAAGAGCATCCGCATCGAGGAGGCCCAGGCCGACCAAACCCTTCAAGGAGGCGCTTCACCGACGACAACTACAGCGACAACTACCCCAACTCCATCCACCGACTCGAAAAAGGAGCCAACGACAACTACCGCGCCGACGACCGCCACCCTGAACACGGAAGGAACCCCAACGACAACTACTGCGAACCCGCCGACCAACACCGCCAAGAACGCGAACGGAGCACCAACGACGACCCCCAGCCCGAGAAACAAGAATCGAAACCACTCACGCGAAGAGGCCGATGGGGAGATGTAGTTGTCGTTGTTGGGTGAATGTAGTTGACGTTAAGCAGGAGATCAGCGCCAGGCTGCCGCATGGTCACGTGGTCGATACGGATCCCGAGGATCCGTCGCAGCAACTCGACGACATTGGTGAGTTTCACATCGAGCCTCTCGAGGTCGAGGCACAGTCGACCGTGGAGACATCAGAGGACTTCGACATCGCCTCGGCCGAGAACGTCGAAGGAGAATCCGAGCCCGAGGATGAGGTGACAGCCGACGTGGGCGCCGGGCTCGGCGATGAGACCGGCGAGTTGTACGGCGTGCGCACGCCACACGCGGGCGACACAGACCTCGCGGCCGCCGAGGATCGCGACGGGTTCGAGGGCTCGTGGCGCGGTGAGACCTGGCTCGAGGCACTCGAGGAGCACGCCACGACGATGGGGCCGGCGCTGGAAGAAGAGGTCGTGGTCGTCGATGACAGTGATGTCGAGCATCCAAACCATCGCGGCCATCATCCGACAGAGCGACGCGACCGACCGATCGCGGACAAGGGCTCCGGCGGGCCGGGCGGCCGCTAACGACCTTCTACATTCTGATGTCGCAATCCAACGTCGAAGTCTCGGCGTGGACTGGGCAAGGACTCGAGCAATTGGTCGAGGCGATCGCGGCGCAGGCATCGCTGTTGGATCTGCGGGCGAACCCGCACAAGCCAGCGGTCGGTGCGGTTCTCGAGGCTCGTCTCGATCGCGGTCGCGGGCCGATCGCAACCGTCTTGGTCCAGCAGGGAACCTTGCGGCGCGAGGATACGGTCGTGCGGCGAGCATTCGGGGCGCGTTCGCGCGCTGTTCGACGACGCGGGTCGCGCGATCACCGAAGCAGGTCCGTCGACGCCGGTCGAGGTGCTCGGTCTCGGCGGTGTCCCGATCGCGGGTGATCCGGTCCACGCGACCGACGAGCTGACCGCCCGTACCATCGCCGAGCACCGCCGCGAGGCGCGCCGGCGCCGCGAGCTCGGCACGGCAAACACCATCTCGGCCCAGAGCCTGCTCGACAAGCTGCGTGCGGGCGAGCGCCCCGTGTTGCGTTTGATCCTGAAGGCCGACACTCAGGGCACCGCGGAGGCAATGCGCGATGCACTCGGTGACGCCGAATGATTTGCGGAGGACGTTCGCCACCTGGTTGAAGCAGAACGACGTCGACTCGGCGGTGGTCGCCGCGTTGATGGGACACAGCTCGACTGCGATGGTCGATCGCGTCTACGGCAAGCTCGACGCTGCGAGCTTTCGCCGCGCCATTCGCAAACTGCCAAGCGGAGCGGTTTCCTCCGCTCCTACGCAAACAGGGCACTCGCACACCGGTGGCACGTCAACCGCGCAAACGTGTGGCGAACATGGCACTGATGGCACGGTGGCCGATCAGCGCGTCATCGCCGATTCCGACGAGGAATCAGCAACGTCGACGCGTTTTGTAGTGAGGGCAGAAGGACTCGAACCTTGGACGCGCAGATCGCAGAACCTCAACCATCACGCGATCCTGCAATGACCACCGAGACTTGCGCGTCGACCATCTCCCGGTTCATCCCCTGCCCTCCTCGTTGTTTTCGCGGTTCGTGGCAGCCACGTGGCAGCAAGACCGGCGCCTGAAACGGCACCGGTCGGGACCACGAGGTAGCCCCGAACCCCGGCTGGAAATCGGCGACGATTTCGGGCGTTCGTTTTTTCCGGTTCGCTCGTCGAACCGTGTCCTCCGTTCGCCCGCCCCCCAAGTCGGTCCGGATATCTCCCGGAGTTCTGTCACGCCCGCGGTCACCGCGTGTCTAACCAACCATGAACGAGAGAACGAAGGTAGTCATGCCGATCATCACCGTGGATTCTGTCGACGATATCCACGCGTTCTACACGAGCAAGCTTGGCTTCACTCGCGCGATGGGAGTTATCGGCGAAGATGGGCAGCTCAACTTCGCCACCGTAGTTCTCGGTGGCGTGAGGATCATGTTCACGCGTCCCCGCGCCAAGGTGGACGGAACGCAGCCGAGGCCAGACAAGCGTCCGGTCGAGATCTACCTGGAGGTTGCGGACGTGGATGCCTACCATGCGGAGCTCAAGGAGCGGGGTGTACCGATCAGCGAGCCGCTGGCGCTCCAGTGGTGGGGAGACAAGACGTTCAAGGTGACGGACCCCTACGGCTACCAGATCTGGTTCCACCAGAAGGTCGGGGAACCGAGACCTCCCCAAGGCCTCCGGATCGTCTGACGTGATCGAGAGTCGAACGCTGACCTCGAAGGTCTGCTTGACGCAACGCGAGGTGCATGCATGACGACCGGGAGGTTCAACATCGTAACCGGGCTGGCTGCGATGATCCTTGCCGGCATCACCGGCTTCGCCCTCGGCCTGACTCTCGAACGTTACTTTCAGAGCGGGCACGCGCAGATTACGTTCTGGCGCCAGTTGACCAGAGTCGGGCATACGCACGGGATGCCGTTCGGCATGATCAACATCCTGTTCGGGCTACTCATCGGGCGTGCAACGTGTTCGGATCGCCTCAAACGCGTGGGTGCGGTTCTCACCGCCACTGCGCTTTGCCTGCCGATCGGAACCGCGTTGCGTGGGCTCACGGCAGGCGCGCCGTGGGCGAAGGCGCTGGCCCTGCTCGGAGGAGCTTCCCTGTTGACGGCTTGCATCCTCATGCTCGTCATGGTCAGTACCCGGCAAACGACGACTGTCTTGTCACAGGAACCGCCCACGCGTGTCCAATGAACCATGGGAGCTGATTTGGCGAGCACACCCAATCCGTTCGCGGATGTTGCCCCAAACGAAGGGCACGATCGGGAGCTCGTTCGTCTCGTAAAGGCCGGGAGTCGAGCATCGCTCGAGGAGCTCGTCGCGTACCACCAGCCGTGGATCTACAACCTCGCGCTGCGAATGGTGCATCACCCTGCAGACGCCGAGGACGCAACGCAGGAGATCCTGATCAAGCTCCTGACGAGGCTCTCGACGTTCGATGGGCGCAGCAGCCTTCGCACCTGGCTCTATCGCGTCGCCATCAACCATCTGCTCAACATGAAGCGCAGCCGAGCCGAGTCGAGGAACCTCACGTTCGCGCAATACGGGCGGAACCTCGATGAAACCGAAGACGCAGAGCTACCTGACCTCCGAACCGTTCCAGCTGACGTACACGTGCTGATCTCGGAGGCACGCATCGGGTGCACTTCAGGAATGCTGCTCTGTTTGGATCGGGAACAACGCTTGGTGTTCATTCTCGGCAGCATCTTCGGTGTCAGCGATGCTCTCGGCGCGGAGTTGCTGGAGCTGAGTCACGACAACTTTCGGCAGCGGCTTACTCGAGCTCGTCGCGATCTGCGCAACTTCATGCAGGACAAGTGCGGACTCGTAAACACGTCGAACCCGTGCCGCTGCGCAAAGAAGACGCGTGGCTTTATCAAGGCAGGGCATATCAACCCGAGCAACCTGCGGTTCGCACGGGATCGCGTGACGCACGTACGCGATGTGGCGGAGCGCGTGAGCAACGAGATCTCGGAGCTTGATGAAGCGTACGCCGAGGTTTTTCGCGATCACCCGTTTCAGAGCCCACCGGACTTCGTAGGGCGCTTGAGGGAGCTGCTAGGCCGGCCTGAGATCCGAGCGAGCCTGGAGCTGGACTAGGCGCAACACGATGATCGACCAAGCGCTACGGGTCCTCATCGGACTCATGATGTTCCTCACGCTGCTCGCGATGGGCATGGGGCTCACCTTCAGAGAAGTCGGTCAGGCGCTTCGGCGTGGTCGGATCCTCACACTCGGGCTTGTCGCGAACTTCCTCGCGATCCCAGCGCTCGTGCTGCTCCTCATCAACGTCTTCGCGATCGAGGGCCCCGTTGCCGTCGGGCTCATCCTGTGCGCGATCGCGCCGGGCAGCGGCGTCGGGCCGCTCCTTGTCGACCATGCACGCGGTGACGTGGGTCTCTCGATCGGGCTCCTGCTCGCGCTGACCTTCAGCAGCGTCGCGTTGACGCCACTCATGCTCGGCTGGTGGACGGGAGGCGACGTTGGTGCCGCGCTCAGCGCCACGACGTGGCCCACGATGAGACTGATCCTCACGTTCCAGGTCGTGCCGCTGGTCGCTGGGCTGCTGTTCCGCCGTTATGCCGCGTCACGAGCCCGAAGAGCTCAGCCCTGGGTTGCACGCATCGCAAGGTGGCTGATGCTCGGCATCATTGCGGCGTATTTGGTCACTCGGGGTCAGCTCCTGTTCGCAAACGGACTGCGGCCGTTCATCGTCAGCGTGGTCACCATCGTCATGAGTTTCGTCGTTGGCTGGGTGCCGCTGTTAGGTGCCAGAACCGAGCGCGTGTCCCTGGGGCTCACGACCATGAACCGAAACCTGGCTCTTGCAATGCTCGTAGCGGCGATGTTGTTTCGCGAGCCGGCTACCCTCGCCGCGATCCTCGCGTACGGTATCCTCATGCTCCTCGTGGCATTCGCGACCGCGACCTGGCTGCGCCGATCGAAGCTCGAACGAACGGTCGAGACCGCGACTGGCGATGCATAGAACGTGGTGGGTGGGAGCGGGATGCCGCGTTCACTCGCCCACGACTGCAATGCGATCCCGGACTCGTCGCGCAGGTAGCCGGGCCACATCGACCACGCGAGTGCCGCACCATCGAGGCATGCGGCGGCATCGAGATCGGCGGCCATGCTTCCACGGAACAGCATGATCAACTCGCCGGCTCGCGCGCGAAGCTCCTCGGGGTAGATGCGCGACGCCCGCACGGCGTTAGTGCGCTCCACAGTTCATAACGGATCTTCGCAACTGATCGACATTCCTCGACGAGAACGCCGCCGCATCATTTCGCAGGAGTTGGGGTCGCGCGGGAGGGTATCTGCGCAAGCGATCGATCTCGTGGCGGCGGCCCCGTCGAGGATCGCCAAAAGCCGCAACTCTCGTGCAAGCGCCGTCATGAACTGTGGCGCTCGAATGCGTTCGCCTTGATGACGCGCGCCTGCTGCCCTCGCGGCAAAAACACGCGCACACCGTCCCAGCTCGCCTGCGGGATCGTCGCGAGCCCGGTGGCCGCCGCCATCGTCGCTCAGTAGAGATCGAGCACAAGTTCGCGCCCCGAGCGCTTGGCCGGCGAGCCCCATCGTGAGCCGGGCGAGCATGTCGGCGCTCGTCGTGTAGAGGACACGACGGTTGGCGTTGCCCGAGCAGCGCGAGCGCGAGCGCAATGTTGCTCTTGCCGGTGCCGGACATCCCGGCGAGCAGGACGTTCTTGCCCTGGGCGAGGAAGCGTAGCGTCGTCAGCTCCATCACCAGGTCCTTGTCGAGCTTGGGCTGGAAAGCGAAGTTGAAGGCCTCGAAGGTCTTCCGGACCGGCAGCCTCGACTCGCGGACGCGACGCTCGGCGCGACTCTCGACGCGTCGTCGGAGCTGTGGCTCGACGAGTCGCCACAGCCAGGCCGGTCGGCTCTCGTCCTGAATCGGCTCGTCGAGCGATTCGTCGAGAGCGCGTCGCAGCTCGGTCAGGCCGAGCACGCCGAGCGCGTCGTGCAGGTGGGTCAGCAGCTCATCCGGCTTCAGCTTCGTCGTCGGTTTCGTCACGGGCATCCTCCTCGCGCGAGTCGCGGAGGGGGGCATCGCCGAGCCGCAGCGTCTCGTACGTCGAGAGGGCGCGCTGCTCGACGGGGTGGTCCCTCATCGCGTCGCGGATCTGGGCGCGCGTGGCGTCGGCGATCTGCTCGGCGAGCCGCCGAGGCCGAAAGCGCGCGTCGAGGATTCGCTCGACCGCGCGGCCGTCGAAGGCACCGTATTTGGTCGCGTGCTCGATCGCCGCGACGATGTCGTCGACCGACCACGCGACGTGGAGCTTGAGGATGTGGTCGAGCTCGGGACCCGGCGTGCGTTTGCGCAGACGCAGCTTGGTCGCGAAGTCCTCCGCCGATGGCCCCCACGCCGCGAAGCGCTCCTGGAGTAGCGTGATGTCGTAGCGGCCGCGACGCTTGCGATCGCTCGCCGCGATCTGCCCGGCGCCGTCGGCGATCCGCGCATGCTCGCCGATCGCGTGTACGCCGCGGTCGAAGACCTCGAGTCGGTCGGGGCCGACGCAGACGTAGACGAGCTGCCCGATGTGCTTCTCGGGCACGGGGTAGAGGTTTGGTCTCGTAGAGGAGGTGCGCCGACGAGTCGACGTGCCGTTGCACGATGTCGCGCGTGTCGTAGGCCACGCGCGGCAAGGGCTGGAGGTGCGGACGCTCCTCGTCGAGCATCTCCACGATCGGCCGCTTCGTCACTGGGTGCGGTCGCTGCATCGCGTGCGTGTCGCGCCACCACGCGAGCCCTTCGCGAAACTCCTCGCGGCTGCGAAACGTCCGCCCGTTGCAGAAGTTGTCGTCGATGTAGCGAAACGGCCGCTCGACCTTGCCCTTGTACTTCGGTGCCGGCGCGGCGAGACGCGCACCGCGAAGCGGTAGTACGCCGCGAAGTCCACGAAGCGGATGTTCAAGAGCGGCTGGTTCGCCTCCCAGCCATCGACCACCCCCGACATCGTGTCGGTCACGCACTCGCGCGGCACGCCGCCGAGCTGCGTGAAGCTGTCGACCAGCCGGCGCAAGATCGTCGGCTGGCGCTGGTTGTCGTCGGCGAAGAAGCTCCGTCCGCGCGACCACGCCAGCGTGCAGCTCCACACGTTCTCGACCGTGCCGTCCTCGAGCTTGAAGGGCGACCAGTCGAATTGCGCTTGGTGCCCGGGCGGCGTCTCCACCCGCTCGTCGGCGCGCTTGGGCGCGGCGTGCTCGGCATGCCACGCGTTCAGGTACTGCCGCACGATCGTGTACCGGCCGTCGAAGCCTTCCCGCGTCAAGTTCTCCAGCAGCCGCGTCGCCGTCAGATCCGGATACCGCTCGAGCCACGCCGCGATCCGCTCATCGAAGACGTCGAGCTTGGACGCGTGGGGCGTGCGTCGCGCCGGAAGCTCGCGCTCGAGCGCCGACTCGCCCTCGGTGCGCCGCAGCTCCTCGCGCGCCAGGATCTTCTTCACCGTGCGTGGTGCCAGGCCCATCGCGCGCGCGATCGCGCGCATCGACTCGCCGCGCGGCGTTCGCCGCACGACCTCGTAGTTCAAGAGCCGTCGCGCCTCGTTCATGGCGTCCCGCTGTCCTTCACCAGCTGACCGAGCACCGTGGTCGCCTCGGACGCGGAGCGCAGTGTGCGCTCGACGAGCGGCGCCAGGATTCGTGCGTCGTCGCCGACCAAGCCCGCCGGCGCGCATCGCGCCACGGTGCGCGCGCAGCGTTCGCTCGCGCTGCCGACGAGAAGCAGGCTGTCCCGCACCTCGTTCGCTCGCTTGCCGAGGCGCGGATCGGTCGTCCGTGCCGTCGGCAGCTCCGCGGCGCCGAGGTAGCGCACCGGGTTCGCGAGCACCTCCGCGCGCGCGGCCGGATCGCTCGTGCGCAGCAGCTCCGTCACGATCCGGTGCGCGTGCCGGCTGGTCAGCCCGTGCGTGCGGATCGCCGCCGCCATCGCCACCTGGTTGCCGCGCGGCAAACGCGCGAGCTCGCGCGCTACCGTGGACGACAAGAGCCCCAGTCGGATGTCGTCCTGCAAGACCTCCTCGAGGCGCTCGGCCAGCATCAGGCGGCGGCACACCCACGACTTGTCGCGGCGCAGCGCCTTGCCCACGTCGGCCTGCGTCAGCTTGTGCTCGCGGCACAGCGACCGCACGATCCACGCCTCCTCCACGTCACACAGCCCGCGGTGTCCCGCGTTCGCCGCGATCATCGCTACCTTCGCGGCGGTCGCGTCGGCCACGATCCGCCGCACCCAGATCGTGACGTCGCCGCGGTCCGTCACGACTCGCACCCGCTTGAAGCCGTCCACCAGCACCAGCCGCGCGTCCTCGATCGCCGTCGCCACCAGCACCGGGCTCAGGATCCCCATCCGTTCGATCGACCCGCGGATCCTCGACAGCTCCTCGGGCCCGACGAGCCGCAGCGTCGCGTAGCGCTGATCGATTTGGGCGAGCGCGACCTCATCGCGCGGCTCGGTGGCCGTGGTGGTGTTCATCAAACTCCGTCGACGAGCACGCCAGTCCGACCGCATCGTGCACAGCACGACAGCGGCGGTGATCGCGGCGGGCTCGTCGACGCCACCCTCGCCGATCTTCGCCGGATCCGACCCAACTGAGGCGTCACGTTCTTGCGCCGCTCGCGGTACCGTCGCTGGCGAAGTGCGTGCCGGATTCGGCCCGACCAGCTCCGCTGATACGTCCGCGCCGCTCCGCGCTGGCGAGCACGTCGCGCTCGCCGCGAGCAGGCGGAGTCGCAGTACCGGTGCCGCGGCACGTTGCACATCGTGCACAGCGCCAACACCCGGCCGCACGCCGGGTCTTGGCAAACAACGAGCTGCAACGTGAGCACGGTCCGCATCGACGCGGTGCTCGACATCCGCGCGGACCTGTGCGACCCAACTTGGGTCGCTTCGCGACTTCACGGTCCAGCGGAGCGATAGAGGGCACGGAGGTTCCAGCTCCGTGTCGTCGCTATGTGCGTCATCGCCGACGGTAGCGCGGTCCCGCCCGCCGCGGTGACGACGTTCACCGCGAACCCGCCGGCGAGCAGTCGCGGCGACTGATGCCCTTCACCGCGAGCGGTGATGACTTTCTACGCCGCGATCAACATTCCTCCGCTCCTACGCAAACAGGGCACTCGCACACCGGTGGCACGTCAACCGCGCAAACGTATGGCGAACATGGCACTGATGGCACGGTGGCCGATCAGCGCGTCATCGCCGATTCCGACGAGGAATCAGCAACGTCGACGCGTTTTGTAGTGAGGGCAGAAGGACTCGAACCTTCAACCAGCGGATTAAGAGTCCGATGCTCTACCATTGAGCTATGCCCCCGGTGTTCTAGAAGTCGTTTCGATTTTCAGGAGTGAGACCGGGGCGACTCGAACGCCCGACCTACGGGTTCGAAGCCCGGCGCTCTATCCAACTGAGCTACGGTCCCAGTGCGGGCGCAGTAGATAGCGGCTCACACCTACCTCTGTCAAGGGCCCGACCCAATGCAGGGGTTGGGTGTATCGGTTGCGCTCGACCTCACGTTAATCACACGTAACCAGCTGATCTCTCGTTGCCGGGAGTGGGGTGCTGGAGACAGAAAACCCTAGCTGTATCCAGCAGCTACGTGCGGATTGTCCTTCCCATGCTGATCGCCGTTCAGGTATAGGTCTGATCGATCGTGCTCGTCGAGCCGACGGGGCGATCGCTGGGAGGATTACTGTGGTTCTACGCTCGACTCGACTGAATTTTGTCCTCGGCGCGCTCTTCATGCTCGCGATGGGCGCGTGCGGAAATCTGGGAGGTTGTGGAGCGTGTAGCTCGTCGCAGCCGTTGCCCGGCGGAAAGTTGCCGGCCGATCAGACAGTCGAAGGCGGCGCACAGATCCGCGTGACCCCGGGCGGCTTCACGAAGCTGACCTCGATCCTTCCCGGCTTGTTGAACCAAGGATTGGGCAACGGCTTCTGCGTTCCCGACGGAGACATCAGCCTCGCGGGCTTCCCCCTCGCGAGCTACTGCTTCCAGAACCAGGGCCAGTGCTCGCCGGGCTGTCGCATCGTGCCGACGCTCAACTCGACGAGCGTGAGCGTCACGAACCAGAACCAGCTCAACGTGCGCGTCAGCCTCGATGTCGACGTGACGATCCCGATCGATACGTTCATCACCTCGACGTGCACGGTCCGCGTCACCACGCTCACCGGCTCCGACATCGTCGTCGACGTCAACATCGCGCTCGGCATCAAGCCCGCCGATGGTGAGCTCCAGATCAATGTTGCCGGTATCAACAACCTCGACCTCGGCGGCATTCGCTTCATCAGCAACGGCGGAGCGGTCTGTGACATCGCGGCCGGCGCCGGAAACTTCCTGACGATCATCCTCGACTTCATCGCCTCGAACCTGAGCGGCCTGCTCACGCCGATCCTCGACAACGTGATCCAGGGCCTCCTGCCGAGCCCGCTCGGCCTCGCCGGCATGATGGATGTCGGCACGCTGCTCGAGGCTGTCTCGCCCGGTACCACCGCGTTGATGGAGGCGCGGATCGTCCCCGGCGGTTACGTGCGGATGAACAACAACGGCCTGTCGCTCGGGGTGATCACCGGGCTCAACGCCGACGAGGATCCGTCCACGCGAGGCATCGGCCTGACGAGCGAGCCGAACCTGTGTGTGCCGCCGCTGCCGGCGCCGAACTTCGGTGCGCCGCCCGCGAGCCTGCCGATCACGTCGCGCTCGACCTACGCGCTCGGCGTCGCGAACGAGTTCAACGGCGTACCCGAGCCGGTGGGCGCGGATCTCGCGATGGGCATCTCCGAGACCACGCTCGACCTCGCCGGCCACCACGCGGTCACGTCGGGCATGATGTGCCTCGGCATCGGCACGAGCTTCATCAATCAGCTCAACGTCGGCACGATCGGGATCCTCGTACCGTCGCTCTCCGAGCTCCAGTCGGACAAGGGCAACGATCCGCTGCTGATCGTCACGCGCCCGACGCGCGCGCTCGACTTCTCGATCGGCCTCAACACGCCGGAGTCACCGGCGCTCACGATCCACATCTCGCACCTCGAGGTCGACTTCTACGCGTTCCTCTACGAGCGCTACACCCGCGCGTTCACGCTCGACCTGACGATGAACGTCGGCGTCAACCTCGAGTTCGAGCAGCCGGCCGGCATGCCCGCGGTGATCAAGCCGACCCTCGTCGGGATCTCGGCGGACCAGGTCGAGCTCACCGTCATCAACAGCCAGTTCGTCCGCGAGACTCCGGCCGACCTCGAGGCGGTGCTGCCGTCGGTGTTCGATCTCGTGACGCCGCTGCTCGGCGATCTACCGGCGATCAACGTCCCGAGCTTCGGCAGCTTCTCCCTCGAGAATCTGTCGATCGCCAAGGTGGTGACGCAGCAAGATGACTTCCTCTCGCTGAACGCGACGCTCGGCGCGAGCGCTCAGCTGCGCGGCCTCGCCGACAGCGATCGGTTCGCGGCGGATGCCGTCAAGAACCTCGACGCGCACATCCCGGCGAACCTGCCGCGCAGCGAGGGCCAGGCACGCATCGTCCGCGTCACCACGCCCGAGCCCGAGAAGATCCGCAGCGCGCTCGCCAAGCGCGGCGGCGCGATGCCCGAGGTCGTGTTCGAGGTCGACCGGTTCGACTCGGCCGGTCACGAGCTCGAGTGGGCCTACAACCTGAACGGCGGCATGTTCCGTCCGTACGAGATCGCGAGCCCGCTCGTGATCCGCGACCGCGCCTTCGCGTGGCAGGGCAAGTACACCATCGGCCTCAAGTCGCGCGTGAAGGGCGACTACCACACGGTCTCCGAGACGACCTTCGAGACGGTGATCATCGACTCCGTCGGCCCGAAGATCTTCGCGGACAAGGCCGAGTGGGACGGCGGGCTCTACAAGCTGACGATGCACGACATCGTCAGCGGCCACGACGTCAAGTACGCGCTCGGCACGCCGGGTAGCAGCGCGCCGGAGTCGGCGTGGAGCCAGGGCGGCTACGCGCAGATCACCCGTGCCGACATGGCCCCGTACCTCGTCGGGAACGAGCTCGCGGTCTACTCGAAGGACGAGGTGGGCAACGTATCGGTCGCGCTGATCGCGCCGTTCCACGGCCAGCCCGGCGAGGGCGGCTGCAACTGTGACTCGACCGGCGGCCCGTCGACCGGAGGGATCATGCTGTTCCTCGTGGTCGGCTTCGTGCTGGTCGGGCGCCGTCGTGTCGGCCTCGCGCTTCGCGCCATGGCACGCGTGCCGTCGGGTCGCACCCCGGGGCTTGCTCGCCTGGCGGCTCGCCCGCGCGCGATGGTGACGGTCGCGACGTGGGCCGGCCTCTCGGTCGCGCTCTCGCTCGCCCCGGGCTGCAGCTGCAACAAGAACGCGGGCAAGGCGTGCGAGGTCGCGGCGGACTGCGGCCCGGACTTCTGCGACAAGGGCGAGATCGCGTTCTGCATCGAGGGCACGTGCGTCTGCTCCGATGACATCCCGATCGGCAAGCTCGGCCCGTACTCCGATATCGCCGTCGGCGCCGACGGTTCGATCTGGGTCTCGGCCTACCATCAGGAGTACGGCGATCTCGTCGTCGCGCAGGTTGATCCCACGGTGGGCCGCATCCCCGACGAGTCGTGGGAGTGGGTCGACGGCGTGCCCGACGGCCCGGTGATCGTGCCGGACTCGCTGTATCGCAACGGCATCGCCGAGAAGGGCGAGGACGTCGGCATGTACACGAGCATCGCGGTCGCGCCGGACGGCACGCCGATGGTGACGTACTTCGATCGCGACATGGGATCGCTCAAGTTCGCCGCGCGGGTCGGCGGCGTCTGGCAGACCCACGCGATCGAGGTCGGCACCGGCGAGCTCGGCGAGACCGGCGGGCTGATCGGCATGTACACGTCGCTCTCGCTGCGCACCGACGACGGCCGCCCCGGCGTCGCGTACCTCGCGCACGTCTCGGACGTCGCCGGCGGGCCGCGCGCCGAGGTCCGGTTCGCGGCCTCGCAGTCGGCGATTCCAGGTTCGTCGGCGGAGTGGATGACGTGGATCGTCGACACCGCGCCGCTGCCGCCCGAGGATCCGGTGAACCCGAACATCTATCCCTTGCCCGAGGGGCTCGGCCTGTTCGTCGATCTCGCCCGGCTACCGAACCACGCGCCGGTGGTCGTCTACTACGATCGCAGCGCCGGTGATCTGAAGCTCGCGAAGTTCAACCCGGCGTCGGGGCAGTTCGCCGCCCCCGTCGTGCTCGACGGCGCGGGCGATATCGACGCCGGATGGTCGCCGTCGGTCGGCGTCGATACCGCGGGGGTCGTCCATGTCGCGTACGTCAATGCGACCACCGACGACCTCGTGTACGTCACCGATGCGGTGGGCGCGCAGGTCGAGCTCGTCGACGACGGCCGTCGCATCGTCGGTACCACCGTCGATGGTCTCCCGAAGCCCGAGTATCACTTCGTCGGCGACGACGCCTCGCTCGTGCTCGCAAACGGGACGTTGCCGATGATCGCGTACCAGGACGCCACGACGCAGGAGCTCCTCCTCGTGACCCGGCAGGTCGATGGCACGTGGGCACGCAGCTCGATCGCCGGCGCGACCGATCCGTGGCCGGGTGGCTACGGCTTCTTCGCCGCCGACGTCGTTCACGGCGCCGAGATCTTCATGTCGACGTGGGTGATCGATCAGCCCAACAACGGCGACAACTGGGTCGAAGTCTTCCGGCGCCTCACGACGATCCAGTAGTTGCCAGGTAACGGGATCTCGGCCTCGACTGAACGTTGATCTCGGCTTGACTAGCCGCAGGCCGAGCAGTGGTCCGCATCTTGGTTCCATTGCTCCTGGCCGCGAGCGGCTGTGACGACAAACCGTCACCATCTCGGGCTTTGCTGTCCGAGGTGAAACAGCCGCTCCCCGTCGCCGTCATGCGAGCGATGATCGCTCCGGGTGAGCCGTGCACTCGCCGGTTTCGCTCGAGCATGCCGAAGTCCTATGTGGCTCGCGCATGGGTTACCCGGAGCAATGAAGGTTTCTTGACGATCGCGTTCCGAGCAGGAGATCGATCGGAGTTCAACGCGTGTCTCGCGGACGCGATTCGAGCCGCGAAGATCCCGGTAGACCTCGCGGGTCCCGTGGAAGTGCCGCCAGCTCCGCGGTCGATACGGCCTGGTCGGACGCAAGAAATTGGCGCGAGCGCGAGTGGCGTCTTACGATTTGCCACATCGTGGGCCGGTGGTGCTCGACCTCGTCCTACAGCCGTTCGTCTATAAGGAGAACCGAATGAATCGCGTCTCGAAGCTCACGTTTGTCGCGACCGCTTGCCTCGCGGTCATGGGTGGATCTGTCTTCGCACAGGATCCAGCGCCGGATCCAACTGCGGGCGACCCCGCCGCGCCTCCCCCTCCTTCAGGAGCTGCCGCCCCGGCGGCCGCCGGTGGCAAGGGCTCCAAGATCATCGGCGTCGATGCCGCGGTCATCCTACCGCTCTCCGACTACGCCGACCTCGTCACGCTCGGCCTCGGAGTCCTCGGCAGGTTCGAGTTCGGCGTCAACGACACGCTGGCGATCACCGGCCGCGTGGGGTTTGTCTACAACGTCATCAAGAGTGACTTCGAAGGCTTCAGCCTGAACTTCGTCCCGATCTACGCGGGCGCCAAGTACAAGATCGGAACGAGCGGGCTGTTCGCGTTCGGCGAGGTCGGCTTGACGTACACGCTGGCCACCATCGACGTCGGCGGCGTCTCGGCGAGTGACTCCGAGATCAACCTCGGGCTCACCGCAGGCGCGGGCTACCAGATGGGCAAGATCTCGCTGCGGGGCAACCTCCTGTTGCCCGACATCGGCGAAACCGGCGTGCTCGGCATCATGGCCAGCTTCGGCTACGACCTGACCTCGCTGTAGCGAAGTCGCGCGAGCGCTGCATCGACCGGCTCGGCGGGCCCCCCGTCGAGCCAGGTCACGACGGCGCGATCGAGCTCGGTGACGGCGGCGCGATCCGCACCGCATGCCGCTGCGTCCGCGAATGGCGCGGCCAGCGGCTTGCCGGCTGCGTGTCGTCGCTTCGCGAGCTCGAGCCGTCCGTGCGCACCACGAGCGATCGCCAGCCGACCCTGCCACCAGGTCCCGGCGAGCACGACCAGGGCGATCACGTCGGTGGGGTCGGGGTAGATCTCGCTACCTCCCACGAGGCCCGACCACGCGCGCTCGACCCAGCCACCGACGAGCGGGGAGAGCTTCATCGCGCCGAACACGATCGCGGTGAGCGCGATCGTTGTCGTCAGCTTCCAGCGCCGGAGCGTGAAGTCAAGCGGCAGCCCCGCGCGCGCCAGGGCCGCCAGCACGAGATCGATCGCGGCGGTCACCACGAGGGGGAACGCGAACACGCCGGCGAAGTCGCTGAGCTTGCCGGTGAGCCACGTCGGCGCGCTCGACCCCTTGAGCACCCAGTCGTTGAGCGCGAGCACCCCGAGCGCGAGGAGCGGCAACGGCGCGAGCAGCTCACTCGCCGGTAACCCTCCTCGTGCGGTGGTGTCCTCGCCGGCGATCACCCGCCACACGCGCGCGTACCTCCGCATCCGTCTCGTGTCGTAGCACGTTGACTCGATCGACGATGCTCGACGATGCTCGACCTGACTGCCGGGCTGGGCAGGGTCGTGTCAGGTCGCCTTACCAAGGAGCTTCCAATGATTCGCGTGTCACACGTATTGATCGCTTCGATCGGGATGACCGGGCTCGCGCTGGCCCAACCGCCGCCGCCGCCACCGGGCCCACCAGCGCCGGCCGGAGCGCCGGGTGCCCCGAGCGGGAACACGATCGGCGTCGATGCGGCGTTCGTGTTGCCGACGGGCGATTACGCGGATGGCGTCGACGCGGCTTTCGGCGTCTTCGGTCGCGTCGAGTTTCAGGTCAACCCGCAGCTCGCGGTCACCGGGCGTCTCGGCGGTCTGCTGCACGCGGTGTCGGGGGACGCGTCGGACGCGGACGTCAGCATCACGATGCTCCTGCTCTACGGCGGCATTCGCTACAACCTGTCCACGAGCAGGGACGGCGTGTTCCTCCTCGGCGAGGCGGGGCTGAACAACATCCGCATCTCGGTCCTGGGAGACTCGGTGGACGAGACCAGCCTGACGTTCAACGCGGGCGGCGGCTTTCAGAGCGGGAAGCTCCAGTTTCGCGGCAGCCTGTTCTTCACGGCGAGTGCGTTCGAAGACCTGTCGAACGGCGACGGTACGAACCTGATCGGGCTCATGGCCACCGTCGGCTACGACTTCGCGTCGTTCTAGGCGCCAGCCGCCGACGCCGGACGCACGCCCGAGCGTCACGCGATTTCGGAGCTTCCTCCGAGGGCCACCGACGCCGATCCACCGAGGGTCGGTGCGATCACGACGCCACGACGTGGCGAGTTGCTGTGGTTCGCACGTCGCCGGCGCGCCGTGTCCGGTCGGCGCTCGGACACCCTCGCGCGTCGAGCGCGGTGGAACCACCGAGCGCCGTCAAGAACCGCGGATTCACGGTGGCACGAACGCTGCTTCGGGAGTGATCGGGGAGCTCTTCAGAGACTCACGATCGCTCGTGAGCCAGATCGGCGGCGACGCCGAGCGCGTTCCATTCAACAAGGATCGTTCTCATGTGCACTCAACGACGCAAGCTACTCGGAGCGCCTGGCACGCTCGTCTCCATTGTCCTCTCGATCCTGGCGGTCGCCGCCTGCGCGGGTAGCACCACCTCGATCGAGCAAGCCTGGATGGCCCCCGCAACCGACCAGGTCCGCCTCCAGCGAGTCGTCGCGATCTACATCGGAGAGGACGGAACGATCCGCCGGTCCGCCGAGGACCGACTGGCTCAGCGGCTCGTCGCGCAAGGAGTCCAGGCGGTTCAAGCCTATGCCGTGCTATCCAGCGACGACATCAAGGATCTCGATCGTGCGAAGGCCAAGCTACGCGCGGCCGGGTTCGACGGCGTGGTCGCCATGCGCATGGTCGACAAGGAGACCGAGATCGAATACGTCCCCGGTACCTTCGACGGATACTGGGGGACCGCGTGGCCGTACTACGGCTACGGCTATGGTTCTCCGGGATACCTCTACAGCGAGGTCGTCGTGCGCATCGAGACCACCGCGTACTCGCTGCACGACAACAAGCTCGTGTGGTCCGCCCTGAGCAAGACCATCGATCCCTACGACACGCGCGAGCTGGTCGACGATGTCACCAAGGTGGTCGCGACCGAGCTCGGAAAGCGCGGCGTCGTCGTGGCGACGCGCACCCCCCGGCCCCCGCTGCAAGGCTGACGTTCTCGCCGACGCCAGGTCGATTTGCTCGGGGTGGCCATCTCGAGTCGTGCACCGGCGCCGAGTCGGTTTACAATCAGCGACGATGATCGGGACGACGGTCGGGAGCTACCAGATCACGGAACGGCTGGCCGAGGGCGGGATGGGCGAGGTGTTCATCGCCAAGCACGCCGTGATGGGTCGCGACGCGGTCGTGAAGCTGCTCAAGCCGGAGCTCTCTCACAACGAGGAGATGGTGCGGCGGTTCTTCAACGAGGCGCGCGCCGCCGCGTCGATCAACGATCCGGGCATCGTCCAGGTGTTCGACGTCGGCTACACGAACGATCACCGCGGCTACATCGCGATGGAGCGGCTGCGGGGCGAGACACTCGCGCACCGGCTGCGCACGCGTGGCATGCCGATCGAGCAGGCGGTCCATGTTCTCCGGCTGCTCGCGCGCACGCTCGACGCCGCCCACGCCCACGGCATCGTCCACCGCGACCTCAAGCCCGACAACATCTTCCTCGTCCCCGATCGCGACGTGCCCGGTGGCGAGCGTACGAAGATCCTCGATTTCGGGATCGCGAAGCTCGCCGGTGCAGGCTCGACCCAGCACGCGACTCGCTCCGGTAGCATCTTCGGCACACCGGCATACATGGCGCCGGAGCAGTGCTCGGACGCGGCCACCGTCGATGCGCGCGCCGACCTCTACGCACTCGGCTGCATCGCCTACGAGATGCTGAGCGGCAAGCCGCCGTTCGGGTTCGGCGGGCTCGAGCTCCTCGCGTCCCATCTGCGCGACGAGCCCGTGCCGCTCCGGCAGCGCAATCCGAGCGTCCCGGCGTGGCTCGAGGAGGTCGTGCATCGGCTGCTGCGCAAGTCGCCGTCCGAGCGTCACGCGTCGAGCGCCGATCTCCATGGCGCGCTCGATCCGCGCGGATCCGCGGCGATGCTCGCGCAGGTGCCGTCGACGGTGCCGCCCACGATGCCGCCGACGCAGGCGTCGCTGTCCGCGGTGACGCCGTCGCCGATGTTCCCGCGCACGTCGCCGACCCCGATCCCGGGATCGTCGATCGGGACAGAGGCTCCTCCCCAGCCGTCGGGGATGGCGCCTAACGTGGCGCCGGTGCTCACCACGCACGCGACCGCGTCGGGGATGGTCACCACGTCACCGCCACCGGCACGCTCGAAGCTGCCGCTGATCATCGGTGGGCTCGCGGTCGTCGCGGCGGCCGTCGTCGTGATCGTGGTCCTCGGGTCCAGGCCCAAGGAAGCCGATCCGGTGGCCGCGCCGATCGCGCAGCCCAAGCAGGTCGGCAACCCGCTCGCAGACGCGTTCGAGGCCGCGCGCGCCGAGCGGTGGGAGGACGCGATGGCGCACGCATCGAAGGTCCCGGCCGACAGCCCCGACCACGCGCGCGCGAGCGAGATCACCGCACGCGCGAAGTCCGAGCTGCCGAACCGCGCCGCGCTCGAGACGGCGACCACCGAGCTCGGGGCCGGTGACACGACGGCCGCGCGCAACGCCGCGTCGAAGATCGCGGACGCGAGCGTCTATCACGCTCGCGCGCTCGCGATCATCGCGAAGGCCGACGCGGCAAAGCTCGCGCTGGCGCAGGTCAAGCCTCCGAGGGATCCGAAGAAGGATCCGAGGAAAGATCCCAAGAAGGATCCGAAGAGAGATCCGAAACTCGATCCGAAGCTGATCGTCGATGTGGGAAGCGCTGCGCCTCCACCGCCTCCCCCCGAGCCGGAGACTCCGAAGCTGGGCTACGAGGACGCGATGTCCAAGGCGCGTCACGATCTCGGCGCCAAGCAGTACGGAGCCGCGCTTCGCAATGCCAAGGCCGCCCTCGCATCGAAGCCCGGCGACGGCGACGCGTTGATGCATGCGACGATCGCGGCGTGTGGTCTGGGCAACAAGGTCGTCGCGCTCGGATACCTCCCCAAGAACCGCAGCGCCTACCGTGAAAACTCGTTGAGCCGGTGCTCGAATCTGCGCGTCGACCTCGAGTGACCTGCACGCTGCCTTGACCGGACCGCGAGGGCAGCCCTATCGTCTTCGACCAGGGGGAATCCAAGGGTATGAGCCTATCTAGGATCGGACGGATCTTGATCGCCATCGGCGCCGTCGTGCTGTGTGCATCCAGCGCGAAGCAAACACCGAAAGCCACCGGACCGGTGGGCTTCGGTTCGACGCAGAAGAACGTCGTGTTCTACGAGTCGCGCCCGAGGTTCGAGTGGCCGCACACCCGAGGTTCGACCTATCGCGTCGTCCTGTGGCGCGTGCCGATCCGTGGTGGTCAGCGGGTCGCCATCTACGATCAGCAGAACTACACCGAGCGCAACTGGCTGCCGGCCGACGATCTCGACTTCGAGACGCGGTACGAGCTCTACATCTACAACGACGCGCAGCAGGTCATCACGTCGTGGGGGTTCACCCTCGGGTACCAGCCACCGCAGGTGATCTCGCCCGCCCCGAACGGCAAGGTGCGCAACCTGTCGCCCGACATCCGCATCGCGCCGTTCGCGTATCCGTACGTCTTCTACTCGTTCGAGCTCGCCGACACGAAGACGTTCGACAAGATCATCGACAGCGGCTTCGTCCCGCACCAGGACAACGTCAAGCAGTTTCCCGGCAAGGACAACGAGCTCAACACCTCCGACGACATCCGGTTCATCGAGTGGGGAACCAGCCGCGTCCTCAAGCCGAACAAGACCTACTACTACCGCGTCAGCGGCTACTACTATCAGAAGAACGATCTGGCCTCGGGCACGGTCCCCGAGAAGACGAACGCGCTCGGCAAGTCAGAGGCGGTCGGCGAGTTCTCGATTCCACCGCAGTCGGGCTCCGACTCGCTGGCGAACGTCACGCAGGTGACGCGTGACAACCAGCGGACGTGGATGCCCTCGATCAACAAGCGGCTCAACATCGCCTACGTGATGGAGCTCCCCGACGGTGGCGCCGAGATCCGCGTCGCGGGCGCGACGTCGAAGGCCGGCATGCCGGTGTTCGATACCGGCCGCGAGGAGTTCACCAAGTCCGTCAAGGGCTCTACCGACCGGCATCCCCAGTGGGACGTCGACGGCGAGGGCCTGTTCTTCGACTCCAACCGCTCGAACAAGGTGAACAACATCTGGTTCAAGCGGCGCGACGCCCGCGGCTACACCCAGCTGACGTTCCACAACGTCGATGCCGGGTTCCCGACGATCTCGAAGGATGGGAGCCGCGTGGCCTACCAGGTCGCGAACACCGAGAACGCAGCCGGGTGGTCGATCTGGGTCGTCGATCGCGATGGCCGTTCGGCGACCGAGCTCGGCGCCGGCGAGTTTCCGCAGTTCTCTCCGGACGGCTCGAAGATCGCGTTCTCGCAGAAGGACGCCACCGGTAACAGCCAGATCTGGGTGATGGACACCAACGGCGGCAACCGCGTCCAGCTCACCAACGACTTCAACAACATCTATCCGACGTGGCACCCGGGCAGCAGACGCATGGCGTTCATCTCGGATCGCGCGGGTAACCACGACATCTGGATGATCGAGCTCGACGGCGCGCGCATGGTCCAGTTGACCAACTACCTCGGTCCGGACACCACGCCCGAGTTCACGCCCGACGGCCGCTACATCCTGTTCTCGTCGACGCGCGGCGGCGAGGTCTATCACATCTGGATGGGTGAGATTTCGGCTCAATAACGACCGCAGCGAGCGCGTGCAGTCGCACGGGCGGGCACCTCCGGGTGCCCGTCTTGTCGTCTGCGACAAAAGTGACGACGCGGAATTTGCCTGCGCGCTCTCACGTTGTCATCGTTCGAGGATGCGCCACGCGTACGTCATCGCGATGCTGGGGTTCGCCGTCGGGTGCCGTTCGCCGGTGTCGGCCGCGACGGGAGATTCCGGGGTCGTCGCGGTGGCGACCGATGCACGCCTCGTCGATGCCGGGGTCGGCGACGGCGGCGCGGTCGCGATCGCGCCGTGTGCGCCCGAGGAGCCAGCGCCGGCCCCGCCGACGCACGATCAGCTCACGCTGACGAAGACGACGTTCAAGGATCTGCCCGGCTGGATCGACGACAAGCACTCCGAAGCGGTGCCGTCGTTCTTGCGATCGTGCGAGATCCTCGCGGCGCAGCGCGATGATCAGCCGGTCGGTCACGATGGCCACGGTGGGTTCGTTCGGCAGTGGCGCAAGGCGTGCGCCGCAGCGAAACAGCTGGCGACCGGCGATGACGTGGCCGCGCGCAAGATGTTCGAGGCCGAGTTCGTCCCATGGACCGCCGCGGGCAAGGCCGGCGTCAACGGCAAGATGACCGGCTACTACGTGCAGGAGATGAAGGCGTCCCGCAAGCGGGGCGGCATCTACCAGACCCCGGTCTACGGGCGACCGAAGGACCTCGTGATGGTCGATCTGTCCAAGCACATCCGGGACTCGCACGGCCAGCGGATCTGGGGCCGGCTCGACGCCAAGGGCGAGCTCGTCCCGTTCCACACGCGCGAGGAGATCCGCAACGGCGCGCTCGCCGGCCGCGGGCTCGAGCTCCTGTACATCGCCGAGCCGATCGACCTGTTGTTCGCGCACATCGAGGGCTCGGCGAAGGCCAAGCTCGACGACGGCACGGTCATGTGGCTCGAGTTCTCCGGCAAGAACGGCCGCGCGTACAAAGGGGTCGGCGGGATCCTGAAGGGGCTGGGTGAGCTGAAGGCCCCCGGCAGCGGGACGATGCAGGGCATTCGCAAGTGGTTCGAGCGCAACCGCGCCCGCTGGAACGAGATCGTCGACCAGGTGCATTCGTTCGTGTTCTTCGCCGAGTCGAAGCTGCCGGGCGCCGTCGGATCGCAGATGGTGATCCTGACGTCGCGCCGTTCGATGGCGATCGACCGTGCGTTCATCGCGCAGTCGACGCCGATCTGGGTCGAGACGCGCGCGCCGATCGCGGGGACCGCGGGCTACGGTCCATGGCGCCAGCTCTTGATCGCGCAGGACACCGGCGGTGGCATCCTCGGCGCGGTGCGCGGGGACATCTACTGGGGCGATGACAGTGCCGCCGCAGACGTCGGGGGTCGGATGGGTGGTGCCGGGCGCTACTGGCTGCTGCTACCGAAGGGCGTGTCCAGGTAGCGATCAGGGCAGCGGGACGTCGGTCTCGCCGCGTTTCCACCGGCTGTCTCCGTCGGCATCGACGAGGATCGGGCTCGCGATCGCGAACGGCGTGACGCCCGGCCGGTTCCACTTGGCCTTCTGGTAGGTCCCGGTCTGCTCGAGCGGCAGCGGCGAGTCGCCATCGGCGGTGACGCCGATCCAGGTGTCGGCGGTGCCGACCTCGACCGGACCTTCCCAGCGGTGGGTGCGCACGCCCGGAGGGACGTCGATCGTGTGCACGAGCTTCGGGCCGGTCGGGGTTCCGACGGTGATGCGAATCCGCTCGCTTCGCACGAACCGCGCCTGGGCGAGCGTGATGTCGATCCACACCGAGCTGCTCGCGCGAACGCTCTGCCCGGGACCGACCGTCGGGGTCGCGCCCTTCTGCGCGGCGACCTCGACGTCGAGCCACGGTCCGCTCGTCGCGATGACGCGGCGCCCGCGGATCGCGGCGATGAACCCGGCCTCGTCGAATGGCTGCGTGCGCAGATCGTCGACGAACACGTAGCTGCGGGTGGTCCCGTCGAGGACGCGGTTGAGATCGTGCGTGTCGCTGTTGCCGAGCGGCGCGATGAGGTGACCGTGATCGAGCATCGTGTAGAAGTCGCGCACGCCATCGTCGAACCGGCGATCGCCGGGGACGTTGAACGCGGTGTAGCCCGCGAGCACTTCGACGGCGTCGAAGTCGATCGGGAACGGCGGTGGCCAGGTGACGCCGTTCCACCGCGTGCCGTCGTAGAGGGCGGTGACGCGAAACCGCGGGTGATTGAGCTGCACGATCGGCCGCCCGGGTAACGAGCGGGCGAGCGCGAACATCTGCTCCGCGTTCGCCTTCACGATCCTGTCCTCGGGTGGGCTGCCGCCGCGCGGTGCCGTGCGATCGACGACGACCGGATAGACTCCGACGTGCAGCTGCTCCGACGTCAGCTCGTTCGAAGCGATCGAGGCGATCGAGCCACCGAGCCCGAGCTCGGCGATCTCGGCATCGAGGTCACCGTTGGTATTGTGATCCGAGAGCCCGACCACCTGGATGCCGGCCGCGGCCTGCGCGATCACGCGCTGCGGGTTCGGCACCGTCGAGTCGTTCGAGGCCGCGGCGTGGACGTGAAGATCTGCGGCGAGCGTGCCGTGCGGCGTCCAGGCGCGGTCGAGCGGGATCGCGAGGTCGACGCGCCCGCGCTCCGCCGTCAGATCGACCTCGCCTTCCCAGCGCTCGTACTCGATGCCGCGCCACGCCCACACCTTGTAGCGGCCATAGGGAATCGCCGGCGACGGGCTGCAGGAATCGACGCCGATCGGGACCTCACCGGTGCCGTTGCCGAGGATGAGCCCATCCCAGGACCCGACGACGCCGGGCGCGATCCGGCAGGCCTTCGCGGCTTGCCACTTGTCGTACAGATCGAGCTTGCCGATGTGCACCGCGGTGCCCATGGCGTCGAACAGCAGCACGCGTGCACCGACGGGCTTGCCTCGATCGGTCACGTGCACGACGAGGGTCGTCGTCGAGACCACGACGCCACCGCCGGGTAGCCGCAACCACCAGGCGATCGCGAGGATCAGCACCACGGCGAGCAGCCCGGCGATCGCCAGCCGCTTGCGGGTCACGGCAACCGGAACTCGGCACCGGCCGTCACGGCCAGGCCGAATTGCGGCTCGAGCCCGAGGCCGCGACCGAACCGGCCGAAGCCGAGCGTGACCTCGCCGAGGCCGACGATCGCCACGCCCGGCGAGACCCGCGCGCGTACGCCACCGCCCACGTGGAAGGGGATCGCGAGGCCCGAGAGGTCGTCGTCGCCGAACCGCACGTACGACACGCCGACCGCCGCGCGCGCGAACGGCCGGAACGGGCCCTGCCCCGCGAACATCCGCCGCACACCTGCCGCGATCTCGATCGAGCCGCCGTCGGCGAGGCCGTGGTCGCACACGACGGCGTCCATCCGATCGCGGAAGCACGCGGCAGCGCCGCCGCCGAACGTGAACGCCGCGGTGCCGTCGAACCAGTCCTGCGACGATAGCTGGTAGAGGTAGTGCCCGGTGATCCGCAGCCCGCCGGCCGTGACGCGCCCGCCGGTCGCGAGCCCGGTGGTCACGCCGATGCCCTGGTCGCCGAGATCGTCGGTCGCCGTGGGCTTCGCAGGAGTCTCGGTGATCGCGGTCGGATCCGAGGTGATCGTGCCGGGTGCGGTCGTGGTCGCGGGGGGCACGTCATCGCCATGCGCGAGCCCGCTGCTGGCCACGATGGCGATCGCGATCAGTCGCCGCGACATACTCGTACCTTGGTGTTCGGGTCCGCGCGCAGGTTCTCCTCGTTGCAGACCCAGCGCGGGCCGAGGAAGTCGCAGTCGACGTCGTCGGCGCACACGAACAGGCACACGCCGCCCTCCTTGTCGATGCAGTCGGAGCTGCTCGGGCAGTCCTCGATGCTGCTGCAATCGGCCGTGCAGAACCCGTCGGGAAAGTCGTCGCTCGGCACCAGGCACCGGTCCTCGCATTCGGCCGTGACCTCGCAGCGCGCGCCGAGCACCCGCGACACGTCCTCCCCTCCGCAGGCCGTCATCGCGACCATGACCAGACCCAGCGTGATCGCGCTCCTCATCGGGCACGAACCTACCATTCCGACACCGCACCGCCAGTTGTTGGACGAGCTCAGCGGCGCTTGCGTCGTCGTCGTGTCGCACCCGCGGCGTGAGCGAGCGCCGAGACCAGCGCTTCTGCGGCGCGTGGTGAGTCCCTCGCCGCATCGACGAACGGTTGCAGCGAAGTCTCGAGATCCTCGCCGCCTCGCAGCGGACCGCGCGCAGCCCACAGCAGCTCGAGCGCGCGCTGCGCCGCGACCTCGCCGATCAGCACCGCAAACTGCGGCGTCGCGATCACCGCGAGCCGCGCGAGATCCGTGATCGCGCACGCGGCGAGCCTTCCACCGCCCATCACCCAGTCGGCGAGTGCATCCCACGCGCGCACATCGATCACCGCGGCCTCCGGTGGTGCCTCCGGTACGCGCACCACGTTCGGCGCGACGGCCCCTTGCTCGGGAGGCGTGATCATCACGTGCCGTTCGTGGCCGCGCTCGAGCACCAGCATGCGAACGAAGCGCCGCTCGTAGTGCGCGTCGATGCGCGCCGAGACGAAGCCATCGAGGGTCGCCGGCGAGCAGCCGTCGAGCCCGTGGCGGCGCTGCCGACCGTCGGGCATCTGGAGCAGCAGTGCGTCGGCGTCGAGCTGGACTTCGGCTCGCGCGGAGTAGAACGGAATCGGATCGCGATACAGGGCGGTTCGCCCCATCTCGGCATCGTAGCGCACCACTCCCGGTCCCGGCAGGACCAAGTTCAGCGGGTCGTCGTAGGCTTCTTCGGCTTTGCCGTGGCCTTCACGGGGGGGCCCCCCGCTGCAAGCGCTGCGGCTGCCGCCGCGCGCTTCTTCTTGCCTTTACCGGACTTTCCGTCGACGAGGGCCGCCGCCCGCTTCTGCTCGGTGACCACATCTGCGTTCTTCTGCGACTGCAGCCGGCGGATCGCGCGCAGCCGGAGCGTCCGATCGAGCTTCGGCAGGAACGCCGCGGCTTCCTGGATCTCGGGCACGAGCCCCGACCGGACCTGAGCGTCCTCCTTGAGCAGGAGCGCACGGAGCTGATCGGGCGAGCTCAGCGCGCGCAGCTTCGCGATCGTCGCGGGGTTCCGCAACGCGCGTGCGAGCCGCCCCAGGATCGGCAGGTGAAGTCGGTCGTACTTGAGGCCGAGCAGGAAGAACAGGTACGTCGGATTGTTGTCCGGCGAACCGAACATGATCCCTTCCCAGGATCGACCGACGATGATGAACGGCCGGCCGATCTTGCCCTTGTCCCTCGCGCGCGTGTGCAGGAACGCGACGCCACCCTCCATCGCCGTCGACGAGAGCGACTCGCGCTCGACCACCGCACCGACGAACCACGGCTTGTCGAGCAACCACCCGTTCGTGTATGCGCGCGCCGCGAGCTCTTCGATCACGCCGACCGGCGTGCGTGAACGCAGCGTCGGTATGATCGCCGTGTCCGGAACCAGATCTTCGAGCGGGAGCTTCATCCCATCGGGGATGTCCGCGAAGCTCTCGTCCTCGCCAACCAGCTGCTCTTCGATCCACGCATCGATCGCCGGGCGCTTGAATCGCCACTGCTTGTCGACCTGCAACGAGGGGATCTTGCCTGCCATCACCAGCTTGGAGACCGTCGCTTCGTCCAGGTGAAGGTAGGCCGCCAGCTCGTGCATGGTCAGCAACTGCGCGTCGGTACCGCGGTTTTTAGCCATGTCGGGAGTCGAGGGATTCTAGAAGGTGGTGAACGCGCGCGCTAGCCGTTGGCAGCGTAAGATTTTGCAATGCAGCCGCGGTGGTCGATCCGCCGAGCCAGGGTGCTTGTTGGCACGAAGTTCCTGCTGATCGCGGGTCTGGTGGGGTTTGTCCTGATCACCTGGCTCGTCGAGTTGGTGGCGGGCCTCGATCGTGCCGTCCACCTCGGCCCGATGCTGGCCGCGGTCATGGCCGGCATCCCGGCCATCTTCTGGCTCGGGTTTTTCTACGTCATGGATCGCCACGAGCCCGAGCCGAAGCAGCTCGTCGCCGGCGTGTGCGTGCTCGGCGCGCTCGTTGCGGGGCCGCTCGCCGACTTCGTCCAGTACCAGGTGGTCCCGCCGGGGGCGCTCGAGGTCCACGGCCTGTCCGCCCTGTCCCTCGATCGCGTACTCTACGCCGTCCTCATCGCCGGCCTCGCACAGGAGATGTGCAAATACGCCGTCGTTCGCTACACGGTGTACATGTCGCGCGAGTTCGACGAGCCCATGGACGGCATCGTCTACATGATGGCGTGTGGCACCGGCTTCGCCGTCTGGGTCAACTACCACCGGCTCTCGGACCAGGGCCACTCGGTCTACCTGTCCACCGCCGCGGCGCAGGCCGTCGTCACCACGCTCGCCCACGCCTCGTTCGCAGGTGCGCTCGGCTACGTGATGGGACGCGCGAAGTTCTCACGGCGTAGCGCACCGATCCGCGGGATCCTGTTGTTCGGCGGCCTGCTCGGCGCCGCCATGCTCAACGGTCAGTTCGCCGTCGTCGAGGCGTGGGTCATCCAGACCGGCATGGCACAGCATCCGTGGCGCGGGGTCGGCTACGCCGCCGTGTGTGCCTCGGCAGTCTTCCTCGGGATCTGGTTCGTCTCGCAGCGCCTGCTCTCCAAGTCGCCGTTCCGGAGGTCGCCATGACCAAGAAGCCCAAGGGCGGCCAGCGGCGATCGCGCAAGACCCCGGTCGCGGGTTCGCCCGAGGCCGCTCCACCGACCCCACTCGAGGTCGCGGCGGCTCCATCGATCCCAGTCGAGGTCGAGGCGACCGCCCCTGCCAACGTCCCTCCGCCTCCAACCGCCGACGCGCCACCTCTGGTGGTGGTCCCGGCGCCTCCAGTCGCGGAGCTCGCTGCGCTGCCCCCAACCAAAATAGCTGCCCCGGAGCCCGTCCCTGATCTCGCCGCGCTGCCCCCGGCTCCTGCCGCGGCGGTGCCCGAGCTGGCCGCCCCGCAGCCGGTCGCAGGGCTCGCTACTCCGGCTGCTGCGGTCCCGAAGCCCGCGGAGCTCGTCGCAGAACCCATCTCCGAGCCCGCGCCGCGCGCTGTGGTGGCACCGGAGACCGTCGCAGATCTGACCGCACCCAGGGCCGAGCCAGACTGGACCACGGCGCCGTCTCGGACCGAGCCCGTCGAGCCCGTCGCCACGAGCGAGGGTGACAAGCTCCCCAAGGATCGTCGCCGGGGCGGCGACCGCCGGCGCAAGAAGGTCCGCCCTGCAGAGGAGGTGGCGACCGCGATCGCGACCGACGTCGGCGAGGCCAAGGTCTATTCGGATCCGGAAGCCGCGACGCTTCCCAGTCCCGACTCGTGGGACGAGAAGCCGCTGATCGGGCTCGTGGCGCCGGTTCCGGCGGCTCCGGCTCCGAACCAGGATTCCTCGCTCGACCCTGCGGCGGCGGCGTTCGAGGCCGCGCGGATCGCCGGCGAGATCGTCGGCGATATCGAATCGGCACAGGGTGCGGCGATCGTCGCGGCCGCGGCGGCGGGTGCGGCGATCGAGGCAGCGCGTGCACGGCGTGCCGCCGGTGCGCCGCCCGTCGTGGCGGGTGGAGAGGGTGACGCTGCGGGAGATGTCCCGGTGATGAAGCTCGGCCCCGACGGGCTGCCGATCGATCCGGTGACGACCGTGCGCATGCACCGCGAGCGGATCCTGCGGGCGCTCGCCGACGACATCGCGGCGAACCCGACGCTCGCCGAGGG
>Ga0299915_10000459_pt1 | contig 30795 bp, 30 predicted proteins | sample RVTome_13_FD_200263 | JGI IMG/M metagenome (GOLD analysis project Ga0299915, IMG submission 200263) | Soil microbial communities from uranium-contaminated site in the Upper Colorado River Basin, Wyoming, United States - RVT92D227 (version 2) ...
GGCGAATTGGTCCTCGACGATACTGCACCCGAACCGGGGGTGAACATCTTCATCCAGCCGGCGGGCAAGAGGCTCAAGGACGTGAGTCTCCTCTCCGGCGGGGAGAAGGCCTTGGCGGCCATCGCCTTTATCTTCGCGCTCTTTCTGCTGCGCCCCACCCCCTTCTGCCTCTTGGATGAGGTGGATGCCGCCCTGGACGATGCCAATATCGGCCGCTTCGCACGCGTCTTACAGGAGCTGAGCAGTCAATCGCAATTCATCATGATCAGCCACAACAAGGGGACCATGGAGATCGCCGATGCCCTCTACGGCATCACCATGGAGAGCCCCGGTGTATCCAAGGTCGTCTCGGTCCGGTTGAACTAGTCCTTATTGATTGCCCGAATCCCGCATCCCCCCGTCGCCGCCGTGATCGGAGCTTAACCGGTCCTGGTATATGAACGTGTATGGCTGATTTATCAAAAACCGCATCTCCCCAGATCCATTGCCTCCGGGCCTCGGCTGGCGCGGGCAAGACCTACCAGCTTACCATCAGGTTTCTCTCCCTCCTGGCGCAGGAGGAGCCCTCGCCCGAGACCCTGAGTCAGATTGTGGCCATCACCTTCACCAACCGGGCCGCGGCGGAGATGAAGGAGCGGATCATCCGCGCCCTCAAGCAGATTGCGCTCAAGGCTGCGGATGGGGCCAGGCTCGCGCGCGAGACAGGACTCAAGCCCCCGAAGGCCGCGGCCTGGCTCGATATCATCCTCGCCCATTTCAGCGATTTTCATTGCCGCACCATCGACAGCCTGGTCTACGCCCTGCTGCGCGCCTTTTCCTTGGAGATGGGGCTTAAGCCGGAGCTCGAGGTGGTCTTTGAGGAAGATGCCGTCCTCGACCTCTGCTTCGACAGGCTGCTGACACGTGTCAATTGGAGGGAGGCGGAGGATCGGCTCTGCCGGCTCTTTACCGACCTTCTCGAGACCTATCTCAGGATAGAGGAGGCAGGGGGGCTCGTGGTGGAGAGGGGGATCAGGAGGAGGATCCGGGAGCTCTATAAAAAGGCCGATTGCCCCTGCCTGGCCGGTCCCTCACCCGATCTGGCGCGGGCAGAGGGGGAGCTACGCAGCGCGGCCGAGGGGCTCCTGGCGGCAATACGCCAGGCAGGGGTTGAGGATGGGCTCAATAAGAGGAGCTTTCAGGCGGCTTACCTGGAGGACCCGCTCTTCCATGTGGAAAAGGTGTTTTTCGAAAAGGCTGCCTTTTCCGAGTTGCTGACGACCAAGGCCCGGGGGCTCGACGAGCGCCAGCGTGCCCATCTCGATGCCCTCTTTCAGGGGCTCAAGCAGGCGCGGGCGCTTTACCTGGCTGTCTTGGCCAGGGCGCGGGTCCACGCCTATATGAGGGCGCTGGAGGAGTTGCAACACGAGATGAGATGGCTCTCCGAGCGCGAAGGGGTGATCCTCGGCGGGGGATGGCACTCCCTGGTCAGGGGCTATCTGCAGGGCGGCCCCGCAATGGGCGCCCATGCCTTTCTGAAGCTGGGGTCGCGGGTACGTCATTTCCTCATCGACGAATTCCAGGATACGAGCCGCCCCCAGTGGGAGGCCCTCCTCCCCCTGCTCGAGGAGAGCCTGTCCACAGGGGGGAGCCTCTTTTATGTGGGTGACGTCAAACAGGCCATCTATGGGTGGCGGGGAGGGGACTGGCGACTTTTCCAGGAGGCAGCCGCCGCGTCGTTCCCCAGCGTCCCGCAGGAGGGGAGGAGGGCGGAGACCCTGGCGATGAACTATCGCTCGCTGCCCGCGATCGTCGATTTCAACAACGGGCTCTATCGCCTCTTTGCCGACGCGGAATTCTGCCGGCGGATCGCTCAGGTCATCCTCGGAGAAAAGGCCGAGCAGTGGGCACAGGAGCTCATGGCTCATTCAATCATGCGCAACTTTGAGGATGTGGAACAGGAGATCGCCCCTCGGCTGCAGCAGGGCCGCGAAAGGGGCAGGGTAGAGGTAACCTCCTTTGCGGCTTCAGGGGCGAAGCTGCGGGAGGCGGTCAAGGAGCGGCTCATCAGGCAGGTAAAGGAGGTATGGGAGCGCAGAAAGGGCAAGGGCATTGCCGTTCTGGTGCGTCGCAACGTGGATGCCGAGGCAATCGCGGCGTGGCTGATGGTCGAAGGTATCCCGGTAGTGACGGAGAACTCCCTGCGCCTGCGCAGCTCGGATCTCATCAAGGGATTGGTGGCGTTTTTGCGATTCCTGGATTATCCCCTGGATGACCTCAACTGCTGGGGGGCGCTAGCCAGCAGACTCTTTCAGGGGCTGCCCGGCATCCCTGCGGGGGACCTCGAAGCGTTTCTGAAAGAGGGGAGGTGGCAGCCGCCCCTCTACCGCACCTTTGAGAAGAGGCTGCCGGATGTTGCCGCAGGGTTCATCAGGCCCCTGCTGGCCCGGGTGGGGTTTGTTACCCCCTATGACCTCTGCCGGGAGGTTGTCGAGCGCTTTCGTCTCGCGGAGCGCTTCCCTGAGGAGCAGGTCTTTATCCACCGTTTTTTCGAGCTCATCTTTCAGACCGAGACCAGGGGAGAGCGGAGCCTCTCGCACTTTCTCCAGTTCTGGGAGGAGGGGGGGATGGAGGAAAAGATCGGCCTGCCGGAGGAGATCTCCGCTGTCAGGGTCCTCACCGTGCACAAGGCAAAGGGATTGGAGTTTCCCGTCGTCTTTATCCCCTTCACCAACTGGCGGCTGGAGCCACAGCGGCTGGCCAAGCTTCGGGAGGGATGCTTTGTCAATCTGAAACGGCCCCTTCCTGCCGAGCTGGAAAGAGAAAAAACCGTGATGCAGATCAACGACGCCCTGGAAGCCCTCAACCTCCTCTACGTGGCCACCACCAGGGCTGAGGCGGAACTCTACCTCTACGAGACCAGCCTCCCTTCCCCCCGCGGCCAGGGGGTGGAGCGCTCCTACCTCGCGGCCTGGCTGCGGGAGATGCTCATCCAAAAGGGGTGCCCTGGTTATGGCTGAGAGGCCATTCGAGATAAAGATCCATACCCATCCCCTCACCCTGGTTCAGGACCCGGAGCGGGTCCGATTGGCCCAGCGGGGTGAGATCATCCACCGCGCCCTCTTCTTCCTGGATCACTGCATTGACAAGGACGATATCAAGCAAGCACTGCTCAGGGCCTTTGCCCTCGAGGGTGTTGACCAGGCGCGCTGGGATATAGAGCGTGCATTTCTCAGCCCCCTCTCGGCCGCCCTCTCCCTTCCCGAGGTGAGGCCATGGTTTGCCAAGGGGATTAAAAATCTGCGGGAGGCAGAGGTGATAGATGCCCAGGGTGAGCTGCATCGGATAGACCGGCTGATCATCGGGGAGGATGCGATTCAGGTGATCGATTTCAAGGTAGCACGTCGTGAAGAGGGGCACCGCGCGCAGGTAGGCCTCTATCAGCGGATCGCGGAGGCCGTTTTTCACCTGCCTGCCAAGGGCTATCTCCTCTATATCGACGAGCCTGCCGTGGTAGCTCTGCCGTGAACAAGGTCACTTGCATTCCCCTGAGAGAGAACTTTCTCCGGCAGCTGGCCGAGGAGATCCGCGCTCGACATTACGCTGCCGATGATCCCCTGGCCTTGGCGCAGGTTACCATCGTGCTCCCCCACCGCCGGGGGATCGTCTACCTGCGGGATTACCTCGTACACCTCATCCAGGCCGGGAAGCGAAGGCCTTTTTTATTGCCGCGTATCGTTGCTATCGAGGACATGGTAGCGGAGGCGGCCATACAGCTGGAAGATGTCCCCCGACGCCTCCTCTCTCCCCCTGATCAGGCATGGGTCATCTTCGGCGTTGTGAGGGAGAGCGGTGTCTACGGGAGGGTTGCCGACACGTGGGACCGTTTTTTCCCCTGGGGGGTACGGCTGGCTGCCCTGCTGGAGGAGATCGACCGGGAGATGGGAAGCCCCCAGGACATCCCCTATCCTGAAGATGTCCCTGCTGATGCTATAGCCCTCTTGGAGGGGCTAGAGAAAATCTATACGGCCTTCGATCGCCTGCTCGTAGCGCAGGGCCTTACGACCGCGGGAAAACGCATGCGCCTGCTGGCCGAGGGGCTCGAGAGGACGCAGCTCGGCAAAGGGCCGATCTATCTTGCCGGCTTTTACGCCCTGACTCATGCCGAGGAGCGGATCTTCCGCCATCTCTCTGCCCGCGGCGCGCAGATCCTCTGGCACGCCGATCCTGATTGCCTGCCGCCTTTGTACCGGCGCTGGAAGGATGACTGGGGGCTGGAGATCGAGATAAAAGGCAAGGATACGCCTGCCTCGCCCCAGCTCCACTATTATGAGGCCTATGACCTCCACGCCGAGCTCCTCCAGATGCAGGCGCATATCCCCGAAGGGATCCAACGGCCTGATCAATGCGCCCTGGTGCTGCCCGACCCCTCGGCCCTGATCCCCGCGCTCTACAGCCTGCCGCCTCGGATGCCGGTGAACGTCTCCCTCGGCTATCCGCTGGAACGGACGGCCCTCTCTTCCTTGCTGGAACAACTGATGAGGCTGCAGGAGGGCAGGGATGAGGAGGATGCCTACTACCACCAGGACTACCTCACCCTGATCAGGCATCCCTATCTGCGCAGGCTCCCCACCCCGGCTGGCAAGGAGGGGCGCATCTGCCTGCACTTCCTTGAGGAAAAGATCCGGCACTACGGCAAGCCCTTTTTGACACGGGAGGAGCTGGTGGAGGTGCTCGCCATATCCGAGGATGAGGAGAGGGACAGGAGATTTCTCGCCACCGAGGCCTTGGACCTCCCCGAGGTCCAAGGATTCGTTCGCGAGCTACACCGACAGCTCCTCGTACCGTGGGAGGCGGTTGAGACTTCTCGAGGGTTGGCAGCTGCCATCAGAGGGCTGGTGCGCTTCCTCTTCTCCCCTTTTGTGGGCACAGAGGACTCCCTGTACGATCACCCCCTCGATAATGAGTTTATCTACACCCTGGAAGGAAGTGTGATACCCAGCCTGGAGGATGCCCTCTTTGCCGAGCACCCCATGGATTCCAGGCTCCTCTTCTCCCTGCTCAGGGAGGTCATGCATATGGCACGCACCCCGTTTGAGGGGCACCCGCTGGTGGGGCTTCAGGTCTTAGGGCTTCTGGAGACGCGGCTCCTCTCGTTCGATAAGGTCATTGTGATCGATGTCAATGAGGATATCATACCGGCCCACGAGGAGGTCAATCCGCTGCTTCCCGAGCCACTCAAGGGGGCCTTGGGTCTTAAAGGGCGTGAGCGTGAAGAGGCCATTGTCCGCTACCATTTTGAACGCCTCATTGAGAGCGCCAAGGAGGTCCACCTCTTGTGGCAGGCATCCACCATGCCCGGTTCCGGCGGCCTGGAAGGAAAGCGGGTGAGGAGCCGTTTCATCGAAGGGCTCCTCTGGGAGGAGGAGAAAAAAAGGGGCCGCCTTCTGGAGGATACCGTGGTGAAGGCCCCACTCAAGATCTCGGGGCGATCGCTCCTCAGGCAAGGCGGGCTGGCAAAAAGGGGGAGGGATCACCAGCAGGTCAAGGGGTTTCTCTTAGAATGGAGCAACCGCTATGGGCTCTCGGCCTCCTTGCTCAACACCTATCTTCTGTGCCCTCTCAAGTTCTACTATCGGTATCTGTTGGGCCTCAAGCCCGCCATTGCCGTGGCGGAGGATGTGGACTCAGCTGCCCTGGGCGAGATCATTCACCAGTCCCTGGAGGCGTATTTTGCGCCGTATCGAAAGCGGCAGTATCGAAAGGCTGCGGACGCTGATGCCGAGAGACTGACCTCCATCTTCCAGATGCTTTTCACGGGATCGCAGATGTATCGCTGTTTGGCCCCGGAGAAAAAGTTCTTTCTGGAATACGTCGCCGCCTATCGTCTCAAGGGTTATCTCTCGCAGATGCCCGAGACTACCTTCATCGAGGCCCTGGAACAGGAATATCGTCTGCTGCTCGCTTTGAAATTTGGTCAGCTTACCTTCTATGGGAAGGTGGACAGGATCGACAAGAGGGAGGGGCACCGCATTATCCTCGATTATAAGACGGGGAGGGTAGAGGCATTCGGCAAAGGCGACTTCGAAAGGGGTATCCTCCCCTTTGCTATCCCGAAGGAGCTTGGTTACGAAGGCCTTAAGGCCGTCAAGGGGGCGATCAAGGACCTCCAGCTCCCCCTCTACTGCCTGCTCGTGGCCGCGGGGAACGCGGAGGTGTCGGGCAGCACCCTCGCGGCCTATGTCGAGCTGGGCAGGGGAGGGATGGAGAGCTATTTCATCCCCCTGGACAGGATCGATCGGCTCAGAGCAGCTGCCATCGCCTGGTTCTCCCGCTCCTTCCCCGCCGTGCTGGCCTTTCTCATAGACCATATGGTGGAAGCCCCTCACTTCTTTCCTGCCACTGACGAGGATGCCTGCCGGTTTTGTGAGTATGAACCCGTCTGCCGCTTTTCCTTTGCCTCATGAATCCCCTTGCGGCAAGGGAGCGCGCATCAGCCTATCCTCGTCAGTACCTGGCGAGATCTTGTCAAAATATCAGTATTTTCAATCTACTGAAGCCATTTTTGGACAAATTTTCACTTATGAAGATACCAATATCTTGATATTATTAATATTTTGCTTGACAAGGAGATATTTTTGTGTTATCTTTTTCACACATTTTGTCAAGGAAGCTACAGAGCCCTCCCCCCCTTTTTTTCTTAGCTTCTGGGCCTTGGCCCTGGAAGTAGTACAGAACATTAGTTTTTATAGCAGCCTCGTGGGATTTTTTTAGAACTCATTCTCGTTCCGGGAGGTATACGAGATGTCGACACGAGCGAAGACCACGAATCAACTGATCAATGGGTTGGTGCACCTTCGCCAGAAGGTCGCGGGCATGAATACCTCGGCAATCCATCGAAGATCTTTAGAGGGAATGTCTCATCGAGACGACAATAGTTTCCCCCCCCTATCCGCTGCCATGATCAATCAGGGCAACCAGTTCGGTGTGGATGATCTGATGGAGGTCATCCTCGCCAGTGCCGCAGAGCTGGTGCATGCCGATCATGCATTTTTTTTCGTGTACGACGCCGACACAGACGCCCTGGAGCTGAAGAAGGCGTTGGGGTGTTCCAGCCAACATATAGGGTATCAGATGGAGCAGGGTGCGGGGTTAACCGGCAAGGTCTTGATGTCCGGCAGGCCGATGGTCGTGAACGATTACCAATCGTGGGAGGGGCGCCACCGAGATCCCCGATGGAGCCAATTGCGGGCTGTCATGGCCTTACCGCTTACCTTCGATGGGCAGGTGATAGGTGCGCTCGGTCTCGCCCATACGCAAGAGGGGCGAACATTCGGGAAGGATGACATGGTTGCGCTCAGCCGCTTCTCTGCCCTGGCGTCTGTCGTGCTGCTCAATGAGATCGTGCATGCCCGGGTCCAGCACGAGCTGACGGAGCGCACGCGCATTTGGGAGGAACTGCAAAGGAGAAACGACCACCTGCGCGAGACCTTTATTGCCACGGTCAATGCCCTGGCGACAACCATCGAAATGAAGGACCCTTACACTGCCGCGCATCAACGGTGGGTAACGAGGCTCGCCTGCGCCATCGCCGGCGAGATGGAGCTTGCCAAGGAACAGGTTGAGGGTCTGAGGATGGCCGGCCTCATTCACGATATCGGCAAGCTTAATGTTCCTGCCGAGCTGCTGCTGAAGCCACATCGGTTAACGGAGATCGAGTATGAGGCGATCAAGATTCATCCTCAAAGCGGCTACGACATCGTGAAAGAGATACAATTTCCCTGGCCGATAGCGCAAATCGTACTGCAGCACCACGAGCGCATGGATGGATCGGGCTATCCCCAGGGGATTTCAGGCACAGAGATCCTCCTGGAGGCGAGGCTCCTTGCAGTAGCTGATGTGGTGGAGTCCATGTCCTCTCACCGGCCTTACCGCGATGCTCACGGCATCGATATTGCGTTGGAGGAAATCGCCAGGAACAGCGGCACCCTCTACGATCCCGCAGCGGTCGAAGCATGCCTGGGGGTATTTAAGAATAAAGGGTTTAAGTTCGAAAAATAAGAAATCCAGCAACCTCATCTCAGAGACGCACAACCGAATTGAGCACCCGTATCTGTCGCCTTTTGCTGGGGTATCCTTGTTTTTGCTTGTCAGAATGGTTTTAGTATGCTAAACAATTGCTCAGCACGATGCGGCGGAGTAATAATGCTCCAAAGGAGGCCGGGTGAGTCGAGATGACTTGATTAAACTGGAAGGGATAGTGACCAAGGTTATGGGCCGAGGAACCATGGAGATAGAGTGCAACAACAATACCATCGTGAGGGGCGTGCTCTGCGGCCGTATGAAAAAGAGGAAGATCCGGGTGATGGAGGGCGATCGGGTGCAGGTGAGCGTCTCACCCTATGACACCTCCCACGGCATCGTTACCTGGCGTTTTTAAATATATAAAGAAAAGAGACTGATAAGAGGGGCCTCGTCAAAAAGGCTCCTTTTTTATGCGTGAATTCCCTTACACAAATAGACCGAGGATGAGGCGTTAGATTTTCCCTGTTGCCATAGGAGCAAGAGTTTGGTTTAATAGATTATCCTCAATATTATGACCACGCAGGCCTCCATTAACAAGATACGGAAAGAGATCGAAGGCATTACCTCCAGTAGCTATCGAGACCTTATCTCCGTCCTCCCCAAGGATCGTATGCCTATCGGATTCTTCTGTCCCTTGGTGCCTGAAGAGCTTATCCATGCCGCAGGCGCCCTGCCTTTCCGCCTCATGGGGACTTCAGGACCGATAACGCACGCACAGGCCCATCTCCCTCCTTATTGCTGCCACCTGGTCAAGGCCTCCCTGGAAAGTCTCTTGCAAGGGGAGCTCAATTTTCTGAGGGGAATGGTTTTCTGCCAGACGTGCGACTCCATGCAGGGGCTCTCCGATATCTGGGCCCGTCAGGGGATTGTCCCCTCGCACTTTAACCTGATGATCCCCACCCACTTGGATTCCCCGTATGCCCGTCCCTATCTTCGGGCAGAGATAGAACGGTTCAAGGATTTCTTAGAATCCACAGTAGGGAAGATTTCTCCCCGGAAGCTGAAAGACTCCATACGGCTTTTCAATCGTATACGGGAGAGGCTCGGTGAGATCTATACGCTGAGAAGAACATCAATGGCTCAGATCCCGGGCGACTACTTCGCCCGTATCATTCGGGCTGGATACTGGATGGACCGCGTCCGTTATCTTGAGCTTCTGGAAGGATTGGTAGACGGCTTACACGGGCAAACCGCAGGGGGCGATTCCCTTGTGCCCATTTATCTGACAGGGAATATGGCCCATGGCGATACCTATTTCTCGTTGATCGAAGAGGCGGGTGCCATCGTGGTGCAAGACGATCTCTGCAGCGGCGCGCGGACGTTTCGGCTCATGGTTGCGGAAGACCGCGATCCCCTTGAGGCCTTGACCGAGCGTTACTTCCGATCCTATTTCTGTCCGACGAAGTATTTTGGTCCGCAAGCTCATATAGATTCCCTGTTACAGGAGGTTGAGGATTCCGAAGCGCTCGGGGTCATCTTTTTGCTCTACAAATACTGCGAGGCCTGCTTCTTCGATTATCCGGACCTCAAATCCGCACTTGACGCGAAAGGCATTCCCACCCTGCTCTTGGAAGTGGAGGATCCTTTGCAATCCAAGGAGCAGCTCAAGATCAGGATTCAGGCCTTTGTGGAGATGCTGAGCCCGCTTTAAAAAAACAGATATGAGGGGTCGAGGATTCCCCCTACTCCTGCTCCTTAAATTTTAAGTCCAAGGAAAGCAGGATGTCACTCCCGCTCGCCATTATAGAAATATGGATGTCGGGATCTCGAAGCGGGAAAAGTGACACATTCGGATATTTTTATTGATGGGGTGTCGTATAACGACACAAGGGTTCGAGTGAAAAGCATTCAAATGACCGAATGGTTATCCGCGGCATGGTTGTAGAACCCTTGACCCCTGCCGCCAGCGGCATCCCGCTTCCATAAATCTATATTACGGGGTGGGATTGGACCCCCGAACCCTTTGGGGACAAAGATCGAATTGAAGACGACGCCTACCGAAGGTGACCCTTTGGTCAAAGGTTGGGATTTTTCCTCATGAATGAGACAAGCAACCCATATCGGGAGATTCATGCTACGGCGGCCTATCGCCGTTTGATGATGGCGTATTACTTCCTGGTGAAAAACGCACGATGGTTCGGGAAAAAGGTGGCGTGGATCACCAGCGGGGGACCAGTGGAGCCCCTCTATGCCATGGGGGTGCTGCCTTTTTATCCGGAGAATTACGGGGCCATGTGCGGGGCGGGCCGCATGTCGGTTGCCCTCTGTGAGGCGGCTGAGCAGCGGGGATACTCCCGGGATCTCTGCTCCTATGCCTTGACGGATATCGGCTCGAACCTCACCGGGAAGGGCCCCCTCGGCGTCCTCCCCAAGCCGGATTTTCTCGTCTGCGCCAATAACATCTGCGGCACGGTCATGAAATGGTATGAAATCCAGGCCCGCGCCTTGAAGGTGCCGGTCTTTTTCCTGGACACCCCCTTTGTCCATGATGAGATCGATGATCATACGCTGCGCTACGTGGAAAAGCAGATGGAGGGATATATCGCGTTTCTTGAACAACAGCTCAAACGCCCCTTTTCAGAAAAGCGATTTTACCGGGTCGGCGCCCGATCCCTGACGGCCATCAGGCTGTGGAAGGAGATCATCGAGCTCTCAAAAAACCGTCCAGCCCCCTTTCCCGCCTTCGATGCCTTTATCCATATGGCCCCGATCGTGACCCTGCGGGGAACACGCTGGGCAGTGCGGTATTACCGGAAACTGAAGAAAGAGATTGAGAAGCGGGTCGAAGAAGGGATGGGGGCCTTTGCCCGCGAGGAGATCCGCCTCATCTGGGATAACATCCCTATCTGGTACGATATCAGGAACCTCTCCAAGATCCTTTCCTCCCAAGGGGCAGTGCTCGTGGGAGACACCTATACGTCGGCCTGGGCGCATGACGGGATGGATGGGGCCCCCTCGTTGAAGGGATTTGCTAGGTCCCACGCCACGATCCACCTCAATTTGGGGCTGGAGTATAAGATAAAAAAAATGATCGAATTGGTGAAAGGGTATGGGGCCGACGGCTTTATCATGCATTCCAACCGGAGTTGTAAATCCTACTCTATCGGCCAATACGATATCAAACGGGAGGTAACGAAGGCCACCGGCAAGCCCGGGCTGATCATCGAGGCGGATCACACCGATGCACGGAGCTACGCGCCGAAGCAGGTGGAGAAACAGATACAGGTCTTCTTGGAGATTATCAGGGGAAAGGCGCAGGCCTGATGCTCGTCTCTCGCATGTGACCAAAGGGTCACTGACCAAAGGGTCACCTTCGGCTTCGGCTTCGGCCGCGCCGATAGATGCGATTAGCCTTCGGCTGCCTTGGTATGCGCTGCTATTGCCGCCACGATCTCGTCCCAGAGGCCGGGATAGGCGGTCCCGTGACCCAGCCCTGGTACCAGCAGAAACCGTGCTCCCCTAATGGCATCGGCAGTGTCCTGACCGTGCTCTTGCGGAAAGAGGGTGTCATCGGCGCCGTGTATGACCAGCGTCGGCACGCGGACGGACGCCAGTGCCTTTCTGCGGCCTCCGGAGGCGACGATAGCCGCAAACTGTCGGGCGAATCCGGCCATATAAGATGATCGGTCATAGGAGAGGGCGGATAGCTCTCTCTGGGTAGCCTCATCGTACTTTGCCGAATCGCCGGCAAAGAGCCGATGGACATGAATCATGTGTCGGATATATGCCTCCCGCTCCTGCGGAGGCAGCTTCAGCAAGACCTCGTTGACTTCGGGCTTTGCGCCTGGCAGGCCGGGTTCGCCGGTTGTCGATTCCATGGAGATAAGGCTTTGAACACGGTCTTGATGCTCGATGGCCATGGTCTGCGCGATCATGCCTCCCATGGACAAGCCGCAGATATGCGCTTTTTTGATTCGCAGGGCATCCATCAGCCCCACCGTGTCCGCCGCCATGTCGGAAAGCCGGTAGGGCACGTTGACCTGACCCCCTGCCTGGACAGCGGCCACCACCTCCCAGATGTTCGGGATGCCGGCATCATCCAGCTTAGTAGAGAGCCCGATGTCCCGATTGTCAAAGCGGACCACGCGGTGGCCTGCCGCGGCGAGTTTCTCGCAGAATGCCGTGGGCCAGGTAACCATCTGGCTGCCGATGCCCATGATCAGGATTAGGGGGCGATTTCCTGATTTACCGAAGGTCTCGTAGGCGATATCGATACCGTTTGCCCGTGCTTCAGGCATGTGAGCACTCCTTTTTAAAAGGGTTCAAGGGTCCGAGGGGTCAAGGGTTCTAGTGACACGCACGAGGTAACCCTTTGGTCCTTTGAATGCTTTTCACTCGAACCCTTGTGTCGTTATACGACACCCCATCAATAAATATATCCGAATGTGTCACTTTTCCCGCTTCGAGATCCCGACATCCATATTTCTATAATGGCGAGCGGGAGTGACATCCTGCTTTCCTTGGACTTAAAATTTAAGGAGCAGGAGTAGGGGGAATCCATGCATCTCCCGCTCTGCTTTGTATAAAAATCTAAATGTCGGGATCACGCAAAGCGGGACTCGACCCCTAAAGATATCGCCTTTAGGCGATAGCAGTTTACTTCACGTCCGCCTCGTTATCGTAGCCGCGCTGCTCCCAAAATCCTTTGTACGGTTTATCCGACAATTCAATGCGCGTGACCCACTTCACCCATTTATATCCCAGCTTGGACTCGGCTACGACCTGAAAAGGGAATCCCCGCGCGGCATCCAGTACCTTGCCGTTGATCTTGACAGCCAGCATGATGTCCCGACGGGCCGCATAGTCATAGGATAAGGAGGAAGAATAGCCGTCTGCCGCGTAGAAGATGATGAAGCGCACCCCCCTTTTGGGTTTCGCCAGGGCCAGGAGATCGGCCAGCCGCACCCCTTCAAACAGAAGGTGCTCATTCCAGCCCTCCACACAGTAGAGGGTGATCGCACGCTTAACGGCAGGCAAGCGCAGCACCTCCTGATAGGGCAGGGATTGCGGGGTCTGTACCAAACCGGTGATGTGGAGCCGGTATTGCTTGATATCCACGCGCTGGGGGCCTTTGATGGAATTATCATACGCCCGGTCAAAGGCATCGAGTCGCTTTCCCTGATACTCGCGAATTTCACGCTCCGCGTCTGTCGCAAAGCATACGATAGCGAGCATAGCGACGAGCATAGAGAGGATCCAAATGAGGTATTTCATCTTGTTCATGCTCCTTTCTCTTTTACGGGCTTGTCTCGCGATAAAGAGCGGGGATATGGGTTATATAGCCTCCATTTTTGTCTTTGCTGCAATGATAACCGAGGATCATCAGGAATGCGCCTCGCATATCGCTTATTTCAGGGTGATGGCCTTTTCCGGGCAGATCTCCTGGCAGCAGAAGCAGGTGATGCACGCATCGACATCCACCTGGGGAAGATCGTCATGCATGGACAAGGCCGATACCGGGCACTGATCGACGCAGGTGGCACACCCCGTGCACAGCTCGGGATCGGCCTGCGGCCGCAGGAGCGTCTTGCTGTAAAGCATCGTCCGTACGGCATCGTTATGAAGAACCGCTTCGCCGCCTAGCTGGGGGACCTTGAAGCCAGTCAATTGCTTCAGCTCGCCAATTATTTCTATCGTATTGGGATCGTACGCACCCAAACCCAGCTCCTTTGCCCTCCGCAGGAATCTCAACCGATCCGGTGCAAGCCCCATCATCCGAGCGATGGCGGCATCGAGGGCCACGGCATTGTCGGAAGCGAGGAGCAGGCCGACGGTTCTCAGATCGGGGGAGGCGGGTCCATTTCCCTCCATACCAACCACGGCGTCCACGATAAACAGGTCGGGCACGCGGAGTCGGAAGACATCGACGATCACGTCGTGGAAGATTTCTGGATTGCCTGCGGCCTTGTGGAGCTTGGCCTTTTGGGCGCCGGGCAAAAATCCGAAGCTGTTTTTGATCGCGCCGGTGATGACAGTCAGACCGTGGGTCTTGAACTTCGGCAGGCTGATGATGATATCGGCGTCCAATACAGCCCGGGAGACGCTCACCGTGGACATAAACGCGGGATTAAAATCAATCTGCCGTGAATCGTTGCCGATGTTCTGATAATAGCCCTTGGCTGCCTCGAGCAGGCCCGTTTGCCTGAAGCTCTCCTCGTTTGCCCCATAGCTCATCATGCCCGGGTTGTCCCCCACCACGATGGCGGCGGGCTTCATGGTTTCCACCTTTTCCACTACCGCGCGGAGCACCGCAGGATGGGTGCAGATGCCTTCATTGGCATCAGATGCCCGGAGCACGTTGGGTTTTATCAGGACCCTTTTACCCTGGAGTTGCAGAGGGAAGAGCTTGAAGGCCTGGTCTACAGCCTGGTGGACGTCCTCATAGGTGGCGGGATGGATCAATACCTTTGACCGATAGGTCACTGGCCAAGGGGCCATCTTCGACTTCGGCGACATAAATCATGCCTTCTATCAATCCAATAATAAAAGACTGCTTGCAGTCGGTATGTGAGAGGGTCACTCCGCTGTTCTCACACAAGCCCATGCTTAAGAGGCCGGCAAACAGGTAGCAATCAACGCTCACGACAGAACAAACGTGCCTCTGACCAAACCGAAGCCGAAGGTGGCCCCTTGGCCAGTGGCTCTGACCAAAGGGTCACCTCCGGCTCCGGCGCTATTTCTTTTTCTTGGTTTGCTTCTTTGTCGATATTTTAAACGGAACGTACAAGGGGCAAAAGCCTACCACGCTCGTCAACACAAAGATTACCGCAAAGATACCGAGAATGATGGCGGCGATGCCCGATATGCTCCCGGCGAGATAGAGTACCAATACCAGGATGGCCAGGATTACCCTGATTACCCGATCGATGGTGCCCATGTTCTGCTTCATATGCAGTCCCTCCTTTTCACGATGTACCTTCAAGACTGATAAAACAATAATACTACACAATTCTTTTTTGTGCAATCAATCATGACAAAGCATCACTCTTGAATCCCACCAATGGCGGGGAAAGTAATATTTATTCCTCTCCCGTTGGCGGGAGAGGGCAGGGGTGAGGGTGGATATGATCTCAGGTGTTTTCCCCCTCACTGCCGCTTTTCCCGCTTCGGCCCCCTCCCATTCGGATATTCTTATGGATGGGGTGCCGCAAGGCGGCAGATCTGGCCAAAGGGCCACCTTCGGCCGAAATCCTTATCTCTATATTGAAGAACGGGAGCGACATCCCGACTTCTCTGATTTGTAAAGCGTCCCTCTCCGCTTTCATAGAAATCTTAATGAGGGGATGTCGCTGTGCGACAGAACGGGACTTCATCCTCTCCCCGCGGGGGAGAGGAAAGCGTGAGGTTTTATTTTCTAGGCAATTACGAAGGGACCAAGTGTTTATACTCGGGGGTTCAACCGTTGGGCTCTACTGCCTTCGATAACCGAATCGTTCTTCAAAGATAGGTGCGATCAGATTGTCTGCCGGGACATAGTCATCGGTGAGGATCACAGAATATCTTTCCTTCAGATACTGGGCCAGTTGGTCTTCGGGCATGACATGGGAGACCATCTTATCCTTGACCAAAGGGTCACTGGCCAAAAGGCCACCTTCGGCTTCGGCTGCTTTCTCTTTTTTGATCGTTCTTACGAATGCTTGCATGTCCAACTTCTGCGGACTGGCGACGATCACAAAGGTAGTAATTCCGATATCGGCATAATCCGACGTGAGGAGGATGAGATGCACATTCCCTTTTCCGAACACCTCCTCCAGTGTTCGGATATAGGAGGGCATGAAGGCGCCGTGCTGGAAACTATCGATCACGTTGACCAGTAGTAATCCATCGGGCTTCATCAGGCGCTTCAGTTGCAACGCAAATTCCTTTGTGGTCAGGTGATAAGGGATGGAGAGATCGTTAAAGGCGTCACCGAAGACGAAGTCGTATTTCCCTTGCTCCTTGCAGATCATGACGAACCAGCGGCCATCCTCGTTATAGGAGCGGATATGCGAATCTTTGGCAACCCCAAGGTATTGTTGGCTGACGCGGATAATTTCAGGGTCGATCTCTACGACATCGATCGCTGCGTGTTTGTATCGCGCATCGAGAAAACGGGGAAAGGTATAACCCCCACCGCCGAGGAAAAGGGCGTTGCAAGAATTTCTTTTCTTCTCCTGCCATCTCACTATTTCCTCGTAGATTTGAATGTATTCATATTTGAGATAGCCGGGGTCGTTCAAATCGGTATACGAATGAATGAGGTGATCCAGGACCAAGGTCTCCAGAGACTTGTTCCCATCCCGCTGCCCCTTTTTCAGCTTGATCGTATAATAATTGCTCTCCTTAAAAAAATAAGCATCTTCGTCAAAGGGAGGTGTGAAGGCGTAGACGTAGGCGGTCTTTAAAGCGATGACGGGGTTGGCAGGAATGTCGATGGTGCCTGGCGCGATTGCGGCATAGGCGTACAGGCCTGCCAGAGGAAGTAGAAGAAAGAACGATAAAATGAGAGCGAAGGTGACGAGTGTCTTTACCTTGGTCAGAAAGCCCCCGAAGATCGGCGCGGAGATGATCAGGATTGCCCCCATGGACAAAAGGATGCTCCTGGTTCCCATCCAGGAGATGAGGAAGAACCCCGTGGCGAAGGTCCCGAGGATGGAGCCGAGGGTAGAGAAGGCATAGATCTTCCCGACGACATGTCCGGTCTTTTTTAGATTTTTGAGGGTCAGCCTGACCACCACCGGCGAGATCATACCGAGCAGGCAGGAGGGGAGGAAGAAGATAATAGCGGTGATCAGAAGAATGCGTACCATGAGGGCGGTTTGGAATTCCGCCCCTCCGGCCAGCGTGGTGAGAGGGGAGATGGCAAAGGCACCCAAGCCGGAGAGAAAAAGAAGCCATCCGAGGGTGGAGGCCCGGGGGTATCTGTCGGCAATCAGCCCTCCTACATAGGCCCCGATACTGATGCCGGCGAGCACCACACCGATGATGCTGGTCCAGGTATAGAGGGAGACTCCGACATAGGGTGCCATAATTCTTCCTGCGACCAGCTCGATAACCAGGGTACAGAAACTGGCGATAAAGACGACGATGTTGGCCTTGATAATTTCTTTTTGCATGGTTTGAGCTTCTCCGTTTAGAACAGGGGGATTTCAGGGTTGAGGCAACATTCTATAGTATTCGAGCAGGAAAGTTCAAGGGTGTTTTGGAGATACCGAACCCATGGTGGAAAGGGACCCGGCGCGGCGGTGAGTAAGGCAGTGGACTTAGATTCCCATATTGCTCAAGGCGTCTATCACGCGGCCCACGGCCTGCGTCAGCGGGAGGTGTGATGCCTCGAAGTGCCGGACCGATTCTTTGAGGCGCTCCAGGAACAGCTGGTAGCGATGCAGGGGGATCTCGCCGGGCTCTGCCTTGAGCAGGTCGATCTCGAGGATCAGCCTTTCAATATGGCCCCGGACGTGATCATCAGCCGGTTGGGTTCGTTTTAGCTCGGCATGGAGTTCTTTAATGGTTTTATTCAGGTGTTTTTTCTTCATATATCTTCCCCTTCTTGCCGCGGTCTTTGAAACTGCCGTTCGTCTTGATGCGCGGCGAGGCAAGACTGGTGCTGCTTCAAATCCACGACAGCCTCCGCAAGGCGCCAAAAACCACGTATAAGCCCAGGCCGACGGCAAAGACCCCGAATGCCAATCTGAGGTACGCGTCTTTGATATGATTCGCCAGGAGTGCGCCAAACCATGCCCCTACCAACAGAGCCGCGGCAACGATGAAGGCCGCTTTCAGATCGACATTGCCGTGACGGTAATACTCGAGGACGGCGGCAATGCCTACAGGCGGTAGCAGGATGGCCAGGCTCGTGCCGGTCGCCGCATGTTGAGAGAAGCCGAGCAAGAATACGAGCCCGGGCACGATGAGCACGCCTCCGCCGATCCCGAATAATCCCGAGGCAAGACCTGCTACGATGCCGATCAATAAAAGAAAAACAGTTGAAGGCAGATTCATAAACGTCCCTCCCTATAGTGCTCTCCTCTGTCCCGACAGCCTATGAGTTGAGAGATGAAGGATCTTCTGTGATTGCCTTATACCGCTTGATGGCAACGGATGGGTGCGCTTTCCGTAGTATTAAGGGTAACCATACACTCCCGCGCATATCCCCGCTGTCATACAATTGGCGATACCTATTTTATTAGGGCGCCTATTTCTTTTCGCCGTGTTCCATGAGCTTTGCTTGAACAAAAATACCGATGATGACCAATACAAAAAAGATGATTGCGGTCTTCATGTCCCGCAGCCTCAACTGGGAAACGACTACACCTGCTCCAACAAGGCACGAGAGCACGATAATCGCCCAGTCCATGAGCAAGGCGACAACGATCGCCCCGATCACTCCACCGGCAACGGCCAGGAGCAAGCCGGTGCCTGCAACACCCAGCGGGTGAGCGAGCAGCAGGGCAAAGTAAGCGCCGGCAAAGAAGCCGGCGAGGATGAAGGCGACGCGCTGAACAAAGATCGCCAGCAATGCTCCGAGCAGGCCGGCCACAAGACCACCTAAGAGCTGCACCCATATCGGTTGATCGACAAGGAGCAGCTTCGTAAACTCCATGCCGAAGAGGAAGCCAACGATGGCCACAAAAAGCCAAAAAAGCTTCCGCCCGAAAACGAGCATGATGAGACCCAAGACTATCATAAGAAATTTCATACGACCTCCGTCAGTGGTATTTGCCCCAAGCCAAAATCGGCAGCGCGGAATGCCGCATCTTCTGTGATAACTGATGAGGTGGCATTTCGCACGAGGAGAAATATTGCTTCGGATGTATTTATAATATTACTCCTCCTCCCTGTCAAGGGCTGTCTCATGGCGGATGATGCTCCCCTGGGAAGAGCGATCGACTGCCTGCTTGCAAGAGCCCGACTTCGATAACGCTCGAGGTGCCTCCGGGCATCGGGGTATTTCCATGCCGAACAAGCGAAGACGATAAGCAACAGCCGCCGAAGCCGAAGGTGGCCCCTTGGCCAGTGGCCCTGGCCAAAGGACCACCTCCGGTTTGGCCAGAGGATGGCAAAAATGCGTACCCCTGAGAGCCAAAGACGAGCGCATTCGCCGCCAGAATGCCCGCAAGCACCAGGATAAATAGCCCTGCCAGCGGGTCCATGATGACTACCCCCAATACCAGGAGGATAGCGGAAAACTGAACCAAGGCCCTTGGCGTTTTTTGGTTCATGGCACGGTCGTCCGACTATCCCCCCTTAGCCCTTTTCCCACCGTGTATCCCTCTCTTCGGTTTTTTCCCTGTCCTCTGCTCTGAAGAGAGAACGTGTTTGCTCGGCTCCTTCCGCATCCCATCTATCAGGTGATGAAATGCCAGCAGGGGATGGCGGTACATCATCCGGGGGCCTGCATATCTCATCACCGAGCGGATCCGTTCTCTCATGGCGGGCTTGTAGCAATGGATCGGACACCTGGCACACTGCGTCTTCCCTTGCTGGTATGGGCACCGGGAGAGCCGCTCCTTGGCATAATGCAAGAGATCATAACAATCCTGACAGAGACCATCCTTAGCTTGGTGCTGCGAGCGGCACTGCATTCGAATCATCGCTTCAATGGTCTTATTCTCTCTTGCTATGCGAGGATGCTTGTCAGACACTGCCGACTCTTTGACCAAATCACGCCATGATGTATTAATCAGGACGCTGCTCGATATAAACCTGTGTCGTAACCTCTCGGATCGGATCAGATGACGGCGAGCCCTGATCATCGATAACCCATCTTTCTTTGCGCCCCATGATGCATTCCCACACAAATAGGCCGAAGAGAAGGCCAGCCCGATCGTATACCTGACGCCCTGTTGTCTCCTTGCCCTCTATCTCCAAAGCGATATCATACAGACCGGCAAGGGGGTATGGCCACGGTTGTAACTGAGACGCTACCTGGGAAGTGCTGAAGGTACGCGCTCCGATCTTTTTATCAGGGGGCATCTCGTCGATGAGACGATTCAATGCGTGGCGAACCGCCTTTGTCCGGTTCGCGCCCAGCAGCCTCACTGCTCTCTTAAATTCGGCGGCATTCGGAATGCGTTTTATCTGCTTCCCGTCGGGGGTGAATAGCACGCGTTACAATCCCTCATTGCGAAATGTATTGTGCCAGCACTCGGTGCGGGGTTACTGCCTACGTGCCTTTTTCTTCTTCTCCGTGCAGAAACTTCTTCAAGGCGACTCGGATATCCCCTGAGATCTTATCCATGGCCTCTTTGGCGTCCCGCCAGGCGCCTTCCCCGGCCGCCTTTAGTATCTGCAATCTCTCCTCGGCGATCTTTTTCTTCTCCTGGAGCGTCCGAATCTGCCCCTGATACCCTGCCTTTTTCCCCACCGCTGCTTTATCCGCTTTGACAATGAGGGCATCGATCTTCGCGGATAAGTCCTTTACTTGCGCCTGCATCTTTTCCAGATATACAAGTTTCTCATCCATGGCATTCCTCCCCTACCTTTTTATTTGTTGTTTATTGCTACGCCTTATATGATCGGCGCGGCTTGCCGGTTTTTGATTCCCCTTTTTCACGCAAGTGCTCGGAGCACTTCCTCGATATCCGGCAGCTCTTTAATGGGATAGACCTTGACGAAAGTCACACGGTGATTTTCATCGAGGATGATGTTTGCCCGCTCGGAAAAGCCGAGCCGCTCCCTGAATATGCCGTAAGCAGAGGCGACCTCGCCATGAGGCCAGAAATCGCACAGCAGTCTGCTGTTTTTAATCCCCAGCGATTTGGCCCAGGCGTTTTTACACGGCACGGAATCGACGCTAAAGCCCAGGGCAACGGCATTGAGCTTATCGAATCTATCCTTATTGGCCTCCAGCGCCTTCATTTGATCCGCGCAGACGCTCGTCCACGCCAGGGGGTGAAAAGAGAGGAGAACCTTCTTCCCCAGGAAGTCGGATAACTTAAACTCCTTATCATCCTGGTCCTTGAGTTTGAATCCCTTTGCCTCGTCACCTATCTTTATGGGCGTTTGCACGATACCCTCCTTCTTTATGCGCGTATTACCCTAAAAGTTAAGCATGGAGGGCGGTTTATCAAGCTCAATGCTATGAGGTAAGACCAGGATCGCATAGGAGATAACTGCATTGCATCGGTCTGGATTATTGCGTTCCGACCCCCTTTGTTTTGACTGTCAGACTGATGGCTTAGGTTTCCTTATCTTTCCGCTCCGAGGGTTGTTAAGGCTGTGTACTTATAAAAAGTCAAGAGTACGCAGGATGAGACCCCTTCTAACAAGGAGGACCATATGCACTAATAGCAGCCCAGGGATAAACAGTTGGTCTTAAAAAGTTCTTGCTGACATCCTGCAATTTTTTCCCCCTAATTTCAATTTCATTTAGATTTTTTGGCCTCATTCCGGCTTTCCAGGCCCAGACAAAGGTTGAGATTTCTTCAGGTCGGAAACCCATGATGGAGGCTGCTACCATATCTGTTGCCAATGGATTCGTGCCGGCAATAATGAGATCCATTTTGAGCAATTGCCCTCCCCCATTAACCGTTGGCCCTTGCCCCTGCATAGCCGTGGAAGCATCAACAACAACCAGTCCCAGCTTGTTTGCTCGTACCATATCTACAATGGCAGAAGCTGTCCCGGATTCCTCGACGCGAGCCGCCGCACGGTGTACCTCTGACCTTACAGTTCCGTAAATTTCGCCCGGATAAACACCGATCAGATTTTTCATTCCCAGCGTTACCGTGGCGAGGCCGTGGGTTTTCATCATCGGCACCGAACAAAGCAGGTCAGTTTCCGTTAAAGAGTGATGCAGACTGATCTTTTTGAAGACAAAGCCATTGGGTATTGGCACTTTTGACATCTCTCCGGTATGAAGGTTGATCAATGGGATTTTTAATGATTTTGCCAGATCAGAATAGCCAAGGGTATCAAAAACGATTTGCTGTATATCATTCAGCATCTCTCTGTCCTTGGTCGCGCAAACATTGCCGAAAATACCTGGACGGAAGTTTGGTCCGGCAGCTGCTGAGCCTTCTCCTACTGATACATCTTTTTCCGCCTCCTTCATTAATTGCGCCAGCGCTTTGATAACCCCGGGTTTTGTTACGTCGCGAGGTTCTGGACCGACGAGATTAGGCTTAAGCATTATCCGCTCTTTACCTGTCGTGATCGATTTTATGCCGCCGAGCAAATCTATAGCATTTCTGACAGCATAATCAATATCGTCATGTTTGATTCTCACAACACTGACAACCGCCTTACTCTCTGGCAGCCATGCGTCTTGAGGACTTTTGGGGACACAGCCAAAGGCAATATTCCCCAACCCCAAAGCGGCACCGCCGGCTGCTAAGGTTTTGATAAAATCTCTCCTATTTATTTTTTTCATCGCAACCTCCTATGGAACATTTTCTATCTAGTCAATCAACTACTGTATGGTTGATCAGAGAGATGCGACACTCTATCTCCTGCCATGGAGAGATCAAATGGCAGCTTACATCTGAAACCTTAAGATAAACTTATTCTTGAAATAATAAGCCAGCACAATCTCGGTCGGCTTGATGCTAAAGATGCGGCCCTGCCTTTCCGAGTGCCAGCGAGCAGATATCGGGCCCATGAAAAGCTTAGCGTCACCTACCTTGAGCTGAAATTTGTCCGGGTACATCTCGGCTATTTCCAGCAGCGTCCTTTCGCCGCTGCCGCTGCCGAACCTCGGCTCGTAGACCTTTCCGTTCAAGATATTCAATTGCGGGATCGCCTTGAGCGTCTCAAACCATTGTTTCTCTTCATTGGTAACCGCATGCCCTTTTGCCTCAAGGGTGATGGTCATGACCGTCTTCCCCTGAAGATTCAACTGACCTGTGTATGTGGAGCGGCCGCGCTTGAGCGAGACATCTCCCATGATTTTGGGATACCCCAGGTAGTAGATGCCGCCGATACGGGCCTCATCGCTCGTCACCGGCATAGTGACGCAGTACCAGGCAGGTTTGCCTTCATATCTTGCCAGGAGATATACGGCTGCTTCTAAATAGGGCGGGGTTGCCTTATCCATCTTGTAGTAGTCTATGACAAAGGCCCTGACCAGCGGCTCATCAGGCATCTCGAATACCTCGGGGAGCAATGCCCGGTAGGCAGCGAGATCCTGGGTTTTGTAAAAGACGACGATGCCGTCGAATTCATGATAGGTATACGGCGGCTCGGACGGTTCGATCGGCTTTTGTGTAAGCGCTGAAGAACATCCCAATGCAAATAAAAAGACTATAGGCAACAATAGAGTGCATATCTTTAAAAAGGCTTTATATCTGGAGATCATCTTTTGTTTCCTCCTGCCGTTTTTGTCCCATTCAGGGAGCAAAACCTTGCTTTTAGGCGATGACTTTTGACCAAAGGGTCACCTTCGGAATTCGATTTTCGTCCCACAAGGGTTCTAGGGTCCAATCCCACCCCGCCGAAGGGGGCCCTTTGGCCACAATATAGATTTATGGAAGCGGGCTGTGCCGCCCTGCGACACAGGGGTCAGTCCCGCCCCACAATACGGATTTATGGAAGCGGGATCTGTCGTTCTGCGACACCCCATCCATAAGAAGATCCGAATGGTAGGGGGCCGCAAAGTGGGAGGGTTCTAGTAACATGCCGGAGGTGACCCTTTGGTCATTTGAATTCTTTTCACTCGAACCCTCGAATCCTCCCGCTTTGCGGGATCCCGCAGTCAGTAAAATCTAAATTAAGGTGCGGGATTGCATCCATGACCCCTAAAGTCCCGCCCTTGGCGGGATAGTTTACTTGGACTGACAAATCAGTTTTCTTTATCTTTCACGTTGATTGCACCTTTAAGCATGGTGAGCGCGGCGCTATCCACGTCCTTTTTGTCCTCATTCGTGAGGATCGTAAAGGTAACTGTCAGCTCGCCGACGAGCAAGGCCCCCTGCGTCAGATACTTATATCCTCCCGCTTCTGGTGCCTTGTCCGTAGCTGAGAAGTAGTAGCCGCGGCCTGCGGATCCCCGGATCTCGATTATTTTAAGGGTTTTTTCTGCGGCATTCGGCTGGGCACCGTCTGCCGCACGTTGTACCATTTTTTGTATTTCCCCATTGCTTAGTGGGGGCTCATCTTTCTTGGTCTGCCAAAAAGGTGTTATTAAGATTAGAAACTGATCCCCGCTTGCCGGGCGGAAGGCAATCGTCGGAGGCAACCGGTTATCATCCGGTTGCTGTACCTCCTCCTTCCAGGAAGCCGGGACCTTCATCTGAAAGACGCCATGGTCCGGCAAAGTATAGCGGCGGTCACTGGTCTGCTCAGCCGCCGCCGCAATAACAGCAAAACCCAACAACAAAATCATCACACATAGTAAAACAGGAAAGCTCTTCTTCATGATACCTCCTTTATGCCTCTTGGCAGAAATCAACGGCGGGACGCACCGCCCGCTGTTATGGTTGATGATGCTGTGTTTATTTTGAATTGTCAAGAATGAAGATGCGGCTCCTTTTATTCTATTTTTCCTTATACGGCTCACGCACAAACAGGTTGGCAACCATCGCGTCGACATGCGGACGATTTGATATGCGGGGATGTGCCGACCGATATTCTTTGGATTCGTGAATCGCCTTGTTCATGGCGGAGATTGTTCGATTGGTGAGGCGAGGGTATGGTTCCCAGGGATCGAACAAAATCAGATCATCATCCAGTTGAGCTTCAAGCAGCTCAACTGCCTGGCTCGTCCGCGCCGCCCTTAAATGCTTGAGTATGACAACGTGTGACTGAATCGCGCCGGCGTCTTTATACAGACATTCGTCTATGATAGCGGACCTCCCCCAGCGAAAACCACCATATCCGCCGATTGCCAGACCGACAACACCCCCCGCGAGAAACGCCAGGCCTAGACCTACTATTGACTTTCTTCTCCTTGCCATACCAACTACCTCCCGTCCAGTTCATCATTTGCTGTGATGGTTGATGAGGTTGTGTATATTCTGAATTTTCACGATAAAGATGCGACCCCCTTATCTACTTCTTAAATGCCAAAAAGTATTTTTAGGCCAAGTACTTCAATGATTGCTGCAATTATAAGTAAGGGCACAATGATAGAAAGATAGATATTCAAGCTTCTTTTAATCCTAAACGTGATGGTATTAAACCTCAACGAATGAAAAAGCCCCCCTGCACACCAAATTCCTAGCGCCCAGGCAATAAACATGGCAGGAAGCTCGAAAAGGCCGTGGGGGATAATCCTGAAGAAATTTAGAGGATTCAAGTGTAATATGGCCCCTACTGCGATACCATTGAAAACAGCTCCAAAGACAGGAACTAGCCCAAACAAAAAACCAAATAAAATGGCAAAGAAAGCGCTAAAAGCATTTCTCAAAAAGATAGCAACAAGTAATTCCAGAGCGTTTTTATTCTCAAATGTTTTAGCGTAATCCAAAAATGCGGAAATAACGCTTTCACCTAATGTTGGTATTAAAATAGCCAGGATATTTCCAGCAACAAAAATTAATATGGCCGCAAAAATATATTTTCTGACCTCATTAAGATCGCGCCAGATTTGCTGATAGTGGTTAACTAAGACAGCACTGTTCATTTTGATTTCGAACGCCGCTCTTCAGCGGTTGCGGTTTTTTGCAATCCGCTGAAAGAGCATGTTGGAAGTTCCCCCTTTCATTCGTAAGACAACATGTCCGGCTTCTGCAAGAAGTGCAACAGCGATGCCCAGGATGACAATAGATGGAATTGCTTCCGGCAAAAAACCTGATTCGTATGACTTGAGGAAGCTAGGCATGCGGAGCACGGACATAGTGAACATGAACACATGTATAAAGCAGGATATGCCAAAGGCATGAATTACGATCGTCTTATGGCTGTTTTTAATACCAAATCCTGCGAGGATGATAACATAAGCAATAATTGTTAATCTCATAATCAAAAATGGAATACGGTGCCATTCATTCAACCTTGGGATGATAAATGGTAAATAGATCGTAAAGTATAGCAATGGAAAGAATAAGTATCCCAAAATTATCGTTATCCATTTCATTTAATTTACTTCCAACAATGTTTATATGGTTCCTTATAATACCCTAAATATAATTATATCTGCCATATAAGATACCTGCGAAACAAGAGCTGATCGGGTCATAAACATTTGCTTATCAGGTACTTGCGTGGAGGAGCGTTGCGCTTTTATGTGAGATAATTTCTTGAAAAAACAACCCATTACACACTATGTTATAATTCAAGACTTGACCCATTTCCCCTTTGCTTCCTTCGCTATCTTCTCTTTCGCCTTTTGTTCCTGTTTGTTTATCTTTTGTTTCCGACCCTTGTCCTTATCCTTTTTGCCTTTATCTCCCATTGTGCACCTCCTTGCGTTTATATCACTCTGCGCATCTCTTTTTCCGGTTATCCCTCATCTTCTCGGCGCGAGGGTGCCGCTGCATCGTCAGTTCTGTCTTTGCTTATCCTCACTATGTTGAAATTCAAGACCTGACCCCTTTTCCCTTTCTGGCGTGTACGCTGTTTTGGCCACGTCCGGTGCAGCTATTTGTTATGGCTTAAATCCTTCAGCTCGTCTGGTTGCTTGGCAATGCTCTCACTGAGATTCTTTTCGATATCATCCGCGAGGACATCAATAACTTCTTTCAATTTGAGGTTGGTATTCCAATAAATTCGCCAACAATAAGCATCGACAGGGAATTGGCCTTCAAAGGTTTTGCTGACGCCTTTTAGCGTTCTAACCAAAGTACCACTCTTGTCCACCAGCTTCAGGTCAGTAAATTCGATCTTTATTATGCCCGGGGATTTCATCCAGATCGTTGATAATGTTCCTGCTGCCCCAAGCTGAGTTGCAGCTCTTGCTGCATAAGAAAAATCCTGTTGTCCGTAGAACTGACGTATTGCTCCCTGCAATTGGAAATCGGCTGAGGCTTTCGAATCAACCAAAACGTCTTTGAAAGCTCCCCTCTGCTTCAAATGCGCGGCTATCGACACGGTTATTTGTTTTGCAGCTGGCTCTTTATTATAGTGTTCCTCGGAATTAATACATACCCTGTAGCCTCTTATCCAGGTGTCACGCCCTTCAACAGATACAATTTTTCCGCCTATCCAGGTGTCACGCCCATCAACAAAAACAATTCCGTTCTCGCTGACAGATCTTCTGTTATCTGCAAATGATTCAACGCTCAGTGTTACGTCCTTGAGTTGAGTAACAGTAGATGGTGTAATATCGCTTGTTTTGTAACGTATAGGTTGATTAATGGCACACCCAACGAGACCACCTACAAGAAGGCTCACCAAAAAAAACTTACCGACGCGATTCATGCTGTCCCCTCCCTATTGTCGTAAGTTGTCCGGGTTACATGGTTTCCGAATTCATTCCACGGCCATAACAATGTTTATATGGTTCCTTATAATACCCTCAATATTGTTATATTTGCCATATAAGACACCCGTGAAACAAGAGCCAAATAGGGCATAAACCTTTTCTTATCAGCTACTTGCGTATAGGGACGATCAAAACAAACTCATCTGTTCTTTGCCTTCTGGGGGTTTCTCGGCTTCGCCCTCCTTCGGAAAGATGCTGATCTGGCCATAGACGCCGTCGTAGCCGGGCACGATCTTCAGCTTGCCCTGGCGCACGAGCATGATCCCCTCGTACACCTTGGGAGAGGCGATCTTCTTTATCTCCTCCGAGGGCATGTCGATGAGGATGGCCATTTCGGATCCCCCTTGCTCCACCATCCGCATATACTCCTGCTGCACCCCCTTGGTGTTCGTGCCCTGTTCCAGGGCCTCGGCAATAATCTCCTCCAGCGGGATGAGGTGGATGGTGGGGATGGCCCGGGGAGGGACGAAGCCCACGGGCCTGTCGGCCAGCTCCTCGACCCGGTGCATCACCCCCACGGTGAGCTGCCTGTTGCAGACAGGGCAGATATCGTTGTGAGCCTTGCTTTCTTCGGGTGTATAGAGGACGTTGCACATCCGGTGGCCGTCGTAGTGGTACTTTCCTTCTTCAGGGAAGAACTCCACAGTAAAGAGCAGACCTGCCGGGTCCTTTTCCTTTATCACGCGCGCTATCTCCTTATATTCCAGGGCACAGGCAAGGGCATTGGCCTCCCTGCCGAGCTTGCTGGGGGAGTGGGCGTCGGAGTTGGAGATGAGGGTGATGGCGTCGAGGCTGCTTAAGCGCCAGTTCATCTCCGGGTCCGAGGACAGGCCGGTCTCGATGGCAGAGATGTTTTTGGCCTGCTCCTCAAAACACTCTGTGAGCGAATCAAAGCCCGAGTTGGCGCCGAAGACCGAGAACCACGGTGTCCAGGCGTGGGCCGGGACCAGGAGGCATTCATGGGAGATGTCGAGGACTATTTTCACGAGGTCCTTGGCCGGGAAACCGAAGATGGGTCGGCCGTCTGATCCTAGCTTGCCGAGTCGACCCAGCGCGGTGTTTATTTTTTCCGCAACCTCTATATTCGGGGCGAAGATCAGGGTGTGGGTGCGGCGGTTGGTCTGCTTATTCTGGGTGAAGATGTTGCTCACCTCGGTGACCAGGATAAAGAGTGTCTCCTGCTCCCCCTGTTTGAGCCGGTAGATCCCCGCGGCTGCCGGCTCGAGCTTGGCCTTGATCTCGGCGAAGTAGAGGGGGTGGGTGAAGTCGCCGGTGGCCACGAGCTTGATCCCCTTAAGCCTGCCCCAGCGGGCGATGGTATCGAGCTCCATCTCCTTGCTGGTGGCACGGCTATATTTAGAATGCACGTGCAGATCGGCGATAAACCGCGTCACAGGAATATCTCCTCCGGCGCAATACCCTCGGTCTTGAGGACCCGCCACTTGCCCCGTTCCTTGATGAGCGTGAAGGTCACCTGGCACGGCCGCTCCGAGCTGCCGACGATGTATCCTGTCTTATCCTGCATCCGGGCCGTGGCCCAGGTGAGGAGGGTGGCCCTGCCTTGTTTGTTTTCACTGATGGTTATCTGCATCTCTTCGATGCGGATGTTGATATCGTCGAACTGGTGAAAGACCCGCTGGAACAGCGCCATGATGGCGACCTTATTGAGGCCGTAGTCGTCCTGGTAGGACCGGGAGACCTGCTCCATCACCCCCTCGATGTCCTTTTTCTCGATGGCTGCCTTCCCATCGTAGATCACCCGTTTGATCCGGGCCTCGTCGGTGACGAGGATATGCTTGAGCAGGAAGAAGCAGCCGACGGCTGCCAAAAGGATAACGACGTTCGTCGCCCTTTTTCTGCTGATTTTCATCCCTTTTTTCCTTTCCACCATTTTTTGAGCCGCTCGCGTATCTCGTGCTCATACCCCCGGTCCGTGGGGTGATAGTAGCGGCGTTTCTTTATCTTTTCCGGCAGGTACTCCTCCTCGACAAAGGCGCCGGGGAAGCTGTGGGGGTAGCGGTAACCTTTGCTGTATCCCATCTCCTCCATCAAGGGGGTCGGTGCGTTGCGCAGGTGCATGGGCACAGGCAGGGACCCGGTCTCCTTGACGGCCTTGCGCGCCTCGCTGTAGGCGGTATAAAGGGCGTTGCTCTTGGGGGCCGTGGCCAGGTAGACCACGGCCTGCGCCAGGGCCAGCTCGCCCTCGGGCTGGCCGATGAAGTGAAAGGCCTGCATGGCCGCCACTGCCACCAGTAGCGATTGAGGGTCGGCATTGCCCACGTCTTCGGAGGCAAAGCGTATGACCCGGCGCGCTATGTAGAGGGGGTCTTCGCCCCCCTCGATCATCCTCGCGAGCCAGTAGAGGGAGGCGTCGGGGTCGCTTCCCCGCATGCTCTTGTGCAGGGCCGAGATGATGTTGTAGTGCTCCTCCCCCGTCTTGTCGTAGAGGACCCTCTTTTGCATCGCCTCCTGGGCCGCCTCGGGGGTGATCTTTCTTTGCCCGTCCTTTGCCGGCGCGGTGGTCATGACGGCCAGCTCCAGGGCGTTGAGCGCTGCCCGGGCATCGCCGTCGGCCAGGGTGGCGAGGAGCTTTAAGACCGGGGTATCTATCGAGACCTTATACTGCTTGAGCCCGTGCTCGCCGTCGGCGAGGGCGCGGCGCAGGATCTCCATCAATTCCTCGGGCCCGAGTTGTTGGAGGGTGAAGACCTGCGTGCGGGAAAGGAGCGGCGCGATTATCTCAAAGGAAGGGTTCTCAGTAGTGGCGCCGATCAAGCAGATGGTCCCTTTTTCCACGTGGGGAAGGAAAGCGTCCTGCTGGGCCTTGTTGAAGCGGTGGATCTCGTCCACGAAGAGGATGGTCCTTTGCTGGCGAATCGCGCGCTCCTCTTCCGCCTCCTTGGTCACCTCTCTGATCTCTTTCACGCCGGAGAGCACGGCGCTGAAGGAGACAAAGCGCGCTTTCGTACGCGCGGCGATGATCCGGGCCAGGGTGGTCTTACCCGAGCCAGGCGGGCCCCAGAGGATCAGGGAAAAGAGATCACCCTTTTCGATAGCCTTGCGCAGGACCCGGCCTTTGCCCAGGATATGCTCCTGCCCTACGAATTCATCGAGATCCCGGGGGCGCATCCTCTCGGCAAGAGGGGCCATGCCGGCCATCGCCTGCTTGGCCTTTTCGGCGAAGAGTTCCATTTTTTATTCTCTGGCCTTGCTCAAAAAATAAGCTTTCACTATATTCCTCTCCCCTTGAGGGGAGAGGATAAAGTCCCGCTCCCTATATATAGATTTATGGAAGCGGGATGACGTCGGGCGGCCCCCTACCATTCGGATATTTCTATGGATGGGGTGTCGCATAACGACACAGTGAGGGGGAAAGGCATAATGATAAC
>Ga0299915_10000460_pt1 | contig 30748 bp, 27 predicted proteins | sample RVTome_13_FD_200263 | JGI IMG/M metagenome (GOLD analysis project Ga0299915, IMG submission 200263) | Soil microbial communities from uranium-contaminated site in the Upper Colorado River Basin, Wyoming, United States - RVT92D227 (version 2) ...
CGCTTTTGATTTTACAGCAAACGTTACAGATGCAAACCTGTATGCCCTTAATATTGATAAATCCGATCCTGAGTTCACTGCATCCTGTTACCTCAAAGCTAATGCCCGCGGCAATTCAATAAACAGTCTGAATGGAGAAGTCAGACTATTAAATTCCCTGTTTTCGAAGAAGGACAAGCAACTTCAAATTTATGATTTCAGCATCTCAGCAGAGAATCTGCCTGGCAGAAATCGGGTTCAGTTACGGTCGGATTTTCTGGATGCTGATCTGACCGGAAGCTATGAATTGAGTAAAATTCATGAATCAGTAAAGGACTTCATCCTGTTGTATTTGCCTTCTCTGACCGACTCATCAGCTGTGCGGGCCAAAACTCCGGGTCACGATCTTAAACTGGAGGCGACTTTCAAAAATACAAAACCATTATTGGACTTTTTCCTGCCCGAATATGATCTTGCTGAAAATTCCAGGTTGATGCTTTCCTACAATAATGATAATCAGAATCTTTACTTGCTGCTTCAGTCTCCGAAATTATCAGCAAAAGGGGCTACCTGGAATAATCTCAATTTTTTGGTAACGGGTCAGGGTGACTCCCTGAATCTGGAGGCCGGAAGCCAAAACCTGACACTGGGCAACCGGATAAAGCTTGAAAATTTTACTGTATTATCCACAATAGGCGGAGATGCTGCGGATTTGTTATTAAGATGGAACAACTGGCAGGATTTGCAATACAAAGGTACCATCAGTGCCCTGGGAAAAATTTCAAGACAGGCAGGAAGCAGGTTCCCTGGTTTTGATATAACCCTGGCTCCTTCCAGTATCATCACCAATGATACCGTGTGGGCCATTCAGCCGGGAAAGATCAGAATCGACAGTACCTGCATCAGGTTCGATAACCTGTTGATCAGTCATGATACCGAATATTTCAGAATCGACGGAGCTTTGTCTGAAAATCCCGCCGACGAAATGAACTTCTTATTTAACCGGTTTAACCTGGCTAATCTGAACGGAGTAATCCAGCCTTCCGGCTATAAACTGGGAGGTATTTTAAACGGCAATGCCTCGGTTTCCGACATTTACTCCAACACTTTGTTTACCAGCTTATTGAAAATCGACAGTTTGATGATCAACGACGAGATACTCGGTGATGCCGAAATCAGTTCATTGTGGGATGATGATCGTAAAGCCGTCGATTTACAGGCTCATGCAATACGCGATAATTTCAGGGCCATTAGTATCGAAGGTGAATATTTACCACAAAACCAGGGTAAAATGAACTTCAGTATGAACCTTGACAAGCTCAGGCTGAACCTGTTCAATCCTTATGTGAAGGTAATATTCAGTGACCTGAGAGGTGTTGCTTCCGGCAAAGCTACACTTACCGGCACAATCTCCAGGCCTGTATTAAACGGAGAGTTTAATCTTCAAAAGACGTCCTTTACAGTCAATTATCTCCGCACACGATACAATTTCACTGAAAAAGTACAGATTGAAAATAACAACATTTATTTTAAGGATGTCAGGGTTTATGATCCGAAAGGGAATTCAGCATATATGTCGGGGGCAATCAGGAACAAATTCCTGAAGGATTTCCAACTCGATCTTTCTATCCGCTCTCAGGATTTCCTGTGTATGAACACGACACAGGAAGACAACAAGATGTTCTATGGTACAGCATATGCTACCGGGATTATCAAAATTTCCGGCCCTCCGAAAAATATTACCATGGATATTTCGGCTACCACCAGCAAAAACACAAGTATTAAAATACCCTTGTCGAACACCGGAGAGCTCAATGAATACCAGTTTATTACTGTTGTGAACGAACTGGACCAGCAAAACACCCGGACCACGGAAACCGATTACCAGGTTGATTTATCGGGGATGCAGATTAATTTTGATTTAGCCGTTACGCCGGATGCGGAAGTACAGATCATCTTCGATCCAAAGCTGGGTGATATCATCAAAGGTAAAGGGAACGGAAATCTCGACATGAAAATCAGCACATCAGGCAATTTCCTGATGTATGGTGAGTATATTATCGAAGAAGGAGATTACCTTTTTACGCTGCAGAATATTATCAATAAGAAACTCACAATCGAACCGGGAGGAACAATCCGGTGGAACGGCGATCCCTTCGATGCCACTATCGATATTGTCGCCAATTATCGTACGAAAGCTTCGCTTAATGATTTATTCGGCACAACAGATGAACGCAATACAAAGATCAATGTTGATGACAGGATAACCATGACCGGACGACTGATGACTCCGGAGGTGAAATATGATATTTATCTGCCGAATGCCGATGAGAAAACACGGTTAAGTGTCAGCAGCGCTATCTCTTCGAGTGAAGAATTGAACAAGCAGTTCATTTCACTTTTAACCCTTAACCGCTTTGTATTGAGTGCCAACCGGTCGGGACAACTGCCCCAGAGCAGCACCGTGGCCTCACCATATTCAAGTGCTGCCGGAGTGAATGCCAGTGAGTTTCTGTCGAACCAGTTAAGCAACTGGCTGTCACAAATCAACAACGATGTGGATATCGGTGTCAATTACCGTTCTAACCGTGAAATGAAGAGCGATGAGGTGCAGGTTGCGCTTTCCACGCAGTTGTTCAACGACAGGTTAACAATAAACGGAAGTGTTGATGTGGCCACCAATGCTGCGGCAAATGAATCAGACAACATTGTAGGGGAGTTTGATATCGACTATAAAATTACCAAAAACGGAAAATTCAGGGTGAAAACTTACAATCATATCAACAATGACATGCTTTATGATAACCCTTACACCCAGGGATTCGGAGTCTTCTATAAGGAAGAGTTCAGCACGTTAGGTGAACTCTGGCGAAGGTATTTAAAATCGATTTTCGGCAAAAAAGAAGAGGAACCGGAAACTACCCAGGAACCCGATCCGGGCGGTTAATAACTCTGTGGCAAAAATAAACCCCAGTATTCACCGTTTATATAATTTTAGCGAATCATATAAAATATACATATATGTTGCTTGTACTTTTACAAAGTGTGGTAACCGCTAATGCAGACAGCACAGCCAGCATCACATCCGCCGATTCTCCTGTTTCTTACTTTGATCTTGCCATCAAAGGCGGATGGGTAATGATACCCATTGGACTGCTTTCCGTAATAGCTGTCTACATTTTCATCGAACGGTTCATGGCCATTCGCAATGCAGCCAGGATTGACCAGAACTTCATGAACCGTATCAAGGATTATATACACGACGGAAAGGTTGATTCTGCCATGGCTCTTTGCCAGTCTACCGGCAATCCCCTGGCCCGTATGATCGAAAAAGGGATCAGTCGCATTGGCCGCCCGTTAAACGATATCAATACGGCAATTCAAAATATAGGTCAGGTTGAAGTGTATAAGCTGGAAAAGGGTCTGGCTATCCTCGCCTCCTGTGCCGGAGGTGCGCCCATGCTTGGTTTTTTCGGTACCGTGCTGGGTATGGTAAAAACTTTTATGGATATGGCCAATGCCGGCAACAGCGTCGACATCGGAATTCTTTCCAACGGTATTTATATAGCGCTGATAACAACTGTGGGAGGTCTGATGGTGGGCATTCCTGCTTATTTTGCTTACAATTACCTCGTTACCCGTGTTGAAGAACTGGTCAACAGGCTGCAAGCCTATTCCATGGAATTCATGGACCTGCTGAATGAACCGGTTAAAAGAATGTCATAAATTTCAGCTGTTTTAATCATGGCCCTGCGATCAAGAAATAAAGTAGAAGTGAGTTACAGTGTAGCCGGAATGACGGATATCATTTTCCTGTTGCTGCTGTTTTTCATGCTGACATCCACACTCATTTCGCCCAATGCAATCAAATTGTTGCTGCCCCGTAGCAACAGCCAGACCACCAGCAGACCAATCACAACGGTTTCAATTACAAAAGACCTTACATTTTATCTGGAGAGGACACGGATTGATCTCTCCATGCTTGAATCCCTGCTTCGGCAAAAGATCGGGAAAACCAAGGACCCCACAATTGCCATAAATGCTGAAAGGTCGGTACCCATAGAATATATTGTAGAAGTGATGAACATTGCCAAAAGAAATAATTATAAGGTAATTCTGGTCACAAGTCCCGAAAACAAACCCTGAACCAATGACGGAACGTCAATACGGCATACTGGGTACTTTTATCATTCACAATATTATTGTGCTGATCCTATTGTTCACTTATATTACCCTTTCAAGACCCATTTCAAGTGAAGGAGGAATCCTGATCAACTTTGGTGATATTGAAAATGCAGGAGGGCCATTGGAGCCTGCATTAAACGACCAGATAGCATCTGTTGCAGCAGGCAGCCAGGATTCCCCTGCCGAGACGGAGGAGGGAATGCTTACACAGGATTTTGAGGAGGCCCCCGCTGTGAATAAACCACCTGCAACCAAAAAACCGGAAACAAAGCCGGCGAAGAAACCCGAGCAAAAACCTGTACAGAGAACAGTCACGGCCCCGGCGGAAAAAAAACCTGTCGTGAACACGAAGGCACTTTATTCCAGCAAGTCGAACAAAGGGCAGTCAACCACCGAATCAGGTACTTCCGAAGGCATCTATAAAGGATCGGGAAATATGGGCGATCCCAGCGGCACCACTGAATCGGATAACTATGCAAAGGGACTGGGCGGGCAGGGAATCCGGTTCGACCTGACGGGACGAAATTCTCTGCATTTACAGAAACCTGAATTCGATGTACTTAAAGAAGGTATCGTAAAAGTGGAGATATCCGTTGACCGGACAGGTAAGATTATCAGTGCAACCCCGGGCGTCAAGGGCTCAACCATAGTGGACAACACCCTGTATGCTGCTGCAAAAAAAGCCGCCCTTGAATCAAAATTCAACATGAAGAATGATGCTCCCGAACGGCAGGTTGGAACCATTACCTATTATTTCAAACTCCAGTAAATCAAAAGAATATTAGCTGAATAGCAGATACCAGTACGGCAACCAGCAGAATGTATCGCACAAATACAGGTCCCCAGCTTACGGCCGAACGAGTACCCAGCCATGCACCGGTCATGCTGCCAACCGACAATATCAGGCCGGCCCTGTAATCAACCTGATGGCCTATGACATAAACTGCCAGGGCAAAGGGGGTATAGAGAAATACCAGAAAATTTTTAATGGCATTTGCCCTTACCAGATCGAGACCGGCCCCAAGCACCAGACCCCCAAGCAAAAAGAATCCCACACCTGCCTGAATAAAACCGCCATATACACCGATGAAGAAAAAAACAATAAAATTGAGCCAAAGGGATCCGGTTATTCCCTGATCTGATTTGCCTTTGAGCCAGGTTTCCGGTTTCAGCAATACGATAAAGAACATGACAACCAGTAGTATACCAACAACACGTTCAAATGTTTTACCGCTGATGGCAAGAGCAATCAACGCACCCGCAACGGACCCCAATATTGATGGAATTCCGAGTATCAGTCCGGTTCTCATATTCAACGATCCCTGCTTTCTTAATCCCACGGACCCTACCAGGCTCTGAAGCATAATGGAAATACGGTTGGTACCATTGGCCATCGTAGGCGGCAGACCGATAAAGATCAGTAAAGGCAGGGTCAGCAATGAACCGCTTCCTGCCAGGGTATTAATAAAGCCGGCGATAAGGCCGGCTCCGATAATGAGTATGTATTGATACCAGTGTAAGTCAGCAAAATTCATATGAGCCGGTTTTGGCTGATTACCAGGCAAAAAGCGGATAATCCTTCATGAGCTTATTAACTTTTTCTCTGACTGCCGTGATGACCTTTTCATCTTCACTATGCATGATAACCTCATCGATGAGGTCGACCACTGTTTCGATAAGATCTTCTTTTGCACCCCGTGTTGTAATGGCAGGTGTTCCAACCCTTACTCCTGAAGTAGTGAAGGGAGTACGTGAATCAAAAGGCACCATGTTCTTGTTGAGTGTGATATCAGCTTTTACCAGTGTATTCTCAACCATTTTACCGGTAATATCGGGAACCTTGGTACGGAGATCGATCAGCATCGAATGGTTATCGGTTCCGTTGGAGACGATTTTATAACCCTTGTCGATAAAACACTTTGCCATAACGGCTGCATTCCTTTTCACCTGGGTGACATAAGTTTTAAACGAATCAGTAAGTGCCTCACCAAAAGCAACTGCCTTGGAGGCAATTACATGCTCCAGCGGGCCTCCCTGTGTTCCCGGAAATACAGCAAGATCCAGCACGTTCGACATCATCTTGATCTCCCCTTTGGGTGTTGTGTAACCCCATGGATTAGGGAAATCTTCACCCATCATGATCAATCCGCCCCTAGGTCCGCGGAGTGTTTTATGGGTGGTGGTTGTAACAATATGGCAATGAGGAAAGGGGTGATTCAGCAATCCTTTGGCAATCAGTCCGGCCGGATGAGCAATATCCGCCATCAGCAAGGCTCCAACCTTGTCAGCAATGGCCCTCATCCGTGCATAGTCCCAGTCGCGTGAATAAGCGGAAGCACCGGCAATGATCAGTTTTGGTTTTTCCTGCAGGGCAATTTCTTCCATCCTGTCATAATCCACCCTCCCTGTATCGGGATTTAAGGTATAGGCCACAGGATGATACAGGATACCTGAGGAATTCACCGGGGACCCGTGTGATAAATGACCACCGTGCGACAGATCGAGGCCCATGAACTTATCACCCGGGGTCAGCACTGCCAGCATCACAGCTGCATTGGCCTGAGCGCCGGAATGGGGCTGAACATTGGCCCATTTTGCGTTAAACAATGCTTTGATCCGCTCAATGGCCAGTTCTTCCACCTCGTCAACTATCTGGCAACCGCCATAATAGCGCTTTCCGGGCAATCCTTCAGCATATTTATTGGTAAGACATGAGCCCATGGCGTCCAGAACCTGGTTGCTGACAAAATTCTCCGAAGCAATAAGTTCAATACCATGCAGCTGACGGTCATTCTCTTTTTTAATCAGGTCAAAAATGCGTGAATCCCTTTCCATAATGCGGCTTTTTGATTTGTTTCAAAAGTAATGTTTTCAGGAGGAGAAAAAAAATAAACACAGATGAGATTATCAAAATTTTTCAAGCCCAACATCAGACTCATTCATCTGAAATCTCAATCAACCATTTACGATAGTAGGAAAATAAATTCGACTTTGACAGGAAGCCAATGTATTCCCCGTTGTTGATCACCGGCAGGTTCCAGGCTTCATTGTCCTCGAATTTTTTCATCACGCTTTCCATGGAATCGCCGGGGGAAATGTGAGTTGGCGGTGGCTGCATAAGATCGCGGACAAATACCCGGTCATACATGTCGGTTTTAAAAATGATGTGCCGGATGCTGTCGAGTAAAACCACCCCGATCAGCATGTTTTGACCTGTGAGAACGGGAAAAAGATTTCGCTTTGACCGGGCGATGGATTTAACCAATTTCCCAAGAGAATCGTCAGATGATACCGGCACAAAATCCTTTTCAATCAGTTTATCCATTTCCAGCAGGGTAAGTATGGCCTTGTCCTTGTTATGGGTGATCAGTTCTCCGCGTTTTGCAATCCTGTGGGTATAGATCGAATGGGGTTGAAAATACCGATTGGTAATGTATGAAATGGTCGATGTAATTATCAGGGGAATAAAAAGTACATAGCCACCGGTAATTTCAGCGATCAGAAAAATAGCAAACAGGGGTGCATGCATGACGCCGGCCATCAGTCCGGCCATTCCCGTCAGAATGAAATTCTTCTCCGGAACCTCAATAAATTCAAACAGGTTCAGCAACCGGGCTGCCAGATATCCCGTAAACCCTCCCATGAACATGGTGGGGGCAAATATCCCGCCAACCCCGCCCCCTCCGGTAGTGGCGGTCATGGCAACAGGTTTGAACAACAGGACGAGCACCATGAAAAGGATAAAAACAAGCAGGTTGTTTTCCTGCCCGGAAAAGATACTTCCCTTTACAATCTTATGGATATCGCCTTCGAGAAAAATGTTCAGGATATTATAACCCTCTCCGTAGAAAAGCGGGAAAACCAGGATCAATGCTCCAAGAATCAATCCACCTGTCAGCGGCCGGACCCAAGGTTTCCTGATTTTTGAAAACAGTGATTCGATCCAGATAGTAATCCGGGTGAAATATAAGGAAACTAGTCCGGCAAAGATACCCAGCACAATATACCAGGGGATGTTATGCAGGGCGAATGAACCCTGAATTGGATAATGTAAAGTAACTCCCTTATCGAGAAACAAATACGAGATCGAGGCGCCTGTTACAGCTGATATCAGCAAGGGGATGATCGACCCCATGCTGATATCCAGCATAAGCACTTCGAGCGCAAAAACCACTCCGGCGACCGGGGCCTTGAAAATACCGGCAATGGCTCCTGCTGCGCCGCAGCCGATCAGGGTGCTGACTGATTTATAATTCATCCCGAAAAGCCGTCCAAGGTTAGATCCCATGGAGGAACCGGTGACCACAATCGGCGATTCAAGTCCCACCGATCCTCCAAAGCCCACGGTAAGGGTTGAGGCGATTATTGAGGAATAGCTGTTATGCGGACGCAGAAAGCCCTGTTTTTTGGACAGGGAAAACAGGATTTTTGTGATGCCATGGCCCATTTCATCCTTTACAAAGAACCTTACATAAAGGATGGTAAGCAGAATCCCCAGCATCGGAAAAGCCAGGTAAAGAAAATTAACCTGGAACAGATCACCGTACTTCAATACTAGGAGATGGGTAAAGTGAACGGTATTTTTAAGCAGCACGGCTGCAAGTCCGCTGATAACGCCAATAACCAAACTGAACAGGTACATCTGCTGCCTGTGGTTCAGGTGTTTGGAAACCAGGTAGATTAAACGCGATAAATAATTACGAATATTCATTACCTGCCAGTTTATTCAGATTCACTGAACCTTTTTTTGCTTCCTCAATAGTATTGAACATTATCATAAAAATACTAAAATATAAAGACACATTCACTAGTAGAAGCGTTTTTCACATAAGGGAAGGATAGTCTGAAAGGGTGCTGCATTGTTGACAAAGGGAAAAAACAAGATTCGCAAAAGAAAGAGTCTATTGCCACGCCCTTCAGGGCGTGGATTCTGTAATTAGACTTACTCTATGCAAGGGCTTTAGCCCTTTATGCGTCAGGGACAAAAGGGTTAAAACCCTAAAACAATTGTAGTAATTCATTTTTATCCCCGCCCTAAAGGACGGGGTTATTGAAGGAGATAAGAGTTACCTTGGAATTTTATTAATTATTGCTTGGTACTTTTTAACGTTCCAGGCTTATACCATTACAGGCATTTGACAATAAATCTTTCCCTGGAGTAACTTGCCTGCTGCCTTTTTATTTTTACCTCCCCATTGTTTAAAGAAGAAGGGAATTTGTTTTTGCTCGCACTGGTTTTTAATATCAACAACCCATTTTTCTTTTATAGGACGGGCTTTGTGACCACTCTCACCACCAACTATTACCCAGTCGATATTTAACAGGTTAAGATTTGGAATAGCTGAAAGAAGCGGTTCGATGGATAAAAATTTTATATAAGCCGGTACTTTGCGCAATGCATCAATCCGTTTAATAACCTGATCATTTTCTACAGTCACCCCCATCCATATGTTCGGAGTCCAATCGAGAAGCGTGTAATATTTTTCCAATATATCGGTACGTTTGGTCAGCACCTGGAAGGTATGTTGCGGGCAATCGTTCATTACTCTGAAAACAGCTTTGATAAAATCAAAGGGAATGTCCTCGTGAAACAGGTCGCTCATTGAATTTACGAAAATCATCTGTGGTTTTTTCCATGAATACGGCAGGTGAAGCTCGTTATAATGCCAGGCCGGGCTAAATCCGTTTTTGTATTTTTCCATCCCCATGGCCTGTAACCGACGAGTCATAACTTCTGCATAGCAATTGGCACAACCTGCTGATATTTTGGTACAACCGGTTGAGGGATTCCAGGTCATTTCGGTCCATTCTATTCCTGTTTCAGCCATACCAAATTAAAATAATCGTTTTTGTCCATCATATTTATATTTACTCGCCTCATCCCAAAACTCAAATCCCTTTATATGTGTCGTTGCAAATAAAATATCATAATAGTTACGGATACTATTAAACTTGAAATGCTTATATCCAATACTTTTCATACTTTCAATATAAGCAGCTCTAAAGGCCATCCTGAGCTTAAGACTATTTCCTTGTTCAGCTAAGTTAATGTTTTCTCTATTTTGAAAAAAATGTACAGTTCCAAAAAACTTTGAGTACTTGGAAATGGATGTTGTATATTTATCCTGATCGAGTAATGCTTCCTTAATATTTCTATTAAAATCAGTACCTGTAGCAACATTTATGATGAAATCAATATGAGGAATTGTGTTTTTCAGGTGCCGTATAAGAGTAAACGGCACACCACAATCTGTAGGATCGATAAAAATAAGATTCAGACTTCTGGATTTTATTTCGTTTTTAATAATTCTGCATATTTCAGCCTGATTGTTATAATCACCCAAATATGCCTTAGCATTTATGGCACCTATGGCTTCTATCCGATTGTTTAATGTTTCAACTACCTTTGGTTTGAAATCAAAGAATAATGCCTTATTTATGAATTGAAATGCCTGATGTTTTAATATTACCAGAGATGAACCATTAAACTCCGTAACAGATTCACGACTTATACATCTTCCAGGACCCGAGCAAATCTCAATGTAATTTAATATCTCCCATTTGTTTTTCATTGCCGGGGTAAAGATTCCAAAATATTGATTAAGAAAATATATTTTTTCTACGGTCCACTTACCTACACAACGAATTGGTAATCCATCTTTTATAGAAAAAGTATATTTGCAAAGATCATTTTCTGTTATATTAATCCTTTTTTCCTTATTACATCTGGTTTTGCATCCTTTATTGCTGCATTCATCCAAATCAATTCTAGAGAGTGGCATATAACTATCTTTTCCTTTTCTAATCGTTCCAACACCTTTGGCAACTTCTTCAGATCTGCTGGTAAAACATCTTTTAGCCACAAACACCATCTTTTTTCTGAACTCAAGTATTCTTTAGCACTCAAAAAAGGCTTAATGTATTTTTCAGCATTAGGTTCAATTTGTAAAAATTCCAATCGTTCATTGTCAGTAAAAAAGAAGTTTCCATCATCAACAGGCTTACTTCCGTATAATGGATATGGTGAATTACAAATAGAATCACGCTTTGATAAAATTACTAAATCTTTCCCCTCTACCAAATAAGGATTAATGTTACTAGCTCTTTGTTCATGCGGCTCTCCTTTAATATCCTCATATTCATAAATGAGCTTATCTCCAATATCGAAATTGGAGAATCCGATAATTACAACATGAACAGCTGCTATTCCTCTGGCCTCATTGCCCCATTTGAAAGTCCGGTGGGCAAAGTGGATTTTAATTTTATACCGGTTAAATAATTCGTTCCATAGGATACCCACTTGTTCGCCTTGTGAAATGGAATTGGTAGATACAAAGGCAGCACAGGTTTTTATATTCGCTGTGTTTTCTTGGGTATTGTGTTTTTGCAGGTATTGTGCAGCTTTAATATACCAAGCTGATACATAATCGAGTACGCCAAAGTTTTTCATGCTGTTTGTAACCAACGCAACATCATATTTTTGTTGCTCGTCCATCATCATAGCTCCAACAAAAGGCGGATTCCCCAAAATATAATCAAACTTCTCCCGATCGGTTTTACTTTCCCAGGGCAGCAGGTCAATGATGCTGTCCCAGTCGGTTCGGAGGGCATTGCCCTGGACGATCTTGGCACTTTTGAGCAATGGCAGGCGTACGAAGTATTCGCCGAATTCCTGAGAGATCAGCATGTTATTTGGTGATCCATGAGCCACAGGGCCACCTGGGCAACCTGGGCTGGGAATTCCTCGTATTCGATGCCGTAAAAACGATCCACATTGCATTGCATCAGCGTTTCCAGGTCCATCACGCGTTGACCTTTCTGCTGTTCCTTAAGGATGGCCAGCTCCAGCAGTCGCAATTCGCGGTAGGTGATCACAAGGAAATTACCACAACCACAGGCGGGATCGAGAAACCTAAGGGAAGCGATTTTGCGGTGAAAGGTTTTCAGTTTACCGGAGTTGTTTTTAACCAATTCAAATTCCTCCCAGAGTTTATCAAGAAATAAAGGTTTAATAAGCTTGAGGATATTCTTCTCACTGGTATAATGTGCGCCCAGGTTCCGGCGCTCAACGGGATTCATCACGCTCTGGAACATGGAGCCGAAAATGGCCGGGGAAATTTTGCTCCAGTCGGGCTGACAGCAATCCAGCAACGTTTGTCGCATGCGGCTGTTAAATGAAGCAAAGGGGAGCTGTTCCTCAAACAACTGTCCATTAATGTATGGAAAATTCATGAGGCTTTCATCTAACGTTCTCTGGCGACTGGCCGTGGGGGTATTGAGTACCTGGAAAAGCAGGGCCAGGTGCATACCCAGGTCGATGCCATCTTCATTGGTTCTATTTTCAATGTATTCCTGAAAAGAATGGGGTTCAAAAATGGTGGTATCATCTGCAAATAAGCAAAATAATAAACGAACCAGGTATTTCTCAAGTACATGGCCTGTATAGCCTGCTTCTTTCAGGGTATCATGCAGCTTGCCCATCAGGTATGCCGCTTCGATATTCACCGGGTCTTCTTCTTTGAAGGTACGTTTCTGGTACCCGGCAATGAATCCGAAAAGATGAACGTGGTTTACAAAATCTTTAAGTTTAAAATCATGTTCCCTGTTTTCATCGAAATCGTACAGCCGGAAATTTTCAAAGTCCGATACCAGGATGTACCTGGGTAGTTCATGGTCTTTCAGTCCCGGTAAATAATCCCTGGCCTGCTTATAGGCTCTTTCGAGGCTCTTGCCCCGGCTTTTCATTTCGATGACTATGGTACCTTTCCAGAGCAGGTCGATATATCCTTCGCTTTCATCGAGCTTTTTCACCCGGTGTTCAAAAGTTGCCACCTTGCGGTTGCTGATCCCGAAAACATTGAAGAATTCAATAAGAAAGGGTTTGGCGTCAGCTTCTTCGTTGGCGGTGTGTATTCCCATTCTTTGGAGAATCTGACTGCACGTTCTTTTATTTCGTTCCAGCCTAAGGCCATGGGTAAATGTTCGGTAAGTGCAATTTAGGGAAAAAATGATTAAGGTTATCAGGTTATTATTCCATTATCCTAAATTATTATGTTAATGATGACGCCCCTACAGGGCTTAAGAATCTTCAGTCATCGGCACATGGGGCGTTGCCCCACGTTAGTGATTACGCACTTTCAGCGCTAAAATCCTGTAAATTACGAATTGTTTGCTGTACTAAATGTAATTCAATGTAATTAGGGCCCTGAAGGGGCATCATCATTAACCCAGGGCATCGCCCTGGGTCTCAATCAAAGCACATCAAACAAGAGCCCTGAAGGGGCGTAATCCACTAAGCCTTCCCAATCACCACCGACGTCATCGTCAGCGATCCCATAACAGCCTTGTCATTAAATAAGCTTACCTCCTCATCCTTCTCCTTCAGGGCCAAAACATACAATAAAGGCAGGAAATGTTCCGGGGTCTCGGCAGTTTTCCGGCTATGCCGGCCCACCCCTGGGTAAATTCGTTATCTTCCAGAGCATTCATCGGGCTGCCATGACCCAGGAATAATACCGGCATGTTGTGTATGCCTCTCATGTGTAAACAGGAATTAATCTGCCATTCGTTGTTTGGCCTCCATACACCATAACAGTTCCTGTACGAAAGTGTTCGCCCGCTTTCCCGTTGAGTGCCGGTCGAGCGGGATGCCGTTGGCGTCAAATGTTTCCTGTACGCGGGGTACGGGGAACATCGCCGGGATGACCCACGCCTTCATTTTCCATAGCGTGAATAGCAGGGAGGTGATAACCTGGTTACCGCCGAAATCTCCATCCGATACAGTAGCAATGGCAACAGGTTTCCGGTGCCAGTCATCGGTAAGCAGGTCCACTGCATTCTTGAGGCTTGCCGGATAACCACCGTTATATTCCGGGGTAACGATGATGATGCCGTTTGCAGCCCTGAATTTTCGGGCAAATTCGAGTGCAGCATCAGTCGGAGACGCCTGGAACCGTAATCTTTCCTCGAACAGTGGGAACCGGTACTTGTACAGATCCAGGATTTCTACTGTGGCCAGTTTGTTAGAAGAAATAAACTCATTGAAATACAAGGCGACCCTGTGGCTGTGGCGTCCGGTCCTTATGCTGGATGAAAGGATTGCTATGTGCAACATAAATGATAAGTTTACATTACCCGCAAATTTACTACAGTTAATCCGGCATTTTATTTTTAAACCCGGTAAACCATTAATTGATTCTTTGAAATTTTATCTTTTACTTTAACCTGTCATTTCAGTCAATCTTACATTATGATTCCTGTCCGATTCATGAAGCTGATTTTCGCATTACCTGTAATACTCTTACCTGTCCGGTCTGCTATTGCACAAATCGCTCCGGCCCGGGTAATGAAGATACATCACCGGGCATACGTGATCGACACGCATACCGATACGCCCATGGAACTGATCAACGGGCAATTCGACCCGTCAAGGCACCATGAAGCTCCGGCCTCCAGGGTCGACTTTCCCCGCTTGCGTGAGGGTGATGTGGATGCCATTTTCTTTGCACTCTATACCGGACAGCGCGAACGGACGCCTGAGAATTATGAGCATGCATATCAGCTGGCAAATCAAATGCTCGACTCGACCCTTGTTGCCGTCAGACGAAATCTCCAAACAGTCAGGATTGCCACCAGTACAAAGGCCATTATCAATGCATCAAAGCATAACAAAACCGCCATTTGCCTGGGAATGGAAAATGGATTTCCGCTGGCCAGGGACCTCTCAAGGGTAAAAGAATTTTACCAAAAGGGTGTACGGTATATAACCTTGTGCCACTCGTCCAACAACGATATCTGTGATTCCTCTACAGATCCTGATGGCCCTGAGCATAGCGGACTCAGCAGTTTTGGCCGCGAGGTAACGGCTGAAATGAACCGGGTGGGAATGATCATAGATGTGTCGCACATTTCCGATAAATCATTTTTTGATGTGCTGGAAGTGTCAAAAGCTCCTGTCATAGCATCACACTCAAGTGTCCGTTCCCTTTGTAATCATCCCCGTAACCTGAGCGACAACATGATAAGGGCACTGGCCGAACATGGAGGCGTGATTCAGATCTGCATCCTGGGCTCTTATATTGTGCCGGAGGACACCACATCCGAGCACCATATCAAACATGAAGAGCTACGCAGGAAGTACAATAACTGGCAGTATAAGGACGATGACGAACGCAGGGTAGCTTGGAGGGCATGGGATTCAATCAATAAATACTATCCCCCCGTATTGCCCACCATTGTCCAGGCTGTGGATCATATTGATCATGTGGTAAAGCTCGTGGGCATTGACCATGTGGGTATTGGCAGTGATTTCGACGGAGGTGGTGGGCTGGCCGATTGTGAGGATGTAGCCGACTTTCCGAAGATAACCGCTGAACTGATTAAACGCGGCTATACCAAAAAGGACATTGCCAAAATCTGGGGCGGAAATTTTTTACGGGTGTTCAGGTCTGTGGAAAAATTTGTCAATTAACGGTTTTTATTTCATGATTTCCCCGATGATTTTAACAGAATCCGCGATGCATTTTTCACAAACCACTTCATGCAGGTTGTTGTCTTTCACGTACCGTTGTCCCTCTTCAGTATTCAGATCGCACTTCATCAAATCGATACAGTCGGTAGTGCCATAGATTTCCTTGAACCTCCGGCTGAATTCCTGTACCATGGCATAGGTTTTTTCCTTTCTTTCTTTGTTATCGCTATATTTCCTGCAATTGAAAACACCCATCACCATAAAGGAACCTGTTACGGCCCCGCAAGTTTCCTGCAACCTCCCCATACCACCGCCAAAACCACAGGCTACACTTAATGACAGGCCTTTGTCAATATTCAATTCGTCTGTGTAAGCTGTCAGTACTGCCTGCGCGCAGTTCAGTCCCGAACGGAAACTGGAAATTGCTTTTTCTTCTTCAGCAGTCATAATAATAAAGAAATATGATTTATAAACAGGAGAAATGCGAAATGCCCTTTCTAAATCAAGTACAGTCACTTTGACCAAAAGTAGAATAAATAAAGTAATAAACAATCGGCAACGCCACGCTCATTAATACTTGCTAAAATGAATGAGGTATACTGAAACCTAAGACTTTATAACTCGTATATTTATTAAGCTCCTAAAAACCAACTAATAAAACACTTATATGATTAAGTCCGCAGTTCATTTCCATACTTTGTTGATTTTCTTACTTCTGGGAGTTGCCGGAAATGTTAATGCCCAGGATGAAAAGTTTAAGGCAATCTTCATTTATAATTTCACCAAATATGTTAACTGGCCGCAAATTGAGGGTAGTTTTATCATTAGTATCTTAGGCAACAGCGCAATTACAGGTGAAATTGAAAGTATCGCCGCGAAAAAAACCGTCGGTATATCAGCCATTGAAATAAGATAGGTCAATACGGTCAAGGAAATTACCAAGTGTCATATTTTATATGTTACCGCCGATAAGACATCCCTCCTGCCGCTATTGTATCAGAAGTCCAGGGATGAGAATATTCTCCTGGTTACGGAAAGGCAGAATGCCTGTTCATCGGGTGCAGGTATTAATTTTATCAGTAAAAATGGCAAGCTGGTTTTCGAGATATCAAAACCTAATATTGAAAGCTGTGGATTACAGATAAGCACAGACCTGCTTAAACTCGGGATTGCTGCAAATAATTAATTTAAATACTTAAAAGCTTCCTATATGAAAATAATGAAATGGGCAATAGCTGTCATAGTCTCTCTGGTTTTGACCGCGAACTTGTTCTCACAGCCCGATAGGGCGAAGCTGGAAGAAATGACACGTGAAGAAATTATGCAGCTGTCGCAAGATGTTTTGCTGGATATGAGTATTGAAGACTTGTCATTCCTGGCACAAAAGCTGGGTGTATCCATGGATGAGCTGTTGAAGATGAAGATATCTGTTGCATCAAAAACTGCATTAACTCCGCGTGAGACGCCCGGAATAATATCAATTATTACCGAAGAAGAAATCCGCAACTCGGGTGCACGGGATATGATTGATGTTTTACGTCTTGTTCCGGGATTTGATTTTGGTTACGATGTTCAGGGTGTTGTTGGGGTTGGATTACGCGGCAACTGGGTTCACGAGGGCAAAATGCTGCTAATGATCGACGGACAACAGATGAACGAGAACAGTTACTATAATTTCGCATTTGGCAATCACATACCGGTTGACCAGATAAAGCGCATTGAAATAATCCGTGGCCCCGGATCAGCCATTTATGGCGGAATAGCGGAGTTAGGAGTGATCAATATCATTACAAAATCGGGTAAGGACATTTCCGGAGCAGAAATTTCTGCAACCTATGGACAGCTTATAAAATCAACAGGCAGGACTAATCTGAATATAAATACCGGAATGACATTAAAAAACTGGGATATTTCAGCCAAGGGATTTGTTGGTCTGGCCAACAGAAGTGACCAGTTATATGCTGAAACCTTTGATGACATCAGTGATCCCGTTGACCTTTCCAAGGGAGGCAGCGAAATAAAAACAAAACACTTCAATCTTGGAGCATCGGGCCAGAATTTGTCGTTTCGGCTGATTTATGACGATTATAAAACCAGGTATGTTTCATACGTCGATTCAGCAACTGGAAATATCAGCACTTTCAATGAATTCCGAAGTGTACTCGGAGAGGTTAATTACAGCCTCAAAGTAAATGATAAGCTCTCCATAACACCTAAAATCAATTACAAGTACAACAGGCCCTATTATGAAGAAGATTACTGGAGGAACTTTTACATTAGCCGTTATACGGGAACCGTCAGCCTGAACTATTTAATAAATGAACATGCAACGGTTACAACCGGTATGGAGTTATACAGTGACCATGGCCGGTGTATTGAAGATACTGGTATTTTCATTGTTAACAACCAAAGAACGATAAATATCAGCAATATGTCAGCTTTTGCCGAAGGATTGATTAAAACAAAGAAAATCAACCTTGTTGCAGGAGGCAGGATTGAGAAAAACAGTGAGTTCGGCTGGGCACTTGCACCAAGAATTGGCGCTACCGGAATCTTCAAGAAATTCCACTTCAAAACCCTGGTTAGTGGCGCTTTCAGGTCTCCTGCCATTGGTAATATTGATGTAAGTAAAAATATTTCTCCTGAAAAAAGTTTCGTCACAGAAATCGAACTGGGATACAGGATAAATGAAAATATGTTTGTTACAGCCAACCTGTATGATATTAAAATTGACAATACAATCATTTATTTTGATAACGGGGGCCCTGTTGCCGGAGAAGATTGGGGTTATATTAATGCGAAAAGCTCGGGCAGTAACGGCCTGGAAGTTGAATACCGGGCAAAGTATTCAAAAGGTTATGCAACCATAAATTATTCATATTATACCGTGGCATTCAGATCCGTCCCTGAATCTTTCGCTGTGCCAAATAATGAAAATCATGCCCTGGGTCTTGCCAGTCATAAGTTCGGCATTAACGGGAGCCTGATGGTTTCCAGGAGTTTTTCTGTCAGCCCGTCCTTTTCAGTGTTTGGAAAGAAATATGCTTATCAAAGTCTTGATCAGGACGGTAATCCTGAGGCCGGTGAATTCAGTCCGGATTATCTGGTTAACTTATCCCTTGCCTGGGATAAATTTCTCACGAAAGGTTTATCATTAACCATTTCAGGCTATGATCTGCTGAACCAGAAGCCATCATTCCTGCAGCCTTATAATGGCTGGTATACACCTTATCCCGGACGTTCCAGAGAGATTTTGTTTAAATTATCCATAAACCTGGCAGCATTCAGGAATTAGTCAAATCAGATTTCTTGCTTTTCTTTCCATCGGCAGGATGCAATTATAAATAAATCTGTTAACAGGTGTAGGCACACCGTATTTTTCACCAAGCCTGACCACGGTTCCGTTCTGGTATTCAATTTCAGAGGGTTTTCCTTCCCAAACATCACGGGTAAGTGAGGAGGTGGCATCATAAGGAAATGAATCGATAAATGCTATCGTTTTCGCCACAAATTCATGCTCGAGGGCCACACCCATTTTCTGTGAAAGCTGATAAATCTCCTCAAAAAGCTCAATCATCATATCACGTGTCTCTTTCAGTTCCCTTACTTCACCGTATGTGGAACGGGTAACGGCAAGCAGGCCGCTTACACAGATGTTAATAAACTTTTTCCAGAGTTCAGTTTGTATGTTTTCAGCAATCCTGGTCTTAATCCCAGCTCTCTCAAGAATCTCTTTCAATTTTTCCGTCCTTGCCAACGGCTTGTTATCCAACTCTCCAAAGATAATGGTTGGCTCAATGCCCAGGTGATGGATAACTCCGGGAGATTCAATTTTGCTGATAATCCGGCACAATCCGCCGATAACCCGGGACTGACCCAGTATAGCCGACAGCTCTTCAGCAGCCAGAACACCGTTCTGCAGGGGCATAACAGTGGTACCAGACTGAATAACAGGAAACAATTCCTGTGCAATATGCTTTACCTGCCAGGCTTTTACGCCGAGGATCATAAAATCAGCATCCCTGATTTCTTGCAAGCTGTCAGTAACACGGGCCGGATGAACCGAAAAATCACCTGCAATGCTTTTGATCCTTAGTCCTTTCTCCCGCATAGCTTTTAGCTGTTCTCCCCGGGCCACAAAAGTGACATCATATCCGGCATAAGCAATTTTACCGCCAAAATACCCTCCCACTCCGCCTGCACCAATGACAGCAATTTTCATTTATGATGGTTAATTGAATTATATTCCGGGCAGGGACAAGCACTGCCCCTGGACTTGTTCCCGAATTCCACTCCACTCTCCTTACTCTTTACTCCATTCCTTCTTCAATCACCGGCAACTGCCTGTCAATTAATATATCCAAAGAAATAAAAGTCTCAGTTCTGGAAACACCCTTGATGGACTGAATCTTATCTGCTAACACAGCCCGCAAATGCTCATTATCTCGTGTATATACCTCCACAAACATGGCATATTCACCGGTTGTATAGTGGCACTGGGTAATTTCAGGAATCTTGATAAGTTTCTCTGAAACATTGTTGAATAAAGCAGCATTATCAAGAAAAATACCAATAAAGGCACAGGTTTTATAACCAAGTTTCTTAGGATTCACATTGAACTGAGAACCACTGATAATACCGAGTCTTATAAGTCTTTGTACGCGCTGATGCACAGCAGCACCTGAAATATTGCATGCTCTGGCAACCTCCAGAAAAGGTGCCCGTGCGTTTTTAGTAAGGATCGAAAGAATTTTCCTGTCCAAACTGTCAATTTGAAAGCTGGTTTTCACTTTATGAATTGTTGGATAATAATCATTAACATATTGGTCTCGAAATATACTTCTTTGTAAGCAAATTAAAAAATAATATATCTAAATGATAAAATATTAATCAACCAGATTAAAAATAAATATACTTTTGCAACCTGAAATTGCAGTTTAATGCTATTTTAGTCCTTTTCATTATTAATATTAATAATACTACTGATATCCCATTTACAATTAATAATTTAATAGTAAGTTTTATGAGTAAACCGCTGATTGTCCCGTTGAAATATAAAAGCCTGCTTGATCTCAACCAGACTGAAAAGGCCATCAAACTTGTTAAGGATACCTTTCAGCAGCAATTGTCTGCCGAACTTAATCTGCGAAGGGTCACAGCACCTCTTTTTGTATTGAAAGGAACAGGAATCAATGATGACCTGAACGGTATTGAACGAAAAGTAAGCTTTCCGGTAAAGGATATGAATGAATCGGTTGCTGAAGTGGTTAATTCATTGGCCAAATGGAAGCGAATGGCGCTGGCCGATTATTGCATTCCCCATGGAAACGGTATTTATACCGACATGAATGCCATCAGGCCGGATGAGGAATTCAGCAACATTCATTCACTTTATGTGGATCAGTGGGACTGGGAAAGTGTGATTGCACAGAAGGACCGTAACATCGAATTTCTGAAATACATTGTTTGTAAAATATATGAGGTATTCAAACGTACTGAATATGTTGTATATGAAAACTATAACATCATAAAACCCGTTTTACCACACGATATTACTTTTCTGCATGCCGAGGAACTGCTGGTAAAATATCCTTACATAACACCGCGTGAAAGAGAATTTGAGGCAGCCAGGAAATACGGAGCCATTTTCGTGATTGGCATTGGGGGTATGCTGCCCAACGGTGAGTTGCATGACGGACGTGCACCTGATTACGACGATTGGACCACACCAAGTGACAATGGCTACAAAGGCCTTAACGGGGATATAATCTTATGGAATCCCTTACTGGAAATTGCCTTTGAAGTTTCATCGATGGGTATCAGGGTCGACAAGGATACGCTGTTAAAGCAGTTGGAAATTCGCGGAGTACCGGAACGGGTTGAAATGCAGTTCCACAAAAGGTTAATCAGCGGTGAATTGCCCTTGTCAATCGGGGGAGGTATCGGCCAATCGAGAATTTGTATGTTTTATCTCCGAAAGGCCCATATCGGAGAGGTACAGGCGAGTGTATGGCCACCGGATTTACTGGAACAGTGCAGAAAAAACAATATATTTTTATTATAAAAGCGGATAGAGACGCAATGCATTGCGTCACTACTTGTTTTATACATTTGTCTCCTTTCTTTAATAACTTTTCGAACATAGTGTTATATTTACACTAACACATTTAAGTATAAAACAGCATTTCTATGTCCACTTTTGAACCTATTATAAAAAGAATCAATGAAGGCAATAACAATGCTTTCAGGAAATTATACGGCAATAGCACTGCCGAACTTAGAAGACAGGCCAAACGATATACCGATCTGCTCCGGCAATTTGAGGCTGACTTCGGAATCAAGGCAATTACATTTTTCAGCTCGCCCGGCCGGACAGAAATCGGCGGTAACCATACCGACCATAATTATGGCCGTGTACTGGCAGGTGCGGTAAATCTGGACAATGTCGCTATAGCTGCCCAAAATAACACCAATGTCATACGCATTGAATCGGCAGGCTACCCTCGGTTTGAAGTTGACCTTGCCATTCTCCAGCCTGATAAAAAAGAGCGCCTTTCTTCAGCTGCCCTGGTAAGGGGTATTTGTTCGCGACTGAAAGAGCTCGGATTTGCCATCGGGGGTTTTGATGCCTGTATCGACGGTGGAGTACCCAAAGGATCGGGCCTGAGTTCATCGGCTTCCTTTGAAGTGCTTATCGGGGCCATCATCAGCCAGCTTTTTAATGACGGAAAGGTTGACCCTACTCAGAATGCAATAATCGGACAATATGCCGAAAACAACTATTTCGGTAAACCGTGCGGATTGATGGATCAGACGGCCTGTGCCATGGGAGGACTGATAACCATTGATTTCAAGGATCCGACAGATCCAGTGGTAAAAAAGGTGAATTTCGATTTCGTTTCCACGGGTTTCGCACTTGTAATAACCGATACCGGAGGGAATCATGCCGATCTGAATGATGAATATGCTTCACTACCCACTGATATGAAAGCCGTGGCAGCTGAACTGGGCGCCAAAGTCTTGCGGCAGGTTAGCCTGGAACAGGTTATCCAGGTCGCACCAAAGATCCGCGAAAAGGTTGGTGACAGAGCGATCCTCAGGGCCATCCATTTCCAGGGTGATAACCAGCGTGTGGTTGACCAGGTTGCTGCCCTTGAAAGAAATGATTTTCAGTCCTTCCTCGGCATGGTAGTGGATTCAGGATACAGCTCCTTTATGTATAATCAGAATATTTTCCCGGTTAACAACGTGAAAGAACAGGGGGTTTCTCTGGCTCTGGCCCTGAGTGAGCTGGTATTGAAAGGCAAAGGCGCCTGGCGTGTACATGGAGGTGGTTTTGCAGGTACCATCCAGGCCTTTGTGCCTAATGACTTGCTAGCCAAGTATATCACAACTCTGGAACACATCTATGGAGCCGGATCATGCCAAAAGCTGTTCATAAGACAGGCAGGAGCAGGGAAAGTAGATATTTAGGGATAAGCATCAAAGCATTTAAGACCATCAATCACTAAAAATTCAATATATAATTTCAATTATGAAATTGATCAGCGAAGAATCCTTCAAAGCCGTGCACAACGGTAAAACAATCGGTCTGTATACCCTGAAAAACAAAAATGGTCTGGTTGCCCAGATTACCAACTACGGCGCCATCATTGCCAGTCTGTTTGTACCCGACAGGAACGGCAAGCTGGCAGATATTGTCCTGGGCTACGACACAATCGGTGAGTTCATTAATGGTAACGGACCATACATGGGCGCCATATGCGGTCGTGTTGCCAATCGTATTGCCGGAGGGAAATTCACCTTGCTTGACACACAGTATACCCTTGCCGTAAACAATGGCCCCAACCATCTCCATGGCGGTATTACCGGTTTCAGCAAAGTTGTATGGGAAGTGGTCAGGACATCTCCAGACAGCATTCAACTGGAATATATGTCGGCTGACGGCGAAGAAGGATACCCCGGAAACCTGAATGTTAAGGTTACTTATACGCTCACAGGCAACGATGAACTCCGGCTCGATTACCTGGCTATCACCGATAAGTCCACTATTATTAACCTGGCCAGCCATTCCTATTTCAACATGGCCGGAGAAGGATCAGGCAGTGTTTACAATCAGGAACTGATGATCAACGGAGCCTTATTTACGCCGGTTGATGAAACATCAATCCCTACCGGTGAAATCAGAAATGTCAGGGGCACTCCGATGGACTTTACCCGTTTCAAAAAGATCGGGGCCGACATCGGTAAGGACGATGAGCAGCTTCGTTTTGGCGCAGGCTACGATCAGAACTGGGTATTAAAGCATCCTGCAGGGCTGTTGGGACTGGCGGTCATGGCCCATGATCCGCAATCTGGACGAATGATGGAAATCCATACCACCCAACCAGGCGTACAGCTTTATACGGCCAACTGGATGGACGGCGAAAAGGGGAAAGGTGGTAAAAAATACGGAAAGCGGGAGTCTTTCTGCCTGGAGACCCAGCATTTTGCCAATGCCATCAACATACCCCATTTCCCGTCAACCGTCCTGAATCCAGGGGAGGAATACAGGCATAGTTGTGTGCATAGGTTTTTTACAAAATAGAGCAAGAATATATGTTTAATCGTTGATTCGTTTACTTGTGTAATCGATTAAACGGTTCCACGATTAAACGATTAAATATAATACTCTAAATATCAAATAAATCATTATGGAAAGCAAAAACTCAAAATTCCTGTTCCCGCTAATTGTGATGGCCTCCCTGTTTTTTCTGTTTGGTTTCATCACAACCATGAACAATTCATTGATCAACTACCTTAAAGATGCGTTCCATCTCAATGAAGTTGAAAAGCAGTTACCCAATACATTTTTCTATGGTGCCTATATACTGTCAATCCCTGTAGGTTACCTGCTGAACCGGATCGGTTATAAAAACGGCGTGCTGGCTGGTCTGGCCCTTGTGAGTGCCGGTTTCTTCCTTTGCATTCCTGGTGTGGGCATTGGTTATTATGGTTTCTTGAGTGCCGTATCCGTATTTGCAGTCGGTGTTGTATTGCTGCAGGTTGCAGCCAATCCTTATGTAAATGCATTGGGCAAGCCAGAGACTGCCGCCAGCCGTTTAACCCTTACCAATGCGCTCAACTCGCTCGCCACGGTGATTGCTCCTATTTTTGTTTCGATGCTCATTGTATCGGCTAATACAGGAGGTGCATCAGATCCCAAAGCCGTCCAGGGCCCGTTTGCAGGGATCGCCATTGTAACCCTTCTGATTTTAATTATCATGTTCTTCCTGAAACTTCCCGAGATTAAAGGCGACGAAGCTGCAGAAGGAAGCACAAAAACATTCAAATCGAGTGCCTATAAATATACTCACATGTGGCTGGGTTCACTGGCTATTTTCGTTTATATGGGTATTGAAATTGGCATTCCCAGTTTCTTTGCCGACTATGCAGACAAACTTGGGCTCCTGCAGAGCATCGACCCGGTAAACATGCTGAAATATTACTGGGGTGGACTGATGGTCGGACGAATAGTGGGCATCTTTGTCCTACAGAGATACAAAGCAAGCCAGATATTAAGCATCTGCGCGGTTGGTGGTGCTATTTTACTGGGATCGTCCTTTGTAATCGGATCCTCAGCCAGCACGTTGGCATTATGGTTATTCCTCGGAACCGGTTTGATGCATTCCATCATGTGGCCTTGCATTTACAATCTTTCTCTTGAAGATCTTGGCCCGCATACCAAGGTAGGTTCAGGAGTGATTGCAACGTCGGTTATCGGCGCCGCCATATTACCCATATTAATGGGAGGTATTCAGAAGGGCATAGGTCTGATTGTAGCCATATGCTGCCTGTTTGTGTATTATGCCTACATTACTTTTTTCGCGTTAAAGGGTTCTAAGATCAGATAGGGCATGTAAATAGGCAATAATGAAAGCTCTGTAAGAGCGACATTATGGTCAAATATTAACTGACCGCTTGTTAGCAGCTGGGTTTTATTTTTTAATCATCTTATTATCAATCGTTTTAAGTCGGCAGAATATATCTAAGTGGGTGGCGAAAAAGGAAAGCTCTTATGCAATTTTAGCTTTGCGTGTGGCATGTGTGCGAATTGCAAATGTGCTTGTCTTTGTGCCATGGCTTGTTATTCAGTTGGTCGACCGGATGCAATATTTTTACTGCGTTCGATGGATTGAAGCGCTAAATAATTGTCGCCAAACTTCACCAGGTTTTCCATTTCCTTGTCGTATTGATCGAAATGGCGTTCCTCATCATCAACTAGAGCTTCAAAAATCTTTTTCGAGGCTGAATCGGCATTTTTTGAACATTCATTTGCCCAATCGTTGTAATCTTTAGCGCTGTCAGTTTCCATAGATGCAGCCAGCTCAAGCATCTTTTTTACATCGTGAATTTTCTTTACATCTTCCGATGCTTTCATTTGAACTTCTCCTTTAAGAAACAAAATGCGTTCAGCAAGCTTTTCAACGTGCATCATTTCTTCAATGGCGGTGCGTTTAAAAAGGTTCGATAGCAAGTCATACCCCTGGTCATCGCAGTGAAAATGAAAATACATGTACTGGTGAACGGCCGATAGTTCATCGGCAATAGCCTTGTTTAATAATTCTATACTCTTTTCTTTCATTTTATTTATGGTTTATTATTAAAATTCAACCCTTCTGTGTAAAATTAAATATTATAAAGGCGGTCTGTGTCCAGACCAACTTTTGTGATATCACTACCGATTTTCTACTTTGTAAATATCGGATTACTGAAAAAATCAAGCCAAATCAAAGCGATCAAGGTTCATTGCTTTGTTCCATGCCGCAACAAAATCCTTAACAAATTTTTCCTTAGCATCTGTGCTTCCGTACACTTCGGCAAGGGCTCTAAGCTCTGAGTTTGAACCAAAGATAAGATCTGCCCGGGTTCCTGTCCATTTTATTGCGCCCGTTTTGCGATCACGTCCATCAAATGACTCTTTGGTCTCAGATGTTGGCATCCATGCCGTACTCATGTCGAGCAGGTTTACAAAGAAATCGTTGGTAAGAACTTCCGGATGTTTAGTGAAAACACCATGTTTAGAGTTGTCAAAGTTTGTGTTTAATACACGCATACCGCCCACAAGAACTGTCATTTCAGGAGCAGAAAGTGTTAGCAATTGGGCTTTGTCAATCAACAACTCTTCGGTTGATATGGTATATTTCGTTTTTAAATAGTTACGAAAACCATCGGCTGCTGGCTCCAGTACTGCGAAAGAATCCACGTCGGTTTGTTCTTGCGATGCATCCGTACGCCCCGGAGTGAATGGAACAGTTACAACAGAACCTGCGTCTTTTGCAGCTTTTTCAACACCGGCACAACCTGCCAATACAATAAGGTCTGCAAGAGAAACCTTTTTGCCGGTAGATTGAGTACTGTTGAATTCTTTTTGGATACCTTCCAGCATTTCCAATACTTTCGTTAGCTGAGCAGGATTGTTAACAACCCAGCCCTTTTGTGGAGCAAGACGAATGCGGGCACCGTTGGCGCCACCACGTTTATCTGATCCACGGAAAGTAGAGGCAGAAGCCCATGCGGTAGATATCAACTGAGATACGGATAGTCCGGAATTTAATACCTTAGATTTTAATGCTGTAATATCTTTCTCATCAATCAACGTATGATTCACGGCAGGTATCGGATCCTGCCAAATCAGTTCTTCTGCAGGTACTTCAGCGCCTAAATAGCGAGCCCGTGGTCCCATATCCCGATGAGTCAACTTAAACCATGCACGGGCAAAAGCATCTGCAAATTCAAGAGGATGTTCATAGAAACGTCTTGAGATTTTTTCATAAACGGGATCGAAACGCAAAGAAAGATCCGTAGTAAGCATTGTTGGTGCATGCTTTTTAGACGCGTCGTGGGCATCAGGAATGACACCATCGGTATTTTTTGCTACCCATTGATGCGCACCGGCCGGGCTTTTTGTTAGTTCCCATTCGTATTTAAACAGGTTTTCGAAGAAGTAATAACTCCATTTGGCGGGAGTCTGTGTCCATGTAACTTCCAACCCACTGGTAATTGTGTCGCCTCCTTTTCCGGAGCCAAACCTGCTTTTCCAACCTAAGCCTTGCTCTTCAATGCCGGCAGCTTCAGGTTCAGGTCCAACAAGTCCCGCATCACCGGCTCCGTGAGTTTTGCCGAAAGTATGCCCACCGGCAATAAGTGCCACGGTTTCTTCATCATTCATGGCCATACGGGCAAACGTTTCGCGAATATCTTTAGCCGCCGCAATTGGATCAGGATTCCCGTTTGGTCCTTCCGGATTCACATAGATTAATCCCATTTGCACGGCTGCAAGAGGATTGTCAAGGTCGCGTTCTTCGGAGTAGCGTTTGTCTCCTTCTAACCACTTGGTTTCGGAACCCCAGTAAATGTCCTCTTCTGGCTCCCATACATCTTCACGCCCACCGCCAAACCCAAAGGTTTTGAATCCCATTGATTCCAAGGCTACATTACCAGTAAGGATCATAAGGTCTGCCCAGGATATTTTTCGACCATACTTTTGCTTGATCGGCCAAAGCAGCCTTCGTGCTTTGTCGAGGTTGACATTATCGGGCCAACTGTTAAGCGGTGCAAAGCGTTGCTGTCCGCCACCTGCTCCTCCACGACCGTCGCCTGTTCGGTATGTGCCTGCACTGTGCCATGCCATACGGATGAACAACGGTCCGTAGTGACCGAAATCGGCAGGCCACCAATCTTGAGAGTCGGTCATTAACTTGTGAAGGTCTTTTTTTATAGCCTCCAAATCCAAACTCTTAAATTCTTCAGCATAGTTAAAATCTTCACCCATAGGGTTTGATAAAGAAGAGTGTTGTCGCAGTATGTTCAATTTTAACTGATTAGGCCACCAGTCGCGGATTTTTGTACCGCTGGTACCAACACTGTGCTTCTGAGTTGCTCCGGTAACAGGACATTTGCTGACTTTATTTGAGTTATTTTCCATTTTTAATACGTATTAGTTTATAAATGATTATTTATTTTTGTTTTTTATGAACTTACCTATGATCTGTAGTTTAATATCTTCAATCTTAAAATCGGGTATTCCCTTAGTTTCAAAATACTTTTCAAGCAATTCATTAAGCTCATTGTCATTGTAATCCTCAATCCTGTCAGACTCTGAACAATATAAATGATGATGGCTTTCCATTACAGCATCGTATCTCATAATATCCCTTTCCGTTTTTACTTTTTTTATTAAGTCACTTGAAACTAAAGCATCAAGAACTTTGTAAACTGTCGCTGTTGCAATATTTGGATGGTTTTTCCTGATATGCTCGATAATGTTTTCGGCAGTAGGATGATTATTGAGTTTAACAATAGCTTCCAGAATAGCAATCCTTTGAGGTGTTACTTTAAGTCCTTTTTCAATTAGTTTGTTACTAAATCCTTCTGCTTTCATAACTAGTATTTTTCTAAAGAGAATAATTCTCTTTTAATAGTGAACAAATTTAAGGTTTTTTATATCGAAAGTCAAGTTACAGCGAAAATATTTTACAGAGAGGGGGGCGGCAAGATTGCAGCTCTTTTGCAAGCCTTTGGTTTGAGCGTTGGCTCGTGTGGGCTTGCAAATGTGCTGCAATGTGCGATGGGTTTATCAAGTTGCGTTTTTTTTGTTTTCAATCATAGCACAAACTGTCGTTCGGAGCGGTTTTTTAACCTTGCTGCTAACATAATAGGATTTTATGTCCAGTTTCCATAAAGTTATGTCGTTGTATCAAAAGTAATTAAATTTTGTAAAGGTTAATAAGAAGCAGTGCATTTAGATCCTTTAATACATCTTAACTAATAAGTAAACGGGTGTATTATAGAGAGGCATCCTAATATTTCAGCGGAATTCAACTATGGAAGGCACTTACGGAAGATTTTAATTTTGAATTCACCGTCGGTAACCTGTAGTGTGGCACCACTTGCGTCATGAAGCACACCACCGAAAGTACCCGTGAGCACATCATTGGTCTTGTCGGTAATGAATACAGTCCGACCATAGAAATCATCCAGAACGTAATGACCCGGCAAACCCCAGTTAAAGCCGGGGAGTGGACTGAACTGAATCTCGGCATATTTGCAGAATTCAGCCGGTACCGGTTGTAAGTTGGGCAGGGAATCCAGCGGATATCCCAGAATGAACAGGGCTAAGTAAAAGTTTGTGTCACTCCGAATCAAGTTGATCTGGTTGAGGGTGTTGTCAGGACTGCCATAAAAGTAAACGTTTGAGAAACTGTCGATAGGTTGTATCTTTTCGATCTGTTGGGTAAATGTGAGGTACGTACCGCCAAAGTTACCCCTGATACACCCAAGGGGAACTGGGGTATCGGGTATCGACTCTTTCAAATTTACAGACTTGGTAACTGGATAACTTTCATCGACTTCCTTTTGACATGATACCAGAAGTAAAGCCAAAATTGCCAGAGGAAAATAAATCATCCGTTTCATAATGCATGTTATTAGATAATTATATGACGTAAAAGCAAGCACCTTGGTTGCGTGTTTTATTAAAAGGGAATGAAGTATTCGCTGATTATCAGCTCACGATTTTAGTGAACACATTTTGGTTAACAACACCAAATAACAGAAACTTTTTAACGGTTCTTGTATGTAATGTCTAGACACCTCACTGTAACGTCTTGTTACCTGATTATTTTTGTACATATGCTACATTTTATGTTGACTTTTTTTAGGACGACTCAGCATTGTTGCCAACGGTCCTGGCATATGGCCAGTAGCGCATTTCGGAGCGCTTACCTATCCAGGTACACTTACCTAATTGCGAAGTGCAGACAATTGCATGCCCACAATCCTCGCTATTGGCTATATGCGATGTTGAACTAAACCTCCCTTCGGTCGGTGGCATTTTCTGAATGAATAATCTTATTTATTTGTAATTTTAGGTAAATTATTTTAAAAAGTGTTACCTGTTTTTCATAAATATTCATAGAATTATGCATATTATTAAATCCCCATATATACTTAGGTGTCCTCAATTATATTTTAATTTTTATGCAGCTGAAATGTATATTCGGGGTTTAGTCCAACAAGATTTAAAACACAATTGAGCGTGGGTTTGCTAACCTATGATCACTAAAAAGAGGC
>Ga0299915_10000462_pt1 | contig 30710 bp, 29 predicted proteins | sample RVTome_13_FD_200263 | JGI IMG/M metagenome (GOLD analysis project Ga0299915, IMG submission 200263) | Soil microbial communities from uranium-contaminated site in the Upper Colorado River Basin, Wyoming, United States - RVT92D227 (version 2) ...
TGGCTTATCGAGTATAACTTCAATCGCCCCCACCAATCCCTTGCCTATCTTGCTCCTATACAGTATATTGAAAAACAACTTGCTAAAATCCGCAGTCCAGTGTTACCCATGTGGTCAGCCAGCACAAACCGTTGACAACTCCTTAAGTAACGGTATAACATTAGAACACCCTCTATTCGAAATAGTACTTTAGGTACTAACATCAAGGTCAGTGGTCAAGTGTGTGCCATAGTGAGTTGCGTTGGTTCCCACGATGCTCAGCCGAGCATATGTAGATATGTGAACTGGACTCTTTTTCCCCGCGATAGTAAAAGCGGTCCTCCGTTTCGCAACCTAGAATCATTGCTAGGGCCAGCCGAGGCAATCTGTTTTCTTTAAAGAGAAAGGAATAAGAGCATATCCGGAGCGTTCGGCTGAGCCGATGCTCAGGCCCTACCGAAGGATGATGGCAAACATAAGAGACGGAACAAAACAGGTGCCGCAAAAACGAGAAGAAGGAAGGTAATGGGCACCGTATTGGGGATTGCACCTGTATTTATGATGATTGAGGCACTACGTTACGTGGCAGCACCACGTGTCTTTCCTCTAGCTGACGACTTGGTAGTGGACCTCCCCAATCCAAATCTTGAGGCTGTCATACGTGAGACAATGAGAAGGCCGACAGGGGATATCTATCAGTCTGACCTAACAGGACTTACCGTACTCGTTGCTGGAAATACAGGCATTATAGATCTAAGTGGACTCGAATATTGTACCAGCCTGAGTACTCTGTCGCTGTACGCAAACCAGATAAGCGACACAGTGGCCCTCTCCGGTCTCACCGGCCTGACCTACTGCGGCCACAAACAAAGAAAACGAATGGAGGGATAAGATGTCTACTTGGCAGAAATGGGTTATGTCTCTATGTGCTGTATTGGCGATCTTGGTCTCGGTCTCACTCCCTGTCTGCGTGCCAGAGACAGTGTCGGCCGAAGAGGCATTTTGGCCACAGACCACTTTCGCGGTTGGCTCATTGCCTTCGGCTATTGCGGTGGCGGATGTGAACAATGATGGATTTCTTGACATCATGACCTCCAACTACGCAGGCACAGTATCTACCCTGCTTGGGATAGGTGATGGTACATTCACACGACTTCCAGACTTCAGTGCTGGGTCCATCTGCCATTCCATAGCCACAGCTGACCTGAACGGCGACGACCTGCTGGACCTCGTCGTTGGTTTTTACGGAGGGAATGCTGTGGGCGTCTTTCTGGGAAATGGCGACGGTACTTTCGCGCCAGCATTAACGTTTGCAGTGGGCACGAACCCGCACGACGTTGCTCTGGGAGATCTGAACAGTGACGGCTGCCTCGATGTTGTCGCAGCTAATCATAAGAACAATAACGTATCGGTCCTCCTTGGGCACGGTGATGGCACACTCGGTCTACAGTCCACCTTTGCAGCTGGCAGCATTGTGCCGTCCGTAGCTCTCGGCGATGTGAATGCCGACGGACATCTTGATATTGTTACATGCAACTCGGCCAATAACGACGTCTCGATTCTGATTGGCCTTGGTGACGGTACTTTCGCATCGCAGTCCACTTTCCCTGTTGGCAGCTATCTATATTCAGTATCCTTGGGCGATGTGAACAATGACGGATACCTTGATGTCGTCACTGCGGACTGTGAGAGTGATGCTGTGTCTGTTCTGCTGGGCCTTGGCGACGGCACCTTTTCCCTGCCCATTGCCGCAAGTGCTGGGGACTATGCGGTAACCCTGGACCTCGGTGATCTGAATGGCGACTCGATCCTTGACATTGCCGTGTGCAACTACAACAGCCAGAGCATATCGATACTGCTTGGGTATGGGGATGGTAGTTTCATATCGCAGCCACCGGTTGTTGTGGGCTTAAAACCGCGAGACGTGTCTATCAGAGACCTCAATAATGACGGGCGTCTTGATATTGCAGTCGCCAATCAGTATAGCCATAGTGTGTCTGTTCTACTCAACACTGGAGCCAACTGGATGCCGTCGAAACCCAGCAACGTGTCTCCAGTACATGAGGCCAAGGGCATGAGCCTGACACTCACGCTGGAGTCGGCCGGCTTCCGGGATCCGGACTCCGATGACACCCATGCCGCCTCACAGTGGCAAATCACCACAACGGCAGGGAGCTACTCGGTCCCTATATTTGACAGCGGCACTGATACTTCGAACTTGACCAGCATCACTGTCTCTTCGGGAGTTCTGTTGCCCGCGAGGACCTACTACTGGCACGTGAGGCATCAGGATAATCATGGCGCTTGGTCTGAGTGGTCTACAGAGACTTCATTCTCTACTACCGGGGGTGGGCTGGTTAGCTGGTGGCGTGGCGAAGGCGATGCGAACGATTCTTGGGATGATAACAATGGTGTGCTCATGAATGGGGCTACTTTTGGTACGGGGCGGGCAGGCCAAGCGTTCCAGCTTGATGGCCTGGACGATTGGGTGATGGTTCCAAGTGCGCCCAGCCTCAACTTCGGCACAGGAGATTTCACCGTCAGCTTGTGGGTGAACTTCGTTAACCCTCATCCTGAGCAGATGCTGATCGAGAAGTTTGTCGAAGCTGGTTCCATGCCCGGCAGGGCTGGCTGGACGTTCACCAAGCTCACTGGCAATGTCATCCGCTTCGCTGGGCCTTTGGGAGGCAATGCCCGGATACTCGACGCACCTGCGAGTATCACTGCCAATACGTGGCATTTTGCAGCGGTGTGCCGATCTGGCAGTACCTACAGGATCTACTGGGATGGTACCCTTATCGGCTCTACCTCTCGGTCGGACAACCTCGATCTGGACTCAGATGTCTCTTTGAAGATCGGCCACAGAGGGAACCCTGACGATACACCTGGTTCCGTTGACTGGCGCAATTTCTATCTCAAAGGTTTGGTTGACGAAGTACAAATTTACAACTTCGCGCTGAGTGGCGCCGACATACTGCTCATGTTCAATAATCCCGGCGTTTCTCCTGGACCTGCTGCATACATTGACTCACCCGCGAACTCGGGTACTATCCTTGTTGGAGATTCCCTCCGTTTCTCGGGGCACGGTCTTGTCAGCCCGGAGTACGGCCCGCCGAACTATCTCTGGGACTTCGGAGACGGGCGTTCATCAACTCTGAAGGATCCTGGCCTGCTCAGCTTCACTATCCCCAGAACCAATGCCGTTACAATGGACGTGACCGACGCCCAGGGAAATCATGCGGCCAACAACGCCACCAGAACCATCACGGTTGAGCCTGAGACTGGACCTGTACCCGATCTGGTGGTGACCCAACTGAACGTTCCTGCCAATCTTTCCGTCGGCGTTCCGACCGACATAAGCTACACGGTTAGAAACGCGGGTGACGCAGCCATATCTGGGCAATCCTGGGCAGACGCACTGTATCTCTCCGATGATACCTATCTAGATATAGCTGATAGGCTCTTGAAGAGCGTTTCGGTATCTGAGACCATCGACCCAGGTAGTTCCTATTCCAATTCTGTCAGCCTCACCCTTCCCACACTTGAAGAGGGTGCTTACTATCTTATCCTTTCTGTCGACGATCAGTGGCAGATACTGGAGCGGCATCAGCTCAACAACGAGTTCGCTGTGCCCACTGATGTGGTTATTCCAGAACTAACCAATGGCATTGCCGTCCCTAGTGAGTTCGTAGTCAGTGGCGATGCGCGTTACTACCGCATCGATGTACCGGCAGGCCAAAACCTGTTCGTGAGGCTCGATGATGCTGACAATCAAGGCGCGAATGAGCTATACCTGCGACGAGGGAGCTTACCGACAAGAGGTCTCTATGACCATCGGTCAACCGCCCTCGGGAGTGCTGACCAACAGCTTCTTGTCCCCGCTGTCATTTCGGGTACCTGGTATATCCTGGCCTATGCTCAATCAGTGTCCGACGGCGATTTTACCATACAGGCCGATTTCTCTTCTGGCCCGAAGATCACTGGAGTAACGCCCGCGCAACATGGGGCCAGCCCCACCACGATACTCACCGTGAATGGCGCTGGGTTCGATGGCGCCACCTGGGTAGCCCTGATTGACGGTGACGGCATCGCTCACCCGGCCACTGCGATCTCTGTCGATTCCTACACGCAGATCACCGCCACCTTTGACCTCACAACTTTGGCGGCTGGTATCTACACCGTGCGCGCCTCCTCTCCCAGCGGTACCAGCAATCTGCTCAACGCGTTCGAGGTACTTCCTGGCGGCGAAGCCAAGCTCGAGACGAACCTGATCTTGCCGAGCTGGATTGGTCAACACGCAGTCGCCACTCTCTATGTCGAATACAGCAACACCGGCAACATAGCCATGCCCGCGCCTCTTCTCGTGGTGACGGCCACCCAAGACATGCATGAAGGGGCCATCATGACATTGAATAGCATTCTGGTGAAACAGGGGTTCTGGACTTCAGCGATGCCCGAAGGCTTCAGCAATTCCGTTCAGATCCTCGCCAGCGGCTCGACAGCCGGTATGCTCCAGCCCGGCGAATCCTTCCGCGTGCCTGTCTACTACACCGGGTGGCAGCAGCCTTGGGATTGGAGTCACCCGTTCATATTCGAGCTCGGCGTGCTCACGGCCGACAATACTGCGCCCGTGGACTGGTCTTCGCTGAAAGATAGCATGAAACCCGCTTCAATTACTGCCGAGGCCTGGGAAGCCCTTTGGGCCAGCTTCCTGGGTCAGGTGGGGACCACTTGGGGTGACTACGTGCGAATGCTGGACGACAATGCCGCATATCTCGGCAGGATGGGCCAACGCGTCGTGGACGTGGACCAACTACTCGCTTTTGAGTTTCTACAAGCCAATGGATTGAGCCCGCTCCGCACCCTTGCCGGGGCGATAGACGCTGCATTGGAAGCTCCTGGCCTACCTCTTATCTTCTCCCGTACCTTTGCTGAGCCGATCTCCGCGCGCTATGAGCTTGGACCGCTGGGTCCAGGATGGTCACACAACTGGCAATACTCGCTGGCGCAGGCGGACGATGGTACAGTGACGGTACTTGGCCCCAGCAACTCACGCCGCACCTTCCAGCCCGATAGCCGCTACAGCGGCAGCTACTTCTCCCAGCCCGGTGACTACGCGGCCCTGACCAAGCTGGCCGGGGGCGCTTTCACCCTACGGGAACCGGATGGGCTCCTTTTCGCCTTCAGCGCCGACGGCAAGCTGGACTATGTGGAGGATACAAACAGCAACCGCATCACCTGCAGCTACACCGCCGACCTGCTAACTAGTCTGACCCACTCCTCTGGCCAGAGCCTTGTCATCGCCTACAGCGTAGCTGGTCGAATCCAGAGCGTCACCGACTTTGTCGGTAGGCAGGCCACCTTCACCTACGATGCCGCTGATGAACACCTGCTCTCAGTTGAGGATTACGATGGTCGGGTCACCTCCTACTCCTACATAACTGGCCAGGGTGCTACCTTGGAGCATGCCTTGACCGAGGTCACCTATCCCGGCGACACACACCGCTACTTCACCTATGACGCCCAAGGCCGGTTAAGCGGTACCTCCCGTGATGGGGACGCCGAGGCAGTCACGTTTGCCTACGACGCTGGTAAGGTCACCGCCACCGACGCTCTGGGTGATTCGAGCAAGTTCTACTTTGACTACCACGATCTGTTGGTCAAGACGGAGGACGCGCTGGGAAATGCCGTCCATATGAGCTTTGATGATTATTACAACTTGACTAGCCTGACCGACCCTGCGGGCCGATCTTATACCTATGGCTATGACTCCAGAGGCAATCTAATCCGTAGCACCGACCCTCTGGGCTGCGTCACGCGCTTCAGTTATGCCGATGCGTTCAACCGCCTCACCACGGTTACCGACGCCAGGAGCAATGTGACGAGTTACGGCTACGACATCAATGGTAACCTCAACTCCATTACCTACGCTGACGGCAGCATCGAAAGCTGGAGCTACGATTCCCTGGGTTATCCCACAAGTTGGACCAATCGCCGCGGAAATGTGATTGGCTACAACTATGACGCCTCAGGAAGGATAACCAGCAAGACCTATTCCAATGGTTCCCACGTGGAATACGTCTACGATTCCCGAGGCAATTTGGTTTCCACGACAGATCCCGCCGGCATCACTATATTCAGCTATGATGCCAGTGACTATCTGATTCGCATCTACTATCCCGGCGGGCAATGGCTTGAGTTCACTTACGATGCCGCCGGACGCCGGGCCTCAAGCCTGGATCAGACAGGGCACCTCTTGGACTACCATTACGATGCTTTAGGTAGGCTGGATAGCCTAACCAACGAGAGCAGCACCGAGGTTGTGCGGTACCAATACGATACTGCCGGGCGCATAGACCGCAAGATCCTGGGCAATGGCATCTACACCACCTACGAATACGATGCTGCCGGTCAACTCCTGCAGTTGGTCAACTACAACGCAGACGACTCAGTCCTTTCACGCTTTGACTACACCTATGACGGCCGAGGGCGGCGTGTCTCCATGGACACGTCCTACGGCCTATGGACCTATGAGTACGATGACCTGAGTCAGTTGACCCGTGCGGTGCTGGCGTCCACCGACCCCAGTATTTCCGACCAGGACCTTACCTATGTCTACGACGGGCTGGGCAACCGCATCCGCACCATCGAGAACGGCGTGACAATTGAGTACACTACCAACAGCATGAACCAGTACACCCAGGTAGGCGATACCACCTATATCTTCGATGCTGACGGCAACCTCATCGAGGAGCAGTCGCCGGATGGAACCACCACCTACACCTATAACGATGAGAACCGTCTGGTGGCTGTGGGCAAGGACACTGACACGTGGCAATACGTCTATGATGCCCTGGGCAACCGCGTCACGACCATCGAAAATGGCCTCACCACCCAATATATGATTGACCCCATCGGCTTAGGCAATTTAGTCGGGGAATACGACGCCGTTGGCAGTCTTGTCACCGGATATGACTACGGCTTTGGCCTGCTCTCCAGGACAGACGGCGCTGGTAACGTCGCCTACTACAACTTTGATGCTATCGGCAGCACCAGCGAACTGGTCACAACTGCTCGCATTGTCGCCAACAGCTACGCTTACACCCCCTTTGGCACGCTGCTAATGAACACAGAGGTACTTCCCAATCCCTTCCAATATGTGGGAGAGTTTGGGGTGATTAGTGAAGAGAATGGGTTCGACCACATGAGGGCGAGGCACTACTGCCCTGGTCAGGGGAAGTTCATTTCCGGGGATCCAATCGGCCCAGCTGCTGGCGATGCGAACCTGTATCGCTACGTCCGTAATTCGCCGATAGGATGGAGCGATCCCCTCGGTCTGTATCTCGGTGATCCGCCATGCTTTTCTAGGATTGTCCAGTCTTGGCTGGTAAAGGAAGGCATGAAGAACGCAGTCGGGTGGTTGGCGAGAGAGAATGCTAGGGTCATTGAACGAGCGGGAGGACAGATCGATATTTTGCGTGTTGGAAAACGTTTCGCAAGAGGTCTAGGGATCGCCTTGGATGCTGCACGCTTCTTTGAGGACGTGATGACTGATCGGTCACTGATCGGCCGAGTACATGCGATCGGTGTATTCGGACTGAAGCTATTTGCGCAACGTATCCCCTTCGGTGGGCTGCTCGTGGATTTTTGGGACATGGCGACCTTCCGGTTTGGGCAATGGTTGTTCCGGCTGCAACCCCCTACGCCCCCTACCCCAGTTTCAGACTCAAGTCAAGAAGTGCCGAGGGGGCCGAGCGATCCCAATGCGAAGACGGGCCCCGGTGGCTTTCGCGATAAGGGCTTCGTTTTCCCGGACGGAACGTTTGCCTACCGCATCGATTTTGAGAACGAGCCCAGCGCTACCGCCCCGGCCCAGCAGGTGGTCATCACGGACCAACTTGATTCTGGGCTGGACTGGGCCGCCCTCGAGTTCACTGAGATTGGCTTTGGAGACGAGTTCATCCTTGTGCCATCCGGCTCACAGCACTTTGAGACGGCTGTGCCGGTGAGATACAACGGCGTGGACTTCGAAGTACACATCATTGTGGACCTCGATCTGGCCAATGGCAGGGTGACTACCCACTTCTACTCCATCGATCCTGAAACGGGGCTTCCGCCCACCGTGGATATTGGCTTCCTGCCACCTGAGGACGGCACTGGCCGTGGTATGGGGCACATCTCTTATATTATTGAGCCAGAGCCAGGCCTGCCCACAGGAACTGAGATCCGCAACATTGCCCTTATCTCCTTCGACTACCAACCGGAGATTGCCACCAATCAGGTTGATCCGCATGATCCCTCTCAAGGCACCGACCCGACAAAGGAGTGTCTGAATACCATAGATGCTGGCGCTCCGACCTCACAGGTAAATGAGTTGCCGTCGGAGACTAACACCATTAGCTTCCCGGTGAGCTGGGCCGGCAGTGACGACGTCGGAGGTTCAGGCATCGGCAGCTACGACATCTACTTTTCTGACAGCGGCGGACCCTTTGCCATCTGGCTCGATCACACTACACTCGTTGAGGGTGACTTCATAGGCGAGTCAGACCATACCTACGCCTTCTACAGCATAGCCCGCGACAATGTTGGCCATGTCGAGGCAGCTCCTGCTGTTCCCGACACAGAAACCACAGTCACCCAAGTCAACAGTGCTCCGGTGGCAGTGGATGACTTCTATACTGCCGACGAGGACGCTACCCTGAATGAAGTTGCCCCTGGCGTTCTGGGCAACGACACTGATTCTGAAGGAAACATACTTAGTGTTGCGACACCCAGGCCCATCAGCGACCCATCGCATGGCACGCTGATATTACATGCTGAAGGTAACTTCAGCTACACACCGAGTGCAGACTATTATGGTCCTGACAGCTTCACGTATAAGGCAAACGATGGAGCCCTTGACTCTGAGCCAGCCACCGTTTACATCACTGTCAACCCCGTCAATGACGCCCCAGAGGTTATTAATAGTCTGGCAACGCAGAACATTCAATACAGTGACCCAATTACGCCAGTAGCCATTACAGCCACAGACGTCGACTCTTCTGGACAAGACTTGAGTGCTACAGTAGCGGGGCTACCGGCAGGTCTTGCTCTTAATCCTGATAGTAATAATGGTGCTGTCATACCAGGGTATGCCACGTGGATTGTCAGTGGAAAAGTACTTGATGCTCCGGACACGTATCATGTAACTGTGACGGTGACCGATGATCTTAGTGCGGGCAATTCTACCGAGTTCGATATCGTAGCTAAGAAGGAAGACGCGCGAGCGACATATACTGGTGCCCTGTTTGCAGGCACGTCCTCAGCCTCGACCAGCAAGGCAACAGTAACGCTGGCTGCGACGATTCAGGATATCACCGCTGCTGATCCGGCATCTGATCCCGAGCCAGGAGATATCCGAAATGCAACCGTCACATTCATTGACCGTGACAGTGACACGATAATAGGGATAGCACCTATCGGGCTTGTAAGCGCCTCTGATACTACGACTGCAACAGCAACACTGAACTGGGTCGCGGACATCGGCAGTTCAGACTCAGAGTCCTATAGAATCGGAATCATTGTTGATGGTTATTACACTAGAAACAGCCCTGATGATGACGAGATAGTGACAGTGTCCAAGCCACTCGATAATTTCATTACTGGCGGCGGATACCTACGGTTATCCAACTCGAGCGGCTTGAAAGCAGGTGACTCGGGCAAGAAGAACAATTTCGGTTTCAATGTTAAGTACAACAAAGGAGGCAAGAACCTGCAGGGCAAAATAACCATTCTTGTACGAAGGACGGAGTTTGATGGCATTCACGTGTATCAAATAAAGGGCAACGTCATGACATCATTGGCCGTCAACAGAGATACGGGAACTGCAACGTTCAACGGCAAAGCTAGTATTCAGGATATTACAGACCCACTGAATCCAGTGTCAGTCGATGGCAACGCTGCTCTCCAAGTTACAATAACAGACAAAGGCGAACCTGGGACGAACGATATGCTAGCTATAACAGTGTGGAACAAACAGGGTGGCCTTTGGTTCTGCAGCAACTGGAACGGTACCAAGACGATAGAGCAGAACTTGGCAAGCGGCAATCTCGTAGTCCGCTAAATGCTCAACAGTCTAAGCAGAACAATTATTCGAAGTGGGTTGGAATTAGCAGTCTAGATAATCCGGCCCATCTGTTGTTTGTCCGGATAGCCTGTCACTCAAGGCAACAATATAGCGGAATGTTCAGCGGGCTGGGTCGCAGCCCTTGACAGCCAACGGAGCGTTCTTTATCCTCTTGCCGCCTCGTTCATAACTGTTGCACGTCCCAATGATAAGCGAGTCATCTTGCTCTCTCAGGCTTACTTCGTATAAGGAATCCATACCCGCTCGACGCTCATCTTGTATTGAAAGAAGGTGGGATTTGACATTTTTCGCAGGATTTCTTAAAATATATAATATTCTTCGACCACAGTACTTTATGTGATGTGACTGACGGGGGCGATGGGCCAGATGGTCATGACTCGGGTGGTTAAGCAGCTTAGCGCGGGGAGGCGGTTCCTGAACCGGGGTAGGCGTGCAGTCATGTCAGCGCCGAGTTTCACCGATGGCGACGGCGTTCGGTATTACGATCAGGCGTGGCTGAGGAAAGCCACGGATATTGTGGAGGGGAGGAGAGGGAATGTGAACTAAAATAGGAAGAGACCTGCGGCAACAGGTCTCTTCTTTCATTTTGGCGATGGTCGGTCAACCACCACCGCGTTCATTATATCAATCATCCCTCACCGTTGGCAAGGAATGAGGAGGTGCACGGTAGCGGCCGACCAATTAGAGCGATTATCATTGCCCGTGGAGTCTCTCCTACAGAGGGTGGACGGGTCGGTCTTGGGCGAGGAGCGACAGCACAAATATTTCTGGGGCGGAGCGAAAGTAAATGCAGCAAGTGACAATACACGCTAAACAAAAATCAGAAAGAGGCTGTTGATGCGGTTGCCCGCATTCACCCTACCCCACAGTACGGTGGATCTTATCGGGCACCGAGAACTTCATCCGCCAAAATGTCGGCAACCGTGCCTGATGAAGGGGAACCAGAACGGTCTCGATGAATTTGGGGCAACTACAAAAATGAAACCACACAGCCGGAAAAGCAGGTAACGCCGATAATATGAAAGGAGGAAAGAAGACGTGAGAAAGATAATCAGTATTCTAATAGCTCTGGCCCTAATACTAGCCCTGAGCGCGGTCGCTATGCCGATGGTAGCGCAAACAACGTGCAAGGCCACCGTTACAATTGACAATCCCTGCGCAGCCGGTACGGCAACATATTGCATCAACTTCACGTCCCCCGTCACGCTGTTCCCAGGCTATGACCTTCTCTCGGTAACGTTCGGGGGAGGCACCACGTTCGGCACATTTGTCGCTGGCGACATCAAGGCGAACGGCCACAATGTCGACCTAACCAAGGTTGTGAAGACCGGCACCAAGCTAGACTTCCCCACGCCGGTAACAATCACTAGCGGCAGCTCGGTTACAGTCTGCATAGGCAAGGTTGTTAATCCCGCAGCCGGGAGCTACACCTTGGACCTCGATTACAAGCTTGTCTGCTGTCCCGCTGCGAAGTTCGACTGCGCCGAGTACACCATCCTGCCTTTCAAAGTAGTCTTTGACGACAATTTGGCATCCTGCGAGGACTACGTTTACAAGCAAGGCCAAACGTTTGAGATTGCTGTTACACATGAAATTGGCACAGTTGTGACGATGGATGTCACGGACCCATGTGAAGAGGAACCGGGAACGACTTGCACAACTACGGAAGAGGTTACGACTGAGTTCTGTGAAGCGACGTTGACAATTTTCAGCGTCAGCATTCCCGCTGATGCCGCAGCTGGAGAATACAGGTTCACGTTCACTTTATTGTTTCCTGATGGAACCAAAATTACACAAGACAAAACTGTTGATGTCCAATTTGATATACCATCGGATCCTGGATGGCCAGAGAAGGAAAAAGAGGAGTACACAAAAGGAAATGTTATGAAGTATCTGAAGCCATTGATCTCGGAAAAATTATTGCAATCGCTTAAGGAGAAGCATCCTGGACGGACCGAAGAACAATATAAGGAATTGCTTAAATCGTTGATTGAACAATGGATTACCGAAGGCGAAGTAGCAAAGCTAGACAACGAATACTTCTGGGTTAACAATTATACACTGGATTGGACTAATAAGGAAATCGACGAACAAATAAAAGACATAGTGAAATGCGAAACAAACTCTACAATAAAGGCCAATCTAAAGAGGAAATGGATATCAGATCATGCGGATTGGGTCCGTTGCAGAAAAGAGTACAAAGAAGCAGATCCGCAGCCAAAAGATGACTCTCACTATGGCGAGCATTGTTATGGCGACGCGAAAAAATTTCTTGCAGAGATCCAGAAAGCCATAAAGGATGGGAAAAACGCAACAGCTCAATGTAAAGATTTTGCAGCGCTTCTTCTCGCTATGCTAAGAAAGGAAGGAATACCTGCGAGGGCAGTTGTCGGGACAAAGGAAAAACCAAATGCTGTTCCCGATGATCCTAAAGACTTTGGCTGTTGGAACTATCATGTCTGGGTTGAAATGTGGGATGGTAAAGAGTGGAAGGTTTTAGATCCGACATCGGATGACGACAAATCCTCATGTACTACTAACAATGATATGAACAGAGACCAAGATGCTGTCAGTCCAAAGAATTATTGGGATTCACTTGATGGCAAAAAGGACGGCAAAGCCGATTGGAAAGGCAAAGCACGCACTTGGGATGGTGAAAAATGGAAGGATATCACCAGTAATTATCATAGTTCTTCGGACTCTCAATCAACTTCCCAGAACCGTACAGTGACGGTCTTCGCTTCGACTGATAAATTCATGTATATGATTGGTGAAAATGTTACCGCAAATCTCATGTTCGTAAACACGGACTTGCAAAATGAAAACACGATTAGCTTCAATACTCTGATGGGGCGGTTCCCAGAGACCTATTCGATCTGGGCGGTACATGGAGTCCATTACGTACTAAATGACACTGGAATAGTTACCATGCCAGCGGGAGGCTCTTTTAACGTCTCATATACCATAACGAAAGCCGCATATGAACACAATGGAGACTACGTACTATCAATTGCCACGAATGAAACTCTAACCAACTCCACAACATTTCATGTCATAGGTGGGTTAAGTCCATCGATTTCCCTGCCTTCTACAGTCGACGAAAACCAAACGTTTACGATGACCCTAAACATCAAGAATATCTTAACTTCACCGGTGAACAACGTAAGTGTCGCTTTGTCGCTTCCACACTATTCATCGATTAACGATACATCTTTCAGTATAGAAACGATTCCTCCAGGGGGAACTTGGAGCGCAGACTTCCCAATGAATATAAGTCGATACGGCACCTGGAGCATTCGCACCATCGCTTCTTCCGTAGATAGCGGCTTCAGCTTCGAAATCACGCCTATAAAAGTTTTGAGTTCTCCATTGCTGGAAGTTAGAAATGATTACACTCCACACGAAGCTACGGTGGGCCAACCCTTTGTTATCAGTGCAGAAATCACCAACCTCGGAGACTACCCGATAGCCAACGTCAACGTAAATCTAAACCTCATAGAAGGCATTTCAACCACAGAGCCAATGACGAAAAACATAGGAAACGTCTCCGGAGGAGAAACTAAAAACGTTAACTGGACAGCGGTTGGAAACGTTGAAGGACTCTTTACATACTCTATTTTTGCCATGGATGAAACGGGTCAGCTTATTGACACCAACGACGCCCTCATTCAAGTTGCTCCTGTCAAATTGCCCACCATAACCTCGATTATCCCCGACCATGGCAAGCAAGGTGAGACACTGGGTGTTATTATCACCGGCACCAATTTTTCTGGAGCGACGGAAGCAAGCTTCGGTGCAGGGATAACGGTCAACAGCTTCAATGTGGATAGCTCGACCCAGATAACGGCTAATATTACTATTGATGCCGATGCCACACTGGATGGAAGGAATGTCTCGGTCACCACCCCAGGAGGAACTGGTATGTTAGCTGATGGCTTCACTGTAGAAGGGGACTGCTTCGTCGCCACTGCAAGCTATGGGACTCCAATGGCAGAGGAAATACAAATTCTCCGTGAGTTCAGAGACGAATACCTGTTGACTAACCCGGTAGGACGAGTCTTGGTAGACCTCTATTACAGGGTCAGCCCACCAATGGCCGACTTCATAGCTGAGCACCCAAGTCTGAAGCCAATAGCGAGGGCTGGGCTGGCACCTGCGGTGTCCATGAGCACCGTGGCTGTCAACACAACTCCGGCCGAGAAGATAGCCATAATAGGCTTGATGGCGCTGGTTTCAGTGGCAGTGAGTATATTGGTGACAAGGCGGCGAGGCATAAGAGTATGTGAGCTAGGATAGAGAGCCAAAGGAGGTAGAAAATGAATTTAACTCGAGGCAAATTGGGTTTCATCTTGGGTATTATAGCTGTGGTCGCTCCGTTGGTATTTGCATGTACAACACCTTATCCGCTTCCGCCGAACCCAGAGATAGAGGTAACTTTCCCGAATGGTGGTGAGGTGGTCCCCGTGAATCCCTATTATGGTTATATGGGGGTGACCTGGACATCCGTAGATATTCCCGATTGGGAGATGGTTGTGATTCAGATATCGTCAGACAGTGGACAGACATGGAAGACGGTTTTGCCTCATAGCAACAGCGGGCTTTGCCTTTGTCCGGCGCCAGCCAGCCCAACACAACATGGACGAGTAAAAGTCAGTTGCTTTGTGCAGGGTGTCGGTGTTGTGTCGGATACGAGCGATGGCGACTTTACTACGAATCAGGGTGGATTTGGAGGTCCATTCAACTACTATGCCGAATTTTATAACTGCGGCTTTTTCTCTTCCACTCCCCCGGATGATGTTTTTACCACACCCCCAGTCGAGGCGTGGATTACATCTTCAATCAACTACAACTGGGGAGATACTGGTCCGTGTGAACCACCTTCACCAATCCAATGCGATTATTTTGCGGCTCGCTGGAGAGGGATATTTTACTTTGATGAAGGTTCTTGCACCTTTACTGCTACGGTCGATGACGGTGTTAGGGTATACCTGGATGGCGAACTAATAATCGATCAGTGGAGGCCTCAGGTAGCTACCACATATGAGGTTACCAAAGGCGTCTCCGAAGGCGACCATCAAGTCAAGATAGAGTATTTCGAACGCATGGGCGTCGCTATATGCAACGTGAGTTGGCTACCTGAACTCTATTGGATTGATAGTAACGGAATAGCATGGAGTAGTCCACGACGGGTGACTTCTGATGCAAATATAGATGACAGGCCATCAATTGTCGAGTTTGCTACGTATGGCCTTCTGGGGAAATACGTCTTCTGGCATTCATGGAGACCTGTGTCGGTTCCTGACCAATTCTATCCTGACCAATGGCAAAACCTATCATTAGATCCATCTGGAGCATCTTGGTCGGATGCTAGCCTGTTAACAGCGGAGGGTTATAATTATCGTCCGGCACCTGCCATAATAAATGGTCAGGCAACATGGCCTTCAGGAGAACGTTCGTTATGGGTTGTTTGGAGTTCAAATAGACCCGGATCTGTCGGCTATGATATTTATTACAAATATCTCTATCAAAGCTCGCTTTACGTATGGGAGTGGTCGAGCGACCTAAAGCTAAACCCCGCTGGGTGGGACTTCTCAGGGGTGGATCAGGACCCATCAATCACCGAAACTTCAAATGGATATATCTGGATAGCATGGTCTTCAGATGTGGATGGCGACCATGAAATCTACATGACTTATTCAATGGATTCTGGAGACACGTGGCAAGACCCATTCAAAATAACGGCTAACACAAACGATGATATGTATCCATCGATTACTCGAACTATAGATAACAGTGATCGTGAGTACATATGGATAGTTTGGCATTCAAATGAAGATGGTGACGACGAAATCTACTGTACTGAGTTTGACCCTATTTCGTATTTATGGGTCTCTGCTAACCAATTAACACACAACACAGTTCCAGATCGGCACCCAACAGTCATGCAGACTCAATATGGTGAGATATGGATTGCCTGGGATGAATGGACAACAACCAACGGTTTTGAAGTCTATTACACTTTGGCTGGAGACTGTTGCACAGTCTGGTCGGGTCCAGTGGACATAACAAACGATTCTCATGTTGACCAAACTCCTTGGCTAACTCAAACCTTTGATGGAAGGGTGTGGGTGGTCTGGGCTACAGACAGATGTGGAGATCTCGAGATTTATGCGATGTACGGTATACCATAATAATTGTCCGTCTGGAAAGACTGGCTTAGGCCCCTAGTGGTGAAATTCTAACCGTTAGGCAATTAGTCACCAGCGGCATTCCTCATCTATCCATTCGGCTAGTCCTGCACAATAGCCTGTTAAGTGTGATCTGTAAAAGAGAAGGGCTGGAGATCCCATCGGAAAAATCCAGCCTTCTTGAGTTCTGTTAGGCTCTGTAAGGAGCAGGTCTAACTCTTGCCAATTGTGAATACGTTTTCGCCGCAAGTCGGGCAGACGCCTCGGGCAGTCGACCTGCCATTCTTGGTGGCAACGCTCCTGGGGTTTCTCGATGTCCGTCTTGGCGCGGCACTTCAGGCGATATGCTCATACATCTGGCTGTAGGATGCATTCTTACATAGAAAGCCGTCCATTCCTGACCGGAGTACTAGGAATCTTCCTATGTAAGTCCTGACTATTTACCAACAACGTTGTTCTTCGGTCGGTATTTCTTGATCCAGTCCGCCTCAACGTCCTTCGCTACTTCATCGCTATTGGTGCGGAACCAGCGGTATTTCAGTGCACCTCTGTCGGCGCTCGTGCCTCGTTTTCCTTTTATCTCGTCTCTGAGCCTACCTCCAGATGCCTTGCCAACGTAAATGACTTCCTCCTCCTTGTCGATGAACATGTAGACGCCAGCCTTATCTGGTGCCTTATCCACGTCAGCGGGGTAATCGAGGGCGTATGGCGAAGCCTCAACCACTCTCTTGTCGTTCTTGTCGCTGTAGTCGAATTTCATTGATCACCTCCTTATCACAATTGTTCCCGCTACACACTCCTCCGTAACGTTACTATACTATTATATCATATATATCATATTGCCCTGAACTGCCTCTCCTCTTCTGCTGTGCACCCACAAGGCATCTACACCCCTACTTTTGAGCGCATTGCTTGTCAAGAGGTGTCTTGAGTTTCAGTGATTAACACTTGCCCATCCTGTTGCACATTGACTTGTTATGTGTGATTGGCAAAATAAAAGGGCTGGACATCCTGATACGGGGACTATCCAGCCCTTTTGAGTTCTGTTAGGCCACAGCGGAGTTGGCCTAACTCTTACCGATTTTGAACATCTTCGTGCCACATACGGGACATACACCTTGAGTGGCTGGCCTGCGGTTCTTCATGATTATGCTTCTGGTGTTCTTCATTTCTCTTTTGGCACGGCACTTCATACAGTATGCTTGCATTTGACCCTCCTCTTTTTTGGGACAGATAGTAGGCTATTCGCTTGTGTTATGTCAATAGTTATGAAGTGCCCTAGGATAGTGGCTTGCTTACCTCGGTCTCGGCAAGCTCAATCTCGCCATCCTTTGCAGCCGTGGAGACTGATTGCTTAGCCTTCTCACATTTGCTTTTGTCTCCACCGCTCATATACTCCCCCTATGATGACACCTATCCTGAACCACTCGTTTCTGGATTTCCCTGAGTCATAGTGCTTGATGAAAAACTCCAGTGCGTTAAGAAAGTCTGGGTCGGCACCATCAATCCACTCTTGCTGTGCTTTCTCATTGAGTATTACCTCTTTGACCAGTATCTCTGTTTTCTCCTTGCGGTTGTCCATTTTTCTGCCTCCTTGGGGCGGCCCCACACACTAGGAAAACTCGGAAAAACCGGAGGATAACCCGAAACCCAGCGTGCGAGGCCACGTATTTGAAGCTACCGCCTAGTCTGACATAATGGGCATATAGTAGCGTGTTGGCTTTCCGATGTAAAGGTGGCACCGGCATTGAGCGCACGCTGTATTCTCTCAGGAGACCGTACGATATGGCTGCCTGCCCATGTGATGAGATTCATCATGTCATAGGTATTACGAGGAGCCTCTTGAATAGCCTGTGCTCTAACCGCCTCGGCCTCTTTCCCGGTTATGCCGGCTTGGCGCAGGAGCTCTTCCAGGATGCCAGCCCGCTGCTCGGGCGGGATCCGCTCTTGAATCATTTGGCGATAGCGATTTACAATGTCGCCTATCGATTGATATGCGGCACGGACCGACTGCCTGAACCACTGCCAGACATCATCACCCTCTCCGCCACCGCCGGCGAACTCAGCCAACACAGTCCTGGCGGTTTGCCCATTGGTACAGGTTAGCCGCAACACATAGCTCTGTACCAGCGGCTTTATTATGTTGATCGGGCTGAAGTTCACCAGGGCACCGGCCTGTACTATATCACCGCGACGCACAGCTTCTTGTCGGGGGCCAACTATTTCCAGCGAGGCAGAGTGGTTACTCAGAATACTGACTCTGTGATAGTCGCAATTAGGCACGACATGCTCAATAACCGAGAGCACCCTCTCTACAGGCAGATTCCTTATGCCGCGAAAATCGACGAGATTTTCCACCTGGCCATTATCCAGGAGAAGATTATACCGCTCTTTCCTGCTCAAGAGCTCAGTAGTCACTCTGCCGAAAAGCTCAGGGCTAAGCTCATTGCAGAGCTTTTGTGGCAGCCCCACAAACTTGGCCAGTGCTTTAGTCCCATTCTCACTGAACGGGATTAGGTGCCCACCATTGCCAGGCCTCATGGTCACCTGTCCGGGCTCAACCAGCACTCTTGTCCGGGGATTATGCTCCATCTGACGTGCTGTAGCATGGCAGATGGGCTCAAGTTTTTCCAATACATCTGTTCTATTCACAGACCCTCCTTCTTATTATCATTCCAGTGGCCAGAATGAGGGGGGGGGCAGCGCCAGTTTCGTACGGGGTACTGGCTGGGCTAGGTCTTACCAGTGACTGTACACCGCCCGATTACCCAGGCTACGCCAGCTGCCCATTTTTATTTCATAGACACCTCCTTTCACTAAGGCTATTCCGCTCGGCTCGAATATTCGTGACAGACGCAAGAATGGGAGAACAAGTCTCCCATTTCGTTGAATAGCTGACCGGTTATCAGCCCCAGCTTGTATTATGTATCTGTATTTCCTTGAATATCCGCGATAGCCGGTCCGCCCACCATTTCGGCAATTTATTAGTGCACTGGAAGAACCCGAAGTCCTTCATATCTAAGACCAGGCACGCTTTCTTCTGGGCTATCTCACCCTTTATTCCCTTGAAGAAGTCATATGCCTTAGAGGTGAAGTCGGCCATTTCATCTCGTTCCCAGAGCTGGTGGGCATAAGTAGGCCGCTTCCAGATGATCCGATGGACGGCGGTACAGACATTGAGGTCCAGTTTTCTCGAATAGTGGCTTATGAATAGTATGAGTTGCTCTCGTTGTCCGGCAATGGCCAGGAGATCGTCCAGTTCCACAGCATCACCGCTCTGGCTTCTTCGGGCATGTGCCGATTGTGCAGCTTCATCATAAATTACCACTGCCCGGTCCTTCCACTGGCTCCGTTTGGTAGTTACTGTCATCCAGCGCGGGACAATGCGCTGTATGGCCCTTCTTAACTTATCGTCTATCCGGGGCATATGAAGGACTGCCGGCAGGTTACGCCGGCGGTGCATTTCATCGGCAATTTCATGCGCTAACCCGGTCTTGCCTGTCCTGATATCACCCATGATCATGACCACCCCTGGATAGGGTATCAGGGAATAGAGATTAGCTTTCTGAGGAGTAGAAAGGATAACCCGGGCATACTCCTCAGCCTTGTGCTGTCGGTACTGTTTGAGCTTATTAGCTTGACCTTGCTTTTTTACTGTCAAATTTACCCCCTTTCTTTATTTTTCTTAGAATAGAGCCTGATATGCCGCACTCGAGGCTGCCGCCTTCTTTTCTTCCTGCAGAGCATCTTGCGGCACGACATCCCGGATTGACGATAACCTGGCTTTCAATACTCCGACCGGCTGATGGTCGCTGCTACCGATCGCCCTGGATATCTCGGATAACAAGAGGTCGATACGCCACTTGACATATTCGGGCAACCCGGGTATTTCCTTGGCTTCACTAGCGGCTTTCCTGGCATGCTCCAGGGGCGTAGTAATTTGATTTATATACCCTTCAACCGTATCGGTTGCCTCAATCACCTGGACTGCGCTCCATCGTATGCGCATTATTTCACCCCCTTTCTTTTATTTCGGGCCAACTCAACATAAGCAGAGAAGGGATTAGGCCGGTGGAAATTCCCAACCTGGTTTAGATGGACCCAGATTGCGGCCCAATAACCGAAGTTCATGAATTTATACCGGGCCAGGTTCCTATGGGCTTTTTCTTCTGCCTCATTGAGTGTCCGCTCCATGCTTTCTTTAGTAGCCAAAGTACATTGCTTCAAATTCACCCCCTTTCGTCCTAATGGACATTTATTTCGCCATCATAATCGCCATGGCGGCCGGTAACACCTTTTGCAATCCCGAGCACTTCAATCCTCTTATCTTGATAGGACTGCCCGGGCTTACTATCACAGTGGATAATCAGCCAGCCCCAGGCTGTACCAGTACCATGTCCGATTTTGACATTGGTATACCCTGCTTCTAGCAGGGCTTCTTTAACGGCCTTAGTTTCCTCTCTATGAGTCTTATGATTTCTCCAGGTCATTTCACCCCCTTAATAAAGCTATTCCAGCCAGATTGAATATTTGTGACATAGCCATTTTTGTTCATTTTTTGTACTTTTGGTTCATTTTGGGCTTAACTGCCCAGGGGAAGGCCGGCACCTCGTCCGGCCCTCGGGCTGGATAGTTAAGTCACCATTCCACGAACATAGGCATTAGCACGTGGATGGTGCCATTTTGTCTGACGACTCCTGGAGATTGGGCAGATGTTGTCCGCAGTGTTATGGTCCCGCTCGTCCTTGACAGCAAGCCTTTCAAGTTCTCGGCGTTGAAGGCGATTTTGACCTTGCCCTTCGCCGGCACTTTAACCTGGGTGTCACCCTTTTCCTCATTCTTCGTAGAGATGATTACATTGCCCCTTTGGCTTTGCATACGCACCAGACCATTATCGGGCAGGGTGATTGAGACCAGGTTCAGGGCTTCCCTCAGTGCTTTACTGTCCATGGTGACCGGTGACCCATTCTTGGGAATGACCTGCTTGTAATTCGGATATGTCCCCTGGATTGCCATGGCAGTTAGCACCAGTCCGTCACCGACAAAGCTGATGGTTGGATATTTGTCAGATTGTCCATCCTCTTTCTTTCGATGGATGGACACCTTTCCAGGCATCAGCTTCTCGATGAGCTGCACCGCAGTAGAGGGCACCACCGTCTGCTCTATAGACCCCTTGGCTTTGACCTTTGTTTCCGCCAGTCTGAAGCCATCAGCGGCACAGAGCACTACTGTGCCATTCTCAGGAGTAAGGCAGACGCCTTTGAGCACTGGCCTTGAGTCATCGCCGGCCATGGCATAGCTGATTTGCTTTAGCGCATCAGCCAGGCCACGTACTTCGACCGCCTTGCCTCTGACCCCCGGCACGTCAGGAAACTCTTGTGCCTCGAAGCCTTCAAGAGTGGTGACGGCTCCAGCCTCTACTCTCAGGAGCTTGTTATTCACCAGGGATAGAGTGACTGTCTCCGATTTCACCGCCTTCAGGAAAGCTTCCAGCGTCTTAGGCAGTACTGCGATTGCCCCCCGGCGTGTGACAGTGGCCTTGCAGCTTCCTGTCAGTGCCACTTCTAAGTTGGTGCTAGTGAGTGTTAATTGCCCACCGCTGGCATGGATCATGACAGCACCTAGCACTGGCAGAGTGTGCCTTGCTGCAACTGCGGACTTGACCTTGCCCAAGGTCTCCAGGAGTGCCCCACGCTGTGTCGTCGCTCGCATAGAGCACCCCCTTATTAAGTTATTATTATCCCCGTTAGCGCCACCCGAGCTGCACCACGTGGAGGTGGGGACTTGCAGCCCTGGGGAGATTATCTCTCCCTTCTGTCATGCCCTTTATATCTTAATTAGTTTTGTCTCTACACAAGCCTTCAAGACACACATCCTCATTTCCTCATCGGTTAAGCCTCTAGGTGACTTCTCAATAGCGGTGGTTAACCTGTCCTGCAGGTCTTTCTTGGCTTGCTCTCCCTGTTCATTCGTGAGTTTAGGCATAATTCACCCCCTTAATCGGGTACTTTTGACCTTGTACCCATTTCTGTGAGCACTCTTCTTTAGATTAGCTAGGCACTTACCACACAGCTTCATTGGAGGGCTTTTCTCATAGCCATAATCAACAGTGACCTCGAACTCTGCTGGTTCGTCATAGCACTGTAGGACACCTATACCATGTCCGTAATTTACATCGGTGTTTCGACCTGCGTTCTCACACATATCAACACCAACCCAATTAGAGCCGTCCCATATTTGTTTTTGCATTTTTCTCCCCCTTCTTCAGTATTTCAGAATATTTACCCCCTCTCTTCTTGACTTAGCTCCAAGTCCTTGATGACTTGTTCGACGCTATCATGGGCGGCTGCCGCAGTAGTCGTACTGCGGTACATGAAGTTGCTATTAAGAAGCGCATGGATAATGTGCAGAGTATCGGCAATTCCCTTGCCATCCAGACGCTCGGCTAGATTTTTGTACGGTTGATACCAGACGGTTTTCCGTAAGATTGTTGCTCTCTTAGGCATGATTCACCCCTTTTGCGCTGATATTTAGCTCCTATAGGTCTTGAATAGCGCAGTCCAGCGTCATCCAGCTGATTCCCAGCTCTGCATCATGATGCTGCTCTATATCGTCCAGTATCTCCTGCGCCTGCTTGCGAGTAATCTCTATTCCCATCTCTTTGGCTCGGCCGAGGACATCCTCTTCGCACCAGATGGCCGTCGCAATATGCTCGTCTGGCTTATAGCCCTGCAGATGCTCTATCACACTAGCTACGGTTGGCATGGTTCACCCCCTTAAAATTTATGTTCGACCTCTTCAAAGCCTAGCTCATTCTTAGCTTTGGCTATAGTTCTCTTGGCTTTCCAGTTGGCGGTCGTCCAGATATAGCCCACTGGCCAATTCTCCCAGCAGAACTCCATGCAGAGACATTTCCCTTTCTGTGGCTGGTCGAAGAACCACAGGCTGAAGTCTTTTCCACGAGTCAACTGAACGTCTGCGTGCTTGCTCTCCAGAGTAAAATCACCTTTGGCCATAATTCACCCCCTCTTTATTTTTGATTTCTGCCTACGGCCTTGTATGTAAGGTCTAACCTTGCCACCGCCTCTGATATAGCATTTAGCTTTCATGGTTCACCCCCTTTCAGGCTACTCGACCTGCCGCTGAGGACAAGGCTGCCCTTGTCCCCAGTACGCAGAGCGATTAGCTCTTGCGGGTTTTCTTGGCCTTGCCATTGCCATTGCCTGAGCCGATGCGCACAGCAATGACCTGCACCTGATACTTGGCCTCGCCTTCCACGACCTTGCCCTGACCACGGAAGCCATCAGAGCCAGTCTTGAAGGTTGTCGGCTGCATGGAGATAGTCATGGCCGCCTTCTGTAAGATGTTGTTGCCCATTCGAGCACCCCCTTGAAATTATTTCGCAAAACTCAAGCATAGCCGCTTGAGCTTTTTGACCTGTTCACGTGTGAGGCCTGGGACATACTTATTGAGATTGATCAGCAGCTTCTGAGGCAGCGTGTCGGGATTGCGTGTGATATATTGTGGAGTGAGCGTTCCATTCTTTCCGCTACGAAATTCAAACGTAACGTCCTGGTAAGTCACGTACCGAAACACCTTGGGCTTTGCCTTGCGCCGCTTGTCGGCCTCAATCTGTGAGGTACACTGTTTGCAATAGTTTTGCCCATTGCTAGGCCGTACACCGCAGATGAGGCATTTGCGAACTTGTACCTTCGCCATGCTTCACCCCCTTGTTTTGATTTGGCTCTTAATGCCACCGCTCGCCGCCAACTAGCGTTGACGGCGAGAACGTGGAATTACGAGACACAGCTCCCCCTACCGCCAAAGACGGGGGAACTGATCCCGGCGTAATTCTCCTTGTACCGGTCCCACACAACCAACCCCTCACGACAGCTCCATCTGGGACTTTTGCAGACGGAATTCTCCCATGGTCGGTAAGAGCCTTCAGGACTTGCTACCGTCCTTGCCAGCGACTAAACATACGTCCCGCTTACCCTACAGAGCCTCTCACATGAGGATGTAGGAAGAACGAAATGCCAGCTGATGCCGGCTGCGCTCTGTACTCTTGGGACTGGGGGGAGACACCCCACAGCCGTGCCATGAGCTACAGCTACCGTGCCAACAGTCCACCCTTGACGAAGGCGCACGATGGCAATCGCACCTCGACCCTCTAACGGTGAGTAAACCGATGGCTGATTCGACGCCATACTCTAAGGTTGATTTAGGCCAACCAGTCCCCGTAGATTGTCTATCTTGATGCTGTCGCTGATAGATTGCCGTCACTACGGCTAGGGCCAGGGCTAGACCTTATCCCGAGGGCTATGTTTGGAATCCCCTATGCCTGGCCTTCGGAGCATACGTCCCCCGGTGTGCTCTATGTCAGGCTGTCGTGTCAAATGTCTGCGTCCCCCACCTCATACTGAGGTCAGCCCCAAGCAACCCGAGTGTGGGCACAGATTGGGATTACTAGGCCGCGCATAGAGTATTGGCCTTTGTGACAATAGCAAAGTGGGACGGCTAAACTAGCCATCCCACTCAGTACCGCTCACAATTTGGCAATTCCGATACGTGGCAATACTTGTTACATCTAGCTACGATTTACCTGTGAGCGATTTTAGTTGATTAACAGTTTGTGCCCTTGTGTTTTCACCCAGCGATTGAGGCGCTGACGCTCTGTGTTGTTTAGAGTACCGCTTGATTCTGGCTGTCCAGCTTTGCGCATTCGTGGCGCTCCAAGTGGTTTGCCTTGCAGGCGCTTCGTGATAAGTACCTGTATTTCCTTCGGTATTTGACGCCATAGCCGTTGAGAGTCTAGTTTGTCAATTTGCTTATTCTCAAACTCAATTTCACCGACTAGCAGTTCCGCAAGTTCAGTCTCTTCCCCATCGCTGTTGACGATGGTCTCAGATAGATAACCTTGATAGAATTGGCTATGTAACATATATTTGGTATACCAGTTCTGCCAATCCCGCCTGGCTATTGTATAGGCAAAGGCTGGGTTCTCTGTACCGCTTGCCAGTATAGCCGTTATCAACTCCTGGAATAGGTCTTGACGCTCTGGCATCGGTACTTTACGGCTGAATATATAGCTTGCTTCAACTGCCAGCCTGGCATTCAAGTCTAGGTTCTCAAATGCTTTAGCTGTGGTTTTGACGAGTTCTATATACTCGTTATCATCTTCAAAGCTAGGCTCTCCGATTGCCGCTTTGGCTATGCTTTGATAAGTGGCTCTTGATATCTCATTCATTGTCTAATCCTCCGATTGTGATATTTAGCCACATATCAGGATTGCCAATCTATATTCAATTGTTAAGGTGCAATCTACTCAGTATCTATTGTCCAACAAAAGGACATCTTGTGCATTAAAAGAATGAACCTATATTCTCGTGAAGGATTTCAAAACGGTGCTTTTCCGTGATTTGGCGAAGGAACGAAAACTTCTGCTGCTGGCAGGGTCACTGATATATGGCACTATCCGTAGAGGGCAGCAAGGGGGTTTGCCCAAGCAGCTTCAGGGGCAGCTCTGCCAGCTTCAGTGAGGCGGAAGAACTTGCGAGGATAGCCTCGAGGATAATTGTCCTGAAAGACTGAACGCTCTTCCTCGCCGCTTTCTTCCACCCAGCCAAGCCTCTGGAGGTTTGAGAAGTACACAACAAAAGAGTGATAGCGACAACTACTGGACTTGTAGGGTGTCCGAAGCAGGTACCCCGTAGCAAGCCTCTCTATCCTGTCGGGAGAGATGAGACGCTTCTCACGCTTAGCTTGTCTCTCTTCCTGCCTTGTGGCTCTATCTACGGCAATCGCCTTAAGAAGAGCTTTCTTGTAGTGGTAGCAGATGTCAGATTGAGGCGCACCAACATTTGGGTCAATCTCCGGTGAATCATTTGGTCCATGGCCCATCAGAAATTCCCGAATAAACCAGCCGCAGCCGAAGGGACGCAGAAAACCACCTCTAGCTGGCCTTAGTGGTTCGACCACTGCCTCTCTCCTTTAGCTGACGCAAGATAATCAAGTTACTTCCTTCTCCCACAACTTTTGGTACCATTCCTTGTGCTCTTGTCCAGAGACCTTTCTATACTTAGCCGTAGTGTTAAAGCTGGCATGGCCCAAGTGTTGCTGTAGGAGCCTGAGGCCGTCTCCTGAATCATCTGTCTTAACTGCACAGACGGCAAAAGCGTCTCTTAGTCTGTGAGGGCTTACATTATGGGTTCTTCCAGTTTCAGGGTTGACCAACTTTGGTAGGTTAGCTTTCTCAGCACATCCTTTGACAATCTGCCAGCCTCTATGTCGATTGATGCCGAAAATCAGCTTCCTACCATCTCGAAGAACCGGGCCGCCACGCCGGACGTATTCACTGAGCAAGCTCAGAGTGTCACTATCCATTGGCAACACCCTTTGGCGACGACGTTCCTGGTGTTCGGCCTGAACCTTCTCAACCTTGATCCCGCACTTGGGGCAGAACATATGGCTTCGGCCAAGTCTTTGTCCACACTCGGTGCAGGACAGCTGTAGGTTTGCCTTAAGATGTTGGATGGTAATCGTACTACGGTTGAAGTCTATGTCTTCAGTCGCCAAAGCCAGCGCCTCGCTGACACGGCAACCGAGATGGAAAAGCACTCTGATAAGCAGTTTATCCCGCATGTTGGATGTCGTCTTCTCAAGCAGGCTTATTTCGCTTGGTTCAAGATATGTCTTCATTCGTACTCACCGAGGCCGACGAACCGTCTTCACTCAGTTCACACGCCCTGGCATACTCATCTCGACGGGCCTTCGCCAATTTACGGGCGATGAACCTCGCCAGGATGCGCAGACCTTGTTCCTCAGGGTCTTCGCCTGGTTGAGGGTCTGCATAACGAGTTGACTGGTCGGCTGTCTTCACTTTCATCTGCTTGATGAAACCAGCCTACCAGGAGCCGAAATATCTGTCCAAACGTGATTATGCTGCACATAGTGTTGACAAGTTGCGCATAGATGCTGTAAAATACACTCATCCATCAAGAGAAATGCAAAAAAAGCATATCGGAGGTTTTTATGCCGAAAAAGTTTGATGATGCAACAAAAAGAGAATGGTTGGAGTTCTACGACCAGGGAAAATCCGAGAAATGGATTGCGAAGCGGGCCGAATGCGACGTCAGAACGGTGAAAAATGCCATCAATGACGCCCGTCTTAAACGGGACGTGGCGGTCGCAAGAATAGAGTTGGTCAAAGACGCGCTCCACAACCATCAGGAGGGACTGCTTGAAGAGCTCAACCAGATTAAGGCGAGTTTGGTCGTCCCAGACAAGGATTTCGCCGTGCTCTCTTGGAGCCGCGGAGAAAACTCTATTTTGGATGATGCCGATGAACAGATGAAGCTGGAAGATGGGGAGGACAGCACCATGCACCGACTACTGAAAGAACATCTGAAGAGAGACAAGTTATGGAGGATGCTAGTTCAATGGAAGAAAGCCAGAGCCACCCATCTGTCCGCCAAGTTAACATTACAGCGTAAAACAGTAACGCTGCTGGAAGGGAAGACCGGCTACAAACTGACCGGCGGCGACGGCCCCTCGCCGTTTGTATGTTCCTATACAGCCGGCCACGTGATTTACAGGAACGCCATTGACATCGCGTTTGCTGCGCCCGACAAGAAAGCCCAGAAAGGTATCATCGGGAAAATGGAGGCCGTCATTACGGTAAATACGAATAATGGGGATGTGATTCTGGGGAGTGGATCGATTTTAGCTGTAGCACCCGGCAATGAACAAGCGACAAAGCAACATCTGCTGGACGCCCTAAAAGACTTGGGAAGGTCACCCGAAGCCAAAGCTGTGGTGGACACCTATCACGCGCTTGAGCAAATTGCGACGAAGGCCAGGCAGGTCGTCGAAGACGCCAGGCTCCTGGGGTTGGTGCCAGGACAGTGTGAGATTTGCGGCCGCCTGGGAATGTAGAGCTAAAGAAGGAGGGCAACGGCATGAAGAGTGCACTTTACGTACGAGTATCCTCAGACCGGCAGGATACTGATCTGTCGGTTACAGCGCAGCTCAAGGCACTGCGAGAATATGCCGCCAAAAACGGTCATTCGGTAGTGCGGGAATTCGTTGATGAGGCAGAGAGCGGGCGCACGTCCTATCGACCACAGTTTCGACTGATGATAACAATGGCGAGGCAAACGGATAAACCCTTTGACTTGATATTGGTTTACAAGTATTCCCGTTTTGCCCGTAACAGGGAAGACTCCATAGTGTATAAGGCGCTCCTCAAAAAGAGCGGTGTGCAGCTGCTTTCTATTACCGAACCGGTTGAGGACAGCGCCATGGGCAGGTTTATGCAGGCCATAATCGAGTGCCTGGACGAATTCTATTCCGAGAATCTGGGCGAAGAGGTGACCAGAGGGATGAGAGAAAGTGCCTCTCGCGGGTTTTACCTCTGCAGCCGAGCCCCATACGGTTACCGCAGAATCAAGGTGAACGATGGCGGAAAGGAGCGCACAAAGCTGGATATCGACCAACTCCAGTCTCAGGTCGTGGTTTCCATTTTTGAAGGAGTTGTTAATGGCAAAGGGCTTACTGAGATTGTGAAGGAATTGAACTCGAAAGGCATTGCCGGTCCAAAAGGAAACACCTGGGGCAAAACGACCATTCACAATATACTCAGCAGTGAGATTTATACCGGGACCATCATTTGGGGGCAGCATGGCAAGCGCGGTTTGCCACCAGTCCGCGCAGATAATGCCTGCCCTGCAATTGTTGACCGGGAAACGTTTCGGCGAGCACAGGATCTTCTAAGGGCGCGGTCTTTTGTCAGGGTGCACCCTCGAAGAATATCGAGCCGATACCTTCTGAGTGGGATTGCATGCTGTGGACACTGCGGCAGAGCTCTAACCGGACTTGAGGCGAAGAGCGGTAAGTTCGCCTATTACGTATGCGGTACGTTAACCAAAAAAGGAGCGCGGTCATGCCCTTCTCGGTACCTCAACGCCGGAAAACTGGAAGATTTGATCATTGAAAAGCTCAGGGATCATGTGCTGCCCCTGGCGAATTTAATTCGATTGGCAAGAATGGTTACAGAGGAATTGAATCGGGACGTGGCTACCTACGAGACCGAAATCCGGACAATCGATAGTGCGATTGCTGATGTCGCTGCTCGACTGGTTCGGCTCTACGATGCTTTGGAAACGGGAAAAATATCAATCGATCTTCTCGCTCCACGTCTTCGAGAACTGAAGGAACGTCAGAATAAACTCGAGGAGCGAAAAGGCGAATTACAAATGCTAATGACTGGCGAAAAAGCAGAGGTGGCCACTCAGCGAGAAGTGGCTGAATGCGCAGCAGACTTCAAAGAACTGCTGCAAGAGGGGTCCTTGGCGGAGAAGAAAGCTTTCGTTCGCAGTTTCGTAGATGAGGTAAGGGTGACTGGAGAGCACGTGTTGGTGACCTACAGACTGCCTACGTCGCTGCCTAAGTCCAGCGCGGAAAGAAGCCCGGTTCTTGGTATTGTACGCTATGGTGGGCCATTGTGGACTCGAACCACAGACCCCGGTCTTATCAGGACCGTGCTCTAACCAACTGAGCTAATGGCCCTCGGCAGGCAAAATATAGCTTTTGTGAGAGTGGCTGTCAAGCTACGGTGCATTCGCCTTGACTAGACTTCTTCCCGGCCTATTATGGTGGCGTCGTTCCCCTTTCTTGCCAGAGAAGAGATACGGTATGCTTTATGACTTCGTAACTGAAGCCGCGGTAAGCAAGGTAACTTGATAGACGGCGGTAAAAGCCCGGATAATCCAGATGGGCAAGTGACGGCAGACGGCCAGACCCTAGTTTATAGGCAATCTCTTCGTCATCCACATCCTGGGTCACCTGCTCAATGATTTCGGCGGCTACTTTTCTGTCTCTTAATTCCTTCTTTAGTAATCTTTTACTCTTAGGCCTGAACGATAGGCGATTCTCCTTCCAGAATTGGGCGAAGGCAAAATCATCGCTCAACCTTTGCTCCCTGAGTTTGGCGATTGCTGTCTCGGTCACTTCGTCAGGAAAACCGCGTTTGTGAAGCCACTGTCTGATTTCTCCTTCGCTGCGCGGGCGATAACTGAGATAATAGTAGGCGGCATCAAGGCAATCTTGTAAGGAATTGCTATCTGTCAACTGGCCTCTTTCTGAACAGAATCAAGCTTCTTGTGGGAAGGTTTCTGAACTTTCTCCGAGGGAGATGCTGGGAACAGCTTTCGAGGCCCTTATTTTTTCTTCCAGTTGTGCAGCCAGTTCAGGATGTTGCCTCAGGTAGTCCTTGGCGTTTTCCCTGCCCTGCCCCAGCTTCGTGTCGCCATAGGCAAAGAAGGCGCCTGCTTTCTTTACCAGGCCTGTTACCACTCCAAGGTCAACAAGGTTCCCCTCTTTGCTTATGCCGTGATTAAACATGATATCGAATTCAGCGC
>Ga0299915_10000464_pt1 | contig 30603 bp, 38 predicted proteins | sample RVTome_13_FD_200263 | JGI IMG/M metagenome (GOLD analysis project Ga0299915, IMG submission 200263) | Soil microbial communities from uranium-contaminated site in the Upper Colorado River Basin, Wyoming, United States - RVT92D227 (version 2) ...
GAGTGGTGACCCTGCCGGAAGGGGTGGAGATGGTGATGCCGGGGGACAACGTGCGCCTGAGCGTAGAATTGATCGAGCCCGTGGCGATGGAAGAGGGCCTGCGCTTCGCCATCCGCGAAGGGGGCAAGACCATCGGCGCCGGCGTCGTTACAAAAATGCTGTAGAACGCTTCGGATACAAGGAGCCTCGACGGTAAATAGATGGCCGCACAGAAGACGAAGACGCGAGAACGTAAAGAAGCAATCGGTGGGGAACGGATTCGAATCCGGCTGAAAGGCTTCGATCATCGAATCCTGGATCAGTCCGCGGTGAAGATCGTTGACACCGCGCGGCGCACGGGCGCGCGCATCTCCGGGCCCATACCCTTGCCCACGGAAATAAGCCGGGTGTGTCTTATTGAATCTCCCGCCATAGGCCGGGGCAGCCGGACGATGGAGCATTTCGAGACCCGAACCCACAAGCGGCTGATAGATATCCTGGATCCCAATCCGAAGACGATTGACGCCCTGATGAGAATTGATCTTCCGGGCGGAGTGGACATAGAGATAAAGCTCTAAAAACGATGGCGGCAAGACTGGCAAAAGCAATCTTGGGAAAGAAACTCGGCATGACCCAAATCTTCGCCGAGGACGGCAGTGTTCTGCCGGTAACCCTGGTGGAGGCCGGCCCCTGTGTGGTCGTGCAGCGGCGCGCCCGGCCGAACGACTCCACCGTGGTCGGGGTGCAACTGGGGTTTGATGAAATACCGGAGAGCAAAAGGCGCCGCCTGGTGAACAAGCCCATGGAGGGGCACTTCAAACGCGCCGGCGTCACTCCCCGCCGCTACCTGCGAGAGTTCCGCCTTGGGGCCGAAGACGGGCCCAGCGAGGGAGATGAGCTGCGGGCGGACCTCTTTGCAGTCGGGGAAAAGGTGGATATCTCCGGGATTTCCAAAGGCAAAGGATTCTCCGGCGCCATGAAGCGGCACGGCTTTCGGGGAGGGCCCGCCACCCACGGCTCAATGTCTCACCGCAGGCCCGGCACCAGCGGCGGAACGGATGCTGCCCGGGTCTTTAAAGGGACGAAAAAGCCGGGGCACATGGGCGCGGTAAGAAAGACCATCAAGGGCTTGACGGTGGTTCGGGTGGATAAGGAGAAGAACCTTCTGGTGGTCAAAGGCGCAGTTCCGGGCCCGCCGGGAGGGCTGGTGGAGATTACCCAGGCTGCCCCCGCCGGATAGCCCTATTTGTCGAATCACCCGCTTAAGGGAAAGAGCGTGAACGAAGTCGTTGAGAAAAAAGTGGCCTTGCCGCTTCTCTCCCCAACGGGCGAGCAGGTGGGAGAGGTCGAGGTGAGCGGCGTTCTCTTCGGCGCGGAAGTGAAGCCACAGCTGCTTCATGCCGCGGTGGAGGCCCATCTTGCCGGCCAGCGGCAGGGGAACGCCTCCACCAAGACCCGTTCCTACGTTGCGGGGAGCACGCGCAAACTCTATCGGCAGAAAGGAACCGGAAGGGCAAGGGCGGGCTCACGGCGCTCTCCTACCCGGGTCGGCGGTGGAATCGCCTTTGGGCCGCTGCCCCGAGACTATCGCCAACGGCTGCCTAAAAAGGTTCGCCGCCAGGCCCTGCTGGGAGCGCTCTCCAGCCGCGCCGTAGCAGGGGAAATCAAGGTCCTGGATACGCTGAAACTGGATCAGATCAGCACCAAGGCCGTGGCCGGATTGCTTGAGGCGCTGGGAATGGGAGCGGAGGTCCTGTTGGTAACCGACAATCCGGATGAAATCCTTCGCAAGTCCGCCCGCAATCTGCCCAATCTCACCCTGGCGCGCGCCGAAGACCTTAACGCCTACGAAGTGCTGCGCTATCCCCACCTGCTCTTCACCCGGGAAGGCCTTGCTCGCCTTCAGGAGGTGGTAAGATGAGACCTCCTCAGAGCGTGTTGATTCGCCCCCTGCTCACAGAGAGAAGCGTCGCCGGAGGAGAGAAGGGCAAATACACCTTCCAGGTTGATATGAACGCCAATAAGATCGAAGTTCGCCAGGCGGTCGAGGCGATCTATCCCGGCGCCGAGGTCAAGGCCGTGAATACCCTGATCGTGAGGGGCAAGTTGCGCCGCGTCTCCGGCTATGGCCGAAGGGTGGGCCGGCGCTTTGGCAAGACCGTCGCCTGGAAGAAGGCGATCATAACCCTGAAATCAGGAAAGATTCCCATTTTCGAGGGCCTCTAAGCTATGCCGGTCAAGAATTATAAGCCATATACTCCCAGCCGCAGATATATGACCAGCCTCCCCCTGGAGGAGATCAGTCGCTCCGAGCCGGAGAAGAGCCTCCTGCGTCCCTGGCGCAGCCGCGCAGGCAAGGACAACCTCGGCCATACTTCTATGCGCTTCCGGGGAGGGGGACACAAACGCCGCTACCGGCTGGTTGATTTCAAGCGGAATAAGGACGGCGTTCCCGCCAAAGTCGCCTCCATCGAATACGATCCGAATCGTTCCGCCCTCATCGCCCTGCTCCATTACGCGGATGGGGAAAAACGCTACATCCTCGCCCCGGAGGGAGTCAAGGTGGGCGATACCCTGGCCTCCGGCCCCGGGGCGGATGTGCGGCCGGGCAACTGCCTCCCGCTGAAGGAGATACCGCTGGGAAGCGTGGTCCACAATATTGAACTCACTTCCGGCAAGGGAGGTCAGCTGTGCCGCAGCGCCGCCGCGGGCGCGCAGGTGATGGCCAAAGAGGGCGATCTTGCCACCTTGAAGATGCCCTCCGGAGAAGTGCGCCTTGTCCACGTCAACTGCCGGGCGACGATCGGCCAGGTGGGGAACCTGGAGCACAGCAATATTCGCATCGGCAAAGCGGGACGGAAGCGCTGGTTGGGACGCCGGCCTCATGTACTCGGGGTGGCAATGACCCCGCGGGATCATCCCCACGGAGGCGGAGAGGGACATTCCTCCATCGGCCGCAAGAGCCCGGTAACCCCCTGGGGCAAACCCACCCTGGGCCGGAGAACCCGGCACAACAAGGCGACAGACAAATATATCGTCCGCAGAAGGGGAAAGAGGCGCTGAGATGGCAAGGTCGCTGAAAAAAGGCCCCTATGTTGAGCCGAGTCTATCGAAGAAGATCGAAAAGCTGAATCGCACGGGAGAGCGGCGAGTGATAAAGACCTGGTCGCGCCGCTCAACCATTGTGCCGGATATGATCGGCCATACCCTCGCCGTGCACGACGGCCGCAAACATGTGCCGGTCTTCATAACGGAGAATATGGTGGGGCATAAACTGGGGGAATTCGCCCTCACCCGCCACTTCCGCGGCCATGGCCATCACACGGAGCGCTCGACCTCTTTGAGATAGGTATCCGGATGGAAACGAAAGCATCGGCAAAGTTTGTGCGGATATCGCCCACCAAGGCGAGGAGGGTGATCAACCTCATTCGCGGCCAATCCCTGGGGCAGGCGCTGGCGATATTGGATTTCACCCCCTCCACCGCAGGCGCGGTGGTAAAAAAGGTGCTCGCCTCCGCCGCCGCGAATGCCGAGAACAACGACGGCCTGAGAAGAGAAGAATTGTGGGTGCGGGAATGCTGCGTTGATTCCGGCTTCACCATAAAGCGGCTTCGAAGGGCGAGCATGGGCCGGGGATCTCTGATCCGCAAGCGCACCAGCCGCATCAGCATCGTGCTGGCAGACCGGGAGGAGGAATAATGGGCCAGAAGTGCCATCCCATCGGGCTTAGGCTGGGGATAATCAAAGACTGGCAAAGCCGCTGGTATGCCGCCCCCCGCGCCTATGCCGGCCAGGCGATTGAGGATCACCGCATTCGCTCCTACGTCCTGAAACGCTTTGCCAGAGATAATTCCGCCGCCCGGGGCTCCGCCGCCCGGGGCCGCTCCGCCGCCCGGGAGGTGGGCCTCGCCAGGGTGGAAATCGAGCGCGCCGCCAACACCCTGCGCCTGACCCTGCATACGGCAAAGCCGGGCCTCATCATCGGCCGCGGCGGCCGGGGAGTGGACGAACTGCGCGTCGAACTCGAACGGATGACCGACAGCAAGGTCCACATAACCGTTCAAGAAGTCCGCGAACCCGCCCGCGATGCTCAACTCGTCGCCGACAACATCGCCTCTCAGATTGAGCGAAGAGTCTCCTTCAAGCGGGCCGTACGCCAGGCCGTCCAGCGCACCATGCGCGAAGGCGCAAAGGGAATCCGCGTGATAGTCTCCGGTCGGCTGGCGGGTGCGGAAATCGCTCGCCGCTACCGAGACCACGAAGGGAAAATACCCCTGCAAACCCTGCGCGCGGATATTGATTTTGGTTTGGCCGAGGCCACCACCACCTATGGCAATATCGGGGTGAAAGTTTGGGTCTATCGCGGTGATGTCCTGCCAGAGGCCGCACCCAAGGCGGCCAGGCTTGAACCATTGCCAACCGCCCCCCCCAGGGAGCACAAAGCCTGGAGGCGGGTCGGAGTGGTTCGCTCCGCGCAGCCCGAAGAAGGAGAAGCCCCGCCGGAAGAGACCGCGGCCGCGGAGGACGTTGCCCTGCCGGCCACTGAGATGGTGGCCGCAGAGCCGCAGGCAGTCGAAGCCCCGGCCAAGCCGCAGGGAGCGGAACCGACTCTGCAAGGCGAAGCCTCCCAGGCAACTGAAGAATCCCAGGAGAGCCCTGACTGAGATGTTAATGCCCTCCCGCGTAAAATACAGGAAACAACACCGCGGCCGGATGACCGGGAAAGCCTCCCGCGGAAACACCCTCGCCTTTGGCGAGTACGGCCTGCAGGCCCTGGAGCCCTGCTGGCTCACCAGCCGCCAAATAGAGGCCGCCAGAGTCTCCATGACCAGGTATATCCGCCGCGCCGGAAAGGTGTGGATAAGGATCTTCCCCGACAGGCCGGTCACGGCCAAGCCGGCGGAAACCCGGATGGGCTCCGGCAAGGGTAACCCGGAACACTGGGTGGCCGTGATCCGGCCCGGGCGGGTGCTCTTTGAGATGGGAGGGGTGGCGGAGTCGGTGGCCAAGGAGGCGATGAGGTTGGCCTCTCACCGGCTCCCGATCAAGGTGAAATTCATCGCCCGCGAAGGGCTGGGGACGCAGTCATGAAAGCCGAAGCGATCCGCGGACTGACCCGGGCGGAACTGGAGCAGCAGCTTGCCGGCCTGCGCAGCGAACTCTTTAACCTGCGCTTCCAGCAGGCGACCAGGCAACTGCGCAATCCCGCCCGCATTCGCCAGGTGAAGCGGGAGATCGCCCGCCTCCTCACGATCATGACGGAAAGGGAAAGCCAGTCCGCGGGCAAAGCGAACCCGCCGCGGTAGCCCGCCGCACTCATCTCCACTCCGCAGGCTGCGGCGCCGCAATAGGAAGAAGCCATGAGAGAAACGAAGCGCAAGCAAAGAGAGGGGACCGTCGTCTCTGACCGGACGGACAAGACCATCGTGGTCAGGGTGGATACCCGCGTGCAGCATCCCATCTACAAGCGAGTCATAAGGAAATCCGCCCGCTTCAAAGCGCACGATGAGAAGAATGAATGCCGGGTCGGCGACAGAGTCAGAATCCTGGAGACTCGCCCGCTTTCCGCGACCAAGCGTTGGCGAGTGGCGGAGATTTTGGAGCGCGCCAAATAATGCGGAAATACGGCCCTGAAAATCTGCGCAACGTGGCCCTCATCGCCCACGGCGGCACGGGAAAGACCTCCCTCCTCGAGGCCTTGCTCTATGTCAGCGGCACCATTGACAGGCTGGGTTCCGTTCAGGCCGGCAACACCGCTTCCGATTCGGAGCCGGATGAGATAGAGCGCCAGGTTTCGCTCTCCTGCTCTCTCCTGCCCCTGGAATGGAAGGGGAACAAGATCAACCTCTTCGACTGCCCGGGCTATCCGGACTTTCTAGGCGAGGTGATCTTCGGCCTGCAGGTGGCGGACGCGGTCATCGCCCTCATAGACGGCGCCGAAGGGGTGGGCATTCAAACCGAGCGCTACTGGCAGATGGCGCGCGACCGCGGGCTGCCCGGCGCCCTGGTAATAAACAAGATGGACAAGGAAAACGCCAACTTCGCCAGACAGGTCGCCGGCGCCTCAAGCCGGCTGGGGTGTCGGGCGGTGGCGACACATATTCCCATAATGAACCCTTTCCGCGGGGTGGTTGACCTTCTCTCCGGCAAAGCCTATTGCAGCGAGAACGGAAAGGAATCCGAGGGCGAGCCTCCCGCGGAGATGGCCGCGGAAATCTCCTCCTGGAGGGAGAGGTTAGTCGAGGAAGCCGCCGAGGGCGATGATGCACTTACAGAAAAATATCTGGAGGAGGGCGCGCTTAGCGAAGATGAAATTCGCCGCGGCCTGTGCGCCCGCATCCAAAAAGGCGAAGTGGTTCCCGCCCTCCCCGCGGCCGCGACCAAAGTGATCGGCGCCTCGGCCCTGCTCGATTGCCTCCTCTCCTGGCTTCCTTCTCCGGCGCTTCACCCAACCATGAAGGCGAAGGAGGCTCGCACCGAGGCGGAAGTTACCCTCCGTCCCCAGGTGGAGGGGCCGCTGGCCGCCTTTGTCTTCAAAACCACCGCCGATCCCTTCACCGGCCGCCTCACCGCCTTTCGCGTCTTCTCCGGCAGCCTTCATTCCGATTCTCAGGTTTACAACCCGGTTCGGCGCGCAAAGGAGCGGATAGGCCAAATCTTCGTCCCCAAGGGAAAGAGCCAGGAAGCGGCCTCGGTCATAACCGCGGGAGACTGCGGAGTAGTCGCAAAGCTTCGTGAAACCCTTACCGGCGATACCCTGGCGGAGGAATCCAACCCCCTCATCTTGCCCGCGCCCGAGATACCGGAACCGGTCTTCTCTCTTGCCGTCGCCCCCCTGACAAAGGGAGACGAAGACAAGGTCGGCGCGGCCCTCTCCCGGCTCAGAGAAGAAGACCCTACGCTCCGCTTTTCCGTTGACCACGATACCCGGGAGACGATTCTCTCCGGTATGGGAGACATCCACCTCGAGGTCAACATCGCCAGGTTGAAGCGCAAGTTCGGGGTCGAAGTCCGCACCGGCGCTCCCAAGGTCGCCTATCGAGAGACGGTTCGGGGCACGGCGCGCGCCCAGGGCAAATATAAGAAACAGACCGGAGGGCGGGGCCAGTACGGAGACGTATGGCTGGAGATAGAGCCTCTGGAGCGGGGCGCAGGTTTCGAGTTCGTTGACCGCGTCGTGGGCGGAGTTGTGCCCAAAAACTACATCCCCTCCGTAGAAAAGGGAGTCAGAGAAGCCCTGGAACGCGGGGTGGTTGCCGGCTGTCCCGTAACCGATCTCCGCGTCACCCTCTGTGACGGCTCCTTCCACCCTGTGGATTCCTCTGACATAGCCTTCAAGATCGCCGGCTCCATGGGCTTCCAAAGCGCCGCCAAGGAAGCCGGCCTCGTGCTTCTCGAGCCGATCATGAGCGTGGAGATTGTTGTGCCGGAAGAGAATATGGGCGAAATCATGGGCCATCTGAACGGCAAGAGAGGCCGCATCCAGGGGATGGAGCCCATAGACCACCAGCAACTCATTCGCGCCTCCGTCCCCCTGGCGGAGATGCTCTCCTACTCTTCCGAACTCCGCTCCATGACCGCAGGCCGCGGCTCCTACAGCATGAAATTCTCTCACCATGAAGAGGTTCCGGCCCACATCGCGCAGGGGATCATCGAGAAGGCGAAGGCTAAACAGGAGGAAGGCCGATGATCCATCTGCGCACCCGTCTGAGAGTGGCCGATAACACCGGCGCGCGGGTGGTGGAATGTATCCGCGTCCTGGGCGGCTCCAACCGCAAGTGCGCCGGCATCGGTGATATTATCGTCGCGGCCGTCAAACAGGTAAGCCCGGGCGGAGCCATTAAGAAGGGAGAAGTGGTGAGGGCGGTAATAGTGAGAACCAAGCGCCCTATCTCACGCCCTGACGGCTCCTACCTGCGCTTCGACGAAAATGCCGTGGTGCTGATCTCGGATCAGCAAAATCCGCGGGGCACGCGCATCTTCGGCCCCGTGGCAAGAGAACTCAGGGAGCGGGAATTCATGAAGATAGTCTCGCTCGCTCCGGAGGTATTGTAAAATGCCTGCGCTGAATATCAAGAAGGGAGACACGGTTTACGTCCTGGCGGGCAGGTCGAGAATAAGGCGGCTGAGTCCGGAGGAGGTGGAGCGCACCCCGGTGACAGAACTGAAGCGCGCCGCGGAGCGCCACCCGGGCCGCCGGGGCCAGGTGCTGCGGGTGCTCCCCTCCGAGGGCAAAGTGGTGGTGGAGGGAGTGAACCTGATAACCAAGCATACCCGCCGCAGCGGGGCCGGGCGGGGCCGGGTCGCGCAAATGCAGACCGGCCGCATCCAGCAGCCCGCTCCCCTGCCCGTGGGCAAGGTGATGCTGGTCTGTCCCCGCTGCGACCGGCCCACCCGCCCCCGCCGGGAGGTCCACGAGAGCAAGCGAGTGAGAGTCTGCCGCTGCTGCAATGAGATCATAGACCGGGTTCGCTGAGAAACAGAAGATGGCCAAACAAGATAAGAAAAAAGTTGAAGTCCAGGTGGACGCCGGCCCCAGGCCCCCGGCCAGGCTGAAAGAGCGCTACTTGAGCGAGATAGTGCCGGCCCTCATGCGCCGCTTCGGCTATCATAGCCCGATGCAGGTCCCCCGCCTGATGAAGGTGTGCATCAACATGGGAGTGGGCAAAGCCACCCAGGACCCGAAGCTGCTGGATTCCGCGGCGCGGGACCTCACCTCGCTGGCGGGGCAGAAGGCCGTCATCACCCGGGCGAAGAAATCCGTCGCCGCCTTTCGCGTTCGCCAGAAGATGCCCATCGGCTGCCGGGTGACCCTGCGGGGAGACCGCATGTACGAGTTTCTCGACCGGCTCTTCACCGCGGTGCTTCCCCGCGTGCGAGACTTCCGCGGGCTCTCTTCCTCCGCGGTGGACGGACACGGCAACTATACCCTGGGTTTGAAAGAACAGGCGATCTTTCCGGAAATGGACATAGACAAAATCGAGCGGGTGCAGGGGATGGACATTACCATCGTCACGTCTGCGAAAAGCGACGAAGAGGCGATCGGCCTGCTGAGCGAATTGGGCCTTCCTCTGCGGAGCGTGTGAGGCAAGAAGTGGCAAAGAGATCCTGGATTATAAAAGCCAACCGGCCGGCGAAATTCAAAGCCAGAAATTACTTCCGCTGCAAAATCTGCGGCCGTTCCCGCGCCTACTTCAGGCGCTTCGCCATGTGCCGCGTCTGCCTGCGGGAGATGGCCCGCAAGGGCCTTTTGCCCGGGGTAACGAAATCCTCCTGGTAGGAGAAGCATGACCACCGATCCTGTCGCCGATATGCTTACAAGAATCCGCAATGCCCTGCAGTCCAAGCAGGAGCAGGTCATCGTGCCGGCCTCCCGTATCAAACTGGAGATCGCCCGCATCCTGAGGAGCGAGGGCTATATCCACAGGTACGCCCTGGTGGAGGAAAAGCCGCAGTCGAAGATTCGCATCAGCCTGAAGTACGCTGCCAATCAGACTCCGGCCATCACCGAACTCAGGAGCGTCAGCACCCCCTCCCGCAGGATCTATGTCAACCGGGAGGAACTTCCCCGTGTCAAAGGAGGCCTGGGGACGGCGATCCTCACCACCTCCAAAGGGATAATGACCGACCGGGAGGCGCGCCGCCGCAGGCTGGGGGGAGAGGTGATTTGCACCATCTGGTAGGCGAGTTTGCCGGATTATTGATAAGCAAGCCTAGATTTATCTGTTGAGGAGAAAATGTCTCGCATCGGCAATACCCCTATTCAACTTCCGAAAGGGGTGTCAGTTGAACCGGTCCGGCCAGGATCAGAGGACCGCCAGGTCACGGTGAAGGGGCCCAAGGGCGTGCTCAGCCGCGCGCTGCCGCCGGAAATGCTGCTGGAGATCGAAGGCGACCTTCTGCGCCTCCGGCGCCCCTCGGAGGAGCCGCGCCACCGCGCCCTGCACGGTCTCGCCCGCACCCTTGTCGCCAACTTGGTGGAGGGGGTCTCCAAAGGCTTCCAGAAGGTTCTGGAACTCTACGGCGTCGGCTATCGCGCTCAGATCCAGGGCAAGAAACTGGTGATGCAACTGGGCTTTTCTCATACGGTTGAGGTGGAGGCGCCCGAGGGAATCAGTTTCTCTCTGGAAAGCTTTGTCCCCACATCGGAAAATAATTACCTTTCCGCCCGCATGGTCGTCTCCGGCATTGATAAGGAACTTGTGGGCCAGGTCGCAGCCAACATTCGCGCCAGCCGAAAGCCCGAACCCTACAAGGGCAAGGGAATCCGCTATCAAGGCGAGAGAGTGCGCCGCAAGGCCGGCAAAGCGGCAAAGATCCAGCGCTAGAGGGCAAGAACGACAGATGAGTGCAGCCACTGGGAAAAAGGGAAGAGAACGGCGCCATCAGCGGGTCAGGAAGAAGCTCTCCGGCACCGCCGAGTGCCCCCGCCTGTGCGTCTTTCGCAGCCTGAAGTATATCTATGGTCAACTGGTGGATGACGAGAAGAGCCATACCCTCGTCTCCGCCTCCACCAGCGAGCCTTCCATGAAGGGGCGATCCTTCTCCTCCAAAACCGAGGCCGCAAAGGAAGTCGGCCGCCTGCTTGCCGGCCGCGCCAAAGAGGCCGGCCTCCAGCGGGCGGTCTTCGACCGCGCCGGCTATCTCTATCACGGCCGCGTGAAAGCCCTGGCCGAAGGAGCGCGTGAGGGAGGACTTCAGTTTTAGGTTCAAAGACCGTTAATTGGAACTTCATTCCGCTTGATTGGAGAGCAAACGATGCCGCGGCTGAATCCCGCTGACTACAATCTGGAAGAAAAACTGGTAAGCCTGAACCCGGTGGCCAAGGTGCACTCCGGCGGCCGCACCCGGCGCTGGAGCGCGCTGGTGGTGGTGGGCGATGCCGCCGCCGGCGTGGTCGGGGTCGGCCTCGGCAAGGCCGCCGAAGTCTCGGACGCCATCGCAAAAGCCGCGGATGAGGCGCGCAAGGGCCTCGTCCAGATCCGCCGTCTGAGGACGACCATCCCCCACGAGGTCAGGATGCGCTATAATTGCGCCGAGGTGCTCCTGAGGCCCGCCTCTCCGGGAACCGGCGTAATCGCCGGCGGCGCGGTCCGGGCCGTGGTTGAGGCCGCCGGAATCCGTGATCTTCTCAGCAAATCGCTGGGTTCGCCAAATCCCATCAACATCGCCCGCGCCGCGCTGGAGGGGCTGAAATCCCTCCGCGACGCCCGCCGGGTGGCGGAAATCCGCGGCAAAGGCCCCCAGGAGATCGCCCCCAACTGGCAGCTGGCGGGCCTCGACCTGCCCGCGACAGAAGAGGCGGCGTAGAGGTTGGAGATGAGCAAGGAAAAGACGGATAAGAAGATAAGGATTACCCTGCGGCGCTCCCTCAGCGGCCGCCCCCGCGATCAGAAGGATACCGCCCGCGCCCTGGGGCTCAAGAAGATAGGCCGGAGCCGAGTGTATCCTGATAATCCCGCCGTGGCGGGCATGGCGCGTAAGATCGCCCATCTGGTGGAGGTGGAAGAGACGAAATGAGGCTGCACGAACTAGCCCCGCCTGCGGGAGCGAAACATAAGCCCAAGCGAGTGGGAAGGGGCGTGGGCTCCGGCCACGGCAAAACCTCGGGCCGCGGCGCCAAGGGCCAAAAGGCGAAGGACACGCTGCGCCCGGGCTTCGAAGGAGGCCAGACCCCGCTCTATATGCGGCTGCGAAAGCACGGCGGCCGCGGCAAGGGCGCCATGCCCCAGCGGAGGTTCAGGCGGGAGTATGCTGTCATCAATGTGGGAAGACTGCAGCGCATCGGCGAAGCCCTGGGCGGCGGTGTTGCCGTGACTCCGCAACTGCTGCTGGAAAAACGCGCCCTCAGGAAACTGGGCGCCGGGCTGCGCGTGCTGGGAGAGGGAGAATTGAGTTTGCCCCTGACGGTTCATGCGCAGCATTTTTCCGAATCCGCCAGAGCGAAGATTGAGGCCGCCGGGGGACAGGCGCTGGTTTTGTCCGTGGGCAGCAGTGCGCCGGAGGCAGCAGGCTCCGCGCCGCGAAAAGAGGGCGAAGTTAAATGATGGGTCCTCTTTCCAATATGGCCGCAGCCTTCCGCATTCCGGACCTGAGGAAGCGCATCCTCTTCGTCCTGGCGATGTTCGGCGTCTTCGTCGTGGGGCTGCACATTCCCATCCCCCATGTCAATCGCAGGGCGATGGAGGGCGTCATGTCCGGCGGCGGGCAGCTGCTGAATCTCTTTGACGTCTTCTCCGGCGGCGCTTTCCGGCGCTTCTCCATCCTCGCCCTGTCAATAACTCCCTATATCAATGCCTCCATCATCTTCCAGTTGTTGGGAGTGGCGGTCCCTTCCATCGCCCGGCTCGCCCGGGAAGGAGAAAGCGGCCGCAAGAAGATCTCCCAGTGGACCCGCTATCTCACCGTTGCCCTCGCTGTGCTGCAGGCCGCGGGCATCTGTTGGGTGCTTCGCCGCAGCCAGCCGGAGCCGGTCATTGAGGTGGGCGGCCTCGCCCTCGTGCCCATTCTCATCACTCTGACTGCGGGCACCTGCTTCTTGATGTGGATGGGGGAGCAGATCACTGACAAGGGCATCGGCAACGGCGTCTCCCTGGTCATCTTCTGCGGCATCCTTGTGCGCCTCCCCATGGATATCCAAACGACCTACATCGGAGTGCGAGACGGCGTATTCGGTTTCTTCAATGTCTTCCTGCTCTTCGCCATCTGGGTGGCCACCATTGCTTTGATCGTTTTCATTCAGCAAGGCTCGCGCAAGATCCCGATTCAGCACGCCCGCCGGGTCGTCGGCAATCGCCTCTACGGCGGCTCCAGCACCAACCTGCCCATTCGCGTCAACACCGCCGGGGTTATTCCCATAATCTTCGCCATCACCATCGCCCTCTTCCCCTCCCAGATTCTCCAGTTCCTGGGGCCCGCTCTTAAGGAGAGCGCCCCTATCTGGGCGGAGAGGCTCGTCCAATTGGAACGAGCGCTTCTGCCGGGAAATAACGGCTATTACTCGGCCTTCTATTTCCTGCTGGTCGTCTTCTTCACCTATTTCTATACCGCGGTGACTTTCAACGTGGCCGATGTCGCCGACAACTTGAAGAAAGCCGGGGGTTATGTCCCGGGGATTCGTCCCGGCAAGCCCACAGAGCAATTCCTGGACCGCGTCCTCACCCGCGTTACCCTTGCGGGAGCGATCTTCCTGGGCGTGGTCGCACTCCTGCAGTACTATGTGAATGAGATAACCGGGGTCACCTCTTTCTCCATTGTGGGAGGCACCTCGCTCCTGATTCTGGTGGGCGTTGCCCTGGAGACGATGCAGCAGATCGAGGCCCACCTGATAATGCGCCAGTACGAGGGGTTTATTAAATAGATGAGGATTGCTCTCTTCGGCCCTCCCGGGGCGGGAAAGGGGACCATCGCCGGAGTACTGACAAAGCGCACCGGCGCAATCCATGCAGCCACCGGAGACCTGCTTCGGGCGGAAGTGAAAAAGCAGAGCGAACTGGGCAAGCGCGCTCGCTCCCTTATGGACAAAGGCGAACTGGTGCCCGACAGCCTGGTAATCGCCATCCTGGAAGAGCGCCTCAACCAGCCGGATGCCAAAAAGGGGTTCATCCTGGACGGCTTCCCGCGCAACCTAGCCCAGGCGGAGGAATTGGAGCGTTTCCTCCGCCGGCGGGGAGAGAATCTGGAGGGGGTATTCGACCTGAGGGCCGGAGAGGAGTTGATTATTCGCCGCCTTTCTGGCAGAATCATTTGTCCTGCCTGTGAGGCGATCTATAATATCCGCACTCTCCCTCCCAAGGTTGAGGGCAAGTGCGACCGCTGCGGCGTGGCGCTTATCCAGCGGGAGGACGACCGTCCGGAGGCGGTGGCGGTTCGCTTTCGCGAATATCGAGAGCAAACCGAGCCGCTACTGGAGTACTATCGCCCGCAGGGCCTGTTACACGATGTGGACGCCGGCTCCGGCGCTGAGCGGGCAGCAGATGAAATACTGACAATTCTTGCTCGCAGGCGGGGGGCCGCGGCCGCAAAAGGGTGATATACTTCTGGGCCGGCGACGAATCGGGCTGGGGAATCGCAATGGGCAGTGAGCCGGTGATAAAGACAAGTGAAGAGATTGAAAAGATGCGGCGGGCGGGGCGGATTGTCGCCGTCTGCCTGCGCAAGATACGAGAAGCCGCCCGGCCCGGGGTGACCGGGGAGGAACTCGATGCGCTGGCGGATCAGACCATTCGGGACTGCGGCGGCCTGCCGACATTCAAGGGGTATGGAGGCTTTCCGGCCAACTTCTGCCTCTCTATCAATGACGAGGTTGTGCACGGAATACCTTACGGCCGAGTCCTGAAAGAAGGGGACGTGGTTGGGGCTGACGTGGGAGCCGTGCTGGAGGGGTATCACGCCGATGCCGCCATTACCTTCGGCGTGGGAGAGATATCAGCCGCGGCAAAACGACTGATAGGAGTGACGAAAGCCGCGCTTTACATGGGAATAGATCAGGCGCGCGCGGGAAAGCATGTGCAGGATATATCTCGCGCCATCCAAAAACATGTGGAGAAGGCGGGTTATTCGGTGGTGAGAGACCTGGTGGGGCACGGCATCGGCCGGGAGATGCACGAACCCCCGCAGGTCCCAAACCTGGTTATCGGCGGGAAGTCTCCGCCGCTCCGAGTCGGAATGACCCTGGCGATAGAGCCCATGGTCAATATGGGAGACTGGAAAATTTGGCGGAAAGAGGACGGATGGACCTATCACACCGGCGACGGCTCTCTCTCCGCTCATTTTGAACATTGCGCGGCGGTAACTGAAAAGGGCCCTATCGTCCTCACCCGCGAGGACGACCTGGAGACAGAGGCTCAGTGAAGGTGAGTCCACCGGGAGAGGGCCGGGAGGTTGACTTCTGAGAAAAAAGTTTGCTCGTGGTGGACGCAATTCGGCTGCGCCTGCTCAGCCCTCGTCGGGGACGCCGGCGAAGCCCGCCGCCCTGGAAGTTGAGGGGGTAGTCGTGGAGACTCTCCCCAATGCCATGTTTCGCGTCCGGACCGACCAGGGCCACAAGATCCTGGCCCATATCTCCGGCAAGATGAGGATGTACTTCATTCGCATCCTGCCCGGAGACCGGGTGAGGGTGGAGGTCTCCCCCTACGACTTGACCCGGGGGAGGATTGTCTATCGTTATAAGTAGGGCCGGGGCGAGAAGAGGATCTTGCCCTTCGGCAAAGGTAAAGAGATGAAAGTGCGTGCTTCGGTCAAGAAAATTTGCGATCAATGCAAGATCGTTCGCAGACACGGCAAAGTAAGGGTCATCTGCGAAAAACCCAAACACAAGCAAGTGCAGGGATAAGGCAATGGCGAGAATAGCAGGGGTGGATTTGCCCAGAGACGAACGCGTCGAGGTCGGCCTCAGCCGCATTTACGGCATCGGCCTGCCCTCCAGCAAGAAGATACTTGCCGCCACCGGGGTTGACCCGAATACGAGAGTGAAGGACCTCACCGAGGCGGAAGTCGCGCGCTTGAGGGAAATGGTGGAGCGCAACTACCGCGTGGAGGGAGATCTGCGCCGGTCCGTCACGGGAAACATCCAGCGGCTGATAGAGATAAACTGCTATCGAGGGATCCGCCACCGGCGGGGCTTGCCGGTGAGAGGCCAGCGCACCTCCACCAATGCCCGCACCCGCAAGGGCCCCCGCCGCACGGTGGGGATAAAGCGCAAGAAGGTAGTATAAGAGAGGATGAGGGAGGAGGCCGCAAAGAAGCCCGCCCAGGCAGGCTTCGGCGGCCCTTCGCTCTCAACGGAGAAGAGGGACTATGGCGAAGAAGAGTGGAAAAAAGAAGGAGCGCAAGGGGATTGTGTACGGTCGCGCTTATATCAAGTCAACCTTCAACAATACCCTTGTCTCCATAACCGACCCGGAAGGAAATGTGTTATCCTGGAGTTCCGGCGGCGCTACCGGCCAGAAAGGCACCCGAAAGGGAACGCCCTTCGCCGCCAGGCAGGTGGCGGAAGCCGCCGCCCGCCGCGCCGTGGACCTGGGGATGCGCCGCGTGGACGTATATGTGAAAGGCCCGGGCAGCGGCCGGGAAACGGCCATTCGCGCCCTTCAGACGACTGGACTGGAGATCACCTCCATCCGAGATATCACCCCGATTCCGCATAACGGCTGCCGGCCGCCCAAGCGCAGAAGGGTGTGAGAACAACGAGGGGAGTTTGAGATTCAATGGGACGATATCGTGAAGCAGTCTGCCGAATCTGCCGCAGGGAAGGGGCCAAACTCTTCCTGAAGGGGGAGCGCTGCAATACGCCGAAATGCGCCTTCGAGCGCCGCTCCTATCCGCCCGGCCAGCACGGCCAAAGCCGCAGGAAGAAGATCTCCGACTACGGCACCCAATTGCGGGAAAAGCAGAAACTCCGGCATATCTACCGGCTCTCCGAGAGTCAGTTCCGCGGCATCTTCGAGGAAGCCTCTCGCCGCAAGGGAGTTACCGGAGAAGCCCTCCTGGTGCTGCTCGAACGCCGGCTCGACAACGTCATATTCAGGCTGGGGCTTTGCACCAGCCGCAACCAGGCCCGCCTTCAGGTGAGTCAGAGGCATTTCCTTGTCAACAACAAGCCGGTGAACATTCCTTCTTACCAGACGCACATTGGAGACGTCATTTCGATAAAGCCCAAGAGCCGCGACAACCCGGCCCTGCAACATTCCCTTTCTCTGGGGAGGCGGATTCCCTCCTGGCTGCAGTGGGATCCTGATTCCTTGTCGGGTCGGGTTCTCAGCCTGCCAGCCAGGGAAGAAATTGACACCCTGGTGGCCGAACAGTTGGTGGTGGAGTACTATTCCCGCTGATAGGGCCGCTTTTTCGGCTCTCTTTTACGTCAGGAGATAAGCCTATGGCAATGATGGAAACCATGCCTCACATAGAGCAGATGGATTCAGGCGAGGACAAAGCCTTCGGCAAGTTCTCGGTCGAGCCCCTTGAACGCGGCTATGGCCACACCCTCGGCAGTGCGCTCCGGCGGGTCCTGCTTTCGTCTATCCCGGGGCTGGCCGTAACCACGGTCACAATCGAAGGCGTGCAGCACGAGTTCTCCGTTCTGCCCGGAATCGTGGAAGACACCACGGAGATTCTGCTCAACCTGAGAGAAGTGGCCTTTCGGCTTCTGCCCCTCCCCAAGGAGGGCGAGTTCTCCGGCACGGAGACCGCCGAAGGCCCCTGGCGGCTGCGCATTGACCGCAAGGGCGCAGGCGAGGTGCTGGCCGCGGACATCGAGTGTCCCGGTGACATCGAGGTGGTTAATCCCCAGGTTCATATCGCCACCCTCGATAATGACGAGGCCTTCCTGGTGATGGAGATGGAACTCCGCCAGGGCACCGGCTATCTTCCCTCCGAAGCCCAGGAGCGCAGCGGCCACCCCATCGGCGCCATCCCCGTGGATGCCATCTTCTCCCCGGTGCGCAAGATCGCCTACTGGGTGGAGCCCTGCCGCGTGGGCCAGCAAACCGACTTCGACCGGCTCGTCATAGAGGTAAACACCAACGGCACTCTGGCCCCCGCGGAGGCGGTCAGCGAAGCGGCAAAGACCCTCGACCGCTATCTCATCCTCTTCTTCGATTTCATGCAGCAGCCGGAGGAGGCCGCCCCGGCAAAAGAAGAGGCGAGACCGCGCACCCTTGACACCCGCATCGAGGAACTCGACTTCTCGGTCCGCACCTTCAACTGCTTGCGCAGAGAAGGCGTCGGAAGCGTGGGGGAGTTGATTCAGAAGACCCCTTCGGACCTGCTGGCGATTCGCAACTTCGGCAAGAAGTCCCTCTCGGAAGTGATTGATAAGCTCAAGAGCCTGGGGCTCTCCCTCCCCGGAAGCGAGGAACTGGCGCGGGAGCCGGAAGAGGAAGAAGAGGAGGAGGAATAGTCCCATGGCTCACCGCATTTCACGCAGACAACTGGGCCGCGCGCCGGATCAGCGGCTTGCCCTCCTGCGAAGCCTGGTAAGCTCGCTCCTGTGGCACGGAAAGGTCGTGACCACCGAGGCCAGGGCGAAAGAAGCCAAACCCCTGGCGGAGAAACTGATCAGCCTGGCGCGCACCGACACGGTGGCGAATCGCCGGACGGCGAGGCGGCTTCTCTATCCCGTCGGGCTGAAGTACTCCGGGCAGCGGCCCGATGGCTCAACCCTGACCGTGGAGCGCCCGAGCCGGGGAAAGCCCGGCTCGGTAGAGACCGCCCTCTCACGGCTTTTCAATGACATCGCCCCCCAGTATCAGGATCGCCCGGGCGGCTATCTTCGCCTGATTCGCCTGGGGGCGATTCCCCCGCGGCAGGATTCCTCCCGCGCAGGCCGCGCGGTCCGGCGGGGGGATGGAGCGACAATGGTGAAACTCGAATTAGTGGACTATGTGCCTCCGAAGATGGCCTAGACGTGGGATGATGCGCAACCTTCGGCTTACATTGGAATACGACGGCAGCGGCTTTTCCGGCTTCCAGCGCCAGCCCAGCCGCCGAACCGTTCAAGGCGAACTGGAGGCGGCCCTCTCTCGCTTGCTCAGAGAGCCCGTTAGGGTAATCGGCGCGGGGCGTACCGACGCGGGTGTTCACGCCACCGGCCAGGTGGCGAATTTCATCACCACGAGGCCGTTGCTGCTCGAGAAGGCGGCTGAAATCTTCAATGCCGCTCTGCCCCCCGATCTGGTGGTAAGAGAAGTCGAAGAGGTGGAACTGGGCTTCCACTCCCGCCGCATGGCAAAGAGCCGCACCTATCGCTACACCGCGTTCAATCAGCCCCTGCGTTCCGCGCGCCTGAGCCGCTTCGTCGGGTGGGTCGCCCAGCCCCTCGCCCTGGAACCCATGAACCAGGCCGCAAGACTGCTCTTGGGAGAGCACGATTTCGCCGCCTTCCAGGCTTCCGGCAGCCCGACGAAATCCACCTTTCGCCGCCTCCTGCGCGCGGCCTGCAGGCGCTTGGGAGATTTGGTCTGGATCGTCCTGGAGGCCGACGCCTTTCTCTACCAGATGGCGAGGATAATCGTCTCCTCCCTCTTCCTGGTGGGAACGGGCCGGGAAAGTGTGGAATGGCTTGGCTCCCTGCTGGCGAGCAAGGACCGCCGTCTTGCTCCGCCGCCGGCGCCGGCCCAGGGGCTCTGTCTGGTGAAAGTGCGCTATTGAGGTCTTGATAACCATGATGAAATCTGAAAGAACCTATTCGGCTAATCCGCAGACCGCGCGGGCGGCGAGAAAGTGGCTGCTGGTGGACGCGGAGGGGAAGGTTCTGGGCCGGCTGGCTGCGGATGTCGCGGCCATTCTGCGCGGCAAACACAAGCCGACCTTTACTCCCCATGTGGACTGCGGTGACAGTGTGGTTATAATAAATGCCGCCAAGGTTCGCTTGACCGCGGGAAAATCAGAGCGGAAGACCCGCTATCGGCATTCCGGCTGGCCCGGCGGCCTGAAGGAGGAGCCCTACGGCCGACTGCTGGAAAAGGATCCGGCGCGGGGGCTCCGGATCGCGATACGCGGGATGTTGCCGCACAATACTCTGGGCCGAAATATGCTGCGAAAATTGAAAATCCACGCTGGGGCGGAACATCCTCACCGGGCGCAAGGCCCGGTGCCCATCACACTGCCCCATCTTCGGCGAACCCAAAAGGTGAGTGAGTGAATATGCCTGAGACCTACTATGCAACCGGACATCGAAAGACCTCCGCGGCGAAGGTCTGGCTTTCTCCCGGAACCGGAGAGGTGATGGTGAACGGCCGGCCCGCGGCGGACTATTTCTGTCGAGACTGCCTGGAGAGCCTGGTCCACGAGGCCTTTGCGCTGACAGACACAGGGGGGCGCTTCGATGTGAAAGCCACCTGTGTGGGCGGAGGCCTGTCAGGCCAGGCGGGAGCATTGCGTCACGGCATAGCCCGCGCCCTTCTTTTCTTCGATGAGAACCTCAGGCCGACACTCCGGCGCGCCGGACTGCTCACCCGCGACCCCAGGGTGAAAGAACGCAAACACGCCGGCTTCCGCCGCGCCCGCCGCGGCAAGCAGTTCTCCAAGCGCTGACCTTCGGCTGAGAACTTCCTGAGGGGGAAGCCACCGGTTTCCCCCTCAGACTCCCCTCCCGGTTTTTGCTATTTCCTTTTCTCGCCAGCTTGGCGAGAAAGAGGAATTGAAAAAGCGGGCGAGGGGGCTACTTCGCCCTGCGAAGCAAGGCTACGAAGCCCTGCGAAGCAGGGTCTGGGGGACGAACCGCTGGCTCGTCCCCCAGGAGCTGTCAGCCCTTGCCCAGAGAGGCGTAATGGCGGAAACTCGATTCCGCATTGGGGTTGATGTTGGCGGGACCTTCACCCACGCCGTTGCCCTGGAGGCCGGGAGCCTGTCACTTCTCGGCAAGGCAAAGGTCCCTACAACCCATTTCGCCCCCGAAGGCGTCGCCTTGGGGGTGACTCAGGCGCTTTCCGCTCTGCTTCAATCTACTGGCATCTCTCCCCGAGGCGTAGGCTTCATCGCCCATTCCACCACCCAGGCCACAAACGCTCTGCTGGAGGGAGATGTCGCCTCTGTCGGAATTCTCGCTATCGGACAAGGAGCCGGAGGATGGCGGACTCGCAGCCAGACGCGCCTGGGCGATATTCCGCTCGGCAGTGAAAAATGCCTTCGCACAGTCCACGCCTATCTTGATGCGCGAAAGATAGCCGAACAATCTCTCCAGGCGATTCACCGGCTGAAATCTGAAGGCGCGGGCGCGCTCGTGATTGCCGAGGCCTTTTCCGTGGATGACCCCGCTCGCGAGCAGCGTCTGGCCGAGACGGCCAATGCAGAAGGCCTTCCCGCGACGGGCACACATGAGATCTCCGGGCTCTACGGGCTGAGAACGCGCACTCGCACTGCCGCCCTCAACGCCTCCATCCTGCCTCCCATGATGGAGGCCGCGGCGATGACCGAGGCAAGCATCCGGCAGGCCGGCATCGGCGCTCCGCTCATGGTCATGCGCTCCGACGGCGGAGTGATGAGCATGGCCGAGGTGCGGCGAAGGCCCCTGCTGACAATCCTTTCCGGGCCGGCTGCGGGCGTCGCCGCCGCGCTTATCTTCGTGCGCATCAGTGACGGCGTCTTTCTCGAAGTCGGCGGCACCTCAACCGACATTTCCCTCATCAGCCTGGGCCGCGCGCGCCTGCGCAGCGCCGAGGTCGGCGGACATCGCCTCTTCTTGCGCACCCTGGATGTGCGCACTCTGGGCCTGGGCGGCGGGTCAATGATTCGAATGAAAGGAAAAGATCCGGTGGAGGTGGGGCCCCGTTCAGCCCACATCGCGGGCCTTCCCTACTGCTGTTTTGCCGCCCCGGAGCGGCTTCGCGGCGCAAAGGTCGTCCTCGCCTCTCCCCGCGCAGGCGATCCCGCGGACTATCTATTGTTGGAGTCTCCCGCTGGAGAGAGATTCGCTCTGACTCTCACCTGCGCCGCCAATGCCGCGAATACCTTGCCGGCGGGCGACTATGCCGCGGGGAACGCGGAATCCGCCTCCATCGCTTTCTCGGCACTGGCTGAGTCTTGCCGGAAATCTTCTGAGGGCGCGGCTCTGGCCGGAGAAATACTGGAGATTGCGGCGAGAAAGGCCCAGGCCGTTGTAGAAAGATTGGCGAGGGAGCACGGAGTGGGCCGGGAAGAGATGACCCTGGTGGGCGGCGGGGGAGGCGCGGGGGTGTTGGTGCCGGGAGTTGCGAAAGCCCTGAGTGTGCCGTATCGAATCTGTCCCCAGGCCGAAGTAATCTCCGCCATCGGAGTGGCGCTCGCCCTGGTGAGAGAGAGTGTGGAGAGGACTATTCCAAATCCGACTCCAGAGGATCTGCTGCGAATAAGACAGGAGGCCGAAGAGGGGGCCATTCGCTCCGGGGCGGCGCCGGAGACCATTTTCGTTGAAATCGAGGTGGAGCCGCGTCAGAATATCGTGCGCGCCATTGCCAGCGGAGCCACTGAACTTCGAGAGCGGGACCTCACCCTCCGCGAGATAACCGAAGATGAGCGGCTTGCCTCTGCCGCGGTTTCTCTGGGTCGGCCCAAAGAAGAGGTGCAACTCTTGACCGCGGCCGGCAGGATTTATGCTTACGGAGCGCGAGTGGAGAAATCTGCCGCCCTGGGGCTTTCTCGTTCAGTGCGAAATTCGCTCCGGCTGGTGGACGCGGAGGGGATTGTGCGCCTCCAACTTCAGGATGCAGAGGCGCGCGCCTGCCTGGTTTCAGCCGCCCCCGATCTCTTGCGCCGCCTCTTGGAAGAAGATACTTCCTACGGCGACGCCGGGCCCGCGCTGCCGAAAATCTTCCTTGTGGCGCGAGGCCGCATCACCAATCTCTCCGGCCTCCTTTCCGCGGATCAGGTCCTCTCCCTTGCCGGCGCGGAACTGGGCCGCCTCTCGCCGGAAGAAGAAGTCCTTCTCGTCGTGGGGCCGTAAAGAGATCCTGCCATGGTCGGAAACTCTCACGGGGTCACCCGGCCCCCTCCCTCACCGCCGTGCCGGGTTCTCAACTCTCCACTTCAACCGGCTGAACCTCTTCACCGGCCGGTTGTTGGTGACCGCTCTCCAGAGCGCCTTGTGGCTGCCGATGATGATCGCCAGGCGCTGCGCCCGGGTCAGCGCGGTGTAGAGCAGATTCCGCTGCAGCATGACGTAATGGCTGGGATGGGCGATGATGATTACCGCCGGATATTCGCTTCCCTGAGACTTGTGCACACTCATGGCATAGGCGAGTTCGAGTTCATCCAACTCTTCCGCCTCATATCTCGCCGCCTGGTCAACGAACTGCGCGGCCAAAGACTGAGTCTGCATATCCACTGCGATGACCGTCCCCACATCTCCATTGAAGACCTGTTTTGAATAGTTGTTATGGATTTGCATTATCCGGTCTCCCTCGCGGAAGACCTTTTCGCCCTTGCGAATTTCCCTTCGCGAGGGAGAAGGAGGATTGAGCGTTGCCTGCAGAAGCCGGTTGAGCCGTATGGTGCCCAGGTCGCCCTTGTGCATGGGCGTAATCACCTGTATATCCCAGGGGGCGAAACCTTCTGTCTCAAGTTCTCGGCCGACAAGTTGAAATACTCTTTCGGCTATTCGTTCCGGCTCGCTCTCTGAAATGAAAAGGCAGTTCTCTCCCTGCCGCTCGCTCGGCTTTACGAGTTGCGGCAGGCGGCCCATATTCACGCGGTGAGCATTTGTCACGATCAGGCTGGCCTTCTCCTGGCGAAAGATCTCCTTGAGTTCAATCCGGGCGACGTTGTGACAGCCGAGAAGATCGCGCAACACGATGCCCGCGCCAACCGAAGGAAGTTGGTCCGCGTCTCCCACGAGAATCATTCTCGCCCCATCCGGAACCGCCTCCAGCAGGCTCTCGGTGAGGGGAAGGTCGAGCATGCTCGCTTCATCTATTATCACCACATCCGCCTCCAGGGGATGTTCCCCATTGCGCCGGAACTGCCAGGAGAGAGGGTCCAATTCCAGCATGCGATGGATGGTGCGGGCGGAGCGGCCGGTCAGTTCCGAGAGGCGCTTCGCGGCACGGCCTGTCGGGCAAGCGAGTTCGACCTTGCATTTGGCGTCCTCGAAAAGATCAACAATCGCCTTTGTCGTCGTAGTCTTTCCCACGCCGGGGCCGCCGGTGATGACCAGAACCTTGTTGATGAGGGCCGCGGCCACGGCCTGCGCCTGTTCTTCGGAAAGGGTGATTCCCCGCACCTGCCGGCTCGAGGCCTTCCATTCCGCCACAGTCACCTCAGAGACACAGGTCGCCGGGGCGCATTCCAGCAGCCTGTGCAAATGCGCGGCCACGCTCCGCTCCGCCTCATACATCTGCGGAAGGTAGATGGCCGGCTCCTCCTTTTCTTGGAGAGCCTCTCCTATCAGCCGGGCATCCCCGAGAAGCCGGCAGAGAGCGTCCTCCAACTGAGAGTCAAGAAGCGAATAGTGAGAACCTTCAACTTCCTCCTCCTCCGCCTTCATCTCCAAGGCCGTCCGCGCCGCGGAAAGCAGCAGACGCCTGGGCAAGAAGACATGGCCCTGCTGGGCGCCCGCCTGCTCCAGGGCATAGATCAGTCCTGCTTCCATCCGAAAGGGAGAGTCTGGAGGAAAGCCCAACCGCCGGGCGATGCGGTCCGCGGTCTTGAATCCGATGCCGCTCACCTCCGCCGCCAGCCGATAGGGATTCTTCTCCACAACGGCAATCGCATTGTCTCCATAATGGCGGTAAATGCGATGGGCATAGGCGGCGGAGATTCCATGCCCCTGCAGAAAAAGCATGATGTGTTGAACTCCCTTTTGCTCGTCCCAGCCCCGGCGGATCTTTTCCAGTTTGCCCGGCGATATTCCGGCAACCTCGGTGAGGCGTTCCGGCTCCTCGTCCAGTATCCGCAAGATGTCGCTCCCGAAGGCCTCCACCATGCGGCGGGCGGTCACCGGCCCCACCCCTTTCAATATGCCGGAGGAGAGATAGCGCGCCAGACCCTCCGGGGTGGTGGGCCGCTCCACCTGGTAGCGTGTAAACTTGAACTGATCGCCGTATTGCGGATGCCGCACCCACTCGCCGAAGAGCCGCAGGTCTTGATCCGCCTTGGGCTCGGCCAGATGGCCGACTATCGCGACCGGCTCGCCGAAGCCTTCCACCTCAAAGCGCGCCACCGTCCAGCCGTCCGCCTCGTTGTGATGGACCACGCGCTGGATTCTGCCGGCCAGGGTCCGCTCGCCGCCCTCCGGGCTTTTCAGTTCCAGTTCCAAGGAGCCCTCTTCTTCAGCCATGTCCAAACCAGCGTCCGACCTTCTTCGTTGCGCTCGCGGTGTTACCGATGGCCTTCTCCTTCTCCGGCATCGGAAAGCTTGAAAACTGCCGCTGCCTCATCGTCGAAACAGGGGAGGAAACGCGGATCGCCTCTTGCGTAGGCGTAGAATACTGGAGTCTCACTTTTCTGAATGAAGAGATAGGAAGCCTTGAAATCACGGCGCAACACCGTGTAAGTTTCCTCCATCTTCGCCCCGGCGGCATCTCTCGTGCCCCAGGTCTGAAAGGCGGCTTCGCCGTCTGCCAGATGTTGCACTTTCCAGTAGAGACTGGGGTTGTGGGCATACAGGAAAATCGGATCCATCCCGTTTATGTAGCGATTTTGCGGATTCCAGAAGAAGAGTTCGGCGAAGACCGACACGTCGGCCTGAAAAACGATTTCCCCGGGGCGGGCGTGATTTTTCAACCATTCGGCCGCGCCGCTGAACCGATAGGGGCGAATGGACCCCCTCATGCCTATCGGATAACTGACCAATGCCAAATGGAAGATGAGGACAAAAACGATGGCTCCAACTGAACTCGCGAGGATACGCATTCGACGATTCAACAGCGCCTTCGCCTCAATCTTCCTCCAGTCAAGGAAATAGGTAAAACCAGCAGCAATCAAGACCACGGCAAAAGGCGCCCATTGGTCAATGCTCCGCCTTGAGACGAGGATTATCATTTCGAAGAAAACCACAGACAAGGCAAGACTGCCCCAGAAGAAGGTGCGCTTCTTCGGTGGCAGATCGGCGCGGCGCAGAAAGATTGCGGCCAGGGAGATCGCAGCAATGCTCAGCCAGACCGCGGTAAATGGAATGAATGTGGTTAGGCCTTCTGCGGGAAGCGGGGCGAGTTCTTTGCAGAAACTTAGGAGCCCCTTCTGCTTCTCGATCATGAGTTGAAAGACCTGGACATACATGATCTTTGCTGCTCCGACAGGATTGGGCCGGAGCAGCCAGCCAGCCGCCAGGCCGGCCAGCACGGCGATGATTTTGCGCCACTCCCACACCCTTTCCGTGCGAATTTTGACTACGGCAACCATGCCTGCGACAAAGATGGGAAGCCAGAAAAAGGAAAGGTGAAAGAAAGTCAAACCCAGGCTGACCAAGAAGACCGCCCAGAGGCTTCCACTGATCATGAGTGAAAACAACAAGATCGCCAGGCCCATGGAGATAACGTGGGGCCTCACCATGGCAAAACGCCAGACCAGCACGCCGTTGCTGAATAGCAGCAAGAACGGCCACAGGAAGGGGAGGGAGATTTTGCTCCGGCGCATCGTCAAGTAAAGGACGAGCAGCAGGGATGTCAGAAGCAGGATGCCAGCGGCTTTTACCTGGAATACCGGATCGGGAATGAAGGTAAACGGGATGAGCAAGAGGTGGAACCCATACCAGATGTCGGACGAGTAGGTGTTCACCACCGAATATGCCACCCAGGGGAAGGCCTTCATGAAGATCCCGTCGCGGGCATAAAGGGAGGCGTGGCCGAGGTGGTAGAAAGCATCAATCTCTGGAATGTTCTCTGATGAGAGTTGAACATAGACCGCGGCGGCAATCGCCGCGAGAATAAAGAGAATCGGCTGCAACCACGCTCTCCGCTGCCAAGGCGGAACGCCGCTGATAGTCTCCGCGCCCGCAGGCTTCGGTTTGCTCTGGCGCGCTGGACCAGGACCCTTCAACGCCTTATCGGTGTCTTTCTTCTTCGCTCTCTTGCTCATTCGATGGTCACTTCCTCGCCCGGTATCAGAAAGCCGGAAGATGGCCCTCCGGCCGTCGTCAAAGCCCTGGGCAAAACGCGGCTCCTCCCGCGCATACCAGTATAGCAGAGGGGCCTATATTTCTGAATGAAGAGGTGAGAAGCCTTGAAACCCCGGGGCAAGCAGCCCTCCAGTATCCTATTCTCTCTTGGGCGAAGAAATCATTTCTCGGTCTCGCTTTGGCCGGCGCCGGAAAGCCGAAAAATCGCCACCAGGCGGCTGTCAAAGCACTGGACAAAACGCGCATCCTCCAGGGCATACCAATACAATGAAGGCGTTCTGTATTTCTGGACGAAAAGGTAGGAAGCCTTGAAGTCCCGCCGCAAGACCGTGTAGGTCTCTTCAAGTCTGGCGCCTTTTCCGCTCATCGTACCCCAGGTGCGCGCCCCCATTTCATTGGTTGCAAGGTGACGCGCCTTCCAATAGAGGCCGGGGTCATAAGCATATTGGAAGATCGGATCCATCCCCCCGATATAGCGGTTTGCCGGACTCCAAAAGAATAACTCGGGAAAGTTATCCCAGTGGGCATGAAAAACGATTTCTCCAGGTTGAGCGTGCTCCTTCAGCCATTCACCTGCCGCTCTCGTTCGTTCAGTGCGCCCGACCAGAGGGCTCCTGATGAAGCGCGTATATGAATACAATGTCATCCAGACCAGGCCGATGAGGAAGATCACGCCGGCGGAGGCAGCGATAAGGCGTCTTCTCTGCCCCCCTGGTCGCTTCCCTTCCGCCTCTTTCGCATCCAGGAAATAGGTGAGGCCGGCGGCGACGAAGAGGACCGCGAATAGGCCCCACTGGTCAATCGTCCGCTGATAGACAGAAACCGTCGTCCCAAAGAAGAGCAGAGAGAGCAGAAGACTGCTCCACAAGAAGGTGCGCTTCACCGGAGGCAACTCCGCGTGACGGCGGAAGAGTGCAGCCACAGTAGCTGCCGCCATACCCAGCCAGACGGCAATGAAGGGAGAAAGGAGAATCAGCGCTCTCGGCTCAAGTCGCCCCAGTTCAGTGCCGAATCCTGCCAGCCCCTTTTGCTTCTCCAGCATCAGTTGGAAGACTTGAACGTACAGAATCTTTGCCGCTCCGATAGGATTGGGCCGCAGCAGCCAGCCGGCCGCCAGGCCGGAAAACAGCGCCGCCGACTTGCGCCACTCGAATTCTTTTTCAATTCGCAACTTGACCAGGACGACTGCTCCCGCAGCCGCGAGCGCGAGCCAGAAAAAGGAAAGGTGAAAGAAGGTCAAGGCCAGGCTGCAAAAGAATACCCCCCAGATGCTTCCGCTGACCATAAAGGAGAAGAGTAAGGCAGTCAGCCCCATGGAGATCACATGAGGCCTTCCCATCACCAGGCGCTCAATGAAGACGCCTGCGCTGAAGAGCAAGAAGAAGGGCCAGAGAAAGGGACAAGAGAGTCGGCTGCGGCGAATGGCAAGATAGAACAAGACCAGGAAGATGGTCAGAATGAAGAGGCCGCCAAGTTTCACCTCGGACACAGGATCGTGATGGAAAGTGACGGGAATCAGCAAAAGATGAAAACCATACCAGAGGTCCGCGGAAAAACGATTGATCACCGAGTAGGTCGCCCAGGGAAACTCCTTCAGGGAAAGTCCCTTGCTGAGATAGATTGACGCATGGCGCAGGTGGTAGAAGATGTCAAAGTCGGGACTGTTGGGTGACAGGAAGAGAAGATAATCCGAGACGCCGAGAGCGCAGAGAAGGAAAAGCACCAATGACAACAGTCCTTTCCAGTGTCGGTGTCGCGCAAGTTTGGCTGACTCCTTGACCGATTTCTCTTTCTTCTTGCGGCTCATTCGGCGGTCCCAGGCGCGCTGCGGCCGAAGCAATTCTCCGCTAAACCGCGCGCATCAAGGTTTGTCATCCACTTCGCCGGAATCCCGAAGTTGAAAGACTGCCGCCCAGCCGTCCTCAAAACGCCGGACGAAGCGCGGATCGCCTGTCAGGTAGAGATACAGAGCCGGGGAACGGTATTTCTCCACCAAAATATAGGAAGCCTTGAAATCACGGCGCAAGACGACGTAGAGGTCCTCCGCAGCGGTGTCATTAGAATCTGCCGTGCCCCAGGTCCGGCTCACTGCCCGACCGGACAAGAGATGGTGCGTTTTCCAGTAGAGGCGCTTGTCATAGGCATATTGGAAGATCGGATCCATCCCGCCGATGTAGCGATTCTGCGGGTTCCAATAGAAGAGTTCTGGAAAGATGCCCCAACTGGCGTGAAAGACAATCGCACCGGGCCGGCTGTGCTCTCTCAGCCACTCAGCCGCCGGCCTGAGGCGGTAGGGGTCAACGCCGCGCTCCATCTTTTGTCCATACCCGCGCACTGAGACCAGGACAGTTGCAGCGAAAACAATCGCTCCTACGTAAGTGACGGCAGCACGCATCCTCCGGCTGAATGGCTGCTCTGGCAGGTTACCTTTAGAAGTGAAGAGATGGGTAAAGGCAGCGGCGATGAAGATAACCGCAAACGGCGCCCATAGATCAACGATTCTTCCGGAGAAAAAAAGGGTCATTCCAAAGAAAAGGAGAGACAGCACAAGACCGCTCCACAAAAGGGCGCGGCTGCGCCCGGGGAGAGCCGCCCGGCGCAGAAAGATCGCGCTGAGGAAAAGCCCGGCCAGGGCCAGCCAGATGACAACGAAGAGGCCATATTCGGCGAAGAAGGCGCCTGGTTTAGCCGGATAGAGTTCACGGCCAAAGGCCAGGTGCGTTCCTTTCTGCTTCTCGAAGATCAATCGAAGAGTTTGAACATACAGGATCTTTGCTGCGCCAATGGGGTTGGGGCGCAGCAACCATCCCGCCGTCAGGCCTCCAAGCGCGGCGAGCGCCTTGCGCCATTCCCAGGTCTTCTCCGCGCCGACTTTCACCGCGGCAACAGCGAATGTAACCAGGATCCCCAGCCAGAAGAAACTGAGGTGGAAAAATGTCAGCGCCAGGCTGACAAAGAAGACCCCCCAAATGCCGCCGCTCAGCAGAAAGGAAAAAAGCAGGGCGGTCAAACCCATGGAGATGACATTGGGCCTCGTCTGCGCCAAGCGCCAGACAAACGGAAAGAAGAGCAAGAAGGGCCAGAAGAAAGGATAGGCGATTTCGCTTCTACGCAGCGCAAAGAAGAAGAGCAGCAAAGACGCCGTCAGGACGAGTATCCCCGCGGCCTTCACTTGGAGCGTTGGATCAGGAATAGGAGCGAACGGAATAAGCAAGAGATGGAAGCCATACCAGATGTCAGCCGAGAAGGTGTTGATGACGGAGTATGCCACCCAGGGGAATTCTCTCATGAAGAGCCCGTTGATGAGATAAAGGGAGGCATGGCGGAGGTGGTAGAGAGCATCCCTTGCAATGATTTTCTCTGGCCACAAGAGAGCCGCGGCCGCGCTGACAAGCGCGGCCGCGAGGAAGAGGACGAGTTCAAGCACTCTTCGCCAACGCGGCACAAACCCGGCCGAATCGGGGAGCGCTGATTGCGCTTTTCCCTGACGTGCACGCCCGGGATTGCCTTCGGCTTTGCCCAGGCCCCTTTTCTTCGTTTCGCTCATTCAACTGCCTCCCAGACCTTCTCCGTCAACCCGCGCGAAAGGCTTTGGCGCGGGCCTCAGCGCTTTTCTTCGCCTTGCGCGGCCTCGGAAAGTTGAAAGATCGCCGCCCACTCATCATCGAAACGCAAGATGAAACGCGGATCACCTCTCAGGTAGCCATAGAGGGCGGCATTATCCCTAGGCTTCTTCTCGATGAAGACGTAGGAAGCCTTGAAATCCCGCCGCAAGACCGTGTAGGTGTCTTCGAGATTAGCCTCAGTGGGATTCCTGGTGCCCCAGGTGTGGCTGGCAGCCTCGCCCTGGCCGAGGTGATGGGCTTTCCAGTAGAGGCTGGGGTCATAGGCATACTGGAAGATCGGATCCATTCCGCCGATGTAGCGGTTTTGCGGATCCCAAAAGAAGAGTTCGGAGAAATTATCCCACTTCGCGTTAAAGACGATTTCCCCGGGCCGGGCGTGCTCTTTGAGCCACTCTCCCGCGGCCTGGAACCGGTAGGGGGGCAGGGAGGAAATCCTCATGTGCAGCGAATACTGCCCCATCGAATGCC